>Ga0268283_1000065_pt1 | contig 106095 bp, 75 predicted proteins | sample saktaG_13_FD_190140 | JGI IMG/M metagenome (GOLD analysis project Ga0268283, IMG submission 190140) | Saline water microbial communities from Sakinaw Lake, British Columbia, Canada - sak_2013_06_06_36m | ecosystem: Environmental > Aquatic > Non-marine Saline and Alkaline > Saline ...
CCAGGCTATACTTAGAAAAACGAAGCTTAAACGTTAAAAATGTTAAGAAAACAGTCAGGAGTATAAGAACCATGAATGGCAGAAACGTGAAAAGATCGAATTTAACACAACTGCCTGCAATCATTTTCATTTCCCGGATGGAATAGGAAAAAATGACCTGATCCAGCGGCCGCAAAGTGATTGAAAAGTATTGAAAAAGCGACCATTCAGCAAGAAGTACCGGGATAAAAAATATCCCGTAGAACAGGACCCCTATCCATCTTCTGAAATAAGATAAAATGAAAAACGGGAGAAAAAGCGCCCAGGAAATAAATTGCCATAACACGACATCCTGGAAAAAACCCTGACATTCAGGCCAAAGTGAATTCAGGGGAAGTGTATGATTATAGGAAAGAAACAGGAACTGTCCCAGGCGCATGAGCAGTATTACCCCCCAGGCGGCAAGGCTGAGCCGCATGAAATCAGAAAATATTCTGAAAGCCCTGCCTTTCAGGCGGTCATTAAGGTGAACAAAAATCAGGGGAATCTTTTTAAACGAGGACAACGACATTGCAGATCGGGATAGTTTTTTCAGCGTATAAATATAGTAATTTTGTCGGATTGGCAGCGGATTCCGGATATGCTTTTTAACTCCCTCATTTTTCTGTACCTTTTCCTTCCTTTGACACTTGCCCTTGTATTCATTGTACCCGGACGATTCAAAAACAGTGCAAGTCTGGTTGCCAGTCTGGTTTTCTATGCCTGGGGCGGAGTTTCCTATACCGGGGTCCTGGCCGTTTCAATTTTACTGAATTATTTTTCGGGGCGTTGCATTGAACGGTCGCCATCCATAAAAAGCCGCAAAGCATGGTTTTCAGCAGGGCTTGTTCTGAATCTGTTGTTATTGATTGTGTTCAAATATACACACTTTGTATTGGAAAACCTTAATGTGTTAAGCGGTCTTTTTGGGTGGAGTCCTGTGGTTGTGAATGATTTTATCCTGCCGCTCGGGATATCCTTTTATACCTTTAAAGCAATATCCTACCTGATCACGGTAAAACGCCAGGAAACGCCGGCAGAAAAGAACCTGATCAACTTTGCTTTATATTTATCCATGTTCCCGCAGGTAATGGCCGGTCCCATTGATCGTTATAAAACACTGGCCGGACAAATCCATCAACGAACGGTCAATCTTGAACAGTTTGCATCAGGAATCCGGAGGTTTTCTCTGGGATTATTTAAAAAAGTTGTCATCGCCAGCCCCATGGCTTATGTTGCAGATGCAATTTTCAAGGTGCCTTTCAGCCAGCTTAGCCTTCCGCTTACATGGCTGGGTGCGATCTGTTTTACCCTTCAGATTTATTATGATTTCTCGGGATATACCGATATGGCAATAGGACTGGGGCGGATGCTCGGATTCACTTTTACGGAAAATTTCAATTTTCCGTATATCTCAAGATCCATTGGTGAATTCTGGAAACGATGGCATATCACGCTTTCCACATGGCTGAGGGATTATCTTTTCCTCCCGCTTGCCTATTCAGGGTCCCGGAAACTTAGCAAGAACATGTATTTCAGAATAAAAACCGACCAGATCCTATACATTTATGCCAGTCTTATTACTTTTCTTGTTTGTGGAATCTGGCACGGAGCCGCATGGAATTTCGTAATTTGGGGATTGATTCAGGGTGTGTTGATCTCTTTTGAACGCACGCGGCCATGGAAATGGCTGAACACGCATTCCCGCCCATTGACCCATTTGTATTTTTTATTTTTTGTCATCCTTTCCATGGTTTTCTTCAGGGCAGGCTCTTTACCGGATGCTCTGAGATATATCTCCGTGATGATCGGGTTAAAAAGTCAACCCATGATCTGGAATAAAATGCTCGAATTTATGAACCTGGAATTTATAGTTGTTGGGATTCTTGCAGTTCTTGGTTCCACTCCGTTTTTTTTATACCTGCTCCGTTTTTTAAATCAGAAAATCAAAAAAGATAATGCCCTCTTAGCCCGTTTAAGCTTTCAAGGATATCAGCTTTCATCCATACTGCTTGTATTTGTTTTTTTAACAATTTCAAGCATTTATCTGATTTCGAAAACCCATACTCCATTTATTTATTTTCGTTTTTGATGAAAAAGCCATACCCCGTATATGCGCTCATTCTGGTAATCCTCTTCGGCTTATGGATATGGACTCCCTTTGCATTTAACCTCTTTACCCTTGCTCCCGGGAAAAAGGTCAGTGTTACTGAGAACCGTTTACTCGCAGAACTTCCGGTTTTTGACATCGGATTTCTTGATCCTTTTCCCGGGCAATATGAAAAATATTATTCTGATCATTTCCCCGGAAGGGAGGAGATCGCTTCATGTTATTCACGCTTGATGTTTTCCCTTTTCCAAAAATCACCCTTGCCGGACGAAGTAAGTATCGGGCAGCAACAGTGGCTGTATACTTCCGGCAAGGAACGGAAGGTATTTGAAGGCCGGTTCACCCTGACTCCATCTCAGATTTCCCTGATTGTTTACAGGCTGCACGAAAGAGCCGTGTTTTATCATCAGAAAGGCATTGTTTTTTATGTCACAGTAGCGCCCATGAAATGCGAGATATATCCGGAATATCTACCCTCCTATTATATCCGGAACAAAAATGGGACGGTTACCGACCTCATCCTTGAACAACTGAGGAAAGACACCCTTTTGCATCTCATTGAACTCAAAGACACCCTGCTGGCGAATAAAAGAAACGGAGTTTTATATTACCATACGGATAACCATTGGAACAGCCTCGGGGCATTTTTTGTTTATAAAATCCTCCTTAACAGGATGAAAAAAGATTTTCCGCAATTGAAGCCTTTGAAACAAACTGATTTCACATTGAAAGGCTGGAGGTTCCAGGGTGGCAATCTTGCCGGACAAGCCGGGTTATGGCCCTATATGAAAGAACTGATTTTTTATCCCCTGATCCGAAATTCAAAAGCAAAAGAAGAAGCCAAATCAGGTTACACGCCTCCTCCGGGATTTGGATACCCCGATGAATATGAAGTGGTCAGGAGCACTTCTGATCGTTCATTGCCCCGAATCCTTGTGATCAGAGATTCTTTTTTCACACCCCTGATTCCTTTATTCAGCGAAAATTTCCGGCGGACGGTATATGTTTTCGATGGATGGAAATATGGACTCAATCAGGAAATTCTGGAAAATGAAAAACCAGACATTGTATTGCTTGAGATTTTCGAACCCCAATTGTCAAATATCCTGAATCTTTCCCGGTAAAACATTTAGATTCAATAAAAAAATCCGGGGCTATTCGATGGTCAGCTCATAAATCTCCCCGAGTAAATCGTTTTTCGGAAAAGGAATGTTATCCTGGGAATAGGGAGACCCGATCCACCATTTGGTGTTGTGGAATTCCTGGGTAATGATCATCAGCATCTGATTATTGGGGACAGAAGTCACCTTGTCATCTTCATATCCCACCACCCTGAGCTTATCTTTTGAGGGACCAATTCTCCAGATGATTCTGTCGGGTTGCCAATCGATCTGAAAATAATAGAATTCCGATCCGAAAAGTTCGTCATCCTTTTCCAGTGTTTTTTCAGTCAGGGCACGGTAATTTTTATCCCAGCGATGAGCCCAGTAGGTATTTCCTTCGAAAGTAACCGGCCAGCAGCCATCATGAAAATCGACGGGCTGCCAGCAAGCCATATCCCAGTTGGTGCAGGCAACAACAATTTTATCATCACTGGCAAGAACCTCTTCAGGGAAAGGAACGTTCCAGTTCGACCGGTGATACTGATCATCAATACCATGGTTATAAGCGGGCGGCAACACCCAGGAGGGACAATAGGGAACCGTTTTCAGTATTTCAAAATCGATTTCCGAATAGCCGACATTCTTCACACGCTGGTCCTGCTGTCCTCCATAATAATTGGCCATGTAGCCTTCCTTGCTGCAATCCCTCCTCAGGTTCCAGTCGCCCTGATCCATGGTGATCAACCAGATGGCATTGGTGATTCCATTCCATAAATTGTTCCGGTTAAGTAATTCCGTGAGTTTGGCTTTGACGGTCCATTTTCCATAAGTCATCCCGTGACGGGTAATAACGCCCACATTTTGTTTCTGCCATTTTCCAAATTCAGACCTGGGGTTGCGGATGGAGATCTTATGGCTGACCGGGTCGGAAATTACCGTTTCACAAGGCCTGGGGGCTGTGGTTGCTGTAATCGAAACAAGTTCCTCCTTGCGATAGAACCGCTTATTCCAGTTGTAATCCATTCTTGAATAATTGTCTTCCAACACATCGGCAATGACCGGAATGTTGTCCATTTTTGTAGAAGGATCTATGTAATGAATAAATTGTTCAAAAGCTGCATTCCGGAATAAGGAAGAATCCTGCCCACAAAGATCACCGGCATATTTATCTGCGATTTCCTTGCTGAAATTAACGGGATTAATGTAGATCCCTGCGCCGGGATCAGGTTTGGCGATCACGGTCAGGGGAAGTGAAAATTGCTGAACAATGGTATTCTGTATCTTTTTCCCGGGGCCATATTTAAAATAAAAATAGGGATTTGTAAATACGCCCTGATTTTTAATGCCGATGTTCTGAATATAATCCGGGATCACCTTATCATGGATGTTTTCGGCAGAAGTAACCACCAGCAGGAAACTATATTTTCCCATGCGTGGATTACGTTTCCAGCGATCATTCTTACCGTTCAGGTAGTATCGCTGTTCGTCCCTGGGATTGCCGGAAATCCGGAACTTATCATTCACCTGATGAAATTCATGATCTGCGGGAATAACTTCCGTTTCCATAAAAGTTGCCGAAGTGTCTTCCCAGCTTCCATAGAAATTTTCTCCGGCGTAAGGATGTTGTTTTGTACTGTCTGTTCCATCTCTTTCCGGAAATTTATATGACTCATTCTGATAATAAATCTTATAATAAAAGGGTTGGGCAACATTTCCGGTATTCTTTATCTTGAACTCCAGATTAAAATGTCCGTTTTCGGTCTGACGTTCAGAAGGGATGATAAAACCATTTTCCCTGGCGCCGGCATAGTCGAGATAAAGCACTTGATTTTCTTTCCAGTTTGAAAGCGGATTAAAATCCCTGATTACGAACTGCTCAGAAATCAGCTGGGTAGAATCAGAAACCTGATTGCAGCCCGAATTCATTCCTGAAGTCAGCAATATGCATATGGAAAGGGATGGGAAGAACATTCTCATTCTTTTTATTTTTGTGGAAGGGTATATAATTCTATTACATCCGGCAAATCCTTTGATTCAGGTGTGTTTGTTCCGATCACGAGAACCGACATCGCCGTATTCGAAAATTTTCCGGGGATGAGTTGCAGTTGTTCGTAATATTTCGGGTTATGATCTTTATCATATCCCCTGAAATCAAGATTGTCAACAATTTGAAAGGTTGTATCATTGAATTTCAGTTGTTTCAGGTCAAATCTCCAGTCGCGGTTCAGTCGGAAAATTTTCTTTCCCTGTCCGGAACCATCCTCGCCGGTGAAAAACTGGTCTGAGGGTTTCAGGGTGTCGAGGCCGATTGTTTTCCCAAAAAACTGTTGCTTCTCAGTAAATCGCGGTTCGAACCTTCCTTCAGAAGGGTTAAACCAACGCAGGGAATAATCATTTTTCCCGCTTATTTTGTTATTCACCACGGTAAGGATGACTTCTTCATTCAGGCGGGGAAGAAAACGGCCCATGAAAAATCCAATATTAAAGATGGCGGGATCCCATTCTTTAACAGGATTTCTATTGCCTTCCGCGACAATTTTCCATCCTTCCTTGCTTTCCGGGTTGAATTTCAGGATTTTCCAGTTCCCGTTTTCGGTTGGCAGCAGCAATTCCGACAGCCCGTCCCGGTTCAGATCGCAGGATAATACCGGGAGGTCATTCAGCAGGCGGATCCCTTCAAACTGAGTGTTTTCGGTTTTCCAGATCACTTTAAAAACGATTTCTGCAGGATCTGAAGCGTCACAGGATAATTTGATTTTGTCAAGTTGTCCCATTAAAATGCCTTTCTCAGAAAAAACAAGAAGCTGTTCCCCCGGGCCGGCTATGAATTTCCCTTTCAATATTTTTCCGGAATTAAGAATGGGCAGGATTTCTGCAGGAACCCGGACAGTCAGTTTCTTAATTTCCGTTGACCCGGGGCAGAAGGCAAGCAGGACAGGCCGGGTTCCTGCTTTGGTAACCAGTATGCTCTGCTGTCCTCCGGCATTACCCAGAAAATCTCCAGCAAGAAAATGACTGGAAGGAGTAAGTCCTGTTATTTTATTGAAAGCCGTTTCCCTTTCCAGGAATATGACAGGGAAAGGAGGGGAATTAAACCTGGCATTAAATGCACCTCCTTTTGTCATGTCAGTCATTGCCGAATCACCGCGCCGCTCAACCGGTCCGCCGAATACCATATAGTAATCATCCACCAGAATATCCGTGGGGCTGTTGTTCCAGAAATAAACTTTCAATTTATAATCCGGTTTGAATTTCACTTCACTGAGGTCAATATTCCCGCTTATTTTAAACCATTTCCCTTTCGGGATGCCGGGGCCTGACAGCCCAACCCCTTTCCAGCAGATATTTACCCCCAGTTCGTTTGAGGCAGCAAAAACCAGGGTGGCACTGACTTCTTTTGAGCCTGGAAAAACATAGACCCAGGCGCTCAATGAAACCGCTTTGAGATTTTCCAATCCCAACTCCCCGGCTGTCCGTTCGATGGAAGCGCCAAAACTATTCTGGCCAAAAGCCTTGGCGGAGAACTGTCCGCTATGGGCAATCCCTTTATAAAATCCGTCAGGCGTATCTTTCCCTGGAGTCATTTCAAAATCAAAAAACAGGGAATGCGGAGCACTTGAATGAATTTTTTGAGGGTTTGTAAATTCTGTCTCTGATGAGGAAGGAATACTCACCACTTTATTAAAAGGGAAATACTTCAACCCTACCGCCACTACAATAACAGATACCACAATGAGTAACCCAAGGATAATAATCCATTTCTTTTTTTTCATGATAGCAACTTAATGGATCCGAATGACGTTTTTGATTTCCACATGGCCGGAACTTATCATCCTGCATGCATAGACTCCTGCAGGCACAATATTCCCCTGTTCATCATTTCCATCCCAGAGAACTGAATAATCTCCGGCCTCAAAATGATTTCTTTTCAATTGACGAACCTTTTTTCCCTGGGCATTAAATATTTCAAAAACAGCTTCTCCCGGCTTATCCAGGACATATTGTATGTTGGCAGTGAGGGTGAAAGGGTTGGGATAGATCCCTTTAAGTGAGGTCAATAAATTGATTATCGGAGGATCGGAAGAACTGGGATCCAGGACATGCAGCAGGACAGGAATGATCTTCTGGTTATTAAAAAAGTCGCGGGCTATCACTTCACAATGGTAATCACCCGGAGTCAGACCATTGGTATTTACCGTAAGGCCAACATCTGCCATCCCGTTATGAAACAAACTTCCGGTATTGCCGGAAAGTGAAAGCCAGGTATTCCATAAACCTGCGTTGACAATTTTCAAATATCCTGGTTTGTCATGCGGGGCGCTACCGTGATGATCGCCATGAATATTGTAAACCATAAAAATATCGTTGTGAAATGCCTGATTAATCGTTCCGCTGAGGGTGGAGATTGCCGTTTCACCCGGCTTCACCATCCCGCTTCCCCCGGTTGTTTCCCCATGCCAGTTCTGAGGGGTTCCTGTTCCGGGTATCCCCTGATAAATTAATTCACCCAGAGATCCTCCTGCAAAATTTGTTGCAGATGTTACCTCCACGCCCGGAGGTACATCAATTTTTACATGGCTGATATTTTCATTGTCGGTGCTCAGATTATGCAAAATGAAATTCCAGTTAAATGCCTGCCCCGGAACAAATGTTTCTGTTGAACATTCCAGGTAAGAGGCAGCCTGGCTCAAGGGTTTCGATACTTTTTTATTGGCTGATGTGTCAAAAACAAGGACGGAAAAATGCAATATTCCTCCTCCTGAATTCATGACAGATAACGCATCGGTTCCTGTTTGTCCGGGATAGAAGGTTTTCTCAAATGAAAGCGGGGACGCGGTCAACACCGGTTGTGCGCCTGCTATTAAAGGAAATTCAATGAAATCAATGAAAGCGCAATCATATCCGGTGCTGATCGAGAAATCTTTATGGTAGATCCAGATAAAAGAATGATATCCCTTGGGGATCAGAAAGGATTCCTGACTCCAGCTTATTTCTCCGTCCCATCGTCCGAGTTCATAATTATCCATATAAAACGACAAATAATCATACCCGTGATTTCCGCTTGGATCCTGTTCACAGGAAACTTTTTTCCAGAAACGAAGAACGCCGTCTTCGAGCACATTGACATTCAGGTTCAGGATGGATTCCTGGTTATCCGTTATCCAGCCTGAACGTCCGGAATAATTTCCTTCATATCGGATAACCGGATCAAATCCCCATGGAGCTGCTCCGGAATGGAACCAATCAAATTTATTAAAGTTCGCTGTTTCAAAATCTTCAATGATCTCCCCTGAAAAAAGGTAAAGGCTATCCGAGGTGTTCAGGTTCTGGCTGGTATGAATGACGGCATTCATTCTGTACAGATGTTCAAAAGCCACATTGCCGGATGCGGTTACATGAAATGTCATGCTCTTTGATGAATCCGGCTTAAGTAAAGCAATACTCCCCGAGTTAATGTCAATCGTTAGATCAGGATCGGCAGATGCGAGTGAAACATTGATCCCGTTTGCTTTTGCACCTCCCGTATTTTTCAGGGTCACCACCATATCCGACGATTCTCCCGGATCTAGTCTGTGGTTATCCCCGTCGGACAAATCAACTTGTGTGAAATGAAAAACAGGTGCATAAGCCACAAGTCCAATTTCAATCTGCGAATTCTGCTGGGACGATTGCAGATTCAGTGGAATTGTGAAATGATGGTTATTGGGAATATTCGGCGAAACCTGCATAGAAAATGCATGGCTCAGGGTAAGGGATTGTCCCGCGTTTACAACCGGAACATTAATGCTTGATGCGGACAAGGTAATATAAGGATCATTGTTGGAGATGTTAACCTGAATGTTATTTACCGGCTGACTGCCCATATTGGTGAGCTTCAGATTCAGGTAGGCTGTTTCTCCATATTCAATAATGCTGTCACTCCCGGATTCAACAGAATAGCTGATAAGCAATCCATAAATATTGAACATCATGGATTTTGAAGAAGAAATATTATTGTTATCGGTAACGATAAAATTGATGGGAACATTTTGGTAAGCCTGTGTGGGAGTCCCTGTAAAAATGCCGTTTTCTTTTATCTGCATTTCAACCGGATATCTGCAAGCCATTAATTGATCGAGGGTATTGGAAGTAATTGAAGGGGCATTGTGGATCGACAGGTACTGATAATTTTTATTATCACCTGAGGCAATACCGCCGGTCCATTGAGTGGATACAGGATAGCTCATATCTCCGTAATAGAATTCTATCATCCCATTCGAATAGAATTTAACCGCAAGGTTCAGGTTTGTAGTTGAAGCTCCGGATAATGAAGCTTTCCAACGGATCGTTGCAGAAGATGAATTTCCATCATACCAGATACCCTGTCCCTGTGCCGGATAAATAGCCAGATCGGCCATAAAAGGGGCAATGATCGCAGTTTGTCTGAATAAAAGTGAACGGTCGATCACAAATGGCCAGGTGTACGGCTGGTCATCAAAAACGATATAGCCATCGGCATAGATATATAATTTATTGATGCTTCTTTTATAGAAAGGGAAGTTAAAATCCAGGATTTTTGTGGCATAACCGGTATTGTTATTTGTCAGGGTCAGTTGCTGGGCGTTTACGATTGGGAATAAAGCCGGATAATTTGTTTCGGGATAATCCAGCTGAACATCCCAAAGATAGGGGGTGGTGCCGCCGTTGGCAGTCAATTGAATGGAATAGGGTTGATACAGCGGAGCCGGCGGAAGGATCGTTGTGCCAATGGCCGGTTTACTGAAATTCAGGGTATGGTTTAAACTAAGTCTTGTGATGGCATTGTTTTCTAGCGGGAAATTGGATCCTGAATAGGCTATGGTTACCGGCGAACCGGATGTATAATCAATCAACGACCAGCCCACAATGGTTCCGGAAGCAGTATTTCCGGGGTCGTTTTCCTGTACCTGGAGAAAAAATTTCGCAGTTTGGCCGCTGGTTAAATTTGACAACAAAGGCGTCAGATCAAGGCCGAATTCGATGGTTTTATCAGCCTCTGTACTGCCGCCCTGCATGTATTTATCCCCGCCCTGATAATTGAAAATCGGAAATGCAAGAACCGTTGAAGGGGTGGTGGCCGCCAGATCAGTGCTCATTCCGGCGGTCACTTTTAGTTTATTGCGGGAAGTGTGGTTTAAAATGACTTTCATGGTCAGCCGGGGAGCACAGGTTTGTTTCACGCTGAGCACATAAATGGTGTGATTCCAGATGCCCCCGTAACCGATATTGTCGGCCAGGTTTTTATACATTGTATAGCAGAACCCCTGGTTTGACCATCCGGTTCCTGCATAGCCATTGGCAAGTTTAACCCCTCCTATTTCCCAGTCACGCATGTTTACAACTCCATCTCCGTTGATATCCAGATTGTTGGTATATTGGCCATCTCCATTAAAATCATAACGGATGGAGTCGTTATAGCCGCAGATGGTCCAGGAATGGGAAGGGCTTCCACCCCAGTACGTTTGAACATATTTTCCGGCTTCGGGAGTTCCGGGAGGGAGTACGGTAGACGGGGTTCCGAAATAATTCCCATAAATATTTCCGACTCCGCCCACAGAAGCGCCTTCAAGATGTTCGGAGAGCCAATACTTGAGCGTCAGCAGTCCCTCGGGACTGTCAGCCCTTATGGCACGGACATCATTCAAACGGTTTTGCATTCCGTTATAATATTTGTCGTAACCTGTAATCCAGCGCAGGTATCCACCGGTATTCAGGGCTCCTCCATAATCTGCCACATTCATGGTACCACAGGCCTTTACGATTTCCCAGGAGTCGAAAAAACTGACACCCTGATAATTGTCCGCGTTATTCAGAAAATCCCATACAAAATGCGTTGGATACTGATTGGCGGCAACATTTGCAGGGAGTCCCCTCATCCTGTCTATTTCATATGTAAAGTTGAATGCTACTCCCGCCGACTGTCCGCATTCGTATCCCGACTGAGTCGTAATCGGCCGGAAATAGGGTTGGGTGGAATTATCCACGCTTGGCGGAAGCAGGGGGGCATTCGGCCCTTTGTATTTTTCCGGAAGTTCCAGGATGGGAATGTTCGACAGGACAAACAGCTCATCGGGTGTCAGGGAAACAGGTTCCAATCCCTGGTTGACCGGCAGATCCTGGGCCATTGTATTCCTGGAATAAAAATGTAAAAAAACAAAAAATATAAAGAACAGAAACTTTTTCATGGCCTGAAATCTAAGAATGTATCTACAATATTAACGATTTTGTTTCGATTGATCATAGAGATAATTGGCATCACGGTATAACATGGTATCCAGGCTAACATTCCGCTCCGCAGCTTTTTTCCTTATTGCCGACATCCAATTCGGGTCATTTTGGATGGACAGAACAAGATGAATGATACTATCCTGCCTGGTTTTTCCCTGAATATCATTGTAATTATTGAAAAAAGTATATTCCGCATCATTGCGGATAACTTCTTCAAGCGGACGATCCTGGCCTTTTGCTTTTTTACATAAAAATTTAAACCAGGTCCGTTCATTCCTGATTTCGTTCTCGGTCATATAGACATGATCATCTTTAACTTCCGGATGAAATGCCAGGTATGCCTCATCTGCAAAATTCCAGAAACCATTGTGCATGTTTATCTCCGAAACCATAAGAAGAATCACATTAAACTTTTTATAGGTTCTGAGCAGATCCGTTTTGTCCACGTATTGTGGTGGATTATTATCCTGGTATGGATATAATTTATGGTTATAATACCAGTATTCCTGGTTTTTAAAAAGTTTTTCAGAGATGCCCTCGCAAAAATTCAGGTAATAGCTGTCGGCAATCACCAATACCGAAAGATCCCGCTTTGCCTTGTCGTCTTCAATTTTCAGTACGGGATAGGCCCCTTGGGTCGGGGGTAAAGGCAAGCAGAGGTTCAGAATTACACCAATATCATTGTCTGAAAGCCGGGGCGTATCCGATAACTCAATTTTTTCAACGGAAATGTCCGGAAGGTTTTGCCCCGTTCTCCCTGCAATGTAGTTTTTCAGGGTGTCGGCTGCCAGGGCAACACCATAGAGACTCCAATGCATGCCGTATTTCGGAAAAAGCGGGTAGCGGGTAGTGTCTTTCAATAAAAGAAAATATGAATTCAGATCCAGGAATGGCAAACCAGAGCATAGCGCTTTCTGTTTGATATAGTTATAGTTGGATGGTTTCCTCTTCTGTGGATGATACCGCCCGGGAATATATTCGGGTATGATGCTTGCTTTTCCGGGTTCAAAAACGAGGATCAGTTCGATGTTGTTTGCTTTCAGGCTGTCATAGACATTTTTTAACCGCAGCATTTTTTTATCCAGGGGCTTTCCCCCGATAAAATAATCACCCGTATATTCCAGGATATAATCTTCCTCATAGAGATATCCCTTTTTTCCGGCCACAAATCCCTCCGAATTGCAGATTTTAAAAAAGCTGTAATCCAACTGATTGCGAAGCCGTATCCAGGTTTTTCTATAACCAATATGGTTTTCTGTCCGGGTCATATACTCCTGTTGAAATTCTCCCTTAAACCACCGGTCCCAGGTAAACCGCTTCAAATCGGGTGATTCCATGTTTTTAATGAAGAATCCATGAAGCGGTTTCTCATTGACCCATTGATACCTGAATTGCAGCCATAATACACCAGGCAAGGCAAGTATTATTATAAGAATCAGTTTTTTAAGGGTCAGCATGGCCGCTTTCTTCTGTCGATTTTAAAATCTGAAATAAATGAAAGGGTTGAACCCAGAAGAGGTTATTGCTGCTTCGCTTAAAATGAAAAGCAGCAAGGCCGCCACCGACATGAGGAGGATGGCATGATTTTTCGGGGCATCGTAGAAACGATCGATCCAGGCTTCAATGCTTTTACGGCCTCCCCAGAAAGAGAACAGGATTGCCAGGATTAAAATGGTCCAGAATTTCGGGTTCAGCCATATTTCGTTTTCTCCTGAACGGAAAGCAAACATTTTGCCGATATACGTAAAAGCATCCGGAAGTGAATCTGCCCTGAAAATTATCCATCCGACCATAATAACGAAAAAGTTAAGGATGATACTGGGTATTTTCCCGATTTTTTTCAGGTATTTCAGGAGAAATAGCCGGTCGAGGATAAGAAAAATTCCCTGGTACAACCCCCAGGCAATAAACGTCCAGGCAGCTCCGTGCCAGAAACCGCACAGCAGAAAAGTAACTGAAGCAGCAATGATATAGATGACTTTATCGGCCCTCAATCCCCAATACCGTTCTGCCGGCATTTTCCTGGAGGTGGCATATGCAAGGGGGAGAAAGATATAATCCCTGAACCAGAAGGACAGTGTAATATGCCAACGCCTCCAGAATTCGGTAATGCTTTGCGAAACATAGGGGCTGTTGAAATTTTCAGGCAACCTGAAGCCCATCATACGGGCCAATCCGATGGCCATATCGGTATAACCGGAAAAGTCGAAATAAATCTGGAAGGTGTAAGCAATGGCCCCGATCCATGCCATGCCACTTGACAATCCTTCCGCATCAAGACTGAATATTTCATTTACGGTAACGCCCAGCACATCTGCAATGAGTACTTTTTTCGCAAGCCCGATGACAAAACGGTAAAACCCGATCAGTTTATCATCAATGGAATCCTTCTCCAGGTGCCCGGCGATCTGTGAGGCAATTTGACCCGGTCTGACGATAGGACCAGCCAGGATCTGTGGAAACATGAAAATGTACAGGGCATAATCGCGGAAGCTTTTAAACCCTGAGAACCGGTTTTTATAAATATCAAGGGTGCAGGCCAGTTTTTGAAAAGTAATAAAAGAGATTCCAACCGGCATCATGATTTTTGTCCATGGACCCGGTTTTAATCCAAACCATCCTTCCATCGCCTGGAACTGGTCCACGAAAAAATTCATGTATTTGAAGTACATCAGCAATCCAAGGTTTAACAAAACCGATAGCCAGAAAAGGACTCTCCGGGAGGAACCTTTAGTCCGTATCATTCCCCGGATGAGAAAGTGATCGGCAACGACGGAGCCCGCAACAAAAAACACGAATGTCGGGGCGCCCCACGCATAGAAGAATATACTCACCAACAGGAGAAACCCGTTTTTGTATTTCCCGGCCATCAGGAAATAGATGATCAGGAATACCGGTAAGAAATAAAGTAAGAATAAACTGCTGCTGAATACCATAGGACAGGTTTTATTTTTTCTTGAAAAGTGCTTCTGTGAAAAGTGAGATTGCGTCATTACGCAACACATCTTTAAGCGGGATGCCCGATTCCCGGGATTTTTTAATCTGAAGGGCAAGCCATTCAGGATCATTCTTCATCCTTTGCTCAATCATCCTGATTTTATTGTCAGCGGAAGTATCGAACTCGGCATAGGCACGTTCAATGAAAGTTGATCCGGGATTTCCTCCTCCGGCCCCGACCTGAAACAGAATCACAAAATTCTGTCTTTCAACGGCTTCCCTTAAACTGATTTCTTTTGTACTTTTCGCTTTGGAAAAAGATTCAGGAAAGACATCCTGATCATAATACCAGAATTCCTTGTTTCGAAAAAGACTGTCAATAATACCCTGGTCGTACCATCCCCAGAAAAAGCTGTCCCCGATAAAAAGGGCCGACGGCTTAGAAAATTTTGCTTCGGAGATCATATGAAATTCAGGATAGGCCAGGTCGGCATGGGGTGCATCCCAGATCAGGTTCATGGTGCGGTTGATGTCATCATCATTATGACGTGGTTTGGATGATATTTCAGTTCCATCCAGGATAAACCGGCCCATTTTAATCCCGGTTTTTTGTTCCAGGTACCTTGTTGCTGAATCGGCTGAGAGATAGGCCCCCCAATCAGTCCAGTGAACCCCGGTTGTAGGGAACAAAGGAAAACGGGAAGCGTTTTTTAAGGATTTAAAAAAAGGATTGAAGTCGAGAATATTGACGCTGTATTCCGCTGCTTTCTTTGTAAAATAATCGCGCCCCGTCTGGTGATGTTTCATACGGAGGAAATGGTCTGGAATATTTTCCGGGCAGAAGGAGCCTTTATCAGGGGGGATGAGTACCAGTAAAAAGATCCTTTTTGTTTTCCAGAGTATATCCTGAATGGATTTCAGCATTTTCACCTTCTCGTCAATGATTTTTTCTCCTAAAAAATCCTGTCCAAGATATCCGCGGATATACCCGGAGGCAAAAAGCTCATGGTTCTTTCCTGCAACCACCCGTTCCGCATGGGGAATTGAAAATAAGCTGAAATCGATCTGATTGTATAAGCGGACAAAGTCGGGTTTTAGCCCGATGGAATCTTCGATGTTTTTTTGGACTTGGAATTGAAATTCCCCTTTGAACCAGGTCCTTGCTGAGAATACAGGGGGAGGGGTTGATTCAAACACTCCCCGGAGGGGAGCCGAGGAGATTGGTTGGAAAGTATTCTGAAACAAAGGCAAAGCAAGAATACCCATTGCAAGTAATAAAAATGATTTCTTGATTTTTGTCATTTTCTGCCCTTTGCTTTTTCATTCAATAAATCAAGCGCCCGGTCCACAAATCCGTATCCCACATTTCCATAGCCTGCATTGGTCTGCAAAAAAACGAGGATGTTAATCCCGGAAAGCGATTTAGCGAGGTCCATCTCTTTGGCGGTCAATTTTTGCCTCACCCCGTTAAAATAAACATCCTGATCATAATACCAGAATTCCTCCTTTTTGAACGAATTACGGATATAATCCGCATCAGACCAGCAAAAATAAAAACTATCCCCGATAAATAAGGCGGAAGGCTTTGGAGAGGAATCCGGAGGATTGAAACGCACCTTGGGATAAGCCATCCCGGGATGCGGGATCTCCCAAATAAGGTTCAAGGCCTTGCAGATATCCGCATCTTTGAACCGCGCATTGGCACTTATTTCTATCCCCCCGAGTACCGGTTTCGGCAAGGAATTTCCAATCCTGACATTTAAGTAGCGCCAAAGTGAATCCATGGCCAGAAAAGCCCCGTATGAACTCCAGTGAATGCCCGTTTTAGGGTACAATACAAATTCCGAAGTATCTTTCATCCGGAGAAACCACTGGTTGAAATCAATGAAATGAACTCCGGCTTCTTCCAGTTTTTGTTTGTACCATTGATAGTTGGTGGTGTCTTTTTTCTTCCTCAGGTAACGGTCCGGGATGTACTCGGGATAAAACGAACCCTTATCGGGAGCAAATGCAACAAGCATAAAGACCTTTAAAGAATCCCTCAGAAGATCCTGAAGTTCTTTGAATTGCCCAACCCTGGCTTCAATTTTTTTCCTTCCGATAAAATCCTCTCCCCGATAGGCTTTGAGATAAGCTTCTTCAAATAAATAATTTTCCTTCCCGACAATGATCTTATGGGCGTGAGGAACTCCGAATAAGCTGAAATCAACCTGGTTGTGAAGGCGAACCAAATCAGATCTGAATGGCGCAGCGTATTCGGAATATACATTCCCTTCATCCCTGAATTTTCCATTAAAAATATTGAAGAATGATACTTCCGGTCGCCCGACAGGTGCAGAAAAACCATCCAGGCTCCCGGATGAAAAGGGGTTGAAAACCTTCTGAACGGCTGGAAAACAAAGAATAATGATCAGAAAAATGAAAAAGGTTTTCTTCATTCCATTCATCGTACAGCCAATTAATTATTGGGTTCAAACACACTGATTTCAAAATCATCGACGAAAACCGCGTTCTCTCCCCTGTTCCAGAAATATGCCTGAAGCACATCTTTACGGTCAGAAATAAAAGGAGTCAGATAATCCATGCTTACCTTGTTCCATTGCCCGGCAACAAGTCCTTCTTCCTCCATTGGGATCATCCGGTATTTATAACTTTTTCCCTTCTGGTTCACGGTAATCACCAAACTGCATTTAGCGGCCCCGGGCGGACAAGTAAAAAACACGTATCCGCTTGCCCTGATCCATACAAATTCATTTTTTGTCAGGTCGTTGAAAGTGATAAAAAGACCGGGTGAAAAAGTTGTTTTCTGATCAAGTCTGAAAGAATTGTTTCCTGTTTTTGCAAACTCCTTGGTGTAAGGACCCGGATTGTTTTGATCCACCTGTTCAAAATCAAATTTCCCGACAAGCCTGGGAATAAAGTTTTGTTCATCCTTCAGAAATTCCCGTTCATTTGTTTCCACCGCTTCAAGGTAAGCAAGGTCGGTTGAGCGTATGTTTGTTTTTCCGAACACAGTCCAATAGTATTTTTTTGTCATCCGTGAAGGATCAAGGATAAAATTCATGTATTGCCAGGTCTGGAACAGATTCAGCACGATTAAAAAAGCGATGGTAAAAAAAACAGGTCCTTTGAGAAACCAATCACGGTCGAGGATCCAACGAACAGAAGCTGCCAGTGGAAAAGCCAGTAAAACACTCGACTCCATCAAGGCGCGTTGTCCGAAACTACCTCCATACCACCAGTTGGGCCAGGAAGAAACGATCAGGAGGTTGACGATAAAAAAAACAAAAACCGGCCAAAAGACCTGGCGGTTTTTTAAACCGAGGATACAAAATCCGGGTAGAATAAAAAACATGATCGGAGCATAGACAAGCCATCCTTTTTTATAGGAAAACAATACTTTCCAGAGATAAGGAGCAAACCATTCAAGTTTTTCGTTTTTTTCATAACTGTAATAAAGCCAGGAGCCGGAATGGATTTTCCAATAAATCAGCTGAAAGGAAATAACAATTCCTGCCATCAATACCAACAGAATTACCTGCCCCCGGTTTTTTATAATTAATTCCAGCTTGGCTTTCCACGACTCCCTGCTGCCGGCCGACCACAGAAGCGGGACCAGTATGATTACGCCGCTGGTAGGGCGCAGCAGAACCGATAACCCTATCAGAAGTCCCAGTGGGAAAGCAAATTTCATGGAAGGTCGTTCATGCCAGCGGATGGTGAACCAGACGATCAGGGCAAAAAGCAGGAACAGGGCATTATGAGGCATGGCGCCATCAAAAGCAGTGAGTTCGAAAAAATTGGTCCCCAGCACGATCATGATCATCACCAGGGTTGTGACCTGGTCGCTATAGAATTTTAACAATATCTTACGAAGAAACCAGATCCCTGCTACGGCATAAACTATCATTCCAAAGGCTATCGAGACCTGGTAAGGAAGAGAGAAGCCATCCGGACTGTAACCAAAAAATCCGGCTACGGCATGAGCCAGTAAAAAGAATGGGGCGTAAAGGATTGAAAGCCCCATGGGATATTTCATGATATAGTCACCGGCCGGTCCGGCATATGCCTGGTAAAAGCCCTGGGTTGGATGATAGGTGTCAAGAACCTGCTGAACCCAGGTAAAATCCCTGAGCCCTAAATCATGATGTATCAGGTAAGCCGGGAGATACAGATAATAACCAAAAACGTCCCAGGAAATAATTGAAAGCACATCATACGTCAGGAACCTCGGCAATAAAAACCTGGAAGCCAGAAGGCCGAAAGCGAGCAACAGGAAAATGAGAAGTGAAACGGGATTTTTCGGTGTCCTTGAATTTTTGATTTTCATTTCTATTGGGATCAGAAAATTATTTAAGATATTTCCGGTCAAAGACATTGTATTTTACCAGGCACCAGACAGCCCGGAAAGCATCTTTCAGGCGTATCTTTTTCCCTTCTTCATAGGTTCGTCCGTAATAAGAAATTCCGACCTCATAAATCCTGATCTTAGGGAATCGGGCAATTTTACTGGTAACTTCCGGTTCAAAGCCAAACCTGTTTTCCCTGAAACTGATTTTCTTGATTATTTCGGCCCTGAACAATTTGTAACAGGTTTCCATGTCGGTCAGGTTCAGGTTCGTAAACATGTTGGAGATGAAAGTCAGGATCCTGTTTCCTATCGAATGCCAGAAGAACAAGATACGGTGCGGCTGTCCTCCGATAAAACGGGAACCATAAACCACATCGGCAAAGTCATCCAGTACCGGCTTTAACAGGATGTTGAATTCATTGGGATCGTATTCCAGATCAGCATCCTGGATCACGATATAATCTCCGCTGGCTTCTTCTATGCCGCGATGAAGGGCTGATCCCTTGCCTTTATTTTTTGGCTGGGTAAATAAGCGGATATTTTCCAGGGGGTGCATGCTGAGGTATTCTTTCACCACTTTCTCCGTGTCGTCGGTGCTGCAATCGTTCACGATGAGGACCTCCTTTTGTACCTCCTCAATCAGGCTTATTCCGACAACTTTGTCAAGGATCCGTTGAATGGTGTTTGCTTCGTTGTAGGCCGGGATGATGATACTCAGTGTTGTTTTTGCCATATCTTATGGTTTGTCTTATTCATAAAAATAGATCCGTTTTACCCTGCGCGAAATACTTGTCAGCACTTCATATGGAATCGTTCCGATATCACGGGCAAGTTCAGCAACGGGATGGATTTCCCCGAAAATGACGACTTCATCTCCTTCCTGTACTGGTTGCCGGATTCCCGTAATATCAATCATGGTCATATCCATACAGATGTTTCCAATGATGGGTGCGGGATTCCCGTGAACGAACAGCTTCCCGGTCCCATTTCCAAGCCGATGGTTTAGTCCGTCGGCATAACCAACGGGAACAATTGCAATCAGTGTATCTTTCACCGCTTTTCCCTTACGGTTATATCCAATCGAATCACCGGAAGGAATAAGCTTAATCTGGGTGATGACTGATTTCAGCGTGCTTACATTCCGAAGGTTCAACTGATCTTTTTCGTTTAAACCTACGCCATACAGTCCGATACCAAGCCGCACCATGTCGAGATGGGCTTCAGGAAACCGGCTTATTCCGGCTGAATTGAGCATATGCCGCATAACCGGATAATCCAGATTAAATGTGATTTTTTCGCTCATTTGCAGAAAACAACGGATCTGTTTCCGGGAAAACGCCTCCTCAGCAGGATCTTCACTGGCTGCCAGGTGGGAAAATACAGACTGCACGTGGATTCCAGGGTGTGTTTTCAGATGGTGAATCAGTTCATCCAGATCTTTTTCCTCAAATCCCAGGCGATGCATTCCGGTATCCAATTTAATATGAATGCGTATCGTTTCCTGGCCGGAGGTCTGATTCCGTTCAATGGCATCTTCCAGAAGTTGCAGGATGCGAAGGTTATAGATTTCAGGTTCGAGGTTATAATTCAGCAGGATATCCAGACTTTCTTCTTCAGGGCTCATGACCATGATGGGCAGATGGATTCCGGCTTTACGCAATTCAACGCCTTCATCGGCATAGGCAACGGCAAGATAATCTGCATGGTGGAACTGAAGCACGTTTGCGATCTCAAAGCTTCCGCTTCCATAGGAAAAGGCTTTGACCATTGCCATGATACGGGTACCGGGCAGGAGTTTTGCGCGAAAATGATTCAGGTTATGGATAAGGGCGTCAATATTGATTTCCAGAACCGTTTCGTGGGCTTTTTGCTGAAGTGCCCGGCTTATTTTTTCAAACTCAAAAAAACGGGCGCCTTTCAGGAGTATGGTTTCATTCTGAAAAGCTGTCATTGGAAACTGGGACAGGAAATCATCCGTCTTTTCAAAAAAAGACTTTTGCATGGTGAATTTTTCACGGTAATGGGAGATATCCCTTCCAATACCGATTACCCGGTCAATTTTTTTCAATAGCAGCAATTCGGCAATTTCCTGATAAAGCTCTTCTTTGTTTCTCCCGCTCTGCAGAATATCAGAGAGGATGAGGGTTTTTTTCCGCTGCTGGTTTTGCTGAATCAGAAAATCGATCGCGATACTCAGGGAGTTGAAATCTGAATTATAGCTGTCGTTGATCAGGGAGCAATGGTTAATGGCTTCTTTGAGTTCGAGACGCATGGCGATAGGAACCAGAAGCGCTGCCCGGCTCCGGATCACTTCGGGCTGGTATCCCAGAACAAGCATCGTTGCCCAGCAGTGTATGGCATTTTCGATGGAAGCTTCATCGGTGAACGGAATGCTGAGTGAAACATCCTCCCCTTTCCAGACGGCAGAGATGCGGCTTAGGGACCTTGAAGTTTCAATTGTTTTAATGAACAAATCGGCATTGCTGCTCCTGCTCCATGTAAAAGTTGCGAGGTGATGAAAAGAAGGTTCATCACGGAGGCAATCTCCGATCAGGGTATAATCAGAACAATAAACAAGCGTATCGGAATGGATGAAAAGTTTCAGTTTCTCCAGGGTTTTTTGGCATAAAGAGGAAAAATGCTCATCATGGGCATGTCCGATGTTTGTCAGAATACCGACCGAAGGATAAATTACCGGCTCTAACTTTTCCATTTCCCCGGGCCGTGAAATGCCTGCCTCGAAGATGGCCAGGTTATTTTCCACATTCATTTTCCATACGGAAAGCGGAACTCCGATCTGGGAGTTATAGCTTTTCGGACTGCGAACGATCCTGTAATCCTGGCTGAGTAATTGAAACAGCCATTCTTTCACAATGGTTTTACCGTTACTTCCCGTGATTCCGATAACCGGAATATCAAACTGCCGGCGGTGCCAGGCCGACAGTTGTTGCAGTGCTGCCAGGGTATCGGGTACCAGGATCCAGAATGCTGAACCTGTTTTTTCAGGGTTTCCGTCAGAAAAACCGGAATCCTCCCCGGGCAAGGAGGATACAAGAAATATCCGAACTCCTTTTTCATAGAGGTCGGAGATGAATTTATGCCCATCGTTCCGGGACGAAATAAGGGCAATGAAAAGGCAGTGTTCTGGTTGAATCAGTCGCCGGCTGTCAATCAGCAAATCCCGGACGAATGGGTCATCCTGACGGGTCGAATGCAGGGTTCCTCTGGTAATTTTGACAATTTCCGATACTGTCAGCTGGTTCATTGTGGTCCGTTTTCCGGGTCCGAAGGCGAAGGAAATAATGGATTCGAATGAAGTTCGTCGTATTCCTGCCGATGGGAAAAAATATCGCAGGCCATGTACAAGGCATTCCTGAAAGCTTCCGGGGAAGCTTCATTTTTCCCGGCCAGGTCATAAGCAGTTCCGTGGGCAGGAGAAGTTCTGACGACAGGCAATCCGGCTGTGAAATTCACACCTTCCTCGAATGACATCAGCTTAAAAGGAACCATTCCCTGGTCATGATACATGGCGAGAATGCCATCAAAATGGCGGAAGTTGGCTGAGCCAAAAAACCCGTCGGCCGGATAAGGTCCGAAAACAAGGATATTCTGCTGGTATGCTTTCGCTATGGCCGGAAGAATAATGGTCTGGTCCTCATCTCCAATCAGTCCTTCATCGCCGGCGTGAGGGTTCAAGGCAAGCACTGCAATTCTTGGTTTCACAATGCCGAAATCCCTTAAAAGCGAATGGTGAAGGATCCGGATCTTTTGATAAACCATGTTCTCCGTGAGGGTTTCTTTGATCTTATGAATCGGAATATGTCCCGTGACCATCCCGACACGGAATTTATCATTGATCATCAGCATAAGGAAATCATCGGAATTGAATTTCTTAGCCATGTATTCCGTGTGTCCCGGGAATTGAAAATCAGCAGATTGAATGTTTTTTTTATTGATGGGGGCAGTAACGAGCACATCGATCTGGTTTTTTAACAGATCGTCGGTCGCAGCTTCCAAAGATAAAAATGCAAGTTCCCCGGCGATGGGTGTGGATTTTCCAAGGTCTATCTTGACTTCCTCATCATGGACATTGACAATATTTGGCCGGCGGGGGTGGGCCATTTCGGCCTTTTTCACCAGGTTAAAATTGAAATCATTGACATTTAACGTTTTCCTGTGATAGGAAGCAACTTTTGAGGAACCATAAACCACAATGGTATAATTTTCCATCAAACGGGGGTCCTGCAAGGTTTTTATGATGATCTCATAACTTACTCCATTGATATCTCCGTGGGAAATACCTACGCGTATTCTCTTTTCCTTTTCTATTGGTTGATCCATTATAAGTATTTTTTACAAATGTAATCAAATAGCAGCCGCACACCGAATCCTGTCCCTCCTTGTCCGCGGTAAGAATCCGTTTTTTCTAAAAATGCAGGCCCTGCAATATCCAGATGAATATAGGGATATCCGGTGAATTTCTCGAGAAATTTTCCAGCAGTGATGGCTCCCGCCTCGGTTGCGCCCAGGTTTTTAAAGTCGGCAATTTCCGATTTCAGGCTTTCAGCATAATCATCCCACATAGGGAACTCGACGATGCGTTCATAAACCGCAAACCCTGATTTCTTCAATTCCTCCATTTCCTTTTCAGCTTTGCTTTGCATCCCGACAGCGGCAAAGCTGCCGATGGCGCGCAAAGCTGACCCGGTAAGGGTAGCCAGGTCGATCACAAGACCCGGATCAAATTTTACGGCATAGCTCAGGGCATCTGCCAGCAGCAAACGGCCTTCAGCATCGGTATCAATCACTTCCACCTGCGCCCCGTTATGCATTTTAATGACATCTCCGGAAACCATGGCCTCCGGACCAGGTCGGTTATCGGTGGCAGGCATGAGACCCACCACGTGAACAGGCAGTTTTGCCCTGGCCACGGCATAGACCGTGGCCGCCACGGCAGCCGCACCCGACATATCATCCTTCATGTTCATCATGAACCCTCCTGTTTTCAGGTTCATACCCCCGGTGTCATAAACAACTCCTTTCCCAACCAGGACAAGGGGTTTTTTATTTTTCGCCCCGGCCGGGTTCCACTCCATCACCGTAAAAGCAGGCGGCTCATGGCTGCCTTTATTGACGCCAAGAATACCACCCATTTGTAAGGCTTCCATCTTTTTTTTATTCAGAATCTCAACCTTCGCACCGCAGCTTTTTGCCATGTCAGCCACTTCTTTGGCAAATACCGTGGCAGTAAGGTAGGAATTCGGCTCGTTGATCAGGGTCCGGCAGCGGAAAACTGCATCCGTCATTATATTCAGACTTTGAATCCTGAACTTTGTTTCCTGTACCCTTGATTTTTCTTCAGCTTCCATATAAACTTCGATCTCCTTCAGGGTATTGGCATTTTCTTTCTTGTTCTTATACTTCAGAAACTGGTAATTCCCCAAAGCCATTCCTTCGCAAAAAGCAAGTACCTCCTCTGTTTTTCCACAGGAATCGAAAACAACAATCTTACTGACCTTTCTTTCGTTCAGGCTTTTACCGGTTTTTTCTCCTGCTTTGCGGCAGTCCTCCATGCAAAGCGTCATTTCCTTTTCAGGAGGGATAAAAAAAAGGTAAGTCCAATGGTTGAGCCGGTTCAGGATGACCAGGTCTTTTTTTAATTCCTCTTTCTGTCCAAGGATGAAATCCTTTTCTGCTTTGGTAAAAATGCCGGCAGGTAAGCCCGGCATTCCAGAGAGAATGAGGACCAGGTTATCAACTTCCTGGGTTTTATGGGTAAGTGAAAGAATTGGCTGCATGGATTTTCGTAATTTTGATTTTTTATTTGAATCACAAATTTAGGAAAATTACGGAACAGCTCATTAAAAAGGCGATTAACAGCGGCTTCCTCTCGCTCGAAGAAGGGAAAACCCTTTATGAAACATTGCCCTTACCGGCCCTGATGTATATCGGCAATGAAATCAGAAAAAAACTTCATCCTGGAGGCCTGGTAACCTGGATCATCGACCGCAATGTAAACATCACAAATGCTTGTGTTTCGGGATGTAAGTTTTGTAACTTTTATAAGCCCGTAAACCACAGCGGATGCTACATCACTTCTATTGAGGAATATGTCAGGAAGATCGATGAAATGTATTTTTTGGGAGGCAACCAATTGCTTTTACAGGGCGGGATGCATCCCCATCTGGGACTGGCATTTTACACCAACCTGTTTTCAGCGCTTAAAAAGCGGTATCCTGACCTGCGATTACATGCGCTTGGTCCGCCTGAAATTGTCCACATAGCCAGGTTGGAAAAATTATCTTTCAGGGAAGTCCTGCAAAGTCTGGTTGGTTCAGGCATGGATAGTTTGCCGGGAGCTGGTGCGGAAATCCTGGCCGACCGGGTCAGAAAAATTCTTTCCCCGGTAAAATGTACCGCCGGTGAATGGCTGGATGTAATGAAAACGGCCCACGAATTAAATCTCACGACTTCGGCTACCATGATGTTTGGTCACATTGAAACCCTTGAAGAAAGGTTACAGCACATGATCTCCATCCGTGAAGTCCAGTTTCTGCGACCTTTGGGGCATAAGGGTTTTCTCTCCTTTATCCCCTGGCCGTTCCAGGACGATAACACCGTGCTTAAAGAAAGATCCGGGGTGAGGAACACCGTCACCGCCGATGAATACATCCGTATGATCGCAATTTCCAGGATCATGCTGCCGAATATTCCGAATATTCAGGCCTCCTGGCTTACAGTGGGAAAAAACACCGCCCAGCTTTGTCTTCATGCGGGAGCCAACGATTTCGGAAGCATCATGATCGAAGAAAATGTAGTTTCCGTAGCCGGAGCCCATAACACTTTTGATGCAGCCGGAATACAGAAGGCGATCATGGAAGCCGGTTTTGAACCCCGGCAACGCAACCAGGACTTTGAATATCTCTCTATTTGAGCAGTCCGTTCTTCTGCCAGTCGGAATAGATTTGAGCAGCGATTTTATAACTTACCTCATCGATGTAATTCGGATCATCAATGGCAATATCGGCTGTCCAGATCAGGTCATTATTGGAATTGGCATAGAGGTTTGCATGAAGATTAACCGTTGAAGTGGTAACCCAGTAACCACCGCTTGTAACCACATTGCCTCCGTATCCATACACAGGATATCCCCAGTTGTAGTAATTATAATAGTTGTAATAAAAATCCGGGTATACGGTGGTGGTCGGGGGAACATAACTCTGCGATTTATCCGTGCCTTTATAGGTAACGATCAAAATTCCATCCACCCCGAGACTGTCAAATTTCTTTTCCAGGTTTGTGATGTCATATTTCACGTCAGGTGCAAGAAAATTCAGAGATTCAAGGGCTTTAAACCCTTTGCTGTTAAAATAATTGGCGGTGTACTGTTCAAATGGTTTCTGGTATTCCAGCTTATCGAACATCGCCCAAACCACCACATTCCCGATTTTTTCTTTTTCTTTGGGATTGGTCCAGGTGGTCATGGTGACCGGATTACAGGAGGTGAAAAGGAAGGCAGTTAAAATAACAAATGACATTCCATAGGAAATTTTTTTCATGATTTTCAGGTTTTTGTGGGTGTGCTGTTTATTCTTTCAAAAATATGAAAATTCCCTGAATAAAATATTTTTTTTAATCCCTGTTTTTCACCCAGGTCAGCGAAAGGGTATTTAGTTCAAGGGCGACCAGGTTTCCGAGTTGGGCATTGTTTTTATAAACGCATCCCCCGTCGAGATTGATGACTTTCCCCAATGGGTCCTCTATTCTGTTTCGGATGTCTTCAAGGGATGCAGGTGTATGGCCATGAACAAGAATTTTTCCGTCCAGAAAATCTTCAGGATATGCTTCTATCCTGCCCCATATCATCGAACCGATATCTTCCAGGGGATTCGTTGCATTTCCTGTAAAACATCCATGGGTAAGAAAAAAACCAGGCGTTTCCGCATAATAAGAAAGCTGTAACAAAAACTCCATGTAAATTCCGGGTATCTTTTGGAGTGTTGTACTTTCAGGAGGGTTCCCGTCAAGCAAATCAAAATCACTGAGGGTGGTTTGACCGCTGTTCAGCAACCAGAGTTTAAAAAAATCTTCGTTTTCCCTGGCATGGATCAGCATGTATTCATGGTTGCCCATCAGGGAAATTACATGAAAAAGATTTTTCTCCCGGAGGCGGAAGATATAATCCAGAACTGCTTTGCTGTCGGGACCGCGGTCAATGTAATCGCCAAGCAAAAACAGGGTGTCCGTTTTTTGTGGCTGGATTTTATTTTCAACCAGGGAACGGAAGGTTTGGATGCATCCGTGAATATCGCCAATGACCCATCGTTTACCCATTGTTTTCAGGATTTTAATCCAGGCCCCTAAGGGCTTGAATCTCTTTCAGGTAATCTAAAATCTTTTCAGAAGCTCCCCGGTTTTCATCCACATATTGACGGCAAACGGAGGAAGCCTTTTGATAACTATCCGGATCTGAAAGAAGTGTCTTCACCAAGAAATGCAATTCTGCTTCTCCCGGGGTACAGAATGCGCCACCGAGATTGACCAGTTCCACCGCTTCTTTAAACTTCCCGAAATTCGGCCCGAAAAACACCGGCACTCCGAAAGTAATGGGTTCCTGAATATTATGGATACTGTTTCCGAAACCTCCTCCGATAAATGCAAAAGCAGCATACTGGTACAACTGGTTTAAGATCCCGATGGTGTCAATGATCAGCACATTGGAGGAAAGCGCATTTTTTTCGTTCAGTTCTGAATATTTTAAAACCGGTTTCCCATAACGGGAAATCAGGGATTCAATCCTTGCGGAGCTGGTATCATGAGGTGCCAGTATGAATTTCATACCGGAGCTTTCCTTCCTGATCAACGGAATAATCACAGCTTCATCTTCCTTCCAGGTACTGCCGGCGATAAAAACTGGGTCTTTCGCACAAAATTTGCGGATCAGCGGAAATTCCTTTTTCATTTTTGCGATGGTAAACACCCGGTCAAACCGTGTATCCCCGGTCACGGATGAATTTTTCAGCCCTATTGAAGCAAGGAGGTCTCTGGAAGTTTCATTCTGAACAAAAAACCAGGTAACCGCTGATAATTGCCTTCGAAACCAGATCCCGTAACATCTGAAAAAAAGCTGGGTTTTCCGGAAGGAAGCCGAGATAAAATAAACCGGGATTTTCTGAGCCTTCAGGGCACGGAGAAAATTGAACCAAAAATCATACTTGATAAAAAAAACCATGGCGGGATTAACAATTTTCACCATTTCCCCGGCATTGGCATTGGTATCGAGGGGAAGATAAAAAACAAGATCGGCCTGTTCGTAATTTTTCCTGATCTCATATCCTGAAGGAGAGAAAAAAGTCAGCAGGATTTTAACGCCGTGGAATTCAGATTTAATCGCTTCAATGACGGGTCTTCCCTGCTCAAATTCACCCAGAGAAGCAGCATGAAACCAGAGAAGGGGCAGTTTTTCCGGATTCTTTTCAACAATTGCCTGCTTTAATTTTTGTTTCCAGTCTTTCCGGCCAAGAATCCATGACCTCGCTTTTAAATTAAATATCGCCGCCAGCTGCAGGATAAAACCATAAATAAAAATGCCGGCAGAATAAAGAAACCTCATGGTGTGCTTTTAAGGATCTCAATACAGATAATATTCCTGGGGGGTGCGTTTGTAAAGCGGGATAAGCCAGCAAACCTTGATCCCGTAATACTGGCTGTTATACCTGGCATCGTCTTGTCTTTCGGTGTCAAAGTTGTATTCCCGGAAACTTTTTGTCCAGGCCTGGGTGAATTCAAATCCCAGATAAAAATTCAGCAGGCGGGTATTGCTCAGGTATTGATAACCGATAGATCCGGTAAGCGAAAACCCTCCGTTCAGCCGGTCATATCCTTTCTTATAATCACCAAGCAACTGGGGAGCCGTATTTCCCGGATTATGAATGCGAATCTTGTTTTGAAGATACCCTCCTCCGGCCATGATGAGAAAACCAGAATTCGGATTGGGCGACAGGATGGGAATGAGTTTCCCGAATTTTGCATAAAAACTGAATCCCCTTTCATAATAAACGATATCTGCGATCATCCCGTTGGCGTCGATTATGAAACCTTCTTTATTGGTTATCAGGGACAATAAAGAGTCAGCGTTTTTCACCGTTTGTCCGAAAAGAAAATTTCCTTCTATTCCAAACAACCAGTTGGATTTGGTTTTATACATAAACCCTCCTCCAATGCTGGAATTTGATCCAAAACGACGGGCAAGGTCCCCGCCGGGAAACTGATAAGAATAAGTGGCATAGAACAGGGGGGTTCCGATCGCGGAATCATGGATATTTACCTGGGCGGAAAGGGAGGAGATCAAGGCGGACGAAACAATAAGAAGAAGTGCAAATTTCCGGTACATAACAAATAAAATTAAAACCTGAAGATCAGTCCCAGGGATGGGTTCAGGGTTGTAACAATTTTTTTTATCGAGTAATCTACCGGGGCTGAATAAACAGGTTTTTCATATTTAATCCCGGTTACCGGATCGGTATATTCCTCATATCCGATCAGCCGCGATCCATATTGTTTTTCTTTCCCCGGCCATCCGCCTAATAGGCCAAGATTAAACTTTAACGTAAAATGATCGGAAATCGTGTATCCAAGCCCGGCAGAAACCTGATAGGCAAATCCGGTTCCGATTCCATGAACATTCTGGGGGTTGGCAGAATCGGTGGGATTGGTCACATTGAAAGTGGAGCTGGAAGCAAGTATCAAGCCGCCCAGCACCTTCACATCAAGGCTGATCTTTTTGAATGATTTCAGAAATACCGGGCCGGCCATCAGATAGTGGTTTGACCAGGAACCGGTACCCAATGGGAAACTCATACCGGACGGATGGAAGTTTGAAATGGATTTATTCAATGAATTCGACTGAAAAGTATACTGAAATGCAAGGCCAAAATTACTTTTCCCCATCCAGTCAAATGTCAGCTGGATCAGCCACCCTCCTTGTGCAAAGCCTGATTTGGAATTCAGTGTATCGGTATTCCCATAATTCCCCAGAACCATTGAATAGCCCGCGTTGAACTCCAGGGCCATGTTTCTTTTCTTTTTAACCGGGGTGTCCGTAGCTGAAGTTGTCTGGGAAAACAAACCGGATGTGAACAAAAAGAGAAAGAAGATCAAGGATGCTTTTTTCATTTTAAGCCTGTTGAGACAACAAATTTAATGTATTTTGCTTCATCATCACGGGGTCTTGTCCCAAATCCATATAATTCATGCTGTTCCGCAGTGGATTGTTTCGGTATTTTTTTGTACTTTTGGCGGCAATTCAATGTGTTCATCCATCAATTCTATTATTCACCGTTTTTCATTCAATAATTTCTTCCGGATATGAGAAAACAAATGATCAGCTTCACGCTGTTGCTTATGATTGCCGGGTTCAGTTATCAGACGCTGGCCTGCACCAATTTCATCATTACCAAAGGCGCCTCTGCAGATGGTTCGGTAATGATCACTTATTCAGCCGATTCTCACCAACTCTATGGGGAACTGTATTACTGGCCGGCAAAGGATTACCCCGCCGGAACCATGGTGGAGGTAATCGAATGGGACACCCAGAAGCCTCTTGGTAAAATCCCCCAGGTAAGACATACTTATTCTGTTGTGGGAAACATGAACGAACATCAGTTAGCCGTTGGAGAGACCACTTATGGCGGACGGGAGGAACTTTATACTCAGAAAGGCGCCATCGTGGATTATGGCACCCTGATTTATTTCTCCCTTCAGCGTGCAAAAACTGCCAGGGAAGCCATCAAAGTAATGGGAGAACTGGTTGCCGCTTACGGCTATGCAAGTGAAGGAGAATCGTTTTCCATTTCCGATCCCAATGAAGCCTGGATCCTGGAAATGATCGGTAAAGGCGAAGGCCAGAAAGGCGCTGTATGGGTTGCCAGAAAGATTCCCGACGGATATATCAGCGGGCATGCAAACCAGGCCCGTATCACTCAATTTCCTTTGAATGATCCTGAAAACTGTATCTATTCCCCCGATGTCATCTCATTTGCCCGGTCAAAAGGATGGTTCGACGGAACTGATGCTGAATTCAGTTTTTCCGACACTTATGCTCCTGTTTCCTTCAGCGGAGCCCGTGCCTGTGAAGCCCGGGTCTGGGCAATGTTCAACCGGGTCAATGCGGATATGGGCCAGTATCAGGATTATGCCATGGGGCACCTTGTCAAAGGCAAATGGGGATACACCCAAAACCGGATGCCGTTATGGATAAAACCCGATAAGAAGGTCTCTGTTCACGACGTCATGGAACTGATGCGCGATCATTATGAAGGCACCAAAATGGACATGACCTACGATATAGGCGCCGGACCGTTTCAATGTCCCTATCGCTGGCGTCCAATGACCTGGAAAGCCGACAGTGTGGATTATATTCATGAACGCGCCACTTCCACCCAGCAAACCGGATTTGTATTTGTCGCTCAAAGCCGTTCCTGGCTTCCTGATCCCATAGGGGGAATATTCTGGTTTGGGGTTGACGACACCTATACCACCGTGTTTTCACCCATGTATTGTGGCATCACCAAGGTTCCAGTCTCCTATGCCGTGGGTAATGGCGACATGCTGCATTACTCCCCCACCTCTGCATTCTGGACTTTCAATTTGGTTTCCAACTGGGCTTATACCAAATACAATTATATGATCAAGCACATACAGCTGGTTCAGGGAGAACTTGAAAACAGGTATATTTCGGAAACTGCCGGAATCGACAAAAAAGCGGCTGATGTGTACAAAACGGATAAAAATGCAGCCAGGAAACTCATCACCGATTTCTCTGTTAAGACCGGAGATGCCACCGTGAAAAGATGGCAGGAGCTGTTCCAATACCTTCTGGTAAAATATATGGACGGCAATATTAAAAAAGAAAAAGATGGCAAGTTTGAAACCAATGGGTTTGGGGTGCCTGTAATGCCTTCCCAGCCCGGGTATCCCGAATGGTGGTTACGTGAAATCGTAAAACAGCATGGGGATGTGATCAAACAGACCGGACCATCCGGACATTGATCTGCCTTCCCTGAAAAAACAGGATACCCCTGACGGGTATCCTGTTTTTTATTATATATTTGCACCTATAACATAGTAAAACATAGAATTATGGAAGAGCAAACCTCAAGCTCCAGGAATTTTAAACTTTATCTTTCTATTCTTGCCATCCTGATCCTGATCCTGATTTTCTGGCTTGTCATCCAGCGTTCGCAACTCATGCGGCTGGTTAAAGAAAAAGAAACCGAGAAAACAGAGTTGAAGCAGGAACTGGATTCGCTCATGAAAGAACATAATAAGATAAAAGTTTCTTACGGAGCTTTGTCGGATTCACTCACCGCAAAAGACAGCATCATTCAGAAGAATGCCGAAGAAATAAAAAAACTGCTGGATACACAGTGGGAATACAATAAAATACGGAAAAAGCTAACCATGCTTCAGAATATTGCCCAGGGGTATGTACGACAGATGGATTCACTCTATACAGTGAACCGGGAACTGACAGCTGAAAACGACCGGATTCGACAGGAAGTGAAAACTGAACAGCACCGGAACAGCAACCTGATGAAAGACAAAGAAGAACTGACCGAGAAAATGAACCAGGCTGCCTATATCAAAGCCTATGATGTAAATGCCAAAGCATACAAACTGAAAGCAGGCGGAAACAAAGAACAGCTGACCGATAAGGCCAGCCGGACCGACCGTTTGAGGGTCTGTTTCACCCTTGGGGAAAATTCCCTTGTCAAGCCTGGAAAAATAAGCATCTATGTGAGGATCCAGCGACCCGACAATGTGGTGGTCATTAAAAGCAAATACGATACTTTTATTTTCAACGGGCAAACATTGCCTTACTCCCTCCGGGAAGATATCTCCTACCAGGGTAAAGCCATGAATGTTTGTGTTGACTGGACAAAGAAGGACAACGATAAGCCCTCCATGAAAGGGAAATATATCCTTTCCGTTTATACCGATGACAAGGAAATCGGAGAAGGCAGTTTTGAGCTGAAATAATATGAAAATAGGGATCCTTACTGCAGGCGGAGATTGCCCCGGTATCAATGCGGCCATCAGGGGGGTCGGGAAGACTGCCATCCTCGAGTACGGGATGGAGGTCATCGGCATTTCTTCCGGATTTTTGGGTCTTATCAACCAGGAATATACTTCACTCGACGAAAACCAGCTTTCGGGAATTCTTACGCTTGGAGGAACCATTCTCGGCACTTCCCGGGAAAATCCTTTTAAAAAAGGAAATTCATTCAATACCATTGACAAGCCCAAACTGATAAAAAAGCATTACCGCGAACTGGGGCTGGATGCCCTGGTCTGTATCGGAGGCAACGGAACCCAGCGGACCGCTGCCATGTTGTCGGAGGAGGGGCTCAATATCATTGGCATCCCAAAAACCATTGACAATGATGTTTGGGGAACGGACATCACTTTTGGATTTGATTCTGCCCTCGCGATCACCACCGATGCCATTGACCGTTTGCATACCACTGCCAACAGCCATAAACGGATCATGGTCATTGAAGTAATGGGTCATCATGCCGGCTGGCTTGCCCTTTATAGCGGAATGGCCGGAGGTGGTGATGTGATCCTGCTGCCGGAAATCGATTTCAACATCAATATTGTTGCCAAATGTCTTAAAAAAAGGGCCATCAATAAAAAACCCTATTCCATTGTAGTGGTTGCCGAAGGAATCACCACGCCCAAGGGAGAATCTGCCGCTCATTATATTGCCAGCAGCATCAGTGAATTAACCGGTCTTGAAACCAGGGAAACGATACTGGGATACATCCAGCGGGGCGGCAGCCCGTCGCCAATGGACCGGGTATTGGCCACCCGTTATGGCGCCCATGCGGTTGAATTGATCGCCCAGAAAAATTTCGGACAAATGGTATCCCTGAAAGGAGATACCATTACTTCGGTGCCCCTGGTAGATGTCGGCGGAAAATTACGCCTGGTTCCGGTGAATCATCCGTTGATTGAAAAATCCCGGAAAATGGATATTTGCTTCGGAATCGAGGGTCGTTAATCCGAAAATTTCACGTCTTTTATATTCAACTGCAAGGTCACCGATCCGTTCCATTCGTTTTCTTCCACGTAATAACAGATATTGAAAGGTATTCCCTTGTCAATTTTAAAGAAGTGTTCGCCTTGCTGAAAAGCGATGGCTGAAAATGGTCCGCCGTTCACATCCGGATGGACCACGCATAATTTCAAATGGTTTTTCCCAACCACGCGGGAACTGCCGGTATCCACCACGCCTTCGGTCATAAAAAGCGGAGCCATATTTCCGGGGCCGAAAGGTGCGAATTGTTTCAGAATATTATAAAATCCCGAGCTGATATGATTCAGTGGAAGGAGGGAGTCGATTTCCAGTTCCGGCACAAGTTCCATCCCCTGGAGTTTTTCCTCTACAATTTCTTCAAACTTATTTCTGAATTCCTCGAAATTTTCAGGTTTAAGGGAGAGGCCGGCCGCGAATTTATGACCTCCGAAATGTTCCAGAAAAGATGAACAGGCGTCAATGGCTTCATAGATATCAAAATCCTTGACAGAACGAGCGGATCCGGTCATAAGGCCGTTCGAATGGGTGAAAACGATGGTCGGGCGATAGTAGGTTTCCGTAAGACGGGATGCCACAATACCGATCACGCCCTTATGCCAGTCGTGGTGATCTATTACGGTTGATTTTGCATGAAGCAGGCGGGGATTGCTTCCGATCATATCAATGGCCTGCTGGGTAGCAAGCATATCCAGGTTCTTGCGTTCCGTATTGTAATTATTTATCTGATTGCCCAGTTTTATTGCATCTTCCAGGTTCTGGGTAATCAACAGCCTGACTGAATTCTTTCCGCTTTCAATTCGTCCGGCGGCATTGATACGGGGACCGATAAGAAAAACAAGGTCGGAAATCGTAAGCTCCCTGCTGAATGCCAATCCCCCTTTTCCTTCTTTATTTTTCAGGACGCTGGAGTATTGAAGAAGTGCCTCTATGCCAGGTCTGGGCGTGGTATTTACCAGTTTCAGACCAAAATATGCCAGGATACGGTTTTCCCCGGTAATATCCACGATATCAGAAGCAATGCTGATCACCACCAGGTCGAGGAATTGAATCAGTTCTTCAAAGGCAATATTATTTTTTTGGGCGTAACCCTGGATCAGCTTGAATCCGATCCCGCAACCTGATAATTCCTTATAGGGATAAGAACAATCGACACGTTTCGGATCAAGTACGGCTATGGCGGCGGGAAGTTCCTGCCCGGGCCGGTGATGGTCGCATATGATGAAATCGATGCCCAGGGTATTGGCATACGACACCTTTTCAACTGCTTTGATGCCGCAGTCCAGCGCAATGATCAAGGAGAACTGCTGCTCCTTCGCGAAATCGATTCCTTTGATTGAAATCCCGTAACCTTCGGTATAACGGTCGGGGATATAAAAATCCACCAGGTCGGTAAATTTCTTCAGAAAAGTATAAACCAATGCCACGGCCGAAGTGCCATCCACATCATAATCCCCGTAAACCAGAATTTTTTCCTTTCCGGCCAGGGCCTGATCGATCCGACGGATGGCTTTATCCATGTCGAGCATCAGAAAAGGATCGTGTAATTCCCTGAGGGCAGGGCGAAAAAACACCTTGGCCTCATCGTAACCTGTCACGCCCCTTTGCACCAACAGATTAGCGAGATACTGGTCAATTCCCAGCTCTTTTGCCAATTCCCTGACTTTCCCGGGATTCCCCTGTGGCTTTATCACCCAACGCTTTTCCATACTTTCTTTCCTATGGCTAAATTACAAAAATATCCTTTGGAATAAGAATTTTAATAGCAATTTATCCCTGACCCGACGAATCAGATTCACGGTTTGGATTTGTGTTCCCGAAGTGATTAGGATGCCGTACCCGGCTGTCAGATCGCTTGCTTAAAACTCCGCGTTTTTCGGAGTGCGGGGGAAAGGAATGACATCACGGATATTTCCCATTCCCGTTACAAAGAGGATGAGACGTTCGAAACCAAGACCGAAACCTGCATGGGGAGCGGTTCCGAATTTCCGGGTATCAAGATACCACCATACATCTTTCTCGGGAATATCCATTTCATGGATACGGCGGGTAAGGGCGCTGAGGTCTTCTTCGCGCTGGGAACCTCCAATGATTTCTCCGATTTTTGGGAATAAAACATCCATTCCCCGTACGGTCTTCCCGTCTTCGTTCTGCTTCATGTAAAAGGCCTTGATCTCTTTCGGATAATCGGTGAGGATTACAGGTTTCCCGAAATGTTTTTCAACCAGGTAACGCTCATGTTCAGCCTGGAGGTCAGCACCCCAGGATACCGGAAATTCCCATGTTTGTCCCGAAGCCATAAGTATCTCCACGGCCCGGGTATAGCTCAGTCTTTCAAATTTACTGCCGATCACTCCTTTCAGGCGATCGATCAGCTCGTTGTCGTACATCTTATTCAGAAATTCCAGGTCATCATAACAATGGTCGATGGCATATTGCATCAGAAATTTCAAAAAATCCTCCGCCAGGTCCATGTTGTCATGAATATCATAAAACGCCATTTCCGGTTCGATCATCCAGAATTCGGCCAGATGCCGTGGGGTATTTGAATTTTCGGCACGGAAAGTTGGACCAAAAGTATAAACCAGCGACAAGGCCATGGCGCCAAGTTCTGCTTCCAGCTGCCCGGAAACGGTAAGATTGGTTTCTTTCCCGAAGAAGTCCTGGAGGAAATCGACATGGCCTTCCTCATTCAGGGGTGGATTTTTTGCCTCGAGGGTGGTTACCCGGAACATGGCGCCGGCGCCTTCTGCATCGCTTCCGGTAATGATGGGCGCATGAAGGTAGTAAAATCCCTGGTCGTTGAAATATTTATGAATGGCATAAGCCATGGCATGGCGGATGCGGAGCACCGCTCCAAAAGTATTGGTACGGGGGCGCAAATGGGCAATTTCACGAAGAAATTCAAGTGAATGTCCCTTTTTCTGAAGGGGATAGGTTTCCGGGTCGGCAGTTCCAAAAACAACAATTTCCCTTGCCTGAATTTCGACATGCTGCTCCTGCCCCACCGACTCAACCAGAATCCCCTTTACCTGAATACAGCTTCCGGTAGTAACCTGCTTCAATATATTTTCATCAAAATTTGAAACTTCAGCAACAACCTGAATATGATGGATCACGGATCCGTCATTGAGCGCAATAAAATTAATGTTCTTGTTTCCGCGCCTGGTGCGAACCCATCCTTTTACCAAAACTTCTTTTCCGTAATCCTTAGATTTCAGCAAATCGACGATCCTGTTCCTTCTTGTGTGTTCCATTGATTATATCTTTTGGAATTGCAAATTTACAGAAATGCGGGTAATTTTTCGCTATCCGGATTCCTCAATCATTTCCTTACCTTTGTTCCATGACCACCACCCTTAAAATTATTCCCCTGGAAGAATGGCTTCCGGTTTCTGCCGAACCCCTGATCATCGCCGGGCCCTGCAGTGCCGAAACCGAAGCTCAGGTCATGGAAACGGCTATTGAACTGGCCAGGATTCCTCAGGTTAAGGTTTTCCGGGCAGGGATATGGAAACCCCGTACCCGGCCGGAAACTTTTGAAGGAGTGGGAACCATCGGACTGAAATGGCTGGGAAAAGTCAAAAAAGAAACCGGCTTGCAGGTGACCGTTGAGGTTGCCAATCCGAAACATGTGGAAGAAGCCATAGCCCACGGAATAGACATACTATGGATTGGAGCGCGTACCGTTGCGAATCCGTTTTCCATTCAGGAGATCGGTGAGGCGCTGAAGGGAAGGGATATACCAATCATGGTAAAAAACCCCCTGAATCCCGACATTAAAACCTGGCTCGGAGCCATTGAAAGGCTGAACCAGATGGGTGTGAAAAAAATCATTGCCATCCATCGTGGTTTTTCCTTTTTTAACCGTTCTCCGTACCGGAATTCTCCGATGTGGGAAATCCCCATAGAAATAAAACGACTTTGTCCTGAGCTCCCTGTGCTTACGGATCCCAGTCACATATGCGGGAACCGGGAAATGATACTGTCCACTTCACAGAAATCGCTGGATCTGGAAATGAACGGGTTGATGATAGAGGCGCATATTAACCCTTCAGAAGCCCTGACCGACAAAAACCAGCAACTCTCGCCCCTCCAGCTTCAGGATTTGATTACAAAACTGGTTGTAAGAAAAGAATCCGGCGGTGTTGAATTTGAAAACAAGCTGGAAGAACTCCGCTCAGAAATTGACAAACTGGATGAAGAGATGATCAATATTCTGGCGAGGCGAATGACGGTGGTGGAAGAGATCGGAAAATATAAAAAGGCAAATAAAATCACCATCCTTCAATTGAAGCGCTGGAACCAGATCATTCATGATCGTATCGATACCGGAATAAAAATGGGACTGAGCCATGAATTCATTTTACGCTTGCTCGAATCGGTGCATGAAGAAGGGATCCAGCGTCAGATCGATGTGATGAATGAAGAGGATGATTTATAGCCAGCGGCGCATTTTGAAATACACGAACATGCCAACCGCGATCAATCCCATGATGGCCGCAACGATGACAAAAGAAAAAGGATGATCCTGTATTGGCAGTTTGATATTCATCCCATACAGGCTGGCAATGAATGTTAAAGGCAGAAGGATGGATGAAACCAGGGTAAGAATCTTCATCACTTCATTGGTTTTATTGACCTGCAGGGAGTCAAAAGTGGTGGAATAACCCCGGATCAGTTCTCCGCCATCTTCCACCATGTCCCATATCTTCTGGTTATAGTCCATGATATTTCCCCAGTAATCTTCCATGTCGTCGGCAAATCCTTTGATGGCGCCACTCTGTAATTTATTGAATAAAAGCAGCTGTGGCTTGAACATGGTATTCAGTAAAATTACATTCTTACGGGTCACCGAGATTTTCTCTATGGTACGTTCGGCATCACGGTTAAATAAAGCCTTCCCGCATTCATCCACGCTTTTATCTATTTTTTCAGCTATCTTTTGCGCTTCCTTCATCAAATGCTCAAGGATCTGATATAATAAAGCATCGCTGCTTCCAACTTCCATTTTCTGACCACTGATGGCTTTGTTTTTTTCTTTGTTGAACAATTCTTTGACCAGCCAATGAGATTTGCCTATGGTGATCAGAGAATCCCTTCCCCAGAAAATTTTTATTTCCCTGATATCCACAAAAGTCTGAGTTGAATCAAAAGTTGGGAAATGAAGAATCAGAAAATAATAATCATCATAGATGTCAATTTTGGGCCGTAAATTGATTTCCGACCGGCAGTCCTCCATATCAAGGGGGTGAAAATGGTAATGGTCGATTAGCGCTTGCAGGTCTTCTTCGCTGGGACGAACAATATGCGACCAGTGCAGGGTTCCTATTTTTATGGTCTCTATCATGGTTTTTGACAGGTTAAGGAATGATGATCAGCTTTTTTAATTTGGTTACGCCAAAGGAACTACGAATATAATAAAAGTATATGCCGGGAGAAAATCCTTTTACATTGAACCTGAGCTCATCTTCAAACCGGTTAAGGGGAAGGTTCAGGATTTGTGAGCCCCGTGAATCCATCATGACAAACACGGCTGAAGGATCAGCCCCTGTTTTATAGTTCACCCGAACGTCCTGATTGGATGGATTGGGAAAGGGGTCGGAAATAAAGAATGTTTTGCCGTTGCTTTCCGGGTCTGCCGAAGTTGTAAGGTCGATGGCCCGAAGGGTCAGGTCGTCAAAATAAAAACCATCCAGATTCAGCCATCCATCGGAGTTAATGGTAAACCTCAATTGAATGGGTTTCCCGGAAAAGTTTTTCAGAAGTATTTCTTCTTTTACCCATGAATTCTGTGCCCCGTCATAAACAGGCTGTCCGTTCGCCTCGTTTTCACTTCCTTCACGGGTAAATTTGCCAGAAAGAGGGATCCAGGTCAAACCATGATCATAGGATGCTTTAACCTGCACATAATCATATCCCTTTTCCAGGTTAAAGCGGGTATAGAATTCAAGAACGCTTACCGGAGAATCTCCCGGGTCATATGAATTGGCCGTAGTCACCGATAAGTCTGCGTTCGGAGGGTAGGACCCTTCCGGAGAATCAGTGATGGAACCAACCGGTGAAATATACTGAGACAAGGAAATATTCCATTGGTCGGAGTTCCAATATGCCATATTGTTGCAATGATCCTCCAGGATCAGACGAGGGATTCCGAAATAATGGGTAATGGTATCTTTAAAAGTAAAGTGCCCATTATCAACTTTCAGGAGATAACGGATTTCCGTGCCGGGAAAAACATTCTCTGCAAGGGTGTAGGAAATGGAATCGGTACCGCTTGTGAATTGCGGAGGATTGTTCCATACCCGTGATGGCCCGATGGAAGTGATCACGCCAGGATCCAGCGGTTCGATGGAAACAGTATAATTGGCGGGTTCTTCCAACCCGTAACGGGTAAAATCAAACTTAAAAAATCCCTGTTTACCTGAAATTATGTAAGGCGATCGCCTTGCCGCTTCAGCATAGGGCAATGATAAATTCGCAAGCATAAGGTTTGCATACACATGGATGCGCGAAAGCGGAATAATATGGGAGGGTGGAGGCCAGAATCCGTCATTGTGGTTTCCGACTTCAGGGCTGAAACAAATTGATTTTGGTTTAAGGATCTGTTCACCATATTCCCAATCGCCAGCATCTCCATTGACCACATACAGTACCTGTCCCGGAATCCCGCTGATGTATCGGTTCTTTTTAGTGAGAAATTCCGAATAAATACTGTCGGTCAGACTATCCGGCGCAGAAAGGGGTATGTAACCCCAGGGGTAAAGCAGAAAACTGCCATAGGTGTGATAATTCATCACCATGCGGAATTGTTTCTGAATACAAAAATCACGGATGATCTGGGTTTCAGGCTCGGAAAAAGCAGCGCTTCCCCGGTAAGTTTCAGTGGCAGGATCAGGGGAGGACCCTTCATCATCATAAGCCCATTGATAGGCAAAGTTTCTGTTCAGATCGACTCCGTATCGCTGCGGCCCTGTCAGCCTTCTGTTTTTGCGCCACATTCCGCCCCCGTTGGGATCCAGGAAACGATTGTATTCATATCCATCCGGATTGATGACAGGAATAAAATAGAGTTCCAGGTTATCAATCAGGTAGCGAATGTCTTCCCTGGCGGAATAGTTTTCCAGTAAATACCACATAAAAAACATCATCTGCTGCATCCCCATAGGTTCACGGGCATGGATCAGAGAATTATACAGGATCTTCGGTTCATTTTCATTCACATCAGGATGATCGGAAATCTTTACAAAATAAACAGGTCTTCCTTGGATGGAATTTCCATTTCCTGCCGCAGCTTTTACTGAAATAAGGTCAGGATAAAGTATCCGCATACTGTCCAGTTCATTCAGCACTTCCTGAAGGGTTAAAAAACCACCCATGGAACCTAATTTAAAATGCTGTGGAACGATATAATCTCTGACTATTTCCGGGAGCCTGACGGTATCTTCCCTCAAGTTCCTTTCAATTATCCAGCGGGCATAATTCTCATGCAGAATTTCGGGAGAAAATCCTTCCTGTTTAACTTTTTGAAGCTCTTCCGAAGAAAGAACCAGGGTCCAGCTGCCATCTTTTTCCCGGAATCCCTCCTCCATCGCCAGACCTGAACGGGCTAATTTTTTCAATCCGGCGGCATCCGTTTTAATTCTTACCTCTGTGTACTTCAGGTTTTGTGAGAAGCCAGTTCTCCAGATCAAAAAAAGTAAAAACAGCAGAAAATATTTCTTCACTATTTCTTCCATTTAAAGGAGCTGATCATATATTGGACGTCCTTCTTTAAAAAATCAATTACCGGAGCCAGGGAATCGTTGTTTGGAACAAGATCAAAATACAGGGCTCCCCTGACAAACTTCGTCAAACTGTCGGTCAGGTAAAACTGATAAGTAGAAGCCGCATCCGATCCCCTGATGTCGTAAACAAGCCCATATACCTTGTTGGCGGGATCCAGGTATTCCCTTTGGGAAATCGCATTGGCTTTCGGAATATGTTTATTGACGAGGTTCCGTGAATCTTCCAGGTACTGTTCCAGGTTGTGGTTGATCACTTTATAGCTCAGGTGAAGTTGAGCGTGAAACCGGGGATAATGAACATTTATCCAGAATGGCTCTGACATTTTGCTGCTGTCGGGGAGAATTTTCGCGTAAACCGGATATTCAAAAGTATAAGGGAAGGCTGTATCAAAGAGCCGGTACTGATGTTCCGGAAGATCTATCCGCAGATAAGCCCTTGGCTTAGGCGTATAGTCGCTTCCACAGGAACCCAGAAACAATCCCGCAAGAAAAATGGAAAAAAAACACTTTGTTAATCTCATAAAATCAAAGCGAGGTGGGGCATTGATGAACCATTTACTTTTCCCAAAACCCCTCCCTTTTTTCAAAGGGAGGGGTAGGGAGAAGTCATCATAAATCAGAAAGGAAGGTCGTCTTCCGGGGCGTTAACCACCGGGGCATCATCCTTCGGATCGCTCATTGCCGGGGAACCATTCCCTTCATCACGACGGGGTCCTCCTCCGAGCATCTGCATCGTATCCACGAGGATTTCGTAGATAAATTTTTTCTGACCTTCTTTGTCTTCGTATTCCCTTTTGCGAATCTTTCCTTCCACATAGATCGTATTGCCTTTTTTAAGGAATCGCTCGGCCACATCGGCCAGCCCCCTCCACAAAACAATATTATGCCATTCCGTGTGCTGGGTTTTCTCTCCATCTTTGCTTTTGTAGGCTTCGGTGGTGGCCAGGGAAAAAGCGGCCTTTTTAACTCCGTTCTCGTAATTCTGAACTTCTGGATCCTTTCCCAGATTACCGATCAAAATCACTCTGTTGACTCCATTTGCCATTTTCTTTAAATTTTAATTGTGAAAACTCCGTGAACAAATTTACAATATTTATGCTTAATCCGGGAAAGGGTCAAAAGGTAATACGGTAAATTCAACTTTTTTTGAAATTGTTGAAAACTTCCTTGCCGGGGAGGATCAAATCCATGGAAAAACCAGAAGTGTGAGGGACAAACCCACCAATGCAATCACGGCTCCCCATCCAATGGTATTCTGCAGTCTGTTGTTCACATACCCACCCATGATCTTTTTATTATTCACGAGCAGGATCATGCAAACCAGGACGACCGGTAAAAGAAGGCCATTAAGAATCTGTGACCCGAGTGTGATCAATATCAGCGGTGCCCCCGGGATCAGGATTATCAAGGCTGAAATGGCTAATATCCCGGTGTAAAGCACATAAAACTGAGGCGCTTCGTCCCATTTTTTATCAATTCCTGCTTCGAATCCAAATGCTTCGCATACATAAAAAGCAGTAGCCAATGGAAGAATGGTGGCAGAAAAGACCGAAGCCACGAATAGCCCGAAAGCAAAAACCTCCGATGATAACTCTCCGGCCAGGGGTTTTAATGCCATGGCAGCATCTTTGGCTTCATGAATTCCGATACCATTCTTATGAAGCGTGGAAGCACAGGCCACCATGATAAAGAATGCAACAATTACCGTGGCGACACAGCCTACCACAATATCCACCAGCGTATATTTATAATCCTTGATCTTCAGCCCTTTCTCTATGACCGACGACTGCATATAAAACTGCATCCAGGGTGCAATGGTCGTCCCGATAATACCGATAACCATCGCAATTGATTTTTCGTTCATGTCCATGGAAGGACTGGTAATGGAATGACCGATTTCTGCCCAATGAGGTTTCCCCATCAGGGCAGATACGATATACATGAGCAAACAAAGGCTGAAAACAAGAAAAATTCTTTCCGCGATTTTATAGCTTCCTTTGACGACCAGCGCCCAGATAAGAAATCCGACGATTGGAACACAGATATACTTACTTATACCGAATACCCCCATGCTGCCGGCAACTCCGGCGAATTCGGTGGTGGTATTCCCGATATCGGCTATTAAAAGGCCGATGAAGATCAGGAAAGTTACTTTCACGCCTGCATGCTCCCTGATCAGGTCGGCCAATCCTTTTCCGGTAATGATACCCATTCGTGCATTCATCTCCTGGATTACAATAAGGACGATGAAGGAAGGGATCAGTGTCCAGATAAGCTGATAACCATAAAGCGCCCCGGCGATGGAATAAGTCGTGATTCCCCCGGCATCATTATCCACACTGCCCGTAATGATACCAGGACCCAGGATGGCCAGAAACAAAGCCAGCCTTTTCCATGTCGACCGCTTCTTAACATGAATTACCATCGGCACAACTTACTTCTTGACTGTTTACTTGGTTTTTCTTCGGCTCAGCAGGTCATCAACAATGTCTTCCACCACCACAACGCCTTCCATCTGAAGGTCTTTATTTATAACCGGAACCGCTAGCAAATTATATTTTGCCACGAGTTCGGCCAGTGAATCCACTTTATCCTGGTCGAAAACACTCACGGGATTTTTTTTCATGATATCTCTCAGAGTAGCTCCGGGATCAGCTACTACCAATTCGCCTAATTGAATTGATGAAAGCAGCCTTTCATTCTGATCCACCACGAAAATGGAATAAATGTAGGAAGGCTCAGGCTTGTCTTTCCTGATGGCATCCAATACATCGGCCACAGTTATCCCTTCTCCGAAGGTCATGTAATCAGTATTCATGATTGATCCTACCACCTTGTCGGTGTATTCAAGCAGTTCCCTGACTTCTTCAGACGATTCCCGTTCCATCTCATTCAGGAGTTCTTCCGCTTTTTCATCCTCAAGTTCATCCAGGATGTCCGCAACTTCATCCGCCGGCATTTTTTCCAGAAGGTCGGCAACTTTCTCTTTAGGAAGACTTTCAACAATGTGGATCTGGGCATCGGGTTCGAGTTCCTCCAGCACATCGGCTGCCTTTTCTTCATCCAGGGATGCAAAAACATAAGTCCGGGAAGCCTTATCAAGATCCTCAATGATATCTGCAAGGTCGGAAGGATGAAGGGTGTGAAGCCTGGAGGAGGCTTTCGACAGTTTGATGCTTGCATTCGTGAAATCAACCGCTTCAATATCATCCCATAAAATAAAACGGGTGGGAATATGCAAGCCAAACTGACCTAGCAGTTTCCCGATCGGACGTTCAAAGCCAAGCCGGCGTAATAAGCCTTCCACCCCTACGTCCACAGCAATCGTGAAAGCGCCCGAAGGAATCATTACCATCCGTATATCATTCACCCTGACCAATTTTTTCCCGTTGATATCGACGATCTGTTTATCCAGAATATTTTCTTTGAGCCATAAGGAATTAGAAAAAGTATCTTCGCTGAGCTCATTGATTTCTTTACAGACGATCCGGAACTGTCCCTTGAATTTTTTAATTTCAAAAGAGGAAAAATCATAAATCCTGATCTGACCCCGGACCTTAACCCTTACCGCTATAACCCTGGGTCTGACCGGTTCGTTTAAATCCGAAGCCCAAGGCGTAAGGTCTATCAGGAAATCATGAATTTTTCCGAGAACTTCACCCTGGGGGGCCATAAATTTCTTTCGTAAAAGCTGGCTGAAATAAAAAGTGATCTGTGATGTCATGTTTACCTCCTTCTCGTTGTTTCTCTTTACAGGAAGGAATCACAGCATTGAAAACGCTTCAGACCACAACCTGTTCAGGTATGGATAAAATACATCTGCTCGCCGGATGATCGTCCATTTGGTAGTGAAATTATGCTGCAAAGATAAAAAGTAAATATGAATTTGTCTGAAACATTTTTATCTTTGATTATTCAAGTTATGGATGTTGAAGATTCGACTATTATTCGGGCTTTTTCTGCTTTTGGCAGGAACCGGCCTAAAAACTTTTTCCGCGAAAATTCCGGATCTGCAGGAAGCCCGGCATTTTTTAATTCAGCATTGGACCTCGCGGGAAGGCCTGCCCGTGAACAGTGTTCAGGCGATGGCACAAACTCCGGACGGCTTTATCTGGATGGCTACCCAGGAAGGCCTGGTCCGGTTTGACGGTTCTGAATTTACCACTTTCTCAAAAATAAACACCCCCGCTTTCCTGTCCGACGACATCTATTCCCTGCTGTTGTGCCGGGATGGTTCCCTTTTAATCGGATGTCATGCCGGACATTTAATCCGGTATAATAACCATGTTTTTACCTTGCTTACCCATCCCGAATTATACGGAGGGAAAAATGTGACCGCACTCTGTGAGGATTCTGAAAACGGCTATTGGATTGGCACTTTCGGAGGGGGACTCGGGCATTTTCAAAGCCAGACCAGGTTCTCTTTTCTGCGGAATACGGATGGATTACCCGGTAATATCATTAATGCAATGATCCCTGATGAGGAAGGCGGCCTCTGGATCGGGACCCAGGATGGCTTGAGCCGGTACAGCAATGGTAAATTTAAAAACTTTACCAAAAAGGACGGCCTTACCGATGATTACATCCTCAGTCTCTGCCTTGACCATCAAAAGAGACTCTGGATTGGAACCAACAACGGAGGAATTAACCTGTACAGGGATGGAAAATTCGTAAAGGCCGGACAGGGATATTTAAAAAAAAATCTGCCCATCCGTGCCATTGTCGAAGATCATTCCGGTACAATCTGGATCGGAAGCATGGGGGAAGGTATTTACAGTTTCAGGGATGATGCGGGACAAAAATTATCCACGGAGAACGGATTGTCGGGAAATAACATTCTTTGCCTGCTGGCCGGTAAAGATAAAAATCTTTGGGCCGGCACTTCAGATGCTGGTTTTAATTTGATATCCCCCAGGCTGATCGATGTTTTTACAACCAAAGACGGGCTGTCCGACAATATAATCCTTCCCGTTTACCGCGACCCCGGGGGGGGTATCTGGGCAGGAAACGCAAAAGGGGGATTGGATTATTTCTTTAATGGCAGATTCGAACAATTCCAGAAAAAACTGAAGCTTCCTTCCATTCCGCTGATAACCATTACCAGGGATAAGGAGGGAGGACTCTGGGCAGGCACGGCAGGGGCGGGTTTGTTTTCTTACAGGAATGGGTCGGTAAAACAGTATACCACGCAAAACGGTTTACGCTCAAATATGATCAATGCCGTTTATACCGCCCGGGACAGCGTCCTCTGGGCAGGTACGAACGGGGGAGGCGTTTCCCGGTTTGAAAAAGACAGATTTATCACCCTTACCAGCAAGGAAGGGCTGTCACACGATCAGGTCAACTGCCTGATTCAGGACAGGAAAGGCCGCATGTGGATCGGAACCAACGGCGGTGGGATCAACCGGTTAGATCCTGGTAAAATTACCTGGATTACCAGTGAAAATGGTCTTCCCGACGATGAGGTCCTTACCATGTATGAAGACCGTGAAGGAACCGTCTGGGTGGGTTGCAGCCATAACGGACTGGCAATGATCCGCGGAGATTCCATCGAAGTTTTTAATACGGAAGATGGCCTTTGCGAGGATAAAATCCTGCAAATACTGGAAGATTCAAAAGGGAATCTTTGGATGTCGGGAAGCCATGGAATTTTCAGTGTTGCAAAAACAGAACTCCTGGATCTGGCAGCTCAAAAAATTTCGAAAGTTCACACAAGTTTTTATGGAACGGGAGACGGAATGCTGAGTGCCGAATGTTCAGGAAGGGTTTTTCCGGCTGGATGTATTGGAGACGATGACCACTTGTGGTTCCCCACCCTGAACGGACTTGCAAGGGTAGATGCAAACCTCCGTCAAAAAGATTCAGTCTCTCTGGGGGTTTGTCTTACCCGGGTGTTTATCAACGACCTGGAAGTAAATACTGATCAGACCATAGAACTTGAACCCGGAACCGTAAACCTGGAAATCCAGTATACCTGTCCGGAATATAATTTTCATCAAGCTTTTTCTTTTAAATATATACTGGAAGGCTTTGATTTCTACTGGACCAAGGCCGGGACAAGAAAATCGGCATTTTATACCCATCTGCCTCCGGGGAAGTATGAATTTCTGGCTGCCGTTGAAGGCCCCTTTTCGGTTGAAGGAAAACCTGTGAGTTTACTAAAATTAAACATCCTCCCGTATTTTTATCAGACTGCATGGTTTTTTGCGCTTTGCATCATAGCCGCAGCAGGATTTTTCTGGTTTGTCGTCCGTTATCAGTACCGGAAAATAAAGGAGAAGCAGCTGAACAGGATGGTAGATGAAAGAACAAGAGAGCTCAGACATGAGATCAGTCGGCGTGAAATGGCGCAAAAAGAATTAATGGATGCAAAAGAGAAAGTGGAGCAATCGGACCGGATGAAGTCATCCCTGCTCTCTTTTCTGAACCAGGATTTTCGTACGCCTGTAAACAGCATTATGGGATTTTCTGAAATGCTGATGCAGGAACCGCCTTCCGACAATGATCCAGGGATAAGCCAGTACATCCATGAGTCGGGGAAGCGATTGCTTGACACGCTCGACTCAGCCATGCTTCTGGCTCAGCTTGATCAGGGGAAGGAAATGCCATCCGGACTCCAGGACCTTTTGCCGGTCATCGAAGCTGCGCTGAAACCCATGCAAAAATTGCCGGAAAGCGGACCGACACCTGAGCAATTCCCCTCTGAATCACAGGTTTCTTTGCAGAAAAAAGCGGGACCTTACCTTATTTTACTGGTGGAAGACAATGAAATCAATGTTGCGCTGATAAAATCCTATCTTGGTAAAGATTATGAAATAGATGTGGCAATGGAAGGCGAAGCCGCAATTGAAAAAGCCATACAGAAGCAATATGATGCCATCCTGATGGATATTAATCTGGGGAAAGGGATGGATGGGCTCACGGCCACCCAGCGGATAAGAAATCTCCCCGGATATCCGAGTACGCCGATCATAGCAGTGACCGGTTATACCATGGCCGGAATGCAGGAACGTATCATTGAAGGAGGCTGTTCTTATTACCTGGCTAAACCTTTCGGAAAAAAATTGCTGGTCGACCTGCTTATCACCGTGCTTCCCGAAAAGAAAACACCGGAATAAAACAGCCCGATTTATTTTAAATACTTTTCCACAAGTTTCGGCAAAGGGAATTTTTCAATTTCAGAATTGCAGACAAATATCCATTTCCTGTTAAAAGGTTTTTCTGTTTCCATTTCGTAAAACCTTGCCTGAATAATCTGATGGGTCAGGATATGCCTGAAGGTTCCGGATTGCTTTATATGATCTGCCTGATGGTCTGTAAATATTTCTTTCCAGGTGTCGCCGGCTTTCAATTCCTCGAGTGAACATAATTTTCCGGTTTCAATCAGGGGAAAAGTATAAAGGTTCCTCCATATATCATTTTCTTCCCTTTTATAAAGATAAAACCCCTCCTTCCCCCTGATATGGATAACCAGAAAATGAAAGAATCGCTCCCTTTGACTTTTTTTTCCCGCTTTATGCGGTAAGCGGTCAACCATTCCAAGGATAAAAGCAACACATTCTTTTTTAAAAATACATGATTTGCATTCGGGGTTAAGGGGAATGCATTTTCTTGCTCCGAATTCCATTAAAGCCTGGTTAAAGGATCCCGGATCCCGTGGGTCCATCAGCCGCTGAGCTTTTTTCAATACTTCGCTTTTCCCTTTTCCGGAATCCACCGGATCTTCTATGCCGAAATAGCGGGACAGGAACCGCAATACATTTCCATCCACAAGGGGGACGGGCTTATGGAATGCAATGGAAGCAATTGCAGCGGCAGTATAGGCCCCTATTCCTTTCAGCTTTATTAAATCTTCATAAGAATCAGGAAATTTCCTCTTGTATTTCCTTACAATTTCCTTTGCTGTAACATGAAGGTTCCTTGCCCGGGAATAATAGCCAAGGCCTTGCCATAGTTTTAAAACATCTTGTTCGCTGGCATTGGCAAGGTCATGAACGCCGGGGAAAACACTCAGAAAACGATGGTAGTAGGGGGTGCCCTGATCTATTCTTGTTTGCTGAAGTATTATTTCCGACAACCAGATATGGTAAGGATCCAGGGTGTGTCTCCAGGGGAGATCCCTTTTATTCCTGTGATACCAATTAAGAAGTTTTTGGGTAAATTCCATTATAAAGTTAAGAATCAGGCTGCAAAAATAGTTTTTATTGCAATATTTCATTGTCGTTAAAAAAAATCCTATATTTGCAACCCCGTTTTCTTCGAAGAAAAACATTCAGTATTAATTAAATATATCAATTAGTAATACCAAAACAAATGACAAAAGCAGAAATTGTAGCAGAAATTGCTAATAAAACTGGCATTGAAAAAGTTGCCGTTCAGGCCACCGTCGAAGCTTTCATGGATACCATTAAAAATTCAATGGTTACAGGTCAAAACGTTTATTTAAGAGGTTTTGGCAGTTTCATTATTAAAAAAAGAGCAGAAAAGACTGGAAGAAACATTTCAAGGAACACCACCCTTATCATTCCCGCCCACAACATTCCTGCCTTCAAGCCGGCTAAGACTTTTGTGAACAAGGTCAAGTCACATGTAAAAGTTAAGTAATCCTCAAATTTTGATTGATTATGCCGAGCGGTAAAAAAAGAAAGAGACACAAGATGGCTACCCACAAGCGCAAAAAACGCTTGCGGAAGAACAGACACAAGAAGAAATAACACTGCTTCAATTCCTTAGGTCATTCACAATCATTGATATTGGTTCAATGATTTAATAAATTTATATCGTGAATAAGGAATTAATTATCAATTCAACTCCCCAGGGAGTCGAAATCGCCTTACTTGAAGACAAACTTCTCGTAGAATTAAACAAAGAAAAATCCAACAACGAATATTCCGTTGGTGATATTTATTTGGGCAGGATCAAGAAGATCATGCCCGGGTTAAATGCTGCTTTCGTGGATGTAGGTTATGAGAAGGATGCATTTCTGCATTATCTTGATCTGGGTCCCCAGGTTCAGTCGCTGTTGAAGTTTATCAAATCCGCTCAGTCGGCTTCCGCTGAAAATCTTTCCATTTCTGATTTTAAAATGGAAGAGGATATTCAGAAAACAGGGAGGATCAACAATGTGCTGAAGCCCAACCAGCAGATTCTGATTCAGATTGCAAAAGAACCCATCTCTACCAAGGGGCCAAGGGTGACTTCAGAAATTGCATTTGCAGGACGTTACCTGGTGCTGATGCCTTTTTCAGATAAGATTTCCGTTTCCCAGAAAATTAAAAGCGCCGAGGAAAGAAACCGGCTTAAACGCCTCATTACAAGCATACGGCCAAAAAATTGCGGCATTATTATCCGTACCGTGGCTGAAAATAAACTGGTTGCCGACCTGGATGCTGATTTACGCTCCCTATACAAACGCTGGGAATTAATTACCCGGAAACTTGCTTCAGCAAAGCCTCCGCAGAAGCTGATCGGAGAAATAGACCGTACTTCGGCCATCCTGCGCGATGCGCTCAACGAATCTTTTAACAATGTGGTGGTAAACGATGCCATCCTTTACGAGGAAATCCGAAATTATATTCAGAGAATTTTCCCCGATAAAGTAAATATTGTCAAACTGCATACCGGTAAAATTCCGATTTTTGACTATTTCGGCATCGATAAGCAGATCAAGAATTCTTTCGGGAAAGTTGTTACGATCAAAAGCGGCACCTATCTTATCATTGAACATACCGAGGCGCTTCATGTCATCGATATCAACAGCGGACACAGGGTAAATTCTGATCAGAACCAGGAAACCAATGCCCTGGATGTCAACCTGGAATCTGCCACCGAAGTTGCACGTCAGCTCAGACTGAGGGATATGGGCGGGATCATTGTCATTGATTTTATTGATATGGTTCAGGGGCTGAACCGCCGGAAACTGTATGACAAACTCAGGGAGGAAATGAAGCGGGACCGCGCAAAACACTCCATCCTTCCGCCCAGTAAATTCGGACTTGTACAAATTACCAGGCAGCGGGTAAGGCCGGAGATGAACGTACAGATTCTGGAAAAATGCCCTTCCTGCGACGGAAGCGGGGAAATCAGACCCAGTATTTTACTCACCGACGATATAGAAAACAACCTGAGCTACCTGGTCCGTGAGCAAAATGAGAAGAACCTCAGACTGGTCGTTCATCCCTATATTTATGCTTTTCTGACCCGGGGCTGTTTCAATTATAAATGGAAATGGTGGAGAAAATATGGCCAGCGGATTATGATCACACCCCAAAATTCCCTGCACTTCCTCGAGTACCATTTCTTTAATAAAAACGGGGACGAGATTAAAATGTGACAGGTGGGAAGGTAATCAGGGGAATATAAAATCGCAAATTAAATATGGCAATTGTAGTTAGCGGCATACGGCCCACGGGAAATCTGCATCTCGGGAATTACTTCGGGGCGTTAAAGAGTTTTGTGAAAATGCAGGAAGAAAACCAGTGTTTTTTCTTCATTGCTGATTACCACTCCCTGACAACCCACCCGAACCCAGCCGATCTGCACGGAAATGTCAAGACCGTGCTGGTAGAATTTCTGGCTTGCGGCCTTGACCCCGAAAAAGCAACCCTGTATATCCAAAGCGATCTGCCGGAGGTAGCTGAATTATACCTTTTGCTCAACATGAATGCATACATCGGCGAGCTTGAACGCTGTACATCATTCAAGGAAAAAATCCGTACTCAACCACAAAATGTCAATGCCGGGCTTCTGACTTACCCTACCCTGATGGCCGCCGATATCATTATCCATAAAGCCCATCAGGTTCCTGTAGGGAAAGATCAGGAACAGCATCTCGAAATGACGCGGACTTTTGCCAACCGTTTCAACCGCCTGTACAAGGTCGATTTCTTTCCTGAACCTGTGGCTTATAATTTCGGAGCGACGCTGGTTAAAATTCCAGGGCTGGACGGAAATATGAAAATGTCGAAATCCGAAAATGAAAGTGCAGCGATTTTTCTCGCCGACAGCCCGGAAACGATCCGTAAAAAAGTCATGCGGGCGGTGACAGATTCCGGCCCCCTTGAGCCGGGACAACCAAAATCCCAGGGCGTTGAAAATCTCTTTGCTTTGTTAAAATATTTTTCCGCTGAGGAAACGAATAACTATTTCAGTGATCAGTATTTACTCGGACAAATCCGTTATGGTGATCTTAAAAAACAGCTCGCTGAAGACATTATTCAGTTTACGACTCCTTTCCGGGAAAAGATGATGGAACTTTCTTCCAACGGTGCGTATCTTAAAAAAGTTGCGGCCCGGGGAGCCGAAAAAGCAAGGGATTCTGCATCAGCCACCATCCGTGAAATCCGCGAAATCATCGGGTTTAAATCTTTCTGAAAAAGAATTCTTTTCATTGTTACTCAAGAAATGCAGGAAGGGTGAAACAAAAGGAACTCCCTTTGCCGGGTTGGCTTTTGGCATAAATTTTCCCTCCGTTCTTTTCTACCAGTTCTTTGCATAACACAAGACCCAGTCCGGTTCCTTTTTCCTGGGAAGTTCCCATGGTCCTGACCTGATCGTCAATACGGAACAACCTTGGAAGTATGTTTTCTGGAATGCCGATTCCATTATCGTCAACGCATACTTCAAACAGGTCCGCAGTGCCGGGAGTCCCCGGAATGGCTTTGGCAAAAATCTTTACCAGCCCTCCGGGATATGTGAATTTTATTGCATTTGAAACCAGGTTCCTCAATATGGTCCTGACCATATTCTCATCAGCGAATACCACCGTGCCAAAATTAACCGCGGTAAACAATTTTATCTGCTTCCGCTCTGCCATTTCGCGTAATAGAATAACCACCTCATTTGCCAGAACACTCAGATCCAGCGGTGCTTGTGAAAATTTCAGTCTTCCGGTCTGCGAAATAGACCATTCCAGTAAATTTTCAAGCAACTGGTAAGTGTTTTTGGCAGAGGAATGAATGTTCCGTATGAAATGTAGTTTTTCTTCCTCGGAAAAATCGTCCCATTCCCTGGTCAGAATTTCGGAAAACCCCATGATGGCATTGAAAGGACCTTTCAGGTCGTGGGCAATGATTGAAAAAAATTTGTCTTTGGTCAGATTCAGTTCCTTTAATTCCTCTGCCTTGGCAAGTAATTCATTTTGGGCAATTCTTCTTTCTTCTTCCACCCCGATCGCGGAAGTAATGAGCGATATCAGGTATTTATCAGCGGTGTCGGGCGTAAAATCCTGACGGAAAATGGCACATAAAGTGCCTATCGATTTTCCCGACATCCTCACGGCTTTTCCGATATAAGTAAGGATGTTATATTTTTTTATGTTTGGATCCGTATGATAATAGGAAGTCTCCGGCAGATTCCGGACGACTTTTATTTCCTGGCTGCCCTGTGAAACGACATCATGGCAAATGTGTCCCTCGGGAGAATCTCCGGCGACATAATCATCCGGAACATTCCATTTCCCAAGCGGACAAAATACATTTTCATTCAAGCGGTTATAGAGCGCGCTGCTTGCATCCAGAATCTCCCCGCACAGGGCGGTAAGAAAATTGATGTTTTGTTCAGGATCAGTTCCGAAAGAAAGCAAACATTCACTGAATTTACGTAACTGGTCTTCCGACTTCTTACGTTTGGATACATTTCTCACAATGGCCTGGAGATATGGTTTATTTTGCAGGGTCAGCCGGTTCAGGCTCACTTCCGCGTCAAAAACCTCTTCATTGAGTTTCATATGCTTCCATTCAAAAAACTGACTTTCCCCATCCAGGGCAGCCTGTATTTTTTTCATTGCCTTTTGGGTTGAACTTGAACCATCTGCCTGTTCCGGCGGGGAGAAAAGAACCGGTGATTTCCCGATAATATCCTCCCTTTTACAGCCAAAAACTTCCAGGGTTTTCGGATTACAGTCAACAAACACCTCTTCATCCATCAGGAAAATGGAATCATGAGCTGACTCAAATAAAAGCCGGTAATGAGACTCCTTTTGGCGGAGATCGTCTTCTATTTGTTTATTATCTGAAATATCACGGATGATGGAGATGACTCCAAATGGTTTCCGGGTCTTATCAAGTAAAGGAGCTGAATTGATGGCGCCCACAATTTTATTCCCATTCTTTTTTAATAAAAGAAATTCATTGTCATTGCCTGTGATACCCCCGTAGGCAGATTGAATATGTTCGTTCGCTTTTTCATGATCACAGGGGTCGATCCACTCCAGCACACTGGTTCCAATTACTTCTGTTTCAGAAGTAACTTCCATCATTTTATACAACTTGGTATTTGCAAATAAAATCATCCCATCGAGATCGGTAATTGCAATCCCATCCGGAAAAGCCTGCACCATGACACTGAAAAATTCTTCCGAGTCTGTAAAAAACCGGCCCAGCAATTCAGCGCCTCCAGGCTTGGCGATCTGATCCTTTTTCTTGTGTTTCATCACAGATGTATTACTTTTGCATTTTGCGGCATGCCCCGATACAAAACATATGGCATGTAATATACAAATTTTTTTTCTTCCTTGTTTTTCGCCTTCAATACAGTTTGACAAACGACTGCAACTTCCATGATCCTCCATCCTCAAAAAAAAGAAACGGCCATTCTTGTAGGACTTGCAACCCGTCAACAGGAGATGGAACAAACCCGTGAGTTTTTAAATGAACTGGCATTTCTGGTGGATACGGCAGGAGGAATCGCCGGGAAACGTTTTATACAGAAGCTGGATTATGCCGATCCAAGAACCTATGTCGGAAGCGGGAAATTAAAGGAAATTGCAGCGTTTCTCCAGGAAAACCCGGCCGACATGGTTGTTTTCGATGATGAACTTTCCCCCGCCCAGATCCGGAACATCGAAAAAGTACTGAATTGCAGGATCCTCGACCGCAACAACCTGATCCTTGATATTTTTGCTCACAGGGCCCAGACTTCCTACGCACGGACCCAGGTCGAACTGGCACAGAACGAATACCTCCTCCCAAGGCTTACCAGAATGTGGACCCATCTCGAAAAGCAAAGAGGAGGAATCGGGTTTCGAGGGCCCGGGGAACAGGAAATTGAAACTGACCGCCGTATCCTTCGTTACCGGATCGCACTTCTGAAGGATAAACTTGAAAAAATAGATAAACAAAAAGCTACGCAAAGAAAAAACCGCCGCCATATGATACGGGTTGCGCTGGTGGGATACACAAATGTGGGTAAATCTACCATTATGAACCTCCTCAGCAAGTCGGAGGTGTTTGCTGAAAATAAACTGTTTGCAACCTTAGACACCACGGTGCGAAAGCTTGTGATCGAAAACCAGCCTTTTCTCCTTTCCGATACAGTGGGATTCATCAGAAAATTACCGCATACCCTGATTGAATCCTTCAAATCTACGCTGGATGAAGTCCGTGAAGCCGATATCCTGGTCCATGTAGTCGATATCAGTCATCCCGATTTTGAGGAACAGATCAGTGTGGTTAAACAAACACTCACTGACCTGAATGCATCCGACAAGCCAACCCTCCTGTTGTTCAATAAAACCGATGCATATTTTTCAATCGAAAAGGAAGCAGATGACCTGAGCCCGGCCACCAAAGAAAACCTGACCCTCGCTGAACTTCAAAAAACATGGATGGCCCGGGAAAATTCACTGTCACTTTTTATTTCAGCTACCCGTAACCAGAATATCGGACTCCTGCGCGAAACCCTTTTCAAAGAAGTCAGGAAAATACAGATGACCCGTTACCCTGAGCTTGTCAAAGGATAATTCCGTTAAAAATTTGTAAATTTTTCCCTCTTATTTGGCCATAAAAGTAAATTGTATTTACTTTGTGAAATATTATTTACTTATTGAAGTAATAAAAAACATGGCCTATGTTCAGATTGGGTGAACGTATCAGAACCAGAAGAGAAAGCCTGAATATTCAGATAAATGATCTGGCAAATTTAATCGGGGTTACGCCCAGTTTGATTTCACAGATTGAAAGGGCAAAAGCTTTTCCCTCCATCATTACCTTAAAGAAAATTGCGGATGCCCTGAAGATAACCGTTGGGAATCTGATCGGAGAAAACGAAACCTACTCAAAAAACCCCCTGGTGACATTTGCCGAAAAAAAACCTGTACAGGCGAATAAATCTGGGACAAGCCTGTTTTTGCTTTCGCATCACGATCAGCAGAAATTAATGGAGCCTCATCTGCTGGTTTTCAATCCAAATGCAAGTTCCGAAAATCTTGTAAACCCCATGACCGGTCAGAGTTTTTACCACGTCCTGAAAGGCAGTTTCAACATCAGAATCGATTTTCAGGATTACACTTTACAGATGGGGGATAGTTTTTATTTCAATTCCGGGCATAAACATACAATACTGAATACAGGAGACCAGGAAGCCATGCTTTTATGGATTTCAACCAATCCTGTTTTGTAGCTGGGCCGGGAATCGGAGAAAACCCGGAACCAATAATTTTCAACCTACGACCAAATAATAAATGAAACAAAGATCAGAAACATTTACTCCCAAGAATTCAATCCGGCCGTCCGGTATAAATAACAGGATGGGCCATTATCATTACCCGGATGAAATACAGGAAATCATTGAGCAGGAAAACCTTCTGCCACAGGGTTTATTAAACCGATTGCATCAAAGTTATCCCCGGTATTCCTGGATAAGCGGGAACGACCCTTTTTTGTTTACGCAGAAAGAAAATTATTCTGGTTTGAAAGGATTCCGGGAAATTGTCGGGATCCTGGAAAAAAACGGAATTGAGATCGGCCATTTAAAGGAAAGGGAATTTTTTATTAATGTCTATCGTTTCATGGCGACGAAACATGTACTTAATAAGATAAACTGGAGGGATTTTAACAATGATTCCGTTTTTCAGCTGGTTTTTCCTCAGCCCGGCATGATCAATCCCGAAGTGGTAAAAACTTATCTTGATGAAAAAGACGGGGAAAAGGGAAAGAAAATCATCGAAGATTACATTAAAAAAACAAATCCGCACGATGGGAGGCAAAAATTAAACAAACCCTGGTTTAAAAACAGCAAGGGCGAGGTGGAATATATTGAAGGCAGCCAGCATAAATATCCGCAGTGTATGCTGATTTTTGACAAAACAACGCAAAACTGTTTTGCTTTCTGCACCTATTGTTTTCGTCATGCCCAGGTTCGGGGAGATGAGGATATGTTCATCCAGAATGATATTCTTCAGATTCATGAATACCTGAAATTGCACAAAGAGGTTACAGACATGCTGATTACCGGAGGCGATGCGGGATTTATCAGCCATGAACGATTGGAAAAATATGTGATTCCGCTTATAGATGATCCTGAGCTTCTTCATATTAAAAGTTTAAGACTCGGATCAAGGGCCCTCACTTTTTATCCGGAAATGATTTTAAAACCGGGTTTTACAAAAACCCTTGATCTTTTTGAAAAACTTAACAGCAACGGCATTCAGGTAGTCTGGATGGCACATTTTTCAACTCCCAGGGAAATTCTGAATCCCAGCACCATTGCAGCGATCCGGCGACTCAGGGCAAGGGGAGTGGTGGTAAAAAGCCAGAGCCCTATCATGAATCACATCAGTTTATTTACCGGTGAAAACGGAAAAACAGATATTCAACGCTCGGCAAAAAACTGGATTGACCTTGGAAATATCTTTGCCATGCTTTCCGTTGGATTTCATTCCATATACTGCGCAAGACCCACCGGTGAACATCATTATTTTACCGCTCCCCTTTCCGATCTGAATGAAATTTTCAACAAGGTTTATCATTCCCTGCCTTCCATCAACCGCCCTTCCCGGTTTATTACCATGACCTCATCGGCAGGCAAAATTTCCATGATTGGAACGGCAGAAATAAAAGGAGAAAAAGTTTTTGTTCTGAAATTCAACCAGGGCAGAAATATGGAGTGGATCGACAAAGTATATTTCGCAAAATATGATGAAAGCGAAACCGTTATTGAGCGGCTGGTTCCTTATGAGCATCCGGCACACTTTTATACAGACGAACTGGATCAGATTGAAAACGGCCTTGAACGCGTAAAGGAAGGTTTCAAAAAGCAATAAGCAGCGTTTTCGGTAAAAAACAAAAAGGGATGATCAATAAAATCGTTAAATCAGCCGCGGAAGCAGTTTCAGGTATTTTCAACGGGGCCGTTGTAATGATCGGTGGTTTTGGAGAAGCGGGCAGTCCGATCGAACTGATCCATGCTTTGATCGACCAGGGTGCACGGGATCTTATCATCGTCAGCAACAATGCAGGCAGCGGGCATATTGGGCTGGCTGCCCTGATAGATCATAAAAGGGTGAAAAAAATAATTTGTTCTTTCCCAAAAACAGCCAATTCCACTGTGTTTCCGGAGCTTTACTCAAAGGGGGAAATAGAACTGGAACTGGTTCCCCAGGGAACGCTTGCCGAACGCATCAGGGCGGGAGGCGCTGGAATCCCGGCCTTTTATACCGCTTCTTCTGTGAACACCCCCCTGGCCGACGGAAAAGAAATCCGCGTTATCAAAGGAAAAGAATTTGTGCTTGAATATGCCATTAATGCTGATTTTTCGCTGGTAAAATGCAAAACCGCCGACCGTTTCGGCAACCTGGTCTATAATAAAACTGCCAGAAATTTTGGACCCCTGATGTGCATGGCTGCCAGGACAACCCTCGTCCAGGCTCAAAAAATTGTGGACCTGGGGAAATTGGATCCGGAAAACGTGGTCACCCCGGGTGTTTTTGTAAACAGCGTGGTAGAAATCAGTGAACCCCAGAATGAATCCCAACTGGTATCAGAAAATAAAAAGTATCCATGGTAAAAGAAGAAATCAATGACGGATGGAATCGAAACCAGATCGCACAGAAAGTTGCATTTGACATTCCCGATGGAGCATACGTCAACCTTGGGATCGGGTTGCCGGAACTGGTTGCCGCCTTTATCCCTGAAGGAAGGGAGGTTATTTATCACACCGAAAACGGGTTATTGGGGATGGGCCCGGTTCCGGAAGCCGGCAAAGAGGATCCTGATCTGATCAATGCAGGAAAAAAACCGGTCACAGCCATCCCGGGAGCCTGTTATTTCCATCATGCGGATAGCTTTGCGATGATACGCGGTGGTCACATTGATGTTTGCGTACTCGGGGGCATGCAGGTTTCAGAAGAAGGAGACCTGGCTAACTGGAGTACCGGAGAAAAAGGCACGGTTCCGGCCGTGGGAGGAGCCATGGATCTGGTGGCCGGCGTAAAAACAGTCTACGTGATCATGCAGCATACTTCAAAAGATGGCGAGCCTAAAATCCTTAGAAAATGTTCCTACCCCCTTACCGGAAAAAAAGTAGTGGACAGGATTTATACGAATTTTGCCATACTGAATGTAACTACAGAAGGGCTTTTTGTTTCGGAACTGGCTCCCGGCATCAGCTTTGATTTCCTGCAAAAGTACACGGAGGCAAAACTGATAATACGGCAATGAAAATCTGGAAGGATCCTGAAACAGAAACTTAATTTTCAATTCCGCAACCATGGATTCGACTCGGAAATAATTAAATGTTACAAACATGTCAGAACAGGAAATGAACATCATGAACAGTACCCGGAACAGCCAGGAATTATATGAACGCGCATGTGAATTCCTTCCCGGAGGGATCAGCAGAAACACCGTTTTCCGTTTGCCATACCCCTATTATGCAGAAAGCGCTTTTGGCTGCCATGTAAAAGACATCGACGGAAACACCTACCTTGATTTTGCCAACAACATGGCTTCACTGATCCACGGACATGCACACCCCGCGGTTGTCCGTTCGGTGACCGAGCAATTGAAAAAAGGAACTGCTTTTACCATGGCGACTGAGGCTGAATTTCTTCTGGCACAATTGCTGTGTAGCAGGGTTGAAGGTTTTGAAAAGATCCGTTTTGTAAATTCCGGCACCGAAGCCGTTATGGCCATGATCAAAGCTGCAAGGGCCTACACGGGAAGGCCTAAAATTGCAAAGGCAGAAGGAGCCTACCATGGCACTTATGATTTTGCCGAAGTCAGTCAGACATCAAATCCCTCGAACTGGGGAGATATTACCAGCCCGAAAAGCAATCCGCAGGTCAGCGGCACACCCCGGGGAGTTCTGGAGGATGTGGTCATTTTCCCATTCAACGATGTAGAAAAAACGATCGCCATCCTGGATGCTCAGTCAGATCAGATCGCCTGTGTGCTGGTTGATCCCATTCCCCACCGTGTGGGGCTTGTTCCGGCTTCGGAGGAATTTATTGGAGCCTTATATCATTGGACAAGAAAAAACGGAGCGCTGCTTGCATTTGATGAAGTGGTTACTTTCCGTGTAAATTACAGAGGAGCCCAGGAAAATTATTCCTTCAAACCCGATCTCACTGCTTTAGGAAAAATAATCGGGGGCGGGTTCCCGGTCGGAGCTGTTGCAGGGCTTTCTGAAGTGATGAAAGTGATGGATCCGCGGGAAAGCAAATTGCCCTATCCCCTCTCGGGAACCTTTTCTGCAAATCCGATTTCCATGACCGCCGGACGCGTCACCATGGAATTATTTGACAAAGACGCCGTGGAAGGATTAAACAGACTCACCCGAAAAGCCATGGTCCAAATCAATGAAGTCATCGGCCTAGCAGGTGTTCCTGCATCTGTGACCGGGGCAGGTTCCATGTTTCGGATCCATCTGCAGTCAACTCCCCCGACCACCTATCGCGAAACCTATCAGGGAAAAGAAATCAACGCATTAATCGTTAGGCTGCTGGATCATCTTATGGACAAAGAAAAAATCCTGATGATCAATACCTGTTCCTGCATGTTTTCGACTGCCATCACGCAAAGAGAAGTTGACCGGCTTTCGGAAGCCCTGCTGAACGGATTCAAACTGATCAAGCCTGATCTGGAAAAATTAACCTGAAATATTCATACGGTATGAATGAAGTATTTATTTGTGATGCAATCCGCACCCCGATCGGGAAATACGGAGGATTTCTTTCTTCCCTGCGAACCGATGATCTTGCAGCGATCCCGTTAAAAGCGCTGATGGATAGGAATCCGGGAATGGACTGGCTACAGGTTGACGATGTAATACTGGGCTGTGCCAATCAGGCCGGAGAGGATAACCGTAATATTGCCCGCATGGCGTTGTTGCTGGCCGGTTTTTCTGAAACCATCCCGGGTGCGACCATAAACCGTTTATGCGGTTCGGGTATGGATGCCATTGGGATCGCAGCCAGGGCCATCGCATCGGGTGAAGCCCATATAATAATTGCCGGGGGCGTTGAAAGCATGTCAAGGGCTCCTTTTGTGATGGGCAAAACAACCGAAGCTTTTTCAAGGTCGGCAGAATTATTCGACACCACGATGGGCTGGAGATTCATCAATCCGGAATTTAAGAAAAAGTTCGGAACCGAATCCATGATCGAAACGGCTGAAAATATCGCAGCCGAATTTAAAATCAGCCGCGAAGACCAGGATAATTTTGCTTTCAGGAGCCAGGAAAAAACTGCCTTTGCACAAAAAAATGCGTTGTTTTCCGATGAAATTTTCCCGCTTGCCATCCCCGGTCTTAAAGGAGAAATATTGTTTGCAGAAAATGACGAACACCCAAGACCAGCTTCTCTGGAAAAACTGGCATCTTTAAAGCCCATTACCGGAACAAACGGAACCGTGACCGCGGGGAACGCCTCCGGGATCAATGACGGAGCCGCCGCATTACTAATCGCATCTGAATCTGTCGTCAAGAAATATAATTTACAGCCAAAAGCAAAAATTCTTGGAACGCAGACTGCCGGCGTTCCTCCGCGTATCATGGGAATGGGTCCCGTTCCTGCAACAAATAAACTGCTTGCGCGACTTGGACTGAATCTGCGGGATTTTGACATCATCGAGTTGAACGAAGCATTTGCAGCCCAGGCTCTCGCCTGTATCCGCGAATTCGGGCTGGAAGATCATGATTCCCGGATTAACCCCCTGGGTGGAGCCATTGCGCTTGGTCATCCCCTGGGTATGTCGGGCGCCAGAATTGTTTCCACCGCCTTTCATCAGTTACAGCGCTCCGGTCACGGAAAAGCCATTTGCACCATGTGTGTCGGAGTAGGACAGGGAATTTCCATGGTATTGGAGAAAGTGTAAATCTCCTTATCTTTGGAGTGCCTTGAATGTCAGTCGCCATGAAATTCAGTAAAATTCAGCTTCTTCTTTTTTCCTTCGCCTCAGGAATAATCCTTTCACTCGGCTGGCCTGAGCGCGGGTTCCCGGGTTTCCTTTTCATCGGTCTGGTTCCCTTACTGATGATTGAGGAATTCCTTTATCTCCACCGGGATAAATTCATGCATTTCAGTGTGCTGATTTATTCGTATCCGGGATTTTTTGTCTGGAACCTGCTCACGACCTGGTGGATCTGTAATTCAACACTTTTAGGGGCCATCATGGCCATTGTCCTGAACTCTCTTTTTATGGCCATCGTTTTCCAGGGGTTTCACTGGGTCAGAAAGCAACTTCATTTCCGGGTTATCTCTTTCCTTGCATTGATTTCTTTCTGGATTTCTTTCGAGTACCTGCACCTCAACTGGGACCTCAACTGGCCATGGTTAAACCTTGGAAACGGGTTTGCCAGTTGTTACAAATGGGTTCAATGGTATGAATATACCGGGGCCCTGGGAGGAACTATATGGGTTTTGGCAGGCAATATCCTTGCGTTTGAATTGGTCCGGGAAATTACAAAAGCTGCGCGTGAAAAAAGGATGCATGAAATCCATCTTAAAAGACCGATTATCTTGTATACAGCCATACTGCTTACTTGGATTCTTCTCCCGATCGGGATTTCATACATCATATACCACAATTACAAGGAAGAAAAGCGGCCTGTTCGTTTCGTTGTGGTTCAGCCGAATGTTGATCCTTATTCTGAACAATACGATCTTCCTCCTTCCATTATTATTGGGCGGATCATGGCGCTGGCCGGACGAGAGGTTAATGACAGCACCAACTTTCTGGTCGCCCCGGAATCAGCCATACAGGAAAACATATGGGAAAACGATCTTCGCACCTTTTCTTCTATCAGGATGCTCCGGAAGGAAATTGAAAAACATCCCCAGCTGAACCTGCTGATCGGAGGCTCCACTTTCTATGCTTTCGCCCCCGGGGAGAAACTGCCCCGCACCGCGCGTAAATTTTCGGATGTGAATCATTTTTATAATGCTTACAATGCGGCCATCATGATCAATTCCAGGGACAGCCTTCAGCTTTATCACAAATCAAAGCTGACTCCGGGCGTTGAAATCCTGCCTTCCTTTAAAGGATTCGGCTGGCTTGAAAAATATGCCATCGACCTTGGAGGTACGGTTGGAAGCCTCGGAACCGATAGCATCCGGAAGGTATATTCCACGGTGAATACCGTAAAGGTTGGTCCTGCAATTTGTTATGAATCCATTTTCGGAGAATTCTTTTCTCTTTTTGTCAGAAACGGTGCAGAAATTATGATCATCATCACCAACGACGGATGGTGGGGCAATACGGCGGGATACCGTCAGCATTTTTCTTTTGCACATTTGCGGGCCATTGAAACCCGGCGATCTATCGCCCGTTCGGCCAATACCGGGATTTCTGCTTTCATTGATCAAAGGGGCGATGCCTTTCAGGCGACTGCCTACTGGAAGCCAGCCGTTATCAAAGGAACCCTCAACGCGAACTCCCGGATTACGTTTTATGTCAGTCATGGTGATTACCTGGCACGCCTTATGGTTTACCTGGGCACACTTCTGTTTGCGATGGCATTTATATTATATGTAAAAAAAAGAGTTAAACAATTTTCAGGAAGATGAAAGAAGCGAGCGTAAAATATCCCATCAATGATTTTGCAATAAAGCGTTGGAGTCCCAGGGCCTTTTCGTCTCAGGGGGTTGAAGCCGTAAAACTGCAAAGTCTTTTCGAAGCCGCCCGATGGTCGGCTTCTGCCATGAATGAACAACCCTGGAGATTCATACTGGGACAGAAACCGGATGATACCTGGACCCGGATACTCGATACCCTGGTGGAAGGCAACCATATTTGGGCCAAAGAAGCGCCTGTGTTGATTCTTGTTATCGGAGGAAAGTCTTTTTCACAAGATTCCTCTGCCAACCCTGTTTTTTCCTATGATGTGGGGCAGTCCGTCGCTAACCTTGCCATTGAAGCGACAAACCAGGGATTGTACATTCACCAGATGGGCGGATTTTCAGCTCTGAAAGCCACGGACTTATTCGGTATTCCTGAGAATTTTCAAGCCCTTACCGTTCTTGCCGCCGGCTATCTCGGGCGGGCGGATTCTTTGCCGGATGAATTGAAAAAAAGAGAACTTTCCGACAGGAAACGATTCGATTTCAATCAATTCGTTTTTTCTTCAAGGTTTGGACAACCAGCTGATCTTTTTAATATTTAATTCCAAAATTGTTTTATGAAATATTTTATCCCTCTTGTTTTCTGCCTGTTGACTTTTTCTTGCAATAATACTTCCCGTCAATCCGCTGAAAATTCGGGACCGTCAAACCAGAATAACCGCAACATCGAAATTCCGGATTTTAATGCCGATACGGCTTATGCTTATGTGAAGGCACAGCTGGCTTTCGGCCCCAGGGTTCCCAACACTCCGGCTCATGAAAAATGCGCTGCATATCTGTCGGATGAGCTCTCCTCCCATTGTAAGAATGTGTTGATACAGAAAGGCAGGATCAAAGCATTTAACGGAACCTTTCTGAATTTTCAGAATATCATAGCTTCCTGGAAACCAGAATCCAACAACCGGATTTTTTTATGTGCGCACTGGGATTCCCGTCCCTTTGCCGATCATGATCCCGACCCCGCCAATCGCCGCAAACCGGTTGATGCAGCCAACGATGGGGCATCCGGTGTGGGCATTTTACTGGAAGTTGCCCGGCAGATCAACCTGAGACAACCTGAAATCGGGATCGATATCCTCCTTTTCGATGTGGAAGATTATGGTCCGCCCCAGGATGAAGCGGTTGAAGAAAATGCGGATGAACAATGGGGACTCGGGGCTCAGTACTGGTCAAACCATCCGCATAAACAGGGGTATTTTGCACGGTATGGGATTTTACTGGATATGGTCGGCGCTCCGGGCGCCACTTTTCTGATGGAAGGAATATCCATGCAATATGCTCCTGAAATTATGAAAGCAGTGTGGAATACCGCCAACCGTATCGGTTATTCAGGCTATTTCCGCTTTGAACAAGGTTCCTATATTACAGATGATCATGGACCCATCAATAAAATTTTAGGAATCCCCACCATCGATATTATTCATTTGGACAAAAACAGCCAAACCGGATTTTATCCTTACTGGCATACCACAAAAGACAATCTGGCGGCCATTGATAAAGCTACCTTGAAAGCGGTAGGCCAGACCCTGCTGACGGTTATCTTTGAAGAGAAATAGCAGCCTCGCCCATTCTATAGCAGTTCATTCGCCAGGTTCGCCAGCTCGGAGCGCTCTCCTTTTTCAAGCCGGATATGCGAATAAATATCATGCTTCTTGACCTTGTCAATTAATGTGGAAAGCCCGTTGGACTGGGCATCCAGATAGGGTGTGTCAATCTGGTAAATATCACCGGTAAAAATGATCTTTGTGTTTTCTCCGGCGCGTGTAATGATGGTTTTAATCTCATGTGGTGTAAGATTCTGAGCTTCGTCAACGATAAAGCAAACATTGGATATACTCCTGCCGCGGATATAAGCCAAAGGGGTGATCATGAGCTTTTCGGTTTCCATGGCTTCCGTGATCACCTTGTATTCTTTATCCTTTTCCCCGTACTGGTTCTGAATGAATTTCAGATTATCCCATAAAGGCTGCATATAGGGATCCAGTTTCGATTTGATATCTCCGGGCAAAAATCCTATGTCCTTATTGCTCAGCGGAACCACTGGCCGGGCCAGATAAATCTGCTTGAAATTCTTTTTTTGTTCCAAGGCCCCGGCAAGGGCCAGCAGGGTTTTCCCGGTGCCGGCAATCCCCTGAAGGGTGACCAGTTTCACATTCGGATTCAGGATGGCATGCAAGGCAAAGACTTGCTCCGCATTTCTCGGGGTGATCTTATAGCAACTCCGCTTCTCCAGCTTTTCAATGCGTTCAGTGACCGGGTTAAAAAAGGCAAGAACCGAACTTTTACCGTTCTTCAGAATGAAATAATGGTTGGGGATTGGATTTTTAATCCCTATGTCTTCAGGCAGGCACCAGCCCGCCGAATAAATGATGTCAATGATGGCTTTATCGAGGTTTTCAACCAGTGTTTTCCCGGAATAAAGACCTTCCACATCCTTAATTTTACCGGTTTCAAAATCTTCAGATGGAATGTTCAGGGATTTGGCTTTCAACCTTAAATTCACATCCTTCGAAACCAGAATGACTTTCTTATTCGGATTTTCCGACATCATTACCAGGGCGGCATTGAGGATGCGGTGATCGGGTTTGTTTTCGCCGAAAACTTTTACCGCATCAAGTTCGCTCTGTTCATTCATCACCACTTTGAATTTTCCGCCCTTGGCACTTCCCAAAGAAATCCATCGGGTCAGCGTGGCTTTGTTTGAGAGCTTGTCAATGATCCGTATGAATTCCCGGGCTTCAAAATTGATGGTATCATTACCCTTTTTGAAATTGTCAAGTTCCTCGAGTACCGTAATCGGAATGGCCACGTCGTTGTCGTCGAAACTATGGATCGCGTTATGGTTGTAAAGGATCACAGAGGTATCCAACACGAAGATCTTCTTTTCTTTACTTTTCTTTTTTAACATAGAAGATGTTTTGGGTTCGGCCAAAAATAACCAAGAAAATGCCGGTTTTCCTGTTTCTGAAAGGAAGATTTAAACAATGGATTGTTAAGTGTATATAAGTCTTACATTTGCCCTGATAAACTTCTATGAAAGAAAAAAAACTTTTCCTGCTTGATGCCATGGCCCTCATTTACCGGGCGTATTTTGCATTCAATAAAAATCCCCGTATCAATTCCCGGGGATTTAACACTTCCGCCATATTCGGGTTTGCCAATGTGCTTTTTGACCTCCTGAAGAATGAAAAGCCAACCCATATTGGCGTGGCTTTTGACACCATGGCCCCCACCGTAAGAAAGGAAGGGTTTGAAGCATACAAGGCAAACCGTCAGGAAACACCGGAAGATATCATCAAATCTCTTCCTTATATCCATGAACTGATCGAAGGATTTAACATTCCTACCCTGTTTGTGGATGGCTATGAAGCCGATGACGTGATCGGCACCCTTGCAAAAAAAGCTGAAAAAGCTGATTTCCTGACTTATATGATGACTCCCGACAAAGATTTCGGGCAGCTGGTAAGCGATAGAACCTTTATCTATAAACCGGGAAAATTCGGCAATGTTCCGGAAATCCTGGGCGTGAAGGAAGTTTGTGAGAAATTCAGCATCAAAAGGCCTGAACAGGTGATCGACCTCCTGGGACTCTGGGGTGATGCTTCCGATAATATTCCCGGAATTCCCGGTGTAGGAGAAGTCACCGCAAAGAAACTCCTGGCCGAGTTTGATTCGGTGGAAAACCTGCTGGCAAGTGCAGATAAAATCACCAACCAAAAACTCCGGCAAAAGATCCTTGATTTCCGCGAACAGGCGCTGATGTCGAAAATGCTTGCAACCATTATCCTGGATGTGCCTGTTGAATTCGAAGAACATAAACTGATCATGGAAGCTCCCGACATGGACCGTTTAACCCGGCTTTTTGACGAGCTTGAATTCCGTGCCTTTGCACGCAGGGTATCGGCCTGGGTTTCAACGCCCAATATTCCGGAGGACCAGCAGGAGTCAGGCATCAGGAGCCAGGAGCCGGGCGTTGAAAGCCTGCAGATAACCGATGACAGTGAACGATTGGCAGATTTATCTGTAATCCGTCCTCCCTTATCCGATATCCAATCAACCAGGCATACCTATTTTCTTGCTGACACTCCGGAAAAACGAAAAGAACTTGTATCCCTGCTGAAAGGCCAGTCTTCCTTCTGTTTTGATACAGAAACGACAGGGGTGGATCCGAATAATTCAGAGCTGGTTGGGATGTCGTTTGCATGGCAGGTGCACCATGCCTGGTATGTGCCCTGTCCGGAAAACTATCATGAAACGCTCGCCATTGTCTCGGAATTCAAGGAGTTGCTGGAAGATGATTCCATTGAAAAAACGGGGCAAAATCTCAAATTCGACATTTCAATCCTTAAATGGTATGATGTAAATGTGAAGGGACCTTTGTTTGATACCATGCTCGCCCATTACCTGATACAGCCCGACCTACGGCATGGCATGGACATTCTTGCAGAAACCTACCTGAATTACAAGCCGGTCCCCATTGAACGCCTCATCGGTAAAAAAGGCCTCAAGCAGCTCAGCATGCGTACAGTCGACCTGGAAACCATAGCTGAATATTCGGCCGAAGATGCAGATGTGACCCTGCAGCTGAAAGAAGTATTTACGCCCCTCCTGGCCGAAACCAATACCCGCGAACTTTTTGATCAGATCGAAGTTTCCCTGATTCCCGTTCTTGCCTCTATGGAAGCCGACGGAGTGCGGATCGATCCGGGTACCCTCAGCGATTTCTCCCAGGAACTTGAAAAAGAAATCAAGGAACTCGAGACAGGAATACATATGGATGCCGGTACGATTTTCAACATCGCCTCCCCGAAACAACTGGGAGAGATCCTTTATGATAAACTGAAGATCGTTGATCATCCACGGCAAACAAAAACCAGGCAAAACTCTACGGCTGAGGACGTACTTGTAAAGATGGAGCACAAGCATCCCATTGTTGGGAAAATACTGGAGTACCGTTCCCTGACCAAACTGAAGTCGACCTATGTGGATGTTTTACCGACCCTGATCAATTCCAGGGACGGAAGGGTTCATACTTCCTATAACCAGGCGGTGGCAGCAACCGGAAGATTGAGTTCCAACAATCCAAATCTGCAGAACATCCCGATACGGACCGAAAAGGGCCGGGAAATACGGAAAGCCTTTGTTCCACGAAACGAAAACTATGTCCTGTTATCGGCCGACTATTCGCAAATCGAGCTCAGGATCATTGCCCATCTCAGTGGTGATCCGGGTATGATCGCTGATTTTAATTCCGGACTCGATATTCACGCTTCTACCGCTGCCAAAGTTTACGGGGTCGGCCTCGAAGCCGTTTCGAAAGAAATGCGGCGGAACGCCAAAATGGTTAATTTCGGAATTATCTATGGCATTTCCGCATTCGGGCTGGCAGAACGCCTGAACATTCCGAGAAAAGAAGCTGCGTTAATCATTCAGCAATATTTTATCAAATATCCCGGAATAAAAAACTATATGGACGCCACCATTTCCCAGGCAAAGCAGAACGGATTCGTTGAAACGATGATGAAGCGCAGGCGTTATCTCCGGGATATTAATTCCGGAAATGCTACCGTTCGCGGGTATGCCGAAAGAAATGCCATCAATGCACCCATTCAGGGAACCGCTGCTGATATGATAAAAATTGCCATGATCAACATATACCGGGAAATGGAACATATGCAGTTAAAATCGAAAATGATCCTGCAGGTTCATGATGAACTGGTCTTTGACGCCCATAAGACGGAATTGGAAATATTGAAACCCCTTGTGATACAGGGCATGCAAAACGCCATTCAACTCGAAGTTCCGGTAATTGTGGAAATGAATACGGGCAATAACTGGCTGGAAGCACATTAAATTCTTGATATGACTTATAAAAATGATTCCCGGATTGTAATGACCCTTGACGCAGGGGGAACAAATTTTGTTTTCAATGCGGTTCAGGCAGAAAGTGAGATCCTTGAACCCATTATCCTGCCTGCCCGGGCCGAAACCCTTGAAAAAGTTTTACTGACCCTAACGGAAGGCTTCAGTATGGTGAAATCCCGGCTAAGCGAAAAACCGGTGGCCATTAGTTTTGCGTTTCCGGGTCCGGCCGATTATGAAACCGGAATTATTGGCGACCTTCAGAATCTTCCCCTTTTCAGGGGAGGGGTTGCCCTTGGTCCCATGCTGGCCGAAAAATTCTTCATTCCCGTGTTCATCAACAACGACGGAGATTTATTCGCCTATGGCGAAGCCATTTCGGGACTGCTTCCCGAAATCAATAAAAAACTTGGGGAAGCCGGTAACCCGAAGCGCTTCAGGAATTTATTCGGGGTCACATTCGGCACGGGATTCGGAGGCGGGATTGTGTCCCGGGAAGAATTGTTTTTTGGCGATAATTCATCCGGAGGAGAGATCAACCGTATCCGTAACCGTACCTTCAGGAATTTCGATGTGGAAGAGAGCGTCAGCATAAGGGGGTTAAAAAGAGAATTTTCAAATTATGCAGGTCTCAATACCGGAAGTTGCCCCGAACCCAGGGAAATATATGAAATCGGAATCGGGCAAAAGAAAGGCAATAAAGAAGCGGCGCTGAAAGCTTTTGAAGCATTTGCCGTCAATGCAGCCGATGCCCTGGCCAATGCCATCACCCTCCTCGACGGGCTGGTGGTGATCGGGGGCGGATTGTCAGGCGCTTATCCCCTCTTCCTCCCAAAACTGGTGGAAGAAATGAATCATCCGTTTGAAACCATTTCCGGCCATGCCCTGGCCCGGATGGAAATTACCGCTTATAATCTGGAAGATCAAAATCAGTTTGAAGCGTTTCTCAGACCTTCACTTCTGGAAATACAGGTTCCTTTCAGCAAAAACAAGGTTCAATATGACCCTAACAAAAAAATGGGAATCGGGGTGTCGCGACTCGGCACATCCAGGGCCGTTTCCATTGGCGCCTATGCTTATGCTTTGCACAGACTTGACAAATAATGCCGTAGTTTTTAGAGTCCTGTAAAAATATTCTTGCTTTTCTCATTATTTTTTTTTTGCAAACGGAATAATTCATATTTTTGTCCCTAACAATTAATTGATATTTCAAACCGACAATCCAAAAACTATGAAAAAACTTTTACTTCTTTCAGTTTTCTTTCTGGGTATCTACTTTGTCAATGCCCAGAATGTCCCGCGTCAAATGGTTGCTGTTGAAGTGGGAACAGGTACCTGGTGCCCTTATTGTCCCAGTGCAACAATGGGTGTTGAGGACCTTCTTGAAAACGGCTGTTCTGTAGCTGTTATTGAAAATCATGGTTCTGATGCCTACGCCTGGGCCGGTTCAAACGCCAGAAATGCTTTATATAATAATGCTTATTTCCCAAGCGCCGGGCTGGATGGGATGCTTGGATATGTAGGAGGCAATGGTTCAACTTCCAATTATCCATATTTTGTGACCCGATATAACACCAGAAAAGCCATTACTTCTCCCGTTGATCTGGTTATGGAGGAAACTCATGACGGGATCAACTACAATTTTACATTGACCATTACAAAAGTTGGAAACGTTTTTGCCACCACCACAAAACTTTTCTTTTTTGTGACAGAATCTCATATTCCCAAAATATGGATGAATCAAACTGAATGTAATTTTGTTAACCGGAAAATGCTACCCGATCCAAACGGAACCGTGATCAATTTCACCAGCGGCAATACCCAAGTTGTTAATCTGACGCTTGCATTTGACACTGCCCACTGGAAAATTGCAAATTGTGAGTTTGTTGCCCTGGTTCAGAATGTGGACGTCGGACAAGGTTATATCCCCGGAACTGCTCAAAGTGCAAGTCCACCTTATCCCGGTATGAACAAGAATGAGACTTATCAGGCCATTAAAAGAGGGGTCATTGATCTCACACCTGATTTTTCGGTTGACACCACTGAAGTGACCACCAACCAGCCTGTCACTTATACCAATGAAACCACCGGCGGCTACCAGTGGAATGTTCCGGTTACCTATCAATGGACTTTCCCCGGCGCAACGCCTGAGACTTCCACCGATGAAAATCCAACTGTTTCATATGCTGACGCCGGAACTTACGATGTAACACTTATCGTTAACAGAGGCGGACAGATAGATACCATCACCAAAACATCATATATTACAGTGAACTTCCCTGTTGGCATGCAGGAAAACCTGACCCTTGTCAAAACCCGGATCTCCCCGAATCCATCCAATGGTATTTTTACCTTAGATGTTTACAGCGGCAAAACCGTAAATGTGAATGTTTCGGTCGTGAATTCCGTCAACATCCCGGTTTATCAGGAATCAGGGATTTCATTCACAAACAGGTATACCCAAAAAATCGACCTGAGCAATCTTGCGAAAGGACTTTATTTTGTTATGGTCGAAACAGAAGGTCATAAAACTGTAAATAAACTAATTATTAACTAAGTACAATACTTTTTAATCGGTGTTGAAGTATGCCGGAAAAAAAAAGCGGTCCCAATCGGACCGCTTTTTTTTTCAACGCCCTAACATGCAACCATTTTTTTAATACTTTTGTCTATATTAATAAAACTGTAAATGAAAATCACCGGAACAATATTCCTGACTTTATTCATAAGCCTGGCCTGCCTGGCAGGGAGCGTTGAAAAAACCTTTTATTTCAGCCACCATCAGGTGAATGGCTGTGGCAACTACCAAACCATCACATTTGAAAATACAAGATTAAGCGCGCTCCCTGGAGAGCCAGTGATGCCTTACCAGGCCATCTCGCTGATGCTGCCACCAGGAGAAATTGCAAGCGGAATAGAAATCACGACCGAAAATGAAGTTCAGATCCCCGGGACCTATGAGATTTATCCCCAGCAATATGCCCTGCCACTTTCGGCAAATACGGCAGGTGAATTCATTAAAAATGAGGCCATTTATAATTTTAACGGAAAATACCCCGCTTCTCCCTGCGGACATGTTTCCACCCAGTTTATGAATGGTTATGCTTTTGCGCTTTCCACTTTCACCCCCCTGACTTATAACCCGGCATCTAAAACACTTTCTTATTCGGGCAAGGTTACCATCCGGATTTCAACGAAACAGGATCCGAAAGCGGTACAGGCAATGGCGCTGATGACAACTTCCGAAAATGCAATTAAAAGGGTGCGTGCATTTTCACAAAACCCGGAAATGATGGATGCTTACCCTGTGAAATCTCCGGGCCCGGCATCCTACCAATACCTGGTCATCACCCCGGAACTTTTTGTCAGCAGCTATGATTCCCTGCTCAGTTATTATTCGGAAACGGGCATTCAAAGCCAAATCACTACTACGCAGTTTATTGACGCCAATGTTGCAGGTCATGACCTGCAGCAAAAAATAAGAAATTATATCAAACAGGAGGTGACTTCCAACAATATTGAATATGTTTTACTGGGGGGTGACGTTGAACATGTTCCCTACCGGGGATTTTATTGTTACGCCATTTCCGAACCCGATCAGGAAGACGCCAATATTCCCGCAGATCTTTATTATTCGGCCCTGGACGGGGAGTGGAATGATACGACCCTGGCCGGCGGACATATTGACTGGTGGGGAGAGCCCGGTGAAGAGGATCTTTTACCCGATGTATCGGTGGGGCGTTTCCCGGTTAGTACCGTAAACGAGCTGAAACACATGATCCATAAATCCTTGTTTTATCAAAAATATCCCGTGCTCGGAGAATTAACCAAACCTTATCTTGCCGGGGAATATCTGTATAGCCCTCCGCCCACATACGGAGGTGATTTTATGGAGCTTCTCGTCAATGATCATAATGATAATGGTTATTTTACACATGGTATTCCATCTGCCGATAATGACATTACGCGCCTCTATGACACCCCAACCTACAATTGGACCTCCTATGAACTCATCAATGGAATAAACGCGGGAAAATCCTTCATTCATCACCTGGGTCATTCCAATTCTGATTATATGATGCGTCTGGGGATCGGGGATATTACCAACCAGAATTTTTCACAGGTCAACGGAGTTACACATAATTTCACCCTTCTTTATACCCAGGGATGTATTGATGGCGCTTTCGATTATTCCGATTGCATTGCTGAAAAAGCAGTCACCATCAATAATTTTCTGGTTGGAGGGGTTTTCAATTCCCGTTTCGGATGGTTCAACCAGGGCACCACGGATGGTCCCTCCCAGCATCTCCAGCGGGAGTTTGTCAGCGCATTATACAACGACACCCTCGAAAACCAGATCCATGAGCTCGGATCTGCACATATGATGTCGAAAATAAAAACAGCGCCCTGGATAGGTCTTCCTGGTGAGTTTGAGCCAGGAGCCCAGCGCTGGGTGCATTACGACTGCAATGTTCTGGGCGACCCGGCCTTAAAAATATGGACTGAAGAACCCACTGTCGGACTTCCGGAAGCTTCCCGGAACCATTCTTTGAACGTATATCCCAATCCGGCAAAAAATGAGATGAAAATTTCATTCGCCCCGGATAAACCCGGAGATGCTTGCATACGGTTCGTTAATGTCGTCGGACAAGTTGTAATGAAAACCAACTATTCCATTCATGGCACAGAAAATCAAATGATTACATTAGACGTTTCTCAATTAAGTCCCGGAATATACACTTGTTCCCTTGAACAAAATTCGGGCAGGGAAATTAAAAAAGTTATAATTACAAAGTAAAACATGTAAATATCACAAACCACATTCCTATGAAAAAAGTTTCTATCCTTCTCAGCATTTTCTGTATCCTGGCAATTTTTTCCCAGGCACAAAAGTTTACTTATCCCGATTCATGGGGTAATGCAGGTTTTAACCTGACCGACAGCCGTTCAGGTTCCGTTCAGGTAGTTCATTCCATCAGGGAATTTGAGCTCAACCCGGTAAATGTGAATGGAATCACCATGAAAAATGTGAACATGCCGGGATCTTTTTTACCTGGCAGCGAAGGCCTGCCAAATCTGCCCGGGAACGGCAGGTATATCGCCATCCCTACCGGGGCAGTACCCCATCTGCAAATATTATCACAACGTACAGAAATAATGCATCATGTGGAGGTTGCACCGGCTCCGAGGATCCCGACCGACCTCCAGCCCGACTTCCCGCTTCAGAAGAATCAGGAAGTTTATTCCACCAACGCAAACTATCCGGAATCGCCTGTGAAGATTTCAGAAGTACAACAAATACGCGGGGTGAATGTCGTAATTCTCGGCATTACTCCTTTCCAGTATAATCCGGTAACCAAAGACCTGACCGTTTACAGGGACCTGAAAGTGGAAATAACTTTTGAGGGAGGAAATGGTCAGTTTGGTGATGTTGCTTTTCGCAGTCCGTGGTGGGATCCGATCATGCAGGACAATATTTTGAACCAGGCCTCACTGCCTGTTGTAGATTATAGCCAGCGCCTGCAATCTTATTCAAAAAGGGTTAGAGATACTGAATGTGAATACATTATCATCACCCCTACAGGTCCTTCATTTCTTGCCTGGGCTGATTCTGTTAAAAATTTTCGCAACCAGCAGGGTATCCTTACCAGAGTCTTTACAATAGATGAAGTAGGGGGCAACACGGTCGACGCCATTGAAGCTTTTGTTGATAACGCTTATAACACATGGAATATCAAGCCGGTCGCCTGTCTTCTTCTTGGCGATTATGGCAGCGATGCCACCAAAAACATCACTTCCTATCTTTATTATGATCACCCTGATGGCTATAATCCTTATCCCAGTGACAATAAATATGCGGATGTCAATGGAGATGAAATGCCTGAAGTTGTATTTTCGCGAATTGTAGCCAACGATGCAACACAGTTGCAGGTGCTGGTTTCCAAATTCCTTGATTATGAACGAAATCCGCCGACAGATCCTTTGTTTTATAGTAAACCCATTTCAGCTTTAGGCTGGCAAACCGAAAGATGGTTCCAGCTTTGCTCTGAAATCGTGGGTGGATATTTTAGGACCGTACAGGGTAAAACGCCCCGTCGTATCAATGCCATCTACTCGGGAACACCCGGATCAATCTGGTCAAGCGCCTCCAATACATCCACCATTACAAATTATTTCGGCCCGAGCGGTTTATCTTATATCCCTGCAACGCCAAGCGAATTGGGAGGATGGAGTGGTGGTAATGCAACAAGGATAACCCAGGCAATCGACTCTGGAGCATTCATCCTGGTTCACCGTGACCATGGCATGTACTCGGGCTGGGGAGAACCAGCCTACACTACTTCAAATATAGGCACTTTGAATAACACCCTGCTTCCTTTTGTTTTTTCAATAAACTGCCAGACAGGCGCATTTCATAAAACCACTGAATGTTTCGGAGAGAAATTCGTAAGGTATACCAAAAACGGCCATAACGCCGGTGCTCTTGGCATTGTTTGCCCTTCCGAAGTTTCCTATTCTTTTGTTAACGACACTTTTGTATGGGGTATGTTCGATAATATGTTTCCCAACTTTATGCCTGCTTTCGGAACCACTCCGCCTTCAAGGGGGTTTTTACCGGCTTTTGGCAACGCTGCAGGAAAATATTTTTTGAAACAGTCCAACTGGCCTTCCGGTGCAGCATCTGTCAAAACTGTGACTTACCGTCTCTTCCATATGCTCGGGGAGGCTTTTCAGGTGGTTTATACAGAAGTTCCCCAACAGCTTGCTGTGACTCATGGCACTACCATTGATTATGGCAGCACGACATTCCCGGTGCAAGCCAATGAAGGAGCGCTGATCTCGCTGACAGTAAACAATGAGATCATTGCCATTGCAACTGGAATTGCAGGAGGCCCGGTAAATATTCCGATTCCCGACCTGGAGGTCGGAACACAGGTGGTAGTCACTGTGACAAAACAGAATTATTTCCGGTATTCCGGTACGGCTGACGTTGTTTCCATCCAGCTTATCTCTAACTTTTCCGCCTCTCCAACCAACCTCTGTATGGGCTCAGGAATTGAATTTGCGGATCTTTCAACCGGAAATCCTGAAAGCTGGGAATGGTCTTTCCCCGGTGGGTCTCCTTCTTCCTCCACCAATCAGCAACCCGGTATAATTACCTATGCTACCGCAGGAAATTATGATGTTACGCTGACTGTTCTGAAAACCGGGTCGGATCCAGCTACAACCACTAAAACAGCATATATACATTCATTTGAATTTCCGGAAGCTGGTTTTACACCAAGTGCTGCCTGTCCGGGAGAATTAAGTTCATTTACGGATGTTTCAAATCCCCATGGAAGTACCATTGTAAGTTGGAAATGGATTTTCGGAGATCCTGCTTCCGGGAGTGAAGATACCGCTTATGTCCAGAATCCAACCCATCTGTACGTAACTCCGGGCAATTATGCTGTATCCCTTTTGGTTACCACGGTCATTGGATGTACGAATGAATATTCCCAGCCGGTTGTTATTCCGGATCTTCCAGGCACAGCCGCTGATCCCACAGGCCCCGTTACTGCCTGCCAGGGTGAGCCAACCCTTGCATATACAACCACAGGAGCAAGTGATGCCACTTCTTATACCTGGACCCTTACACCCACAGAGGCAGGCACCATAAGTGGAACTGAGGCCAGTATTACGATGAATCTTGATCCCGGCTTTACCGGATCTTTCAGTATCAAGGTTAAAGGGGTGAACGATTGTGGAAAAGGTGAATACTCGGCTGACCTTCCGGTTAATGTTCTGGTCAATCCGGTAGCTCCCGGAAAACCCGCCGGAGCTGACAGCGTAAACCTGAATAAGGTGATCTCTTCCGAATTTACCATCAGTGAGGTTCCGGATGCAACTTCTTACTCCTGGATCCTCGCTCCTGCTGAAGCTGGAACCATTTCCGGTGACGGACTTACAGGCACTGTAATCTGGACGCCAACTTTCAAAGGTACAGCCAGCATTTCGGCCTCTGCCACCAATCAGGATTGTCCCGGCCCTGTTTCAGAACTGAAAGAAGTCATCGTTTATGCTCCTGTTGGCATCGGTGAAAACGGTAAACTCGGACTGAATGTTTACCCGAATCCTACCAGCGGTAAGTTCAGTCTTGATATTTTACCCGGACGGAATATCTCTGTCAACATCATCATTTACAATGCCATCGGGAATATTGTTTATCAGGACAAGAATGTCAGTATCAATGGTAAGCTCCATTTGGGAATTGACCTTTCTGCATTGCCCGGAGGCATTTATCTTTTAAAGGTGGAGGGTGATGGCAGTTCTAATTCAACCCGCATTGTGATCGGGAAATAGAAGTTCAAGCTTCTGTTTTTTTGATTATCAGTTTATCTACCCGGTTGCCGTCAAGGTCGACAATCTCAAATTCAAATTCCTTCCAGGTGAATTTTTCACCTGGTTTTGGAATATGTTTCAGGATGCTCATTGCAAGTCCTGCAAGGGTGTTGAATTTGATTCTTCCTTTATCGAATCCCTGTATGTTGAATTCATAAGCGAATTCATAAAACGGCATCTGGCCATCCGCCAGCCAGCTCCCGTCATCACGTTGGATTAGCTGAGACTCATCTGGACTGGGTTCATTAAAATCGCCCACAATGGCTTCCAGAATATCATTGAGGGTTACCATCCCTACGGTTGAGCCATACTCATCCACCACCAATCCGTAATGAATCTTGTTCTGTTTAAATAATTCCAGGGTCTCGTATGCTGAAAGCGATTCAAGAATAAATTGAGCAGGTTTTATTTGTTGCTGAATATTAAAAGTATCCGTAGAAATATCATCCAGAAAAAGATCCTTAATAAAAAGTACTCCGATAACTTCATCAAGATCCCCCTTGCAAACGGGATAAACTGAATGCAGTTCTTCGCGCATGATTTCCCGCATTTTCACGGCCGGATCGTTGATGTCCAGCCATACGAGGTCTGAATGATGGGTCATCAGGGATTCGATTTTCCGGTCGCCCAGGTGGAAAACCCTCCCGACAATATCCTGCTCAATTTCCTGAACTTCCCCATCCTCGGTTCCTTCCTGTATCATGGCTTTTATTTCTTCTTCCGTTACTTTTGATTCGGAGGAAGGACGGATTTTCAGCACCCTTAAAATCAGATCGCTGATCAGGGTGAGGAACCAGGTAAACGGATAAGTAATATAAGTCAGCAGAAGCAATGGCCGAACCATTACCTTGGAAATACCTTCGGGATTGACAAGTCCGATCCGCTTTGGGACGAGTTCTCCGATCAGCATGGAAACGAAGGTGACCAGGATCACCACGATCAGCAGCGCGAATGAATGACTCACGGACGGGTTCATTCCAAATTGCTCCAGCACCCCTGCGGCGCTATTGGCTATCGCGTCGGCTGAATAAACACCGGTTAAAATTCCGATCAGCGTAATCCCGATCTGGATGGCTGAAAGAATTCTTGATGGAGCGTTGGCTTGTTCCAGGGCAAGTCTGGCAAGTTTGTCTCCTCCCTGCGCATCCAGATCCAGTTTCGATTTCCTGGCTGAAACCAGGGCGATTTCGGTCATCACCAGGGCTCCATTGATCAGAAAAAGAATTAAAAGTACAATCACCGCGATTCCCATGTTCTTCCTAATTTATTGATTTCTGGATACAAAGATAATCAAACACTTTGTACCTTTGTTTGATCCGTGTTTTATGGTTGTGATGAAAAAAGAATTCCTGACCCTGTCTATCTTATTCCTCGGCCTCGGCAGCCTTGCCCAGCGTCCCGGGATGTTGCCTGAAATCACCCCGGCCGGGAAAGGGATTGTGAATACACGGATCGATAACATCGGGTATTGGAAGGAGATGGTTTTGCTTGGCTTTGTTAAACCGGGACCTGTTTTTACGGTCAGGCGGGCTAGTTTCACCACCAGCCGGATTCTCGGCAAAGGAATTCCTCCCCAGAATTCTCCCGACATTCCCGTGAGCAGTCTTGACACCATCACCCAAAGCGAAAATTCCCTCTTTATTGACCCGGTGGAAGAAGGCTTCATCCTGAATTCCAACAATTCCACCAACTGGACGAACAATGCCGCCTATCATAAGTTCGGAGCGGATGGTCTTTTTTCTGAGAATGAAGGGATGGAGTGGAAGGGAACAGCCAGGGGGGCGGGAATTACCAACAGCGGGGATCCATCCACCGCCATTGGTCTGAATGGCTGGCTATATGTGGGAAAAATAAGCGACGATGGCGGTCAATCCCTGGCCTACAGTTCTGACCGGGGAATTACATGGAAGGAGGTGGTGATTGTTCCGGGACCCACCACCGTGTATGGCTTGCTTGATAAAAATCATCTCTGCATCGATAATGCGACAGAAAGCCCTTATAAGGGGAACCTGTATGCAGCCTGGACTAATTTCATTCCCGGCTCTGCCGACACCAACCAGATTCAGTTGGCACGTTCTTCCGACCATGGAATTCACTGGTCGTCCCCTTATGGCATAAGCAGGGAGGTTTCCGCAGGAAAACTGAATCACGGAGTAAATATCCAGACAGGACCGGAAGGCGAAGTTTATGCGGTATGGAGCATATATGATACCTGGCCTTCCGACGAGGTGGCTTTGGGTTTTACAAAATCAATCGATGGAGGGGGCGTGTTTACGCCTTCCCGACGCATCTTCCAAAATATCAAAGGAATCCGGGCAAGCCTGACCGGAAAAAACATGAGGGTGAATTCTTTTCCCTCTATGGCCGTGGACAACAGTACCGGCCCCAACCGTGGAATGATCTATGTCGTTTGGGCAAATGTCGGGTTTCCGGGAATCAATACCGGAAACGACATCGATATTTACCTCATCCGCTCCTCCGACCAGGGAGAAACCTGGTCGGAACCCATACGGGTTAATCAGGATATTCCCGGACTCGGGAAACAACATTTCTTTCCATGGATCACCTGCGATGATGTGACGGGCGGCTTATGCGTCGTATATTATGACGACCGGAATCTTTCACCGGAGGATTGCGAAACCTACGTTTCCTATTCTTACGACGGAGGGCTCACCTGGGATGACCTTAAAGTAAGCGACGTTTCATTTACTCCCTCTCCGATTTCAGGACTTGCATTTAATTATTTCGGCGATTATATCGGGATCCGCTCACTGAATATGAAAGTGTATCCTGTCTGGACCGACAACCGGTCCGGAAGGGCGATGGCTTACGTTTCTCCATTCGATCTGGGCCCGAATCCCGGCCAGGCCTGGGTCGTTTTTCATCACTTTGACCTCTCCTCCATCCGTTCAGGTAAAAAACAAAACATGAATTATGGGGACTCCCTTTTTCTTTCCCTCGGGCTTAAAAATATTGGCGACCGTCCTGCCTATAACGTTCATGCAGTACTTTCTTCCGGTTGTCCCTATATTCTGATCACAGACAGCCTTGCAGCTTATGGAGAAATTGATTCAAATGCAGTGAAAACCATCGAAAATGGTTTTGCATTTAAAGTTTCGGATACCATCCCAGATAATTTAAGCGTACGTTTTGAGATCAGCATCCGTTCAGATGACAGCTGCTGGTTCAGCCATTTTTCCATTTTGTCGCAAGCTCCCGGACTGCAAGTTTCCCGCCTTTTTGTAATTGATACCACCGGAGGAAACCATAACGGACATCTCGATCCGGGAGAAACGGTCCTGATCAATATTGAAAATTCAAATACCGGTTATTTTCCTTGTGATTCTGTTTTTGGTCATCTTTTAATTGATTCGCCCTTGGTGAGCATTGCCGGGGATAGTGTCTGCCTTGAGGAATTACAGCCCGGACAAACAAAAAATGCATCCTTTTCCGTAAAGGCGAATGAAGATCTGCCGCTCGGAACCACCATCCACCTTCAGTATCATTCAGAATCGGGGAAATACCGGAAATGGAAATTTTTCAGGCAGGTGATCGGAATAATTGCCGAAGACTGGGAGACAAACACTTTTGGCAAATTTCCCTGGCAGCTTTCCGGGAACAAACCCTGGACAATTACCGAACATGCTCCCATGGAAGGAACATTTTGCTCCCAATCAGGGCATATCCTCGATTATGAAACCTCCGTGCTCTCGGTCAATTATTCATCCGCTGTTGAAGACAGCATTTCATTTTACCTGAAAACCTCTACTGAAGCAGATTACGATTTTCTGTTTTTTTACATTGACGATGTCTTTATGGGCTCCTGGTCGGGTGTGACTCCCTGGAAACGGGCCTCTTTTCCGGTATCGGCAGGAGCACATCTTTATACCTGGAAATATAAGAAGGACCTTGCTTTAAGTTTCGGGGAAGACAAAGTATGGGTGGATATGATAGTTTTTCCCGCCCCCCTGCTTCCGGATGTTTATGCAGGCGAAAATGACAGCATCTGTCCGGGTCAAACCTATCGAATGCATGCAACCGTAAGCAGTTACGACTCCATACGCTGGGGTAGCAGCGGCGATGGAAGATTTGACAGCGCCATGATTCTTAACCCCGTTTATACCCCGGGACAGGCCGATATTTTGAGCGGTAACGTCCAGCTGAAAATAAACGTCTATGCCAACCATAGCCGGGTAGCAAAAAGCATGATGCTGTCCATTGGATGCGAAGGAAAAAACGACCAGGGAATTTTTAAGGCCATTCGCATTTTTCCAAATCCCGGTAATGGTCATTTTACCCTGGAAATTTTTTCTTTATCTCCTGAAGCCATCACAATTCGGCTTTCGGATGAACGAAACGTCCTGCTATATTTAAAAAAAGAAAATATAACCCCCGATTATTGGAGGAAAAAATTTAATTTTGCCACGCTTCCGGCCGGCAGCTATCTGCTGTCTGTTGAGAGCAGCAAGGGCTGCACCTCAGGCCGACTGATCATTGTTAAGTAGAAAAACTTTTTTGAAAAAAGCACTTGCATATTTTTTCCTTTTCATTTTCCTGTATAATTCGATGGGAAACTATCTGGTTTTCGAAATCAACAAAATGTTGGTGAAGCAGGAAATGCAAGCCTTTTTGAATAGCTTCCCTGGAAACCAGCATGCCCTGGTTTTAAAAATTTTCAAACCCGAAAGCAACCCCGACTTCCGGCGCGTAGAAGCAAAGGAAATAATCTACAAAGGCCGGCTTTACGATATTCTAAAGGAATCAAAACAAGGTCATATGGTTGTTTTTTTCTGTATACAGGATAAAAAAGAAGAACTGCTGATCGCAGGGTTTAAAAAAGTTCAGCACCATAAAACAACCCTTTCCTTGCTTCACAACCTGATCACGCAGGCATTGCCGGTTGATTTATCTCAATACGCTGAACTACAGGGAATAGATTTCAATTTTCCTGAAAAGGACCAGGGACTCAGCCTGGTGTATCCGGGTCATTTTTCTCCCCCTCCGGAAACAGCCTGATCCAGGACGTTTTTTAAACATTCTTCGGCATATTCTGCTGAGCCATAATTATTATTTCCTTTATCCACCGCGTCGGGTTTTTGATTTCCAAATCCCTTCTGTTATTGGATACAGGGCATTCAATCATAAATAATCTTCAGAAAATGAAAACAAAAATACTATTATCCATCGCATTCATGTTCCTGTTTACCATGCATGCGATCAGTCAGAAAGAAACCAAATCAAAGCATAATGAATCGAGACTCAACGACACCATCAGGCTGAACGAAGTGGTTGTTTCTTCATTCCGGACCGATATTCCATTGAATGAAATTCCTGCAGCTGTTTCCATTGTTTCCGGAATTCAGTTAAACACCCTTCAGAAAACCATTGCAGCGGATGAAGCCCTGAGGCTGGTTCCTGGCGTAAGGGTCGAAAACGGAACCGATGGTTCAAGGGTTCACCTCTATATCCGGGGTCAGGGAATTTTATCTGAAAGCGGGTTCAGGGGAATACAGGTACTGATAGACGGTGTTCCCGTAAATGATCCGGGTGGATATTGTCCCGACCTTTACGATGTTGACTGGGGCACCGTTAAAAATGTTGAAGTTGTACGAGGCTTGGCCGCTTCCCTTTACGGGGCCAATGCGACCGGTGGAATTGTCAACATTACCACCCTTGACGGGGGCAAAAAACCGGTGAACAGCATGTTGTCCGCTTCGGCCGGATCCTATGGCTTCTGGAAAATCCTCGGTCATGGGGATGGCAACCAGGATAAAATTAATTACAGCGTTTCCTATTCACACATGCAGGGCCACGGTTACCGGGCCCACCAGTCGTTTATGTCGGATAATTTCAGTGAAAAAGTTCTTTGGACGCCTTCCAATAAAATAAAAATCACTCAAATTTTGACTTACACCAATTACTTCAACCAGAACTCAGAAGGGATCAACCTGTACCGCTACGAAACCTTTGGTCCCCGGGCTGCCAACACCGATGCGGTTCCGTACAATGAATTCCATGATACCAAGAGGCTTACCGGTGCACTGATCGGGAAATTTGAACTGGCAAAAAACCAGGATCTGCAGGTGAAGGGCTTTCTTCGTTCAAATTATTACCGTGAAACATCCAACAACGGCGACGATTACAAGCCCTATATGAATCTCGGAGGATCCGCCCAGTATAACCTCCATTTCGGGAAGGAAAGACTTATGAATCATATGAGCCTGGGCGTAGATTACCAGACTCAGACAATCACCGAACATGAATATGCGGTCCCCGCTGAAGATCACCGGGATTCAAACCGGGTCGACAGCTACTGGAGCCGTGAATGCTTTGACCAGAACGCCATCCTCATCAACCAGATCATTAAACAAAGAAGTGCGGGAATATATTTCATCGACAAACTGGATATCGCCAAAAAACTATATGCCATTTTAAATGTTCGCTACGATTATGTTTACAGCAACCTGGTCAACAACATTCCCGTTCCCGATTCCGTTTCACCCAACGGGACGAAAGTCTTCGATAAACCCACCTACCGCATTGGCCTGGCATATGATATTTCCAAATCATTCAACATCTATGCGAACTACGGAACCGGGTTCCTGACTCCTTCGAATGACGAATTATATAATAATCCGGTTGCCTGGGGTGGTTTCAATGAACTCATCAAACCTTCCACATCACAGGGTTTCGAATTGGGATTAAGGGGAGATATCGGGAAAGTCCTTCATTTTGACATCACCGGATTTGATATCTTTTCCAATAATGAGTTCGCGCGCTTCAGTGTTCCGGGCAGAGGGAATAATACCGCTTTTTATAAAAACATAGGTAAAAGCAATAAGTGGGGCATTGAGACTTTTGTGTCATATTCTCCCATAAAAAATATCCTCATCGACGCGGCATATACCTATTCTCATTTCCGCTATACCGCTCCCGACTATACTGACACCACCAACGGGATCTACAATATCAAGGGACATTGGATGCCCAACAGCCCCGAACATATGCTGACTGCCCAGATCGCCTATAACTTCCTGAACCATTTTACCGTCACTGTGGGAACGCAATGGCAATCCAAATGGTGCCTCCAGGTTGACGATTCCATTTATTATCAGTATACCATCGGCCAGACTTATTACCAGCCGGGGAGTGTGCGCAGCTCATGGGTGAAAGGATACAACATCTACAATCTGAACCTGAACTATAACTGGAAAATCGGATGGCTGAAAGGCGACATCGGTTTATATGTGAAAAATCTTTTCGACGAGCATTATTTTGGTTTTACAGAGCCCAATAATGGTCCGGATTATAACAGTTATCAACCGGCTCCGGGAAGGGAATTTTTTGTCAACCTGAAATTAAGGTTTTAATATAATCTTTCTGCGGATGGTTTAAGCAACTCCTTGTTGGCCGGATCTGCGGATGTGCAGTTCCGGCCCGGGGATTGCAGCCAGAGAACCGGGAATTCTGATCCGGTTCCGGAGGGAAAGCCTGTTTTGCTGTAATCTATTTTCTCATTCTTCTTCGAAGGTCACTTTCGCGGTGAAGATGAAGAGCGCCCTGAGTTTATCCCAGAAATCGCCTCCCAGCACGAACAAGCTGGTGATGAAGACCAGATCGAAAAAGAAATGAATCAAACTCCTTACAAGGTAAGCTTCCGCAAACAGATTCGGGGCATAAGCAAGGATATAATTGGGGATAAAAGGGACAATAAACATGAGCAAACCGATATTGTACCGGGTTTTTCCGACCTTATGGGCCTTCGCAATATGGTAATAGAAATATCGCATCTGATATTTTATCCACAGATAGGAAGGTTTCCCCATGATTCCGATTCCGGATATTTTCATCAGGGGGGCGCTGATCCAGAACACCGTCAGAACCAGTCCTTTCATGAAATGTGAAGCAATAAATCCCTGCAGAACCAGTCCGATGGGAAGCATGACCACAGAGGCAACAAATAATCCCAATCCCAGATAGAATCTCAACCCGGGGTTCTCGGGTTTTTGTATTTTACCCTGATAAAGCGCTTTCATTTATTTTTTTTTATAGAAAAAACATCCCAACGCCGCAAACAGCAAGAATTGCTCCCGCGGCTTCTTTTAATGTAACTTTTTCTTTATTAAAAATCATGGAGGGCGGGATGATGAGTACCGGCACAAGGGCCATGATGGTAGCGGCAATTCCCGTTTCGGCATATTTGATGGCGATAAGTGAAAAAGAAACTCCGAGAAAAGGTCCGAAAAAAGCTCCGATTGATAATTGCATCATGGGCCTGCGTTTGCTCAGTGCACCCAGGGTTTCTTTCCAGAATCCCAAAAAACTGAACAGAATTGCAAATCCAACCATTCCTGCGATTACCCTGATCTGGGTTGCAGCAAAGGGGTTATATCCTTTCATCCCGTATTTACTAAGAACCAGTCCCGTTGCCTGTCCCACTGCACCTCCCAACCCGAGAACAATTCCCCAGCCAGGATAATTCAATTTCACCTTTGTAAAAAAACCTGGATTTTCGTCCGGGGTTTGTCTTTTCAATACCACAAGCGCGATCCCGGAAATTGTCAGGGCCATGCCAATCCAGCTTTTTATGGTCAGCGTTTCTCCCAGTATCATCCAACCAATTAATGCCGTTATCGGGGGAGCCAATGCCATGAGGAGCATGGATATCCTCGCGCCGATCACCACATAAGCCTGAAAAAGACAAAGATCGCCGAAAACGAATCCAATGAGTCCCGACAGCGTCAGGTAAAACCATGATTCGCGGGAAATATCAAAGGGTAAAAGAATACCGCGATAGAAATAAGTAAACGTGGTAAGAAACAGAAAACCGACAACCAGCCTCAGGAGGTTGACAATCATGGAGCCTATTTTTCTGCTTGCCGCTTCAAAAGCGAGTGCGGTGAAGGACCAGAAAACAGCCGTAAGCAGGGCGGCGAACTCTCCCAGATGGTTTTTTATCAAAGCTTCCTCCTAGTATCTACCCGTGAGCCAGTCTTCGGGATTCTGAATAATTTTACCTCTCCAGATTTCAAAATGCAATTCCGATTTGGATTCATCGGCTGAAGAAAACACCCTTCCTATGGCCTGGCGGGTACTTACCTCCTGCCCATCTTTAACGGTAACATCCGAAAGATTGGAGTAAACCGTCAGGTAGTCGCCATGCCTGATAATCACTACCTTGTTCAGATTCGGGAAAAACATCACCCGGCTCACTTTCCCGCTGAAAACCGACTTTACAAGAGAACCCTTTTCAGTGACGATGTCTATCCCGTTGTTTTTCACTTTGACATGTTCCAAGACCGCATGGGCATGTTCCCCGAAAGTGCTTGAAATAAATCCCTTTTCACAAGGCCAGGGAAGTTTCCCTTTGTTGGAAGAGAAAGAGCTTGACAGTTCTTTCTCTCTTGGCGTCAATTCCAGCGCCGACTTAACCGAAGGGGTCTTAGCCCGGATGTCTTCCGCAATCATTTTCTCTATTTCATATTCCAACCGCTGAGCCGCCTGCTGCTTGGCGCGCAAAGTGGCAAGCAATTGCTTTTCTTTACTGCTCCATTCTTTAACCGCCTTTGATTTTTCCTGCTTTTCCTTGTCAAGCTTTTGCTTTTCCTGCATCTGGGCCTGGATCAGCGACAATTTCTGGGTTTTTATTGCCTCCAGGTCTTTCCGTTTGCTGTTGATCGAGATCTGGGTCGCCTGAATTCGTTCCGCCTGCCTCCGGCGAAAGGAGGCATATTCCTGATAATATTTCAATCGCTGGTAGGCCTGGTTAAAATCTTTTGCGGAAAAAATGAACATCAGCTTGTTTTGTCCATTCATCATACGGTAAGCATGATAGATCATCAGGGCATAATCGGTTTTCAGGGACGTCAGCTGCTTTGACATTTTATCAATCTGCAGGTTTTCGACCGAAATATCGGTCTGAACCTGGTTAAGTTCCAGGTTTATGGCATCAATCAGCGCTTCCCTGCTACGGATTTGCCGGGTCAGTATCTGAAGCTTATTGAGTGAACTTTGTTTGCTTTTTTGCGTTTTATCCAGCAATTCCGTGGTGTACTGAATTTCATCTTCCAGTTGTTTCTTGGTTTTCTGAAGCTTTTCCCTGTTTGTCTGTGCAAGGGAAGGAAGCTGTAAGAATGCAAAAACCAACGACAGCAGCACTATCCAAACGATGGATTGAATGCCCGAGAGTTTATTTCTTAACAGGTTTAAACGCATTCCAATGCTATTGTACCGGCTGATAGCCATCGGGAATTTTAAAAGGAAAATGCTGGGGGATATTGATGGAGATTTTTGAAAAATCCGCCTTCACCCTTATGGTATTTTCCGCCCGGATGGTGTATTCCATTTCCCTGGAAAACAATTGATTCCCTATTTTTTCAAATTTCTTATAGCTCGCCTCAAGTCTGATATTTTCCCGCCTGAGTTCTTTCACGTCGGTAAGAAGAATTTTAAAACTTTCAGGATCGAGCCAGATATTCTGAATATAAACTTTCAGGGATTCCTGGTTGTTTTTAGCAAACTTTCTGAGCTTCTGGCGTTCGGTGGTCGACAGTTTGTATAATCCCTGATCAATCCCGGCCCTGAATTTACCGTCTTCGTAAAACTGAAGGTCGGTGCCGATCAAAAATGCCTGTAAAATATCGAAGTCAATGTTGGTATTTAAAAACCGGTTCACATATTCATAATCGCCCACGAAATAGGTGTCGTTGATCCGGTTGATATATTTTATGGAATCCTGTGAAATCATGATCCTTACCGCTTCGATTCCAAGCATCGGGGTGAGGGAAATCCAGATCAGGCTGTCCCTGCGGATCCGGATCTGACCGTTAAAAGAGTTCTGCTTTCCCTTGTTCTCATAATCCGCGGAGAATTTTGCAGATAACCAGTCGAATTTTAATTCATTTTCCTTCAGTTTGGCAAAAAGGTAGTCCGCCCCTTCTTCCCTGATGGGAGCCCTGATCGCTTTCCGGGCAGGGCTGCAGGCAATCATTACAAAAAGCGCGATCAGAAAAAGGAATATCTTGTTTTTACTCATACAGTTTCTTTTCCAGGATTTTTTTATCCAGAAAGGATGAACCTTCACCTTTCTTTTTAGCTTTCAGCCAATATTCATGGGCTTTGTTTACCTCCCCAAGCTGGTAAAGTACATCTCCAAAATGTTCCATCACCTCGGCGCTGACCCCGTCTTTGTCTTCCAGTGCCTTCTCAATCCATTCATGTGCTTCCCTGAATTTATTCTTTTTATATAAAACCCAGCCATAGGTGTCCTGGAAAGAAGCGTTTTTTGGGTCAAGTTCCACTGCTTTTTGGGCCATGCTTTCGGCTTTGTCGAGTTCTTTTCCGCTCAGTGACAGGTAGTAGGCATAGTTATTCAGCACATATGCATTGGTCCCTTTGATCTGCAGCGATTTTTCATACGATTTAAAGGCGTTCTCATCCTGAAGCAAGGCATGGTAGGTGTCGCCGAGATACATGTAAAACTGCGACTGCATTTCATCGTTAGCGACGATCAGCTTAATCCCGGTATTCAGGACTTGTAACCCTTCTTCGTACTTTTTCAACTGATAATCAGCCAAACCGAGAAAAAGATAGGGCAAGGGCTGATCGGGAAATAATTCGATGGCCCGCTGACCATACATGGCAAGATGTGGGTATTCGCCAAGCTGCAGATCCAGGCGAAGCAATTGTTCCCATACAACATATTTACTGCTGTCGAGCTTGATCACTTGTAAAAAAGACTCCCTGGCTTCCGCAAACTTTTTATCCTGAAGTAACAGATCTCCATAAATCGAATGCGCTTTTGGATCATTGGGGTGGGTCCTCACCAGAATTTCAGAAAGTGTAAAAGCCTGGTCCTTCAAATCAGAATAGATCTGGTTGATGGTATAAAATGAAAGCAGGATGTTGACTTTGGTATCAATATCCAGGTTAGGGTTTGCAAACCCGAGTTTCAGTTCTTCATAGGCTTTTTCCTTATTCCCGGCTTTACGGTAAAAATCGGCCAACGACATATGGATATAGGCATTATTGGGATCAAGCTGGGCGATCTTTTTATAAGTCTCCAGGGCTTCTGTCTGTTTCCCGTTGGCGATGTAAAATTCAGCGAGAATTGAATAATACCGGATTTCGGCAGGAAAAGCAAGGACAAGGTTTTTCAGTTCTGTTTCTGCCTTATTCAGGTCATTCAACTTTAAATAAATTTTATTCTTCTGTATGGATATTTCTTCCGAAATTCCTGCTTTTTCTTCCACACGGTTATATATTTCCGCGGCTTTTTTATATTCCGCGGTTCTCAGGTACAGGGAAGCAAGCTGGTAGTAGTAATCCAGGTTTTCCGGGTTTTTACTGACAATGGGCTCAAAAATGTCAATGGCTTCTTTGTAGTTTCCCGTTTGCTGATAAATGTCGGCCAGGAACAGCTGGTACCATATGTTTTCCGGATCCAGCCTGGAGGCGGTCACGGTAAGCCGGATGGCATCCGTGAAATTTTTGCGGTTGGCTTCCAGACGGGCAAGTTCAAAAAATCCGGCATCGTCTTTGGGATACCGGTCAATATAATGCCTGAACATGGTGATTGCTCCTTCCGTGTTTCCGATCAGGGCTTCTTTCTTGGCTTCAATCAAGAGGTTCAGGTTGACCTGGGGCTTGTCTTTTTCTTTGTCGGGCTGAATATCCGGAGAATTGTAAAGGGAATGGGGCCCTGTTGAATAGGAAACCGGATTTTCCTGGCAATAGCCGGAAAAAACAGAAACGAAAGAAAAAAACATGAAAAAAACAAGGTATCTCATCAACTAATTCTTAAATCCAAACTCCTGACTGCTTATGTTAATCCGGTATGCCCGAATCCGCCTGCACCTCTTTCCGTTGCTTCCAGTTCTTCGGTAAGAACCCATTCGGCCCTTTCGTGCGATGAAATGACCAGTTGTGCAATCCGGTCTCCATCTTTAATGGTACAATCCTCTTTTGATAAATTGATCATAATGACCATGATTTCACCACGGTAGTCGGCATCTATGGTACCCGGGGTATTCAGTACGGTGATTCCTTTTTTAATGGCCAATCCGCTGCGGGGTCTCACCTGTGCTTCAAATCCGGTCGGAAGTTCAATAAAAAGTCCGGTTGGAATCAGCGCCCTGTCCAGGCTTTTCAAGCAGATTTCCTTCTCGAGGCTGGCCCGTAAATCCATTCCCGCTGAAGCCTCCGTTTCATAGGAAGGCAATGGATGCCCGGAATGGCTTACTATCCTGATCTTCATAGTAGAATATAAGGCTGCAAAGTTAATAAAAATCTTGATTTACCTGAAGGCGGAAAGATGCTTCCTTTCCACCAGATAAGCTATGGAAACATAGCAAACCAGAAGACCGGTATTGAAAAGAATGCGGATCACGGTATGATCGGGACGGAGCATTACACTGATAAAATAAAGCGCCACCGCGAATCCGATATAACCGAAAAATTTGAGAATGTTATACCTGACCGGATAATAAACCTGACCAAGGAAATAGGCTAAAACCATCATGGATCCATAACAGATGAAAGTGGCCCAGGCCGATCCGAGATACCCGTGGATCAGATGGTCGGCTGAACGGGGGATCCAGTAAAAATTAAATATCAGGGTAATCACTGCTCCGAAAACTGCAAGATAAGCCCCCCACATGGTTTTCCCGGTTAACTTATACCAGATGGACAGGTTGTAGTAAATCCCGAGAAAGATGTTGGCGAGCATCAGGATGGGTATCACTTCCTTCCCTTCACGGAATTTACTGCCGATAAGGAAAATGAAAACATCGTCAAGATAAAGCAGGGTCACCAGAAAGACGACGGAGATGACGATAATGAAAAAATCCATGATGCGGGCGTACAGGATCCGGGCATCTTTCTTGCCGGACTGGGCGAAGAAAAAAGGCTCGGCTGCGAAACGGTAGGCCTGAACAAATAAAGTGATCAGGATCGATATTTTATAACAGGCACTGTAAATTCCGACCTGGGCTTCGGCAATACCGGGCGGCAGCAGATAACGCAATAAAAGCCGGTCGAAAGTTTCATTAACAATGCCTGCCATTCCTGCAAACAGCAAAGGGAAAGCATAAAAGAGCATTTTCTTCCAGAGCAAAGGATGGATTTTCCATTGCATTTTTATCACCAGGGGAGCCAGCAGAAGCAGCGTAACAACACTGGCAACCAGATTGGCAATAAACACATATTCGATACCCCAGTCGGGCCGGTAAAGATAAGAGATCAGTCCGCCAGGAGCGGCCTGATAAATAAGCGGACACAGGAGAATGAAAAATAAGGTAAGTCCCACGTTCGACAGAATATTGACAAATTTGATCACGGCAAAACGAACTGCTTTATTCCGGGCTCTCAGCCGTGCAAAGGGAATGGCAGAAATCGCGTCCAGCCCAAGGATCCAGGAGAACCACAGCACATAATTCGCGTGTTCAGGGTAATCCATCCAGGTGGCGATCCTCGTAGCATAGATATTTGTAAGCAGCAAAAACACCCCGGTAGTCATCAGCAGCGAGAGCATACCCGTACTGAAAACACGATCCTTGTTCTCCTCATTTTCGCTGAACCGGAAAAAAGCCGTTTCCATGCCATAGGTAAGAACCACCATGAGAAAAGCAGCGTAGGAATAAAAAACACTGATGGTTCCATAGGCTTCCTTGCTGAAAACACGGGTAAGTAAAATAACCAGCAGATATTGCAGAAACCGCCCGAGAATGGTCGGAAGTCCGTAAATGGCTGTTTGCCCGGCAAGCTTTTTTATAGGATTCATTGGAACAAAGTTATTGGTTTTCTGCATTCCTGCATTCCTGCATTCCAATATTCCTGCAATATGTTTACTTTTGCCTTCATGCCGAAAAATAAATACTATGTGGTCTGGCAGGGTAAAACCCCCGGAATTTATGAAGGATGGGCGTATTGTAAAAAGCAGGTGGAAGGTTTTACCGGAGCAAAATACAAGGGGTTTCCGACCCTGGATCTGGCAGCAAGCGCATTAAACGACGATCCCCGTAAATACATGGAGAAAAGGCTGAACGCTCCAAAAAAGATCGTTTGCTCCAACCCGCTGATCGGCGAACCTGTTGCCGACAGCATTTGTGTGGATGCCGCCTGCGCCGGAAATCCCGGGATTCTTGAATACCGGGGTGTTGACACAAAATCAGGCGCAGAACTATTCCGGATGGGGCCTTTTCCTGAAGGAACTGTCAACCTGGGCGAATTTCTGGGCATCGTTCATGCCCTGGCTTACCTGAAACAAAGAGGTTCCGAATGGCCTGTCTATTCTGACTCCCGCACCGCCATTGTATGGGTCCGCAGGAAAACGACCAAGACAACCCTCTCGGTTTCCCCGAAAAACAAGGATCTTTTTGATCTGGTCAACCGGGCGCTGATCTGGCTTAATGGAAACCAATGGCCCAATAAAATCCTGAAATGGGAAACCGCTTACTGGGGAGAAATTCCGGCCGACTTCGGGAGAAAATGATTCTTGAGACAAAGTAACTCCCTATAAAAATTCCGTTACTTATAAGGTGGCATAGAAGGCATCCACAATATGGTTAATCTGTTCCTTTTCCTGATCCAGCAGAATTGCAATCACATCGAAACGAACTTCCTGGTTTAAGCGCCTGTTTCGCACATATGCATTTGCCGCCCTGACAAGGATTCGTTGCTTTTCCCTGGTTACGGCTGTTTCAGGCTCTGAAAAATAATTTGAAAGCCGGGTTTTTACTTCAATGATCACAATGAAAGACCCATCCCTCGCAATGAGGTCAATTTCATTCTTCCCGAATCTCCAGTTCCGGTCAAGGATGCGATAACCCTTGCCCAGGATGTATCCTGCAGCAATATCTTCTCCTTTCCGCCCTGTTTCAATGTTGTCAGTCATACGCCATATTATTTATGGCTTTATCCTGTAAATGGGAAAAGGTAAAACGCTTGTTAATAAAAAGATATTTCGATTTTTTTACCGACGAAAAGTCTGATTTTTCTTCCAAAGATCATGGCAAGGTTCTTATCCAGGTGTCCGGCCTGAAAATCAAAGCAAACCGGGTATTTATATTCACTCACGGCTTCTGCAACAATTTCCACCGGAGTTTTCCCAAACGGAATGGCGTTGTCATTCATCCCCGACAAACCTCCTACCACCAGGCCTTTCAGGCGGGATAACTTGCCTGCACGCTTCAGGTTCATCATCATCCGATCGAGGTGGTAAAGATATTCATCCACGTCTTCCAGAAACAGGATCTTTCCATCGGTATTGACCTCTGAAACAGAACCCATCAGGCTTACCAGTATGGAAAGATTGCCGCCGATCAGCGATCCCTCGGCCAGGCCTTCCCGGGATTGGGGTGAACCGGGATAGGAATAGGAAATCCGATGCCCGAAAAGCGCATTGATCATGGTCCCGACCGAGTCGTCAGGCAACTCGGAAAGAATATTTTTGGGCATGGTGGCATGCAGGGTTTCCGACTTCAGGCGTTCGTGAAAATGGGCATGAAAAACCGTGACATCACTGTACCCGATCACCCATTTGGGATGTTCTGAAAAGCGGGTGAAATCCAGGCGATCGATAATCCTCAGCGATCCGTATCCTCCCCTGGAACAAAGGATGGCACGTATGGAATCATCATCGAGCATTTGCTGAAAATCCCGGGCCCGCTGGGCATCCGTTCCTGCAAACTGCTGATGCCTGCTGAACACATGCGAGCCGAGCACCACTTCAAGCCCGTTTTTCTGAAGGACCCGTATACTGGGATGCACTTCCTCAAAGGTAATGCTGCGGGCCGGAGATACGATGGCAATTTTATCTCCTTTTTTCAGATAAGGCGGTTGAATCATAATGGCAAAATTAGTAAAACTGGAGGAATTCGTATCTTTGTTTTCTTTTCTGAGCGGTTTTAATCATTCCCGAAACAATTTGAAATGAACGGATCAAAAAAGTTTAAACGCTATACAGTCACTTCTGCCTTGCCTTATGCCAATGGCCCTGTGCACATCGGACATCTGGCCGGGGTTTATATCCCTGCCGACATCTATGTTCGATTCCTGAGAATGAACCAGGAAGATGTGATTTTCATCGGCGGTTCGGATGAACATGGCGTTCCTATAACCATCAAAGCATTGCAGCAAGGGATAAGCCCCCAGGATGTGGTTGACCGTTACCATGGCATCATTAAAAAATCCTTTGCGGATTTCGGCATCTCCTTCGACATCTATTCCCGTACTTCAAACCAGATCCATCATGAAACGGCCTCAGGATTCTTCCGTAAAATGTATGAGGCAGGACAGTTTATCGAAAAAGTATCGCAGCAATATTATGATGAAGCAGCTTCCCAGTTCCTGGCCGACCGTTACATCACCGGCACCTGCCCCCATTGCAGTTATGACAAGGCTTATGGCGACCAATGCGAAAACTGCGGAACTTCGCTGAATGCCACCGACCTGATAGAGCCCACTTCGGTTCTTAGCGGAAACAAGCCCATCCTGAAAGAAACCAGGCATTGGTTCCTGCCGCTCAACGAATATGAACCCTGGTTGCGAGAATGGATACTCGAAGGCCATAAAGACGACTGGAAAACCAATGTTTACGGTCAATGCAGGTCGTGGATAGAACAGGGTCTCCAGCCCCGTGCCGTGACCCGAGATCTCGACTGGGGCGTGAAAGTTCCGGTGGAAGGCGCCGACGGAAAAGTGCTCTATGTGTGGTTCGATGCTCCCATCGGGTATATCTCGGCAACGAGGGAACTGACGCCGGATTGGGAAAAATACTGGAAAGACAAGGATACGAAACTGGTTCATTTTATCGGGAAAGATAACATCGTTTTTCATTGCATCATCTTTCCTGCCATGCTAAAAGCGGAAGGCAGCTATATTCTCCCCGAGAACGTACCCGCCAACGAATTCCTGAATCTTGAAAACGACAAGATCTCAACTTCCAGGAACTGGGCCGTGTGGCTGCATGAATACCTGGAAGAATTCCCCGGCAAACAGGATGTGCTTCGTTATGTGCTCACTTCCAATGCGCCTGAAACCAAGGACAATGATTTCACCTGGAAAGATTTTCAGGCGAAAAACAACAATGAGCTGGTGGCCATACTCGGAAATTTTGTAAACCGCACCCTGGTACTTACCGATAAATATTTCAAAAGTGTGGTGCCTCTTCCGGGTGAATTGTCCGATCGCGATAAACTTACCCTGGAGGAAATGGCAAAATTTCCCGGCAGGATTGCAAAGAGTTTGCATCAGTACCGTTTCCGTGAAGCCCTTTCCGAAATGATGAACCTAGCAAGGCTCGGAAATAAATATCTCACCGACAATGAACCCTGGAAAATCTATTCAACCGATCCGGTCAGGGTGGGAACGATCCTGAATATCTCCCTTCAGATCTGCGCCCAGCTCACCATCCTTGCTGAACCCTTTCTGCCCTTCAGCGCTGACAGGATCCGTAAAATGCTTAACCTTCCGGCCTTTTTATGGAAGGACGCCCTCAGGCTTGACTGGCTGCCCTCCGGACATATCTTAAATCAGGCAGAATTGCTTTTTGATAAAATCGACGACGAGACCATCGCACACCAGGTTCAAAAACTTATGGATACAAAACAGGCCAACGAAGCCCGGGAGGCTAAATCACCCTTAAAACCCGGTAAAGAAATCATTTCTTATGAAGATTTTACCAGCATGGACCTGCGTTCAGGAACCATTCTTGAAGCAGAAAAAGTGCCTAAAACCGACAAACTGCTGAAATTAAAAATCGATACCGGCCTTGACCAGCGGGTCGTGGTTTCGGGAATAGCAGGCTTTTTCAAACCCGAAGAAATCATCGGGAAGCGGGTATGTATCCTGGTTAACCTGGCTCCCCGTAAACTCAAGGGCATTGATTCGCAGGGGATGATCCTGATGGCCGAGAATCCCGATGGCAGCCTTTTTTTCGTCACACCGGATGAGGCGGTGATCAACGGGGCGGATATTAAATAAACGCCGTTCAGAACCAGAAACCAATATTGATAAAAAACAGGGGCCCTGAATTAATATTGGAACCCATTACCGAGAGTTCAATCGGACCGATAAAACTGTCATAACCGGCTGTAAGCCCATATCCGCAAAGAAAACTTCTTGAATTGAAAAGGTCTGCAGCTTCCATCGTGACAGCCCCCACATCGGTTCTTAAGGTCAGGAAAAGTTTCCGGTAAACGTCGTACTGAAGTTTCAGCCGCCCGACAGCCGTATAATAACCAAATTCCTGGAAAAACTGTAACCCGGTGAACGCCCGGAACGGGTCCACATAATTGGCCGGACAAAGTCCTCCCAGGGCAAAAACATGCTGAGGGGGAGGACTGTCGTCGTTGCGGATTAAAGCTCCCCCAAAAAGGCCGGGTTGTAACACAAATTTCCGCGATAAGGGGATATTCTGATCATAGGACAGATAAAAAATAGCTGAATTTGAAAAAAGCTGGCTTGCCCAGTTTTTCGATAATGGCATCACGTATTCTCCTCTTATCGTTGCCATGAATCCTCTGGTGGGGAAATTGACCCGGTCGCGGGTGTCGCCCCTTAAAGTGGCAAACAGGGTTAGATAGCTTGAAAATTCCTGAAATTTATCATTGAGGGTGTCTGAGCGGATATCCTGCCTGAAGCGGAAATATTCATAGTCAGCTCCTGCTTTAAAATTAAACCGGTTCCGGAAACTGTAGTTGAAAAACACGGACCCTTTGTTGTTTGTAAAAACGATTTTATTGGATTTTACATCCTTTTCATAAACGTCAAATTTGAAGGAATAAAATTCGGCGCTGATCCCCAACCCGGCTTTACCGCTTAAACCAAGCAGGTACACGGCCCTTAACCGCGGACTCAGTCCAAGATTCAGATCGGCAAAAAGCTTGGTGTTCCGTCCCAGAACATTCCTGAACCTTCCGCTGATGATCAGGCTACCGCTATAGTCATTGTCAAAGTGAACGCCTCCCGACAGGTAGCCGGGTCCGCCTTCTTTCACGTCGAGAATGAGATCGGTTTTCCCATCCCGGTTCTGCAGTTCATATGAAACCTGCTCAAAAAAACCGGTTCCGTATATCAGGCGGATGTCGTTCTGCAGACGGTTGGTGGAAATTTTTGAATTTTTATTTTCCGAAAAAATACTGGTAAAAAAATGTTCCGGAATCTTTTTATTCCCTTTGACGATAAGGTGATCAATCAAAACGGAGTCAAGCGGACGGGTATCAAATTTCTTCAGGGGCCGGTACTCAATCGCGTTCAACGAATCGGCCAGGGCTTTGATCTCCGGAAAATGCGCCCGGGCAACCCTTTCACCAAGTGCGATGATCGAATCATAACTGTCAAAGTCCATCATGCCGAAATCCATCTTAAACGCCACTTTCAGATTCGTCAGGCTATCTCCTATTTCATTGGCCCTTACCCTGTAAAAGGAAGTCATCTGGTCGAGGATGGCCGTGAGGGAAGAAAGTTGTTCACGGGTGGTAAAAAGCCCCTGCTGAACATCTCCCCCGATGATGATCTCCGCACCCATCTCTTTGACTTCCTTCACCGGGTAATTATTGACCACACCCCCGTCAACCAGGTAATAGCCCATATAGTCGGTGGGGGAAAAATAGGCGGGAATCGACATGCTGGCACGGATGGCCATGGGGAGATATCCTTTATCGAGGATCACTTCGGCCCCGGTAAAGAGATCGGTGCCAATGCAAAGAAAAGGGGTCTCCAGTTTATGAAAATCATGGATCTTATAAGCCGGTGAAAAATAGTAATTAAGCAGCAGGTTGATTTCCTGTCCCTGGTACATGGCCGGGTTCAAGGTAATCTTCTTATCCCGGATGGGTAAAGTGACAATGGTTTTTTCACCGTATTCCTTTTCCTCATAGGCAACGAATTTTCTCGCAGCGACATCTTTAAGCAGGTTGTCCCAGTTCTGGGAACGGATCATTTTGGCAATGGAATCAGGATGATACCCGATCGCATACAATCCCCCTACGATACTCCCTATACTCGACCCTCCAATGTAATCGATGGGCAGTCCTGCTTCCTGAATTACCTTCAATAATCCGACATAGGCAAATCCCTTGGCGCCTCCCCCGCTAAGCACCAGACCTACTGTTGGTCTTTTATGAATTACCTTCGCTTTGTTTTTCTGGCAAAAAGAATTATTAAATATTCCGCCTGACAGCAAAAGAACAATCACGGGTATGAACCATTGCCTGGTTGCTTTAGAAAAGCATTTCATATTTATACGCGTTAGTCTGTTGAATCAAAAGTTGGAAATTAATTAATATTTATCAATGAGATGAAAAGTTCATCAAAAAAACGTAATTTTATTCTGCAAACATAAAAATGCCTGAATTTTAACTCAAAATAATCATAAACAAACCAGGTGTTTTCATGCGCCATGATTTCTTTAAAGGCATGTTAGAATATACAAAGATTCTTACAATGAAAAAGCAGATCCTGTCATTCATGTTCCTTCTCTTCACAGTCTGCAGCCTGTATGCACAGCAGGGAACTTATGCACTCCGATTTGATGGCTCAAATGATTATGCCCTGATTGGTTCCGGATATGGCAATCCGAATACCCTGACCATAGAATTATGGTTTAAAACTTCGACTACATCGTATAGCGCCTTGTTTGGTCAAAGTGATTTCCTTCCACCCGGTACAGGAGTATATTATGTTCCTGTTCTGGCCCTATTAAGTGATGGCAGAATCCGTGGTGAAATTTATACGGGGGTCAATGAAGGTATTACCTCAACAGGATCATATAATGATAATCGATGGCACCATGCAGCCATGGTGGGAAGTTCCCCCCAGTCCTTATATCTCGATGGGGTGTTGATTGGAACCAGAACGGGAACCATCGATAATAGCTGGTGGACCACGACGACCATTGGAACCGGCTTTTCAAGTACTGACCGGGGCGCCCCTGTGGAAAACAGCTGGTACTACTTCAACGGAGCAATTGATGAAGTGCGTATCTGGAATACAGCCCGCAGTGAAGCCGAGATCAAAGCCAATATGTATAAAGAATTGGCCGGAAGCGAAAGTGGTTTGGTTGCCTATTACAAAATGAGCGATGGCAGCGGTACTTCTTTAACGGATAACGGCGATGGCAGTTATACGGCAACACTCACGAACGGACCGGAATGGAAAGCTTCCGGTTGCTTTGCCGGCCCGGCAAAAGCACTGGATTTCGACGGATCTGATGATTATGTGTCCATAAGCAATGGAGTGGTGTTAGAAACTACTTTTACCCAGGAAATGTGGCTTTTCCCGACAGATGCCACCGTAGCATATCGAGGTATCTTAGGGAAACAACCTCCCAATGGTTCAGTTCACAGGCCTCCCTGTATTTTTCAACATGGACAAAAAATTCATTTCGGATTTGGTAATGGAACCTGGTACGCAGACGAGACTTCCACCGATGTATTGACCATAAATGCCTGGAACCATCTTGCTGTTATATTTGATGGAACAACTTACCTTATATATGTGAACGGCATTCAGGTTTTTTCTTCTCCTTGTGCCTCCGGCCAGACTCCTGACGGATGGGGGCAGAATGAATTGGGGAAAGTTGATGTTGATTACTTTCAAGGAAAAATCGATGAAGTCCGCATCTGGACAGTTGCCCGAACTGAAGAAGAAATCCGTGAAAACATGATGAAGACAATGGCCGGAAATGAAGCCGGTCTGGCAGCCTATTACCGTATGGATTATTCCGATGGAACAACACTTTACGAAATGACATCCAATGCCCGTAACGGCACCTTGACAAACATGGACCCGGCCACTGACTGGGTAGCTTCAACCCCTTTTAACACATGGATCGGAAGTGAAAGCAGTGATTGGGCAACCACCGCAAACTGGAGCCTGGGTGTGGCTCCCGCCTCTTCAGATAATGTCGGCATACCCGAGTCTTCAATGGGAAACAATCCCGCCATAGCAAGTGAAATCAATATCAATAACCTTGTAGTTTGCAGTAATGCAACGCTTAACTTCGGTTATAGCGGTTCACATACCATTCACGGAAATGTATTCAATATCGGCACAACCAACCTTGAAGCTCAAACAGATCTGACAATAACCGGTTCTCTGTTCATGCTTCATACTTCAAAATTAAATATCAAGCCTTTGGCAAATTTGAAAATTGAAACAAATCTGTACACGCGGATATTGTTTCTTGACGGAACACTGACGATAAAATCCAACTCCGGCGGCACAGGTTCACTGATTGTGAATGGCAGTTGTACCGGGGATGTTCATGTAGAACGGTATATACCTGGCAGGGACACCTATCCCATAGAAGTACAAGCAGGCCATGGCTGGCATTTCCTTAGCAGTCCGGTTGCTGCCCAGGCCATCAGTGCGTTTCATACTGCTGGCTCCGGGAATGACTTCTATAAATGGAGTGAAGCAACCAATTTGTGGATTAACCGCACTGCTATAGGAGGAGGTCTCAACCCGGATTTCGAATTCAATTTTGCTGTCGGAACAACAGGATATCTGATCAACAACATTACCACCTCAACAAAAACCTTTTCAGGCAGCATGAATCAGGCCGATATCCCAGTTACCGGCCTTACATACACTGAATCCATCTATTACAAAGGCTGGCATCTGCTGGGCAATCCTTTTTGCAGCGCCCTGGAATGGAATAAAACCGGAGGAAGCTGGAACCTGGGGGCAAGCATATCTGCCAATTGTCAGCTATGGAACGAGCTTAGCGCCAGCTATTCGGTAATTACACCCAATGGAATCATCCCGGCCATGAACGGTTTTATGGTCTTTACCTCGGCAAACAACGGCACGCTTACTATTCCCAGAGCAGCATGTAAAAACAGTGCCACCAACTGGTATAAAAGTACAGCGGAAAGCAATGAAAGGATTATTTTAAGGGCTGTGGATCCGGAAGGAGAAACCGCCCAGGAAAGCATTATCCGGTTCGATTCAGATGCTACCGATGGATTCGACCTGAAATACGACAGTTATTTTATCACCGGATATGCACCCCTGTTTTACAGTATATGCCAGGAGGAAATGTACGCCCTGAATACCTTATCCGGGCTTTCCGACGGACTTCAAATACCCCTTGGATTTGTAAAAAACAACAGCAGCATCTTCAGCATCGAACTTAAGGAAAACATCCCCGGATTACAGGTTTATCTCAGCGACCTGAAAACCGGTTCAGATCATAAGCTCAATGATGGACCCTATTCATTTACCGCTGAGGAGGGCGATGAACCCAACCGCTTCCGCCTGCACTTTGCCCCCCTGGGCTTTGATGATCAGGAATTATCATCAAACCAAGTGAATATATGGCAGGAAAATGGCAGATTACATATTGAATCCGATGAAATTATTGAGAATCTGGAGGTTTTCGATCTTCAGGGCCGGAAAATGATTTCAATAACCACCGGTGAAAAAAGCCTCAGCTTACCACTGAGTTTAAATACGGGTATTTACCTGGTAAGGGTCAATCATATTACATCCAAACTTATAGTGAACAACAAGTAAGGTACACCCAAACGATACTATTTCAGAATTTTCTATCTTTGCAGTTCCATTGCCCCTGGCCCCGTAGTTCAATGGATAGAACGGAAGTTTCCTAAACTTTAAATGCAGGTTCGATTCCTGCCGGGGCTACTGATTAATTTATGAAAGGCTGATATTCAATAAGATATTAATCTTTTTTTATTCTAGGTGCAACATAAGTGCAACGATTTATTAACTTATTAATATTCTGCCGTTTATGAAACTGTATAATATTCATGGTTTAATATAATATTGGAATTCAGATTGTTATTCCCATACTTAATTGCAAAACCTGATGCCTTCATAGAAACTTACCATTTTCCCCGAAATTGATTCTGCAGCAGGGACCTTGCCGGTAAAAGGAGAACACGCTATTGTCAGTAAAACCCTGATGAGATACAGGCTGAACTTGATCTCTTCACTGACCAATCGTGGGAAACTACAATTCAAGCTTTTTAACGGAGAATTTACCGATGCCATTTTTATCGATTTCATGTCCCGGCTGATCAGTGGTAGTCCTCGTAAGGTATTTTTAATCGTGGATGGGCATCAAATACATTCGAACAGGAGCGTAAAGGAATGGTTATCCGCGCACACCAATCACATTGAATTGTTTCTTCTTCCGGGTTATACTTTTTATATCAAGCCTCAAAATCATATTCAATAAGCTTTATCACTTTACTTTGGCAGTTTAAGAAACTACTACGGAATAATAGGTGTCGATAACCTTGAACCACATAATATAATCCATGGACAGCTAGTGGCAAACTTTTTCTGAGGCAGGAACAATTTTCACGAGGGACATTCCAGGGACATTTCAGGGACAAAAATTGGCAAAATATTTTTTAGGACAACTGAATGGACACTACAATTGAGGAATGTAACGCCAGAAAACGTTATGAAGCTCTTAGGAAACGGTCAAATCTCTGTTCAAGTCTCTCCCGATCAGGGTAGTTCTTGTGGTGGTTCGGCAGGACGATTTTTTGTCTGTCGAGTGCCTGAAGACCATATTTCAGCATGGGGCCGTCGGTTTCTTCCAGGATGTCATTCCTTACCTGGATATGGTAGTCGGGATTAATTCCGATAATGTTTTTATCAAATGCTGCATGGTGAATCTTGCACATTGAAAGGCCATTTTGTACGATTGGATCACCAAATTCCTCATTGTCGCCAATAATATGCGCAGCATCCAGCAACTCAGGATGCTTTAGTCGGCATAGTGTACACTGATTCTGATAAGCAACCAATACTCTTATACGAAACCCTTGCTGATGGATCCTGAACTTAACATTTGTAGTTGCATATGCTCTGCGGAACAATATAGCATTTGGATCTTCAAACATCATCATTGAATCAAGAGCTTCAATTTCGTCAACCTGAACTGTAAAAACAAGTTTAACGGGATCAGCATGCTTAATAAATGTTGGGAAGGCAACAAAGTATTGTCCTGGTAGCAATCCAAAAAAATAAATAAGGGGCAATTTCTTTTCCATTACCCGGGAAAGTCCAACATTGTCCCAATTATTTGGATTGTTTCCTCGATATCGGTACTCAATCAGCCCATTTTTATTCAGTTTATCAGGATAAGGTCCGTCAAAGGCTGTCCTGATTGATAGTGGCAATTGCATGACCTGAGGTTTCCATATTCCCGATTGACCGACCAGATGTATACGCTGATTATTAAAAATAAATCCGTTTGTCAGCATGGTCCATGGTAAAACCTCCCCGTGTATTCTGACTTGTTCTTTTAACCAATCAAAGGCGGCTAATCTGATCTGATCATCATCCATTGACTTAAAATTAAACAGTTAGCTTTTTGTTGAAATCAATTCCTAAATATATTTTTCAGATGCCAATCAAAATTTTCTGCAAACGGAAAAAAATCCTTGTCAAGTGGTAACAATATTCTTTGTCCATCAAAGGATTTGATGCTATAATTACTTGTCTCCTCATGAAATATTCCTGAGACTCTTACCTTGTAATTGCTGTCAATGGCGATCAGTCCCCTGTCAAACGCCCTATGCAGGTTGGGACATAAAGCTATTCCGTTGGTGATTGTATCATCGAAGCTATAACTGAAAGGAATAATATGACATGCATCGACCATCGACACGGAAGAGGTAGCGCTGATCTTCATGCCGGAAATGCAACAAGTATAGTTGTAAATCTTGGGAATTTCACGTTTAAAGATGCTTCCGCGAATAAATATCTCTTCTTCATCGTTTTGCTGAAGTAGTTTTTGAATTTCAGTTTTGTATTCCGCAGCATCTTCATGTAGAATTTTTTCCTCCAGGAGATTGAACAGATTATATTGTCCAGCTTCTGAGTTGATGAAATTCGATTTAGTATCAGGGAAATATTCTTCAAGTAGAAAGTGTTGCAGGATTCTGTTATTTCGTTCATCTTTCATCAGTAGATAGAGGTCATCAGAAATTAGAGCAAAATCAACAGCGGCATTTAAAGTGGAGAAACTCTTCATGATCGAACCCATCTGATTGATGTTTTCGAACCCGCTTTTTGGCACCAGTTGCCAGAATTTATCACTCTTCAAATAATAAAACGGATATGAAATCCTGCAATCGTGCTTTGTCGTGACCAGCAAACTCCAAATCGTTTTAAAGAACCCCACCAATTCAGGCGTCAGATAAATCCGTTGATCTAAAATCTGATTATTTTGAAACGATTGTAATACAGAAAGAAGCAGGATCGGTTTGTGCGGAGCATTACCATGCGACCGGTCAATGTGAAGTTTCTTAAAGGAGTGCAGGTATTTATTAAGAATTTCCACGATACGGTCAAATATATTGCATGCAAGTTAGCAAAATCC
>Ga0268283_1000066_pt1 | contig 105132 bp, 82 predicted proteins | sample saktaG_13_FD_190140 | JGI IMG/M metagenome (GOLD analysis project Ga0268283, IMG submission 190140) | Saline water microbial communities from Sakinaw Lake, British Columbia, Canada - sak_2013_06_06_36m | ecosystem: Environmental > Aquatic > Non-marine Saline and Alkaline > Saline ...
CAGAAACTGATGATGATAGGTTTCCCATCATTGGTAATGTTTTCGGTTTTAAAAGGGTCGCCTTTGATATCTTTGATGGTGACTTTGGGGAGAACCTTGTTCTTAAACGGATTTACGTTTTCCTGGGAAAAACCGGTATAAACGGCTAATGCCAATGCGATCAGCAAACAAATTCTTTTCATATTCCTGTTAAGTAAAAAACCATACAAATGTAAAAAATCAGGCGATATAAACTTCAAGAATCCTGCAATTTGGATCGGGTATAAGAAACACTTCCTCAATTACTGCCGGGATCAGAACGGTCTCTCCGGCCTGAACTTTAATTTTATCCGATTGAAACCTGATTTCAGCACGACCTTCCACACAAACATAAAGAATGAAAGAATCCAGATAGGTATAATCTTTTTCAAGCGGTTTATTGAAATCAAGGACATTGGATGTAAAAAACGGGGTGTCAATCAGGTTTACCGGTTTATTAATGACTTTCCGGTATTGGGTCCTGTATGAATCACAGCTGTGGAAATCGAGGGCGTCAAGAGCCAGTTCCGTATTCAATTCCCGGCTTTTTCCCTGATCATCCAGCCTGCCCCAGTCATAAATCCGGTAAGTGGTATCAGCGGTTTGCTGAATCTCAGCGAGTAATATCCCGGGGCCAAGGGCATGGATGCGTCCGGAGGGTATATAAAAAACATCACCGGGATTGGCAGTTTCTTTGTTTAAAATTTCCCCCAGAAGATTATTTTTCAAATATTCCTGATAGCGATTACGGTCCATTTCCCGGTTAAAACCGGTAAACAAACAGGCTCCGGGATCGGCATCCAGGATATACCACATTTCCGACTTCCCGCTGTTCAGCTTGCGTTTAGCTGCAAGTTCATCATTTGGATGAACCTGAATTGATAAATAATCATTGGCATCAATAAATTTTACGAGAATGGGAAATTCATTTTTAAATTTTTCGAATATCTTTTCTCCCACCAGGTCATCCATGAATACTTCGACCAGATCATTCAGCTCATTTCCTTTTAGATATCCATTGCTGACAACAGTCTGGGAACCTGACACTCCGGATATCACCCAGGCCTCACCGCAATTCCGTAGGGGAGAGAAGTCAAGTCCCATCCGGGTTTTAATCTTCTGTCCGCCCCAGATTTTTTCTTTGAAAACCGGTTTAAATTTCAGGGGGTATAAGTTATTCATGAGAATAAGATTATGCTGTCAGAGAATCTGAGTAAATTTGAACATCCGTTGGGTAACAAAAATAAAGAAAATTAAATGATTAAAACAATTTGCGTATTCTGTGGCTCCAGTATGGGTGGAAGCAATGAATATGGTGAAGTTGCCAACCGTCTGGCACATTTCTTTCTCAGGAAAAACATCGCCCTCGTTTATGGTGGCGCCAACGTTGGTCTGATGAGTGTTCTCGCGGATACCATGCTTGCATCCGGAGGCAAAGTGACAGGCGTAATGCCAAGGTCGCTGGTTGAAAAAGAAGTTGCACATACCGGATTGACTGAAATGTATATCGTTGAAGGCATGCAGGAACGAAAAGCCATGATGGCCGATCTGTCGGATGCTTTCATTGCTCTTCCCGGCGCTTTTGGGACTTTGGATGAACTTTTCGAGGTGCTGACCTGGAATCAGCTGGGCATCATTAACAAGCCCGTTGGATTACTTAATATCAGAGATTTTTTTACACCCCTCTTGGCCATGCTGGATCATGCGGTTGAGGAAAAATTTCTCAGGCCAGAGCACAGGAATATCCTGATCACTGAAGAAAAGGAGGACCTGTTGCTTGCCCGGCTTAACCAATACCGGCCGGTTACGGCTGAAAAATGGATTGAACGTCTTAAAAAAGGGAAAATATAATGATCATAATCGGCATTACCGGTACCTTGGGAGCCGGAAAAGGAACCATTGTCGAATACCTGAAAGAGAGAAAAGGTTTTATCCATTTTTCCGTACGCGACTACCTGCTTGAAGAAATCCGCAGGCAGGGCCTTCCGGAAAACCGCGACAGCATGTTCAGCCTTGCCAACACCCTGAGAACAAAATACGGCTCCTCCTTTGTTACTGATCAGCTCTATCTCAGGGCTGCTGCAAGCGGGAAAAACTGTGTCATCGAAAGCATACGTACACCCGGAGAAGTATCCTCTCTGCGGAATAAAGGTAATTTTTACCTGTTTGCCGTGGATGCAAAACCTGAAACCCGCTACCAGCGGATTCAGCTCAGGAGATCAGAAACCGACAGAATTTCTTATGAAACTTTTCTTGAGAACGAGCAAAGGGAAATGAGCGCTTCGGATCCCAACAAACAAAATCTTGGAGCATGCAGGAATCTGGCTGACTTTCTTTTCAACAACGACGAAAAAAAAGAGGACCTTTTCCGGGAAGTGGAAAAAGTCCTCTTTCAAATCAATCCCTGATTTTACTTTGAGATGATCAGCTTACGGGTTAACAAAGTATGATCCCTTGTTATTTTTATCATATAAGCTCCCTGGGAAGCTGAAGAAAGGTCAAACTCGAATTCCTTCTCACCATTGCCAATCTTGGAAAAAATGACTTTTCCGTTATGATCAATGACCTGGATTTCCTGGATCAGCTTTCCATCCTCACTCACAATTTTGAAAATGCCCTGAGCCGGATTGGGATAGATCCTGATTCCACCAGAAGAAAGTTCATCAACAGAAACGAGGGGAGCCTGGGTTACTGTAACAGGAATTGATGATAGTCCATTAACAGAAACGGTGACAGTAGCAATACGTTCATTGTTTGTAGGATTTGAACTGTAATTTGCAAAAATGGTTCCATTTCCAGTTCCCGAACCACTTACAGTACACCAGGATGCATTGCTCACTGCCGTCCAGCTTGTATTTGAAGCGACCGCAAAATCAGTCGTTCCGGCATTGAAAGGCACATCCCTGTTATCGGGCTGGACCGACAGCAAAGGCGCTGCACCAGCCTGTGTTACCGTAACAATGATTGGAGTTAACCCGGAAACAGTTACCGTTAAATTAGCAAGGCGTTGAATCACTGAAACATTTTCTGTAAAGTTAGCGGTGATGGGGCCATTTCCAGAACCCGAAGCAGTAGCAGTACACCAGCTGGCATCGCTTGTGACACTCCAGAAAGTATTGGAAATTACATTGAAAATGGTATTTCCGGCCGGGGCAGCAACATTCTGGTTTAGAGGTGCCACACTCAGGGTTGGAGAAGCGCCTGCCTGGGTCACAGTGACTGTTACCGGAGGAATACCGCTAACGGTCAGTGTAAGGGTAGCAATGCGTGAATAAACGAATGGGTTTTCCTCATATATTGCATCAAAAGGAGCATTCCCGCTTCCGGATGTCGGAGTCGGAATGCACCAGGTCATGTTACTCGAAACGGTCCAGCTTGAATTGGAGGTCACGTTGAAAGTAGCAAAACCACCTGGGGAATTAACATTATAATTTGACGGAGTAACAGAAAGCGTAGGTGCTGCACCGGCCTGGGTTACCGTTACATTTTGAGGAGTCAAGCCGGTCACTGATACAGTCAGCGTGGCAATACGGGGAGTTGTTGCCGGGTTTTCCGTATAATTTGCCGCAATGGTTCCGTTTCCGGATCCGGAAGCAGTAGGGGTACACCATGACATATCACTTGTAACGGTCCAGCTTGTATTCGAAGTCACGGTGAAATTGGTGGTTCCTACTACCGCTGTTACATTCTGATTCGGGGGGGTAACAGCAAGGGTAGGCGTCAACCCTGATTGGCTGACGGTTACAACTTGTGTAGGGGCCCCGGTCGCGGCGACCGTAATATTCGCTACCCTGGGATTGACGGTTGTGTTCTGTGTATATGTGGCGGTTATGGTACCATTGCCCGTACCTGATGGGGTTACCGTACACCAGGTGACCGAATTGCTTGTCGCTGTCCATGCAATAGGACAGGTAACGGAGAAGCTCGTGGTTCCTGCTGGCGGAGTTACGTTCTGATTGGATGGTGAAACAGAAAGGGTAACCGCGGAAGTTCCGGTAATCTGGATATCATCAATTCCCCAATACCAGCCAAAAGAACCGGTATAATTCCACTTGAATTTAACCTGAGACTGACCGGCAACGGCGTTCACGGCCTGGTTGAAAGTCACAGGATTTGTTGCAGACGTAGAGGTAAAGGATTGGATGGTGGTCCAGCTTGTACCCCCGTTTATACTGTAGGATAGTGTTCCGGAAGATCCGGAATAGGATTTGAAATAATGTTTGAACTGCAGGTTAACCGTTGAATAACCAGATAAATTTAAAAGTGGAGTCAGTAAATCTGCATTCTGTGAATTTCCTGAGCCATAAGCATCGCTGTTGAGGTATGCATAATTCCCTGTCAGCGCCGGATTGGGCGATTGACCGGTGATTACGCCAAACTGCCATATTTGTCCGTTTCCCTGGTTATCCACCTGCGACCAGCAACCGGGAATGGTAGTTCCGGGAAAGCTTTCTGAGAAGGGTAAAGAATAAACCCCGCAAAGTGTAGTGAAACCAATATCATCCCCGTAAAAAGTTCCGTTAACATTTGTTGCATATGCCCGAACATGATATGTTGTATTTGCCGTAAGTCCTGCGATGGCACTGGTAAAGGTGCCTGTTCCGGAACCATCGGTGGTATGATTCCCTGTTGCAACCGGATTAATGGTGGTACTCCAGCAGACGCCCCGGGCGGTGACCGCAAAACCTCCATCATACAATACGTTTCCTCCCGATGTTGCTGTTGTCATGGTTAGGCCGGAAGTGGTGGCGGTAGTAACGGCAGCAGCGCCGGGAATAATGATCATGTCATTCCCATAGGTCGTTCCATCCACATTCACCCCAACTAACCGGTAATGATAGGTAGTGCCTGCAGTAAGTCCGCTGATGCCGGCACTTACCGGCAGATTGCTTGTCCCTGAGCCGGCTGATGTAATGGTGGTGGAATTCCCGTAACTAAGGGTTGTGCCCCATTCAAAATAATAGGTACTTGCCAGGCCATTGGGATTAATATTGCCGTTCAAAGTAGCAGCGGATCCAGTAACCCCGCTTGCTGCAAGGGTTGTAACAGAAGGATTGTTACTGAATTTAAACGAAGCAATCCGGGTTTGCCAGGAAGCGGATCCGGTTGTTTGAATGTATTCGGTGGTAAACCAGAAAGTAAGATCGTCGGTGGGATCCACAGACATGCCGCTGTAATCGCCCCACCGCGCGGAACTTCCGGTCTGACAACCTGTTCCGTCTTTAATCGTCTGTTCTGCCACCGTCATTTGCCCCAAAGGATCACTCGCACGCCGACCGGTATAACGGATACTCGGGTACACGACGGTGCTTGCTGAAACAGAATATCCCAGGGCTATATCTCCATTCCCATTCATGGCAACACTGCCAACCCAACGATGTGAAGCATCGGGAGAATAGGTTCCCTGTTGATATATGGTCCAGGCGCTGCCTGTATTCCGGAGTTCATACCAGCGGATACCCGCATGGCCGGTGCCGTCTACATCCACCGTATGATTTGTTACCATACTGCGGTAAGTGTTGAAATTTCTATATTGTAACCTGTACATCAGCCGGTCGGTCAGGCCTTCCAGCTTAATGGTCGTACTGGGCTGATTAATACACCTTCCCCTGGTGGCGGTACAAATTTGTGAATCAAAAGGAACGGTTGTAAGCACCGTGGTTTCCGCAAAAGTAGAGTTTGCCGTGGTGGTCCAGTCTACATGAAATTGCCAGATCTTCAGATAGCCATTGGGAGGAGAAGACCAATCATCAAAATAGGTAAAATAATTGGGCTCGTTTGCAACAGGGGCAACCGTGCCATCCCAATCGGAGGGAAGCATACTGGAAGGATTTGAAGATGCCCCCAGATCAAAATAAACCATACGGGCACTTGCATCACCTGTCAGCATTTTGGAGCGTTCGAAACAATAGGCACCCACACCACCCCATGCTGTTGCATTATTAATAAACTGGTTACTCGACATATAATATCCATCGGGCCAAACCCCGAACTTGGGATAATCGGGCATTTTACTACCCGTTTGAAAAACATACCTGTACCAGGAACCGGTTGGGTCACTGGTCTGGGATATAGCCACCAGCTCAGCATTTACAGAATAGTTGCTGGTAAGGGCAAACTGCGTTATCATCCATCTGCCGGCTGCCTGATCATAAAGTACAACGGGGTCCCCATCATTCCTGCCATTCCATGGAGCGGGAATGCCCGCCCAGATTGTACTCAGAGAGGCCGGGCCTAAAAGCAAGGTTCCCGTTTTGGAATAAACTGCGAAATTGAGATTCACCACCTGTATATATTTATCAAGGCTTACATCGCCCTGGGTGTCAGGTGGATAAACACCGGAAAGGTTGGTAATCCCTTCAAAATTCTGAATGGGACCATTGACGGCAGGAAAATAGGTTCCATCCTGGCTTTGCCAGACAGGGTCAGGCCCCAGCGCGAAAGGAGGCAGAGGGGGGTGATTAAATTCATTCATCCCGATTTTGTTTGGGACCTCGCGATCGGCTTCATTCTTTCCTTTACGCACCTGAATCAGCTTCATCTGACTCAAAGGAGGTGTCACATCAGCATATACTGCCTGCTGAACGATGGTGGGATGCAGAACGGTATTCTGGGTATACCCAGAATAAAAGAGGCCGGCAAAGAGGATTGTCAGGCCGAAAAGAAAGTACTTTTTCATATTTAAACCTTGGATTTTGTGAAAAATTTATTTGATGATTTCCAGTTTCCGCTTCAGAATAAAGTCTTCTGTCCTGATTATTATTAAATAGATTCCTGTTTGAACATCAGAAAGTTCAATTTTATATTGATTTTGTATGCGACTGATCTTTTGGGGGAGGTGCCTTCCCTGAAAATCAATAATTTTGATATCCAGATTTTTATCTTCTAACCGGAAGGGATCTACCATAAATATACCGTTCCCCGGGTTCGGAAATATCCGGATTAAATCCTGTTCATGGTTGTTTACGGAAACAGACGAGGCATCAATGACCTGAACATCATCAATACAAACTCCGTAACCATTTCGGGCATTTCCTTCCAGGGCAAACTGGAATTCATTTGAAATTTCAGGAAAGCTCAGGGCCATTTCAGTCCATTCTGAATAGGACTGGTCATATTCCTGTAATTTTATCCAGGGTTGGGAAGTGGTCAGCCGGTAAAAGACCGTAAGTTTATCTTGCTTGGTTCCCCATTTTGCCATGTAAAGCCAGAATTTAAGCTGAACATCAGAATATCCGGTCAAATTGAAAACCGGGCTGATGAGCATGGTTTGATTATCAAGCAAACTTGCATCCTTCAGGCAGGCATTGCGTAAACCCGAATGGGCATTGGCCGGGTGGCCTGACCCTGCGCCGCTGCCATTTCCTTCAATAAACTGCCAGGCAGGATTGGGTGGACCTTCCGACCAGCAGCTGGGGAGATCTGAACTGGCTTCAAAGTCCTGGCTAAAAGGAAGGGCTGATACAGCCTGGCATTGGGTGGTTGCATCCGTCAGTACACCCGAAGAATAAGTGGTGCCCGGCATCACCGAAAATGCTTTATAATAGTAATGGGTGCTTGGCTGGATACCTGTATGGTTGAAAGCAGTGTTCGATCCGTTATATATCACGGTCCCGCCTCCTGAAATTACAGTCCCTGGAGCATATGAATTGCCATTGACCGGGATTCCGAAGTCGGCATTGATGCTAAAAGCTATCATAACTGGGTTCCCATTTGAATTTTGGTTCCAGTTGAGATTGATCTGGGTAAATCCTGCCGGAGTTGCCGTAAACATATTGGGGTCATCAGGCGTTGCACAAACAATGAAGCAAAGGCTGATCTCCTGGTCAGTCGTGTTTTCAGAAATGCTGATCAGGGGTTTTCCGGTATTATTTCCCGCCCATGATTTTGAATCGGGGAAAGAAATGTCGGAGAAGGTGTTTTTTCCGGTGGTTCCAGGGAAGGGGCAGCCTCCGGTATTAATGGGAGAGGATGATGAAGGATTGATCCCATTCGAAGTGGGGGAGTTTGCCGCTACCGGGAACATTCCCTGGTGTTGGGTGGCATTGATGTCATTAGACCCGGAATGAGAAGCGACAAAATCGCCATCTACATGATAGATGATCAATCCATGTCCTGGTAATCCGCTATCAAAACCCGCATTTTGCCTGTTTTCACATAAAAAATATTCATTATTGGTGGTGGTGGCGTACCGGATTGCATCCGGATAAAGCTGGGCGTTCCGGAGTATAAGGGATGATTGGCCTGAAAGAACGAGGGGATTCGTCCAGGTAAAGAAATTCTTGACCCAGGCGTTTGGATGGGCAGGTTTTGTTCCGCTGTTCCCGTTCCAGGAACCACCAGCCATCAGATCCCAGTTGCCGGTTCCGTTATATTCACCGCCCGTTCCATAATCGGTATCATAAAAATCGGGAGCTCCGAGATTATGTCCGAATTCATGGCACATCACACCAATTGTACCCATTGAACCGCCGTTTTTCTCGGGCATGGTGGTATAGGCATTCACCAAAACCCCATCAAAAGTGCGTTGTGCCGCTGAATATCCTGCAGCGGAAAGCGACCAGCTATGAGACCATATATCATTTGGGTTGCCTGATTCTTCCTGCCCGCGTCCCTGGTGTATGATGGCGACTCCGTCCACTACTCCATCTTCGTCATTATCAAAGTCGGCAAAGTTAACATCCGCCTGGTTATTTGCAGCAACGACCGCATCATAAGCAAATTCTCCCCATTTATTACCAGGCCCGTAATAATCGTGAACATGGGGTACCATAACCCAAACAGTAACCGTGGTGGTAACCGTCAATAATCCATAGGATACTTCGAGGTAATAATCCTTGAAACTGCCTGTTCCACTGTAATTGACCTGGTTCATGTAATTACTGAAATTTGTCTGGTTATAAGTTGTGGTGGTATTGGAAAAATTGGCGAGGATCATCAGCAGTTTTCTGGATCCGGTAGTGGGGAATCCCCCCATTAATGGTGCATTTGGAGATCTGTTGTTTTTAAGCAACTGTTTCATTTCCTCCAATTGAGCCTGACCGAAAAATAAGCCAGGCTTGATATTTCTGAGGAAAGCAACTTCATTGATATTTCTATCGCCGGCATTATGAGCCTGGACCCCTGAAAAAGTCAATTTCCCGTCTAACTGAAGGACAGCATATTCATAACTCCCGTTTTCAGCGGAAATAATTGTATATCCATCCAAAGTGGTAGCCCAATGAATGAACTCATCTCCATGAAGTAAAATAGTGATGGCATTCCCATCCGGTTGAATATATTCAACCGGATGGGGATTTGCCGTGACTGAAAATCCCTTTTCAACAGGTAAAAACATCAGAGAAAGGCACAAAAATGTTATTGAACTGTTAAAAACTTTCAGTCTCATCAGAAAAAAATTAATATGCGTTTATTTAATAATTACCAATTTCCGTACCAGGACCTGATCATCCGTATGAATGATTATATTATAGCAACCTTCAGGAGCACCTGAAAGATCCAGCTGGTATTCATTGCTGCCTTTGAAGGCTTTGTTTGCAATAATTTTCCCATTCAGATCCTGCACGGTAATCTTCATTGACGTGCTGCTTCCACCTTCAGGAACAATATTGAATATTCCTCTGGCAGGGTTTGGATATATCCTGATCCCGCCGGAAGAAAGTTCGTCGATTGATACAAGCGGAGCCTGTGTTACTGTTACGCCCACAGGTGTTAATCCTGAAACAGTGACCAGGACATTTGCAATACGCTGGGAGTTATCCGGATTTGCAGAATAATTTGCAACGATGGTTCCGTTTCCGGTACCTGAAGAAGTCACCGTACACCAGGTGGCATCGCTTGAAGCAATCCAGTCTGAATTTGATGTCACAGTGAAATTGGTAGTTCCTGAAGCAGATGTCACATCTCTGTTGGGTGGCTGAACGACCAGAGTCGGAGCAGTGCCAGCCTGGGTCACCGTAACTTCAACGGGTGATAAACCTGAAACAGTGACTGTAAGGGTTGCGATCCGGGATCCCACGCTGGTGTTTTCAGTATATACCGCAGAGATGGTCCCATTTCCGGAGCCGGATGAAGTAGGAGTACACCATGTCATATTACTGGCAACCGTCCAGGAGGAATTTGAAGTCACATCGAAGCTCGTACTTCCTGCAGATGCAGAAACATTCTGGTTTTGCGGGGAAACGGAAAGCGTCAGGGCGGCTCCTGCCTGGGTAACGGTAACTGTTTGAGGAGATAAACCTGTAACGGTAACCGTAAGGGTTGCAACCCTGGGGCTCGTGGAAGTGTTTTCGGTATAGGTCGCATCAATGGTTCCATTGCCAGATCCGGAAGGCGTCGGCACACACCAGCTGGAATTGCTTGAAACCGTCCAGCTTGTATTGGAGATCACTGCAAAATTCGTGGCTCCGGCGGGGGCAGTCACATTCTGATTGGCAGGTGTAACTGCGAGCGTCGGGGCAGAACCGGCTTGTGTCACCGTGACGGTTTGTACCGGCAGTCCGGTAACGGTAACCGAAAGGGTGGCCACCCTTGGGGTGGTCGTCGGGTTTTCCGTATAGTTGGCTGTAATGGTCCCGTTTCCAGATCCGGAAGCAGTGGGTGTACACCAGGTCATATCGCTAACAACAGTCCAGGTGGTATTGGACGTAACCGTAAAATTGGTAGTCCCGGCAATAGCGGTAACATTCTGATTCGGGGGCGAAACTGACAGCGTTGGGGTTATCCCTGCCTGGGTAACCGTTACGACCTGTGTTGGAGCCCCGGAAGCCGTAACGGTAACATTTGCAACCCTTGGTGTAGTCAGGGTGTTTTGGGTATAAGTAGCAGTGATGGTACCGTTTCCGGTTCCTGAAGGAGTAACCGTACACCATGAAATCGCATTGCTTGTTGCAGTCCAGGCAACCGGACAGGTAACTGAAAAACTCGTGGTTCCAGCAGGTGGTGTTACATTCTGATTGGCAGGCAGAACGGTTAGAGGCACCGCAGAGGACCCGGTAATCTGAATATCATCAATGCAAACGCCATATCCATATTTAGCATTTCCTTCAAAAGCCAACTGAAACTCAGCAGAAGTGGTAGTGAGCGATATCGTTTGCTGTGTCCATGTTGTGATGCTGGTATTGTAATTCTGCAAAGAGATCCAACTCCCGGTAGCGCTGGTACGATAGTAAACGGTGAGTTCATCCTGGTCATTTACCCATTTCTGCATGAAAAGCCAGAAAGTCAGTTGAACGTTGGTATAACCGGTCAGGTTAAATACGGGTGTAATCAATTTGTTCAGGTTGGATGCAGCGGTGTTATCTTTCAAATAAGCATCACGCACGCCTGTATGGGCTGTTGCCGGATTTGACCCGCCATTACCGGCGCCGAACTGCCAGGCAGGATTTGAATTTTCCTCCGTCCAGCAATTCGGACGGGTGGCGCTTCCCTCGAAACCTTCGTTGTAGGGCAGGGCTGAAATAATTCCGCAGGAAGAAGTAAATTGAAGGTCGTCCCCGTAAAAAGTTCCATTGGTATTTGTTGCATAGGCCCTGATATGATAGAGGGTGTTGGCGGTCAAACTTGTCAGTGAACTGACAAACGTACCAAGCCCTGCTCCATCGGTGGTATGGTTTCCTGTAACAACAGGATTTACTGTTGTGCTCCAGCATACGCCCCTGGCAGTTACAGCAGAGCCTCCATCGAGGGTGACATTTCCGCCAGAGGTGGCAGTGGTGGCTGTAATGCCTGAAGCTGCCGTGGTTGTCACGGCAGCTGCTCCCGGTGTAAATGCTTTATCGCTACCATTGGTATTGCCATCGCTGTTCACTGCGGTTAACCTGAAATGATAAGTGGTACCACCGGTAAGACCGTTGAGGTTTGCAAATACAGTTACATCGCTTGTGCCTGATCCGGCAGCGGTTACTGTGGTTGAACTTCCGTAAGAGACCGTGGGGCCCCATTCAAAATTATAGTTGGTGGAAAGTCCATTGGGATTAACTTTTCCATTAATGGTCGCTGTATTGGAAGTTACGGCTGTAGCATCCTGAGTGGTAACCGTCGGATTATTTGCAAACTTAAACGATGCGATTTTAGTCTTACGGGCTGCTCCGGTTCCAATATATTGAGAAGTGAACCAGAAGGTCTGATCATCAGTAGGATCAACGGATAAGAGGGAATAATCTCCCCAACGATTATAGGCAGTCTGAGAATAAGCTCCGGTCTGAATAACATCTTCCGGTATATCCATCACTCCTGCACCAGTGTTATATGCGCTGGCGCTCTGTCCGCAATACCGGATGCCAGGATAGACGGTGGAACTTGAAACGGAATACCCGAGTCCGATCCTTCCTCCTCCGTTGAGCATGATACTTCCCATCCAGCGGTTGGCAGCATCCGGTGCATACGTTCCGGACTGTCTGAGAGACCATGTTCCGGTAGTCCTCCTTAATTCATACCAACGGATACCGGCATGGTCTGTTCCGTCAACATCAACGGTATGGCAGCATACGATGGTCTGATAGGTCCCAAAATTCCGGTATTGGGGTACATTCATAATGACCTGTGGAATGGCATCCAGTTTACGGGTTGTTCCGGGTTGGGGAATATTATCCCAGCCCGATCCGAAATTACTATCGAAAGCAGGGACAGATAATTGCTGCGCGCGTACAAACGTTGAAGAAGTTGGGGTCGTCCAGTTCACAGTCAATTCATAGATCCATAATTGATCGGACCCGCCTCCGAAAGCATCATCATTAAAAGCAATGTATAATCCCGGAGAACCGGTAGGTGCAAAAGCGCCATCATTGTCAACCGGAGGAACACACATGAAACCATCTGAGGATGAAGGTCTGTAAGGATTATCAAACCCCACAAATTGGGCAGTTTGGCCGAGGAGCATTTTGGAACGCTCGAAAACATAAGTATCTTTTGCTGAGCTGTTGTTATCGCCCATATAATAACCATCTCTCCAGACACTGAATTTTGGATAGTCGGGCATGCTGGCTACCACGAAAGAATAAGTATACCAGGTTCCGGTCGGATCATTGGAAGTGGAAACGGCCATCATCACATAATTAGTTGAACCTGAAATGGAAAACTCGGTAGCAAGCCACCGGTCAGCCTGTTCATCATAAAGAATGACAGGGTCACCATCGTTATAAGTGGAACCGGGAACGCTGCCAAACAGAAGATTCATATTGGTGGGACCAGCCACGAGGGTTCCGGTTTTATTATAAATAGCATACACACAATTGATTGTCTGCATAAAATGGTTCGGTCCTGCAACGCCATTACAGTCGGGAGGAAAATATGGAGAATCCTGTCCGTTAAAGTTGACGATGGGAGCTGAAGGCTGTTGTCCTGAACCCATGGTTTGCTGCCAGACCGGATCCGGTCCTTTGGGCAATGCGGTGGAAGCAAAAGGATAGGAACGGTAACGAAGTTCCTCATTTCTTTCACGGCTTTCAGCTTTCGACATCATCTGCTGAAATTCAGCCTGTGTCATGGCAGGAAGATCATGCAAAGGCTTGCTGATTCCTAAAAAAGTACCGGTGCCAATGGTTGTCGGATGCGCCGGCTGATCCTGAGCCTGTAAGCCCATAATGCCAAAAAAGAAAATGGCAAAAGAAAGAAAAAACATTCTTATCATCTTTTATTTTTTAAGGTTAATATTGAATTACCGCTCAGAAAAATGTATGCAAAAATATAGAAAAAATCAATTACTAAATGGAATAATTTTTTAATAATTCTTCTCCGGTCCTGACAGGAAATATTTATTTTTGTTTTCAAGTGTACCTGATATTTTAAACAACATGGAAAATATAAAAAGCAGGCCTTCCTGGGATGAGTATTTTATGGAAATAGCTGGAACTGTGGCGAAACGTGCAACCTGCGACCGGGGGAGAAGCGGTTGTGTCATTGTTCGCGACAAACAGATCCTCGTTACCGGATACGTGGGATCCCCGAGAGGCCTGCCTCATTGTGATGAGGCAGGACACCTGATGAAAAAAGTTTTACATGAAGACGATCACATCACACAGCATTGTATGCGAACGGTACATGCTGAACAAAATGCCATATGCCAGGCGGCCAGGCTTGGAATTTCACTGGATGGTTCTACCTTGTATTGCCGGATGACGCCATGCCGCACCTGTGCCATGCTCATTATTAATTGCGGGATCATACGGGTGGTTTGCGAAAGAAAATATCACGACGGAAAAGAATCGGAGGAGATGTTCGGCCAGGCTGGGGTTTCAATTGAATATGTGTATAATGAAATCCAGCAATACGAGAACCAGTAATCCGCTTTCAGGGCAAAAAAAAAGCTTCACCGAAGTGAAGCTAAATAGCATTATCGGGAATGTGTTCCAGGCTATGCCCGCTTAACATTAACCGCGTTTAATCCTTTTTTTCCTTCCTGAAGATCGAATGTTACATCATCGCCTTCGCGGATTTGATCGATAAGTCCTGAAGCATGAACAAAATGTTCTTTTTCAGATCCTTCTTCTTTAATAAATCCAAAACCTTTCGATTCATTAAAAAACTTTACTTTACCATTTTTCATAATATAATTTAAAAATATCGGCAAAGATACTGCTAAATTTTAATTAAATCCTAATTTTCTTATTATAGTTATCTGCATAATTTCCTCCATAGCTTGTTTTCCTATGAGAGAAAAGGCCGGAGGGGCAGTAAAAAAAATTAAAAAAACATTGGATTTACCGCCTCGGGGATGTCTTTTTCCTGAACGAGCCACTTTTACGGTCATTATTTTTCCGTGGATTATAAACCGGAGATTCGCCCAGGTTGACAGGAACTACCGCTTTATACACCTCCTTCTCTAAAAGGCTCTCAATGGCTCCGAATTTCCCCTGCTCCTTTTCATTGATAAAGGTGATTGCCACTCCGCTGGCTGCTGCCCTGGCAGTACGGCCAATGCGATGAATATAATCTTCCGCATCATGAGGAACATCAAAATTGATAACCATATCAATATCTTCCACATCGATTCCCCTCGATAAAATATCCGTGGCAACCAGGATATTTCTTTCCCTGTTTTTAAAACTCCTCAGTACTTTTTCCCGGGTTTGCTGATCCAGATCCGAAGAAATGTCATCGGCTGCAAATCCCGCCTTTTTTAGTGCGGTACTTACTTCCCTGGTCTTGCTTTTGGTCGAACAGAAAATCAGAATAATCCGGTCCTTCTGATTTTGTAACAGGTATCCTGTCAGGGGGATTTTTTGCTTGTCATATACCACGTAAGCCAATTGCAGAATTCTTTCTGCCGGCTTCGACATGGCAATGCTTATTTCAACCGGATTTTTCAGTATCTTTTTTGCCAGGTTTCTTATCTCCACGGGCATGGTAGCTGAAAACAGCAGATTCTGCCGTATGGAAGGCAGGTGGGAAATAATTTTAAGGATGTCATCATAAAAGCCCATATCGAGCATGCGGTCCGCTTCATCCAAAATCAGATATTGCAAACCCGAAAAATCAACATACCCCATGTTCAGGTGGGCAATCATCCGTCCGGGGGTACAGATGACCACACCGGCACCCTGCATTAATGCCTGCTTTTCACGGGAAAAAGAAGCTCCGTCGGTGCCTCCGTAAACGGCAATGGAACTGGCCGGTGTAAAATAAGAAAGCCCTTCCATATGCTGGTCTATCTGTACGGCCAGTTCCCTTGTTGGAACAATGACCAATGCTTTGATGCGACCATCACCCGCTTCAGAAATAATCCTATGAATAATGGGAAGAAGAAAAGCCGCTGTTTTCCCGGTGCCGGTCTGGGCTGAAGCAATCAGGTCTTTCCCTGACATGATCACGGGGATTGCCTGATCCTGTATGGGTGTAGCATTTTCATATCCCAGGGCAGAGATCCCTTCAATCAATTGTGAATGAAAACCAAATTCAGTAAATTTCAATATTTTCCTTTCTTATTAAACCCTCACTTACAAATAAGTCTTGCGATCCGCTTGCCGCGAATTCCGTTGAACTGATCAAATGTCCCGCCAATCAGCAATTTTCCATTTGCTTGAATAAATAAAAACAGACATGCCGTTTATCTTCATAAAATCAGGTCTTCTTGATTGCAAAATAAATCGTGATTCAAGGAATATAAAAACCGAACAAGGACACGCAAAGGTACGAAGGATTCGCGACAATCAATTATAAATCAAAACGGCTTCTGTTCCTTCCGATCTGATATAAGCCCGGAACATGGCATTGGTATTAAATGGCATTGCGATCTGTCCGTCCTTGTCGACCGCGATCAGCCCCCCATCCGCACCCATTGGTTTCAGCTTCTGGAATATTTCAAAGTCAGCCGCTTCCTGCAGGCTCATCCCTTTATACAACATCAGTGCAGAAACATCATATGCAACCAGGTTACGGATAAAGAATTCCCCATGTCCCGTGCACGAAACAGCACAACTGGAATTGGAAGCATAAGTTCCTGCACCAATTAAAGGGGTATCCCCCACCCTTCCTTTCATTTTATTCATCATTCCGCCGGTGGAGGTAGCTGCAGCAAGATTCCCATTCCGGTCAAGCGCAACTGCTCCGACTGTTCCATGGATATTATCCTGAAGCTTTTGCCAAGCATCTTTCCTTTCCCTGGTAATGAAATACGAAGGATCAACTATTTCCAGTCCCTGCGTCTTTGAAAATTGTTCTGCCCCGCTGCCGATCAGCAATACATGTTTCGTCTTTTCCATTACAGCCTTCGCCGCAAGAATAGGGTTCTTAATTATGGTCACACCTGCCACGGCTCCGGCAAGTCCGGTATTTCCATCCATCAGGGAAGCGTCTAATTCAGCCATTCCATCGATATCCAGCACCGCACCTTTTCCGGCATTGAACAAGGGACAATCTTCCATGAAACGGACGACTGCTGTAACCGCCTCCAGACTGTTTCCGCCTTCCTTAAGGATGCCGGAACCCCGATGGAGTGCTTCTTCAAGCTTCATTGAAAATTGCTTTTCCGCCTCTGCGGAAAGACTTCCCTTCGGAGGACCGCCTGCCCCGCCATGGATAACCAGCACCCATTGCTGGGCAGAAAGCGAAGTGACGGTTAAGCTCTGCAGAAGAAAACTGAGCAATATGGTTTTTTTAAAATTTTTCATGATTTACGTTTATAAAATACCTTTTATTAAGGCGGTAAAATTAACCAGTCCCGTTATCTGCAAGAGCGTGAGAATAACCGATATCAATATGACTACCCTGATGAAGCCTCCCCCTTTTTTCACAGCCAGGTAGGATGCCAGGAGGGCGCCGATAATACTTCCGGCCGACAAAATAAGGCCATAAAGGTAATTTACCTTCCCATCGATGATAAATACCAGAAGTGCGAAAATGGCATAAAAGAATACGATCAGGTTTTTAACCGCATTGGCTTTTACCAAGTCATAACCAATCCCAAGCATAAGCGCCATCAATAAAAAATACCCCACCCCGACCTGTATAAATCCTCCATAAAAACCAATCAGGAAGAAAACCAGGAACTGCCACCAGCGAAGTGGTTTTTCCAGCAAGGTTTTATTTTCCTTCATCCATTTATCTGGTTTGTAGAAAAGAAAAAACATAATCACCCCCATTGCAATGGCGATGGCAATTTCTATGACCTTTTCGTTAACATCAACGGCAAGATATGCTCCAATAACAGCCCCGGCTGTAGCAGGAATACTCAGCCAGACGGGTCGCAAGGAATCAAACATTTTCTGTCGTGTAAAACTTCCGACTGAAGAAAAAGTCTGAAAAAAAATACTGATCCGGTTGGTACCATTCGCAATATTGGCGGGTAATCCAAGCAGTATGAGAAGAGAAAGGCTGATCACCGAACCCCCTCCGGAAAGGGTGTTGATAAATCCGACCAGGATTCCGGCGATAATAATCAGAATAATTTCAGTTAATGACATGGTATATTTTAAAATGGTGAAATAATGTATAACTCATCATGGTTCATGATTCCTTGTTTTTTAATTTACTGTGCTTACGGCTGTAGAGAATATAGATAGCCAGTCCAATCAGAAGCCACACGAGGAAACGCATCCAGTTTGTAACGCCCAGCTGGGCCATGAGATAAAAATTTGTGAGGAGGCCCAGGACGGGAATCAGGGAAAGCTGGTTCCGTATAGCAAAAAATGTCATGGCAATGGCTGCCATGATGAATATCAGGATCGGGAATTCATCACGAATGATTTTAAGAAAGCCGGACCCGGTTTGCGGAAAATTGTATAATAATTTGCCAAAATCTGCAGGGGTCCAAAAATAAAGAATGGTAAAAACGGCGGTCCAGATCAATGGAAGGAAATACCTGCTGTTCAGGTAAGGCACCCTGAACCCGCCACCAATTTCAGAATCTTCTTTCCCGGAATGCCCGTTATCCAGAACCAAGACTCCTCCTGAAACCAGAATAAATGCGAAAAGAGTACCTATGCTGGTCAGGTCGGTCACTTCTGTAAGGTTTAAAAAAAGGGAAGGAATGGCAACCAGAAAGCAAGCCACCACCGTTGCAAACGCAGGGGTGTTGAATCGGGGATGAATCCGTGAAAACGCTTTTGGTAATAATCCATCGCGGCTCATACTCATCCATATCCTGGGTTGTCCGACCTGAAAGACCAGCAATACGCTTGCCATGGCAATCACCGCACTGACGGCAATAATCCCGGAAAGTTTCGTAAGGTGAAGTTTCTGAAATGCAAAAGCGAGCGGATCTCCTACGCCCAGTTCGCTGAAATGAACCATTCCGGTAAGAACCAGGCTGATCAGGATATACAGGACCGTGGTGATGATCAAGGCAAAAATAATGGCACGGGGCAGGTCCCTCCTGGGATTTCGGCATTCTTCGGCCGTTGTTGAAATGGCATCAAAACCGATATAGGCGAAAAACACGCCTGAAACGCCTTTCAAAACTCCGGAAATCCCGTTTGGGTTGAAAGGATGCCAGTTCGCGGTGTTGATATAAAACGCTCCGACAATGATGATCAGCAACAGAATGGAAATTTTCAGCAAGACCATGGTATTACTAGCTACCTTGGTTTCATAAATGCCAATATAAACAAGGACTGAAATAATAACGACAATTGAAAAAGCGGGAATATCGGCAATCAGCCGGATACCGGCAATCATGGGTGCATTTTGCCATGCCAGATAGGCCTCCTGTAAGCCCCGTGTTAAATCTGAAAGACTATTCCCTTTAGCCAGTTCTATCAGCACCTGATGATACCCCCTGGAAGCACTCAGGTAATCCACACAAAAATAATCAGGAATATGAAGACCTATCCCGCTCATCAGTCCGCTGAAATAATCCGACCAGGAAATGGCTACGGCGATATTACCGATTGCATATTCCATAATCAGATCCCAGCCAATGATCCAGGCGATAAGTTCTCCAAAACTTGCATAAGCATATGTATAAGCACTACCGCTGATTGGAATGACCGAAGCAAACTGTGCATAACACAAGGCTGAAAATCCACAGGCAACCGCGGTGAAAAGAAAAAGCAGGGAAACTGCCGGCCCTCCGCTGGCAGCTGCATTTCCGATCGTACTGAATATACCCGCACCGATCACGGCTGCAATACCCAGTCCTGTGAGATCATAAACATTGAGATTCTTTTTCAGACCTGAAGGTTCTCCTGAAGCTGCATCCGAAAGAATATGCGGAATGGTTTTTTTACGAAAAAGCTTTTCGAGGGGCAAGGGAAATTTTTCGATAAAAGTAAAAAAATTGTACCTTGGCCGGGAAAAAGATTCCAATGAAAATTGCTGTTTTTGGCGCAAGCGGTAAAACGGGTATCCTGACTGTTTTCCAGGCACTCAACAAGGGCCATGACGTAACCGCTTTTTCACGCCAGGCTTCCAGGGTAACCATTCATCACCCGCATATCACCATTATACAGGGCGACATCATGGATTATGAAAAAGTCGAACAGGCTGTTGCCGGTCAGGAAGTTGTCATTTGTACCCTGGGTATGGATAAAAATAAACCCGGGACTATCCTTTCTGAAGGAACCGTAAATATCCTGCGCGCCATGGAAGCTAGTCAGGTTACCCGGCTGATTTGTATGTCATCCGCCGGAATTCTTGGTAATGATGCCGGTTTCTGGTTCAGAAAAATCATTGTACCCGTCTTTCTGAAACATATTTTTGATGATAAAATCAGGCAGATGAAAATTATTCAGGAAAGCAAGGCCGACTGGGTCCTTATACGACCTGTGAGACTTACGGATGCACCCAGAACCGGTAAATACAAGATCACAAACGGAATTCCCCTCTCCGGTAAAATTCCGAGGGCAGACGTTGCAGATTTCATGCTGAGGCTGACCACCGATAAACAATATAACGGGCAGATGCCGGCAATTTCAAGTTATTAATCAGGCACTCCGCCCCTGTTCTGATGGGCGGTTCTTAGACGACAGCTTATGGATCAAAAACTGAAACTTGATTTTTTAAAAAAATGGGAGCGCTATTTTGGTGAAAGTGAATTGCCCATTGGATTTTTTTATACGGATGATCCCGGGGATGTAAACCGTGCAAACCTTCCGAAAGGGAGAAGCTGCATTGTATGCGAGCTGGCCATTGTCAGAAATGGAACCGCCCTTGCATGGAATGTGAATTCACTGGCTTGTGGCGGAGCAAGACGATACCTTGGATATTCCGATCAAATGAGACCCGGTTTCGAATATTTTTTGTCGACCGGCATTCCCGGAAAAATGGAGGGTGAGCGATATATACGCACTCCCGATATGGTGAAGGAGATCATGACCAATGTAAATTGTATCCCTGCAAGGGGAAGATTTATCGTATTTAAACGATTTGACCAGCTGACTCCCGGGGAAGATCCCATCGCGCTTATATTTTTTGCCAAACCCGATGTTCTTTCCGCCCTGTTCACCCTTGCCAATTTCGACCAGGTAGATGGACAGGGAGTCATTACGCCTTTCGGCTCCGGTTGCGCATCCATCGTTTATCATCCTTATTTTGAAAACGAGAAAGACAGTCCCAAAGCAGTGCTGGGTATGTTCGATGTGTCTGCCAGACCCTGTGTGCCACCTGACATCCTTTCATTCACAGTTCCTATGAAGAAGTTTATTCAGATGGTTGCTTACATGGAGGAAAGTTTTCTAATCACAGAATCCTGGAAAATTGTAAAAAAACGAATATGACCAAAATTTTATTCTGGACACCCAGAATCCTGTGTATTCTGGCCATTCTTTTTGTGAGCATGTTCGCCCTCGATTCTTTTGCTCCCGGTTTAAGCCTTGGGCAACAGATCGGAGGCTTTCTCATTCACCTGATCCCGACTTATATCCTGATAATTTTTCTGATCGTCGCCTGGAAATGGGAACTCATCGGAGGGATCATCCTGGCAGCGGTCGGACTTGGCTTTCTCCCTTTTATATATATGATGAATTACGGGATGAATCACTCGGTAGGGATGAGCCTGGGTATCGTAATGATGATCAACTTTCCGTTTATACTGGTTGGATTTTTATTTATCCTGAGCCATTTTGCAGGAAAGAAGAAACAGAACGGATAATTCCTTCTTTGTCGTACCCGCATTCGGAAAATAATTCAGGAACAGAGCCTTGTTCGATAAACCTATCCGGGATTCCCAATCGTTTTATTTTTGCAGTATAATGATGATCTGCCATGAATTCCAGCAAGGCACTTCCCATACCTCCGATGACCGTACCGTCTTCTATGGTAACAATATGAGAAAACTTTTTGAAAACCTCATGAAGTAAATCCTCGTCGATTGGTTTCAGGAATCTCAGGTCGTAAACTGCTACAGAAAAGCCGGATTTTTCAAGTTCATTGCAGGCCTGCAGCGCTTCATTCCCTATTGTTCCGATACTGATGATAGCGGCATCTCTTCCTTCCCTGAGCAGACGGCCTTTCCCCACCGCAAGCGCTTCCATGGGTGTTTTCCATTGAGGCATCACGCCTCTCCCTTTTGGGTAACGGATGGCAAAGGGTCCCATATTTTCAAGCTGGGCCGTAAACATCATATTCCTCAATTCCTGCTCATTCAGGGGTGAAGCAATGATTAAATTGGGAATACAACGCAGATAAGCCAGATCATAGGCGCCGTGATGGGTTGCCCCGTCTTCACCTACCAAACCTCCGCGATCTAAGCAAAAAACCACATGTAATTTTTGCAGGGCCACATCGTGTATGATCTGGTCATAAGCCCTTTGCATAAAAGTTGAATAAATATTGCAAAAGGGCACATATCCGGAAGTAGCCATTCCGGCAGAAAATGTCACGGCATGCTGTTCCGCGATACCCACATCAAAAGTCCGCTCCGGCATTTTATTCATCATCAGGTTAAGGGAGCATCCGGTCGACATGGCGGGCGTTATCCCAACTATTTTAGGATTCTTTTCAGCCAGCTCAATGATCGTCCTTCCGAAAACAGTCTGAAATTTCGGGGCAAGTCCATGGCATTTATCTTCACGAAGGGTTCCGGTATTCTTATCGAAAGTTCCCGGGGCATGGTACCCCGTCTGATCCTTTTCAGCCTTTTCAAAACCTTTCCCTTTCACGGTATGTACGTGCAGTAGCCTGGGGCCCTGAATATTTTTCACATCATTCAGCAAATTCACCAAACGGATGACGTCATTGCCATCGACCAACCCAAAATACCGGAAATTAAATGCTTCGAAAAGGTTGCTTCGTTTCAGGAAAGTTCCCTTCAGGGCATTCCCGAGCTGTTTGACAATAGCCCGGGAATTTTTCCCGTACTTGGTCCCCCCTCCCATCAATAACCAGATCTTATCCCGGAATCTGTTATAAGTTCTGGAGGTGACAATATCAGCCAGATAATCTTTGATTGCCCCGACATTTTTATCGATGGCGATCTGGTTATCATTGAGAATTACCAGCAGGTTGGCATTCGAGATTCCGGCATTGTTCAGGGCTTCCATCGCCATTCCCCCGGTCATGGCGCCATCCCCTATGATGGCCACATGCTGGCGATTTTTTTCACCGCCGAGTTTTGCGGCAATCCCCATTCCAAGTGCTGCAGAAATGGAAGTGGAAGAATGACCTACGCCAAAAGCATCATATTCGCTTTCCGACATTTTGGGAAATCCGCTTATTCCTTTAAAGGTACGGATACTCGAAAACTTTTCTTTACGGCCGGTAAGAATTTTATGTGCGTAGGCCTGGTGCCCCACATCCCAGATAATTTTATCGAACGGGGCTTCAAATACATAATGCAGGGCTACTGCCAGTTCCACGGCTCCCAGACTGGCCCCGAGATGGCCCGGGTTTTCCGACATCACTTCGATGATGAAATGACGGATCTCCTGGCAAAGCTGTGGGAGCTCTTCCGGCTTCAATTTTTTAAGATCGGAGGGGAGGTTTATCTGAGCTAATAAAGGACCGTATGCTGGCGACATGGTATTCCCTGAAAACGGGATGCAAATTTACGAATAAAAACTATAGAAGGCCAAGTTCAAGCAAAGCATCTTCCGTTAACCGGTCCTTATCCCAGGGAGGCTCAAAAGTCAACGCTACATTTACCTTGCCAACGCCCTCCACTGAACGTACCGCATCCTGAACCTGGCCGGGCATATCTTCCGCCACCGGACAATTGGGCGATGTCAGGGTCATCAGGATATTAACATCGCTGGTATCATCACTGATCTGAAGATTGTAAATAAGACCGAGGTCATAGATATTGACCGGTATTTCGGGGTCGAATACCGTTTTAAGCGCGGCGATCACTTTATGTTCGAGGGGATGCGGGGGTGTGGTCATCTGTTATTCCTTTTCCATTTTTGCTTTAAACACGAATGCATACAACTTCATTTGTTTGATCATGCTGCTGAGTCCGTTGCTGCGGGTTGGTGATAAATGCTCCTTCAGACCGATATCTTCAATGAATTCCAGCTTTTCGTTCAGGATATCATCGGGTGTCTGGTTTGAAAGCACCTGGATCAGCAGGTTTACAATTCCCTTGGTGATGATCGCATCGCTGTCGGCAGTAAATATTATTCGTCCATCATGATATACTGCATGCAGCCATACTTTCGACTGACAGCCCGAGATAATAAACTGATCGGTTTTATACTTCTCATCGATCAGGGGAAGTGATTTTCCCATTTCCACGATCAGGTTGTATTTATCAAGCCAGTCGTCGAAAGAGGCAAACTGGTCCATAATTTGTTTTTCAGATTCTTTAATCGTCATTATTTGAACATTTTTATTACCATCAGGATGGCCTCATAAAGGCGGTCAATTTCTTCTTCAGTATTATAGAATGCAAAGGATGCCCTTACCGTTCCCGGAATTTTAAGGTAATCCATCAGGGGCATGGCACAGTGGTGACCGGTGCGCACGGCAATGCCCATTTTATCCATAATGGTCCCTGCATCGTAAGGATGAATATCCCCGACCTGAAAGGAAATAAGACTGGCTTTATCAGGCCCGCTTCCATAAAAACGCATGCCTTCAACCAGGGATAGTTTCTGTTCGGCATATTTTAGAAGATCTGCTTCATAAACCGCAATGTTATTCATTCCCAGTTCTTTCAGGTACCGGATGGCCGCACGAAGCCCCATCACTCCTTCCACATTGGGAGTGCCGGCTTCAAATTTGAAAGGCAATTCGTTAAATACGGTATGGTCAATATAAACATCTTTTATCATTTCTCCTCCCAGCTGATAGGGGGGCAATTCTTCGAGGAATTTTTCTTTGCCGTACAAAACTCCTACTCCCATCGGTGCATACATCTTATGGCCGGAAAAACAATAAAAATCACAATCCATATCCTGAACATCCACCTGCAGGTGGGAAACACCCTGAGCCCCGTCAATTAAAACGGGAATTTGATATGCATGCGCGAGCTCAATAATCTCCTTGACGGGATTGATGGTTCCGAGCACATTGGAAACATGGGTCAGGGCTATGAGACGTGTTTTTTCACTGATCATGGATTTCAGTTCGTCCAGATTCAGCGCTCCGTTCTCCCGGATGCCTGCAACCCTGAACCTGGCTCCGCGTTCAAGACATATCTGTTGCCAGGGAACGAAATTGGAATGATGCTCCATGATGGTCGAAATCACCTCATCTCCTGACCGGAGGTAGCGCCTCCCAAAAGAAGAGGCAACAAGGTTCAGCGACTCGGTAGCTCCTTTGGTAAAGATGATTTCGTTTGTGCTCCCGGCATTGATAAACTCCCTGACCTCTTTCCTTGTTTCTTCATACGCTTCTGTAGCCTTGACGCTGAGGTAATGAACCCCGCGATGAATATTGCAGTTGTCATGCTCATAATAATGATCGATCGCATCAATCACCTGCCTGGGCTTCTGGGTAGAAGCAGCATTGTCGAAATAGACCAGCGGACGCTTATAAACCTGCTGATGGAGTATGGGAAAATCTGACCTTATTTTTTCAATGGGGAAGCTCGGATTCATTTCTCTTTAAATTTTTGAGAGGTCAATGTCAAATTCCATCGGATGTTCAGGAGTGCTGCAATGAAGCACGCATTGTTCGCAAATCTGAAGTCCGCCCTGCAGGCGTTTTTTAACCATATCTTCAATACGCTGCCGAAGCTGAGGAATGGCAATTTTTCCTACAATTTCGTCGGCAAAAGCATACATGAGAAGCATGCGGGCACTTTCTTCCCCGATGCCCCGCTGACGAAGATAAAACATGGATTCCTGATCCAGTTGGCCGGTCGTGGACCCATGTGCGCATTTTACATCGTCATTGTATATTTCCAGAAAAGGTTTGGAATTGATTTTAGCCGTGTCGGTAAGCAAAATGTTTTTATTGCGCTGATGGGCATCGGTTTTTACGGCATTCCGCCTTACCATAACATGACCGTTAAAAACGCCATGGGCCTGGTCGTCGAGAATGCCTTTGAAAGTCTCATTACTCGTACATTCGGGAAAAGCATGGTCGACAAAAATATGATTGTCGATATGTTGCTTGCGATCCATGAGATAAAGTCCGTAAATATTGGCATTGCCGCCGGGGCCATTGAACAATACCCGGATATTGTTTCGAAGCAATCCTCCGTTAAAAGAAAGGTAATGCGACTCCAGATTGGCTGACGGTCCCATCCGAAAGCAGACCGAACTGATGAGGGTCGTATCATTGTTCAGGTTCTGTAACTTATAATGATCCAGGCTAGCGTGGTCGCCTACCGAGATTTCAGTGACAATATTTGAAAAACTCGACTGATGGTTATATGAATCATCACAATGAACCAATGAAAGCCTGGCGTTATTTCCCACAACAATAAGATTTCTTGATTGAAGGAAAATGTTTTCGTCATGATGAATGACATTGATCAGTTGTACCGGTTTTGGACTCTTCACGTCGTCGGGCACATAAATGAACACACCGTCCATGGCAAAGGCAGTATTCAGGGCGGTAAGACCCTCACTGCTGTCGTCGACGATGCTTCCATAATACTTTTCAACCAGCGCAGGATATTTCTTTTTAGCCTCGGCCAGGCTCCCCATGACCATTCCATTTCCAAGTTCCATCAGGGGTACGTCTTTCGACACATACCATCCATTCAGCTGTCCGATAATAGCGGTATCCAGGTGGGGAATATTGCAACGGAAAACTCTCTGCGCATCCACATCGGCAGGAGGGTGAAAATAATAATCATATTCTTTGGCCAGACTTTCCCTGATATCGGTATGACGCCACGATTCCATCTTTGTATCCGGAAAGCCGAGTAAAAGAAAAGATTGATAAGCTTTTTCACGAATCTCCGAAAGTTCCGGGCTGTCGCCGGCAAAAAGTGAAGAACGGTTTGCCTTGAACAAACCCATCATGCTTTCCCGTGTAATGCTTTCTTTCAGATGGATCTGCATCACGCCTCCTGTTCCTTTTTTATCCAATCATATCCTTTTTCTTCCAGTTCAAATGCCAGCTCTTTTCCTCCCGATTTCACAATTCTGCCTTCAAACAGCACATGCACAAAGTCGGGGACGATATAATCGAGCAAACGCTGGTAGTGGGTAATGACCACAAAAGCGTTATCGGGTCTGCGTAGTTTATTTACCCCATTGGCAACAATCCGAAGGGCGTCTATATCCAGCCCTGAATCGGTTTCATCCAGAATGGCCAGCATGGGTTCCAGGATCGCCATCTGAAAAATCTCGTTCTTTTTCTTTTCCCCTCCCGAAAATCCTTCGTTCACCGATCTGTTGGTCAGATTGGAAGTAATTTCCACGAGTTTTTTCTTTTCCTCCATTAACTTCAGGAATTCTCCCCCAGAAAGGGCATCCAATCCGCTGTATTTGCGGATTTCATTCAGGGCGGTTCGCATAAAGTTGGTAATACTCACACCGGGTATCTCCACCGGATACTGAAAGCCCATAAAAATCCCTTCCCTGGCCCGTTCTTCCACGGATAATTTCTGAAGATCTTTCCCCTTGTAAAGAATCTCTCCGGAGGTAATTTCAAAGACCTCGCGCCCGGCAATCACAGAAGCCAGGGTGCTTTTTCCGGTTCCGTTGGGGCCCATGATAGCATGAATTTCTCCTTGATCGACTTCCAAGTTCACACCTTTCAGAATTTCTTTTCCGTGAATGGAAGCATGCAGATTTTTAACAGATAATAACATAGGTCAACACTCCATTTTCATTTGTAATTTATCATACGCAAATTATCCAACACTTCCCTCAAGGGAAATAGAAAGTAATTTCTGCGCTTCCACCGCGAATTCCATCGGCAGCTGTTTGAGCACCTCTCTGGCATAACCATTCACAATAAGGCCAATGGCGCTTTCCATGTCAATTCCCCGCTGCTGACAATAAAAAAGCTGGTCTTCACTGATTTTGGAAGTGGTGGCTTCGTGCTCCACGATGGAAGATTTATTCCCTGCTTCAATGTAAGGAAAAGTGTGTGCCCCACAGCCTGAACCCAGCAACAAGGAATCACACTGACTGTAATTCCTTGAATTGACCGCATTTTTCGAAATACGGACCAGCCCGCGATAGGAATTATTGCTTTTCCCTGCTGAGATGCCTTTTGAGATGATGGTACTGCGCGTATTTTTTCCGAGATGCAGCATTTTAGTTCCGGTATCGGCCTGCTGGTGATTATTGGTAACTGCTACCGAATAAAATTCACCCACTGAATGATCCCCTAAAAGGATACAACTTGGATATTTCCAGGTGATCGCAGAACCTGTTTCCACCTGGGTCCAGCTGATCTTAGAATTGCTGCCCTTGCATATGCCGCGTTTGGTAACGAAATTGTAAATTCCACCGATGCCGTTTTTATCTCCGGGATACCAATTCTGGACCGTTGAATATTTCACTTCTGCATCCTTCAAGGCAACAATTTCGACAATGGCTGCATGAAGCTGGTTCTCATCTCGCTGAGGGGCGGTACAACCCTCCATATAACTTACATAGGCCCCTTCTTCGGCCACAATTAAAGTACGCTCAAACTGACCGGTATTGGCCGCATTGATCCGGAAATAAGTAGATAACTCCACCGGGCAGCGAACACCCTTCGGGATATAACAAAAAGAACCATCACTGAAAACGGCTGAGTTCAGAGCGGCAAAATAATTATCGGTATAAGGCACCACTGAGCCCATGTACTGTTTTACAAGCTCAGGATGTTTCTGAACAGCGTCGCTGAAAGAGCAGAAAATAATTCCGTATTTTGAAAGGGTCTCTGAAAAAGTGGTTTTCACAGAAACACTGTCAATGACAGCATCCACGGCCACCCCTGAAAGTTTTTTCTGTTCTTCAAGGGAAATACCGAGTTTGTTGAAAGTAGCGAGCAACTCCGGATCCACCGCTTCAAGGCTCTTCAGTTCGGTTTTCCTTTTCGGGGCAGCGTAAAAAATAATATCCTGAAAATCGATGGGGGCAATGGAAAGATGGGCCCATTGGGGCTGGGTCATGGTAAGCCAGTGGCGAAACGCTTTAAGCCGGAATTCAAGTAAAAATTCAGGTTCGTTTTTTTTTAGGGAAATATATCGAACCGTGTCTTCAGTTAAGCCCCTTGGCGCAAATTCAGTTTCAATATCCGAAACAAAACCATACTTATAATCAGTTCCGGTAACTTCACCCAAGATCTTATTGGTTTCGGATTCCATCAATAAAATAATTTAGAACAAATCTATACATTTTTTATACCAAATAAAGAACTATGACAAATTTTCAGGCAAAGATACGATAATTTAGGTATTTGAATACCTCTTTTCGGTTTAAATTATCAAGATTGAAATTATTGGACCCAGGATCCTTAATTCCGGGGGATGCTGGTGCAATTCTTCTTCGCCAGGAAAGAGGATCAGTACGATTGATTTTTAATGATGATCAGGGTATTCCGAAAAAGTGGTCGAGGTTAAATCCATTATTCATCAACATGACCCGGTTCCTTTTATAAAAATCAACGATGGCCTCCATTGGAACCGTTGCATTCAAACCGTATTGAACGAGTTCGCTTTTCCCCACGAATATCTCACCGCCATAAGGCAGCCAGTCGAGCGAGACATTCCGTTCGGGATTGGGTTTCAGGAATTCTTCCCGGGAAGAATTTACCGATTTTACCATGCCAACCAGTTCAAAATCGGGGACGCCATTCCGCAAGGCAATAATGATCCCCCCGCTGAATCCTTTGTTTAGCAAGGCATCCACGGAAAACTCCCCCTTTGACCTTTTTTGAACAGGACTTACAATGCCTGAAGTGATCATTTGATTTCCAAACGGAAAGCCAAAAACATATACAAATGAACCCCATCCCAGCGCTCTGGCATGACCTGCCGGGTAAGGAAATGCTTCAAGGGTATCGGTAAAGCCCTCACATTTTTTACCAAGAATTGCAATGTCCTCCTTAATATCGGAAGCCAGAACCGTAAAAGGTCCGCAGGGAGAAAGATCCCTGACCCAGTTTTCCTGCTTTTCCTTGACGGAAAAACTCTGGATGTATTTTACGGGATTTTCCGCCGGGGCTTCAAACCAGGTAATCAGGGTATCAGGCGAACTGATAATATGGGCACAGGTAAGCAGCGCAAAGCGTGAACCGGAGTGTGCGATCACAGTAGCGGTTCCGGAAACCGTTTCGTTGGTTGAGAGAATTCCCCATGCCGCCTTTTTATACGAACCATTTGCAAGCTGGTATCCGGTAATTTTAGAATCGCGCCGAAACTGATAAGTGGTGTAAGAGCTTACGCTATAGATTTTTTTGACGGTATTTGTAATTCTTTCCAGTTCGCCGGAAACTTCGGCAGAAGGAAATTTACTGCTATAGGACCCATGCTGAAAACCACCGTCATTAATAATTTTCTTTTTCCCGACGCAGGCAGAAAAAAAAAGAAAAATCATTAACAATACAGGAAAATATCTTTTCATGTTATTTTTAACCTTCTGTCGGATTTTCTATTTCGTCAGATTATAAATCCATCTGGAACCCTCATAGAATGCACGGGGAGCCACTGTAACATGTATGGTTCCCATATCCGGGTTAAGTTCGACCGGGGGCCATTCCACATAATCAACATTGGTCAGGCCGATTTCCGTGAATCTGTTCCTGGCGGCAGTAAAGTTGCCAAAAGGCACACAGTCGTCGTTTTTACAATGCCATAGGAGCATTTTCGATTTCGGGGTCCAGTTTACATAAGCATTGTTTTCATAGATTATTTTAAAAGGCTGGCTCTGGTGGTTCTTCAGCGAATCAATAAAAGCATCGGTGAAGATCTTTTTAAGAATCTTATCGGAGGGCATTTTGCTATTTACCACCGTTTCATCATAAAACCCGGTTGTATATTGCGGGATATCTGTTTTGTATGGCGCTTTCAACATGGGATCATATTCAAAATTCTTTTTATACATGGTATTATAACCGACCATCAGCATGGGAAGAAAATAAGGAACCGGAAAAGGATTATCACTCAGCATCACATCAAGCATGGTTCCCGAGAGGTCGTAAGGCCCGTCCATACAAACCACTCCATTCAGTTTTACATTCCTCGCTTCGAGCTCCCTGGCCGCAGCCATGGTAACAAAGCCGCCTTCCGAAAACCCGTAAAGGAAGGTCTTGCCATTCCATTTTGCATAAGGGTGACAACTCATGGTGGCAATTGCTGACTGTACCATGTCGGCCGTGGCGTTTGCAAGTCTGTCGTTGACGCAGTACGGATGATTTTCCCCCACGTCATCCCCCATTCCCTGATAATCGGGCATAATGATGATCCATCCGTACCAGGATGCCATAATATCTGCAATAACCACTTCGGGAAAGTCTTTCCAGTCCTTCCATCCGGCTTTCTTCCATTTAGATGGTGCAAGTCTTTTCAATATCTGGGTACCATGATTGACAGAAATTATCGGAGCATTAACTTTGGCAAGAGGAGGAAAATAATAGGGGTAGATTAGAAGACCGGTCAGCTGGATCTTATTCCCCTTATTGTCAGTTGAGTTATACCTTACGGCATCATGCGCGATCAGAAAAGGCATAATTCCGCCGGCCTGGCCGCCGGCTAACTGTGTGGTTCCAAAATAAAAATCATGGTAATCAAAATGATCCGGATTCGGATCGTCCGGAAAAGCCATCAGCTGATCTGAAATGTCTTGTATATCCAGCTCTGTGTGGCTTATCACTTCAAACCCTCCGTCGTTCAGTGAAGCGCAGTTACAGTCGGGATCACTTTTTTTTCTGCAGGAGCTGATGATGATAAATGCAGCAAAAAGCAACAGTACCCAAATGGTGGTTTTATAAAAATCAAAATGGCCTCTGGAAATGAATTTTTGTTTTTTCATGGTGTTCCTCCGATTTTTTTTTAAAATTAGTGAAAAGTTAATTCTGAAACATAAGACATTGAAAAAGTTTATTTTGGTTGCTTCATCACTGAATACTTGATACCTCCTTCCACGGAACTTTGTACCTTTGCAGCGAATTCTGTTACCTGATTCAGGACATGTTTGAAAAAAAAGACACAAAGCCTTCCGGAAAATCACCGAAACTGACAGCGCTTTCAGAAATCGGAGAGTTCCGTCTGATTGACCGCCTTACACGTAATGTGAGGATACAACATCCGGAGACCCTGAAAGGCGCCGGAGATGATGCAGCGGTAATCAAAGCAGGTGATCAGCTAATTCTGCTCTCAACGGATCTTCTGATCGAAGGCATCCATTTTGACCTCAGCTACATGCCTTTCAAACACCTGGGATACAAGGCAGCCGTTGTCAATATTTCAGACATTGCCGCCATGAACGGAATCCCAAAACAAATGACCTTGTCAATTGCAGTTTCCAGCCGGTTTTCTGCAGAAGCACTGGATGAACTCTATGCGGGATTTCTGCTTGCCTGTGAAAAATATCAGGTGGACCTGGTTGGCGGGGATACCAGTTCAAGTTCCCGGGGACTGATGATTTCCGTATCCATAATCGGAACTGCAACCAAAGAAGAAATCACGTACCGCAGTGGGGCGAACCCCGGCGATCTGCTTTGTGTTACCGGTGATCTTGGAAGCGCTTATCTGGGATTGCTCATCCTGGAACGTGAAAAAAAAGTCTTTCAGGTGAATCCCGATATGCAACCGGAACTAAGCGGTTACGATTATCAGATAGGCCGGCAGCTCAAGCCGGAAGCCCGGACCGATATCCGGAAACTTTTGCAGGCTGCAGCGGTACGACCCAGTTCGATGATAGATATTTCCGACGGACTGGCTTCCGAAATCATGCATATCTGCAAGCAATCGGATGTCGGATGCAAACTTTTCGAAGGAAAAATTCCCATTGAAACACAAACCAGGGAGCTCTCCATGGAGTTTAAAATCATTCCAAGCGTGGCAGCCCTCAGCGGAGGGGAAGATTATGAATTGCTATTCACTGTGGCGCAATCTGATTATGAAAAATTAAAAGATGTACAAGGAATTTCCTTTATCGGTCATATGACCGGACCCTCAGAAGGAATAATCATGATTACCCCGGACGGGAAGTCTGTCCCCCTCTCCGCCCAAGGTTGGGATGGCATGAAAACTGCCAAAAAATAAATTTCCTCATTCTCTGTTTCACTGATTTGCTGTTTAATATGCTCCGGTCATTCTCTTTTTTACTCCTGATTCTTAACATTTCACTTTCAGCTTCTGCTCAATCCCATTATCCAGGATCTATCTCAGGCCAGGTAAAAGATTCGGAAACCAATGCTCCTGTTGAATATGCGAATATCATTCTGCGGGTCATGAAAACCGATTCGATGATCACAGGCACCGTATCTGACAGCAACGGCTTCTTTCAGATTAAAAATATCCCTTTCGGGAACTATTTCATTGAGTATAGTTTCATTGGATACGAGAAAAAATTCTCCGGTCACATTTCGATCGATCGTAAAAAACCAAAAACAGATCTCGGTGTTTTAAAACTCGTTTCTTCTTCTGTCACAATGGATGAAGTAACAATTTCAGGTGAACGATCCATGATGATCACGAAAATAGACCGGAAAGTGTTTAATGTTCAGAAGGATATTCAGGCACAAACCGGAACGGCAGCAGATATGCTTCAGACCATTCCATCGATTTCGGTGGATATGGATGGAAATATCAGTCTCCGTGGCTCAGGTAATGTGACCATTCTCATCAATGGCCGCCCATCGGTAATGGCGACTTCCGCCAATCTTTTACAGATGCCGGCCTCTCTGATCGAAAAAATAGAGGTGATCACCAACCCATCCGCTAAATACAAACCCGACGGAACTGCAGGAATTATCAACATCATCCTGAAAAAGGAACAGAAAACCGGGTTCAACAGCATCCTTGGGGCCAACGTGGGAGCCATGAGCCGGTTTAACGCAAACCTTCAGCTAAACTATAACCATAAAAAAGTCAACCTTTTTGGAAGTTACGGATACCGACAGGATTACCGGTTGCGAACCAGTGCGCTCCGTTCTCAAACAAACGATACCATTATTCATAATTCTGTTTATTTCGCTCAGGTATCCAATGGATTTGCCCGTCCGATCTCTCACTTGGGCCAGATTGGAATCGACTGGGCAATCAGTGATATGGATGAAGCGGGCATTTCCGGGACCTTTAATTTCAGAAAAGTGAAAAGGGATGACCATGCAGAGAATCTTTATCAGGATACCATGATGCAGGCTACCGAACAATTTATTCGTTATCACAACGGATTTGAAGATGAGAACAGCCTCGGATTGAAAGCTAATTTTAACCATGTATTCAATAAAGAAGACGAACATGTTCTGAGGGCTGATTTTGAGTACCAGCGCGACCTTGAAAATGAAATCCACACCTATACCAATGTGTACTCCATTCCAACATATCCGGAGGATAAAACCCAAACCAGGCAGGTAAACGGCGAACAAAACATCAATCTTTCGATCAACTACAACCGTCCTCTTTGGAAAGATGCGGGTCTGGAAGCTGGTTATGAAGGCAATATGCAAATTACACAACAAGATCAGGAAGTCGGACAATGGGATTACCAGACTGGACAATGGGTCAACGACAGCTCGCAAACAAATCGTTTTTATGCCAGGCAAACAGTTCACGCAGTTTTTACCACTTTAAGCTGCGAATGGGGAAAATTCAGCATGATGGCAGGCCTGAGGGCCGAAGAAGCCATGCTGAACCTGGAATTTCGTTCACTGGATACTACCACTAAGAGCAATTATTTCGCCCTCTACCCTACCCTGCACATGAGCCTTGCTTCCGGGAAGAATGAATGGCAGCTAAATTACAGCCGAAGGGTCAACCGCCCTGATGGAGAAGATATGAACCCCGTACCTGAATACCGGGACCCCCGGAATATCCGTGTCGGAAATCCAAACCTGAACCCTGAAGACATTCATTCGGTTGAATTTGGATACTCCCTGAGACTTACAAACCTAACCCTGGTCCCCACTGTTTTTTACCGATACAAGGTAAATGGTTTTACAACCGTCACCTCCAGCTTAAATGATTCGGTATTGATAACCACCTATGATAATCTTGCAACCGATCAGTCGGCGGGAATCGACCTCAGCGGGACCTGGCAGATCGGTAAAATCATCAATATTAACTTCAGCGCTTCCAGTTTTTACAGCCAGATCGATGCATCCAATATCGGATATGCTTCCAATAAATCAACTTTCTCATGGAATGCCAAACTGAATGCTGCTGTAAACGTTACCAAAACCACACTTTTTCAGTTCAATGGCCAGTATCGTAGCCAGGTCCTGACTGCACAAGGCATGCGTGAACCCTCATGGGTGATCAACCTGGGATTTCGTCAGGATCTTTGGAAGAAAAAGATTTCCATTATAGCCACCATTTCTGACCTTTTTAATTCTCAGAAAATGAAGAGTACGATAAACACCCCAATCCTTGTCCAGGAATCAACACGACTCAGAGACGGCTGCGTCTTTTACGCAGGATTTGTGTTTACCCTCGGTAAAAAGGAAAAGAAAGCCAAAGAAACCAGGTTCGAATTCGATAACGGGATCGAGAAATAATGATTTCTTATCTTATAAATTCCCTTGAAAGCCTTATCGTCTATTCTATAATTACTTTTTGAATGCTGCTTGAATTCTCTGTCTTCACCTGAAGAAAATAGATTCCCCTGGCAAGACCCGAAACTTCCATCGCATAAACTAACCCGCTGCCGGTCTTCACTTTAGCCTGACGGATGGCGATTTTCCCTGCAGGGTCGAATAAAGTCAGATCTGCAAGGGCGGTTTCGCTTCCCTGAAAAGAAATATTCAGGGTTCCGTGTGCCGGATTGGGATATAAAATAAACCGTACCGGTGTTCCGATCTCACCTGTCTGGGAAGAAGGATCGAGTAGGATGTGAATCACATCTGAAGCATTGGATGTGCATGGAGACGCAGCCTGTGCAGTCAGGGTAAGGTCAAATGTCAGGCTGATCCTGTCATTGGTTCCCGGGGAATACACTGTATTGAGTATCCCGGTATGATCGAAAGTCCCGTCACCTGAAGTGGTCCAAAGCACCGATGCATAATTGGAAGCAGCGCCATTAAGCGGTATCTGGGAAACATTCAGGCTATAAGTGGTATCATGGCCTGCAAAAGCCGTGGCATTCAGATGTACCGTAACCTGAACAGAATCTGTCACCGTGCTGACTCCGTCAGAAACGCTTGCATAGTATTTGGTTGTTAGGGCAGGCGAAACAAGGGGATTTGCAACGGAAGAATTAAATCCGGAAGGATTGGAAGTCCAAACATAGGTATAAGCGCCACTTCCTCCTGAAGGGAGGACATTAAGCTGGGATGACTGGCTGACGCAGATGGTCCCCGGAACAGCAGTTACGGTGACAGCAAGCGGAGAAACACTTTCATTCACCACGAGCGTGGATAATTTTGTGACCGGTTTTGAAACGCAAAATGCCCCGTAAAATGTCACGGTTCCGGTACCAGCAGGAGGTGCAATCCACTGGAAAGTCCAGACCTTTGGATTTGATGAACTCTGGTTACTTTGCGTCACATACTTTCCGCTTCCGGTAAGGTGACTGCCTGATCCTGCGACCAGGGTCCCCAGCAAAGTTCCTGAAGCGTTCTGGGGAGAAACCTCAAACCCTTTGTTCCCGGAACCGGATACCGAAACCGTAATGGTATAAGTTGTCCCGGCAGTATAGCCCTGGGTTGGGACATCGGAAGTAATCCAACCCGCGACGTTGGAAGCGACTCCTCCATGACAATTATGGCAATCCATTCCGTCGCCGGGCGATCCGGTATAGCCGGCAGGAGCGCCGGATGGATAGTCAGTGTTCTCATCTCCCCCGAAGGAAGAGAAAAGCGAAATAACGCCCAGTAACAGGATTATAACAGAGATTGTTTTGATTTTCATTTTTTTAAATTTAATTTGTATTTACTTGATTTTCTTCATTTTTCGATAAATTCGAACTTGAAAAGGCATTGTTTTAATTCACCTATAGGCATATGAATATACCTGCATAAAATTATCAGGATTTAATATGCAAATATCTACCCCAAGTAATTTATATTGATTCTAAAAAGGTAGTGAATTTCCCACGCATTGAGATCAACCTGACGGTTGTTTCGCCCCCGGTTATGCGTTTTCAGTTTACCGAAGCAAAGGTCCGCCTTATTCCTTTGAGAAATTCAGCCTTAGGATAACCCATGATCAGGAAAATTCCTTCCCGGCTTTTACAAAGTATTCCATGTTTTTCCCTGAATTTTTTAGCTGCTTTTCCATTTTGAATGAAAGGGTGAACCGCTCCAAGCATGCAGGTTCCCAGGCCCAGCGATTCGGCGGCTATCATGGCATAGGTGGCTGCAATAATCGGATCGCCGGGATCGCTGTATGGGGAGCCATAAAAGTACATGGCAACCGGCGCATCATAATTCACTACATTTTCACCTTCTTTCATGGCGGTAATGTATTTATCAATGAGGGGTCTCATGAAATTCCTGAACAGTTCATCCGTTTCTTTTCCCCATACAGGCTTCATAAGGGCAAGAAACCAGGAGGAGGAAATCCATTTGACTTTTTCAAGGTAACGGCAAAAATCCTCTGCAAAGGTACGCACCTTCTGTTTGGAATCCAGTAACAGGACATGAACATCTGAAGGAGGGATTCCCATGGGAGCCGTCAGGGAAGCTTCAAGTACCTGATCCACCAACTGACGCTCCACGGGTAAATTTTTAAAGTTCCGGATACTGCGCCTCCGTTGGAGCAGATTCAACATCGATTCGAAAGAGGCGGCCTGCTCTCTGGCCGGCAGCGGGAACATATCGGAAGGTGAAAGAAACCTCCCGTGTATCTGAATGGCATCCTCCGGGCATACTGCCATACACAACCCACAGGACATACATCCGAAAACCCCTCTCCCGGAATGCCGGGCTTTTCCTTCAAAAAGCTCCAGGCTCTGGTCGCTGCAAACACTCACGCACTTTCCGCAACCATTACATTTTTCAATATCTACGCTTATCTTTCCGGGATCTTTTGTCCGGGATGTTGGAATGGCCATAAAAAAGTTTTTAATTTCGAACCCTGTTATAAATTTTGTATTTTTCTTTTCTTTTTCAGCCTTGTAAAAATAATAAGAAAATGAATAAACTCCTGTGCATTTGTTTCCTGATCTTTGCACCGTATCCTTCTTTTTCACAAACAAAACAGGAAATCCGTGAATTCCCTGAACTGCAAACCGTTTTCGGGAAATATGGCATGAAAGGTACCCTCTTGATCCTGGACCGGGAAAAGAATATTTTACTGGGATATAATCCGGCAATCTGGGACAGCGGTTATCTTCCAGCCTCCACTTTTAAAATTGCAAACACCTTGATCGGCCTGGAAACAGGAGCCATCGATTCCAACTATATTTTTAAATGGGATGGGATTCCCCGAAGGATATCCTCATGGAACCGGGATCTTACTTTAACGGAGGCATTCAGGGTTTCCTGTGTTCCATGCTATCAGGAAGTTGCCAGGAAAATAAATGCGGTGCGCATGAAGGCTTATCTTGATCGTCTCCATTACGGACAAATGGAGGTACATCCCGAAAACATAGATCTCTTCTGGCTCGAAGGTAATTCCCGCATCACGCCCAGGCAACAACTGGATTTCGTAAAAAGATTATATGAAGAAAAATTGCCGCTTTCAGCTTCCGTAATGAAATACGTAAAAGCAATCATGATCAACGAAAAGACTCCGGAATACATCCTCAGCGGGAAGACCGGCTGGGCCATCCGGAATGGCAATAATTACGGATGGTTTGTCGGATATCTGGAAACGGATTTCAGTGTGTTTTTTGTAGCCACGCTCATTGAGCCGGTTGATCCTTATCAGATAAACGATTTTTCTGCGGCAAGAAAAACCATCTGTATGGATGCTTTCAGGCTTCTGAAACTGATCCCTTAACCTTCATTATTTTCCCACAACCACGATCCCGAAAGAACCAGGAACAATACTTCGTTTCCCGTTCTCTGTTTTAACATCTGCAAAGGGCAGATAAATTTTTCCGGCGGCTTCATCATAAGTGATGGTCCGGGCATTTTTCCTGGTCGCCAGGGTTTTAATCACCTTATAATCATTGCTGCTGTTCTGATGAATGATGGTCAGGGTTCCTTCTCCGTTGGAAGTGATCACATCCTGATCATGGGGCACAAAAATTACACCGTCACATCCTTCGCCAATGGGCAGGGTCGCTATGACCTGGCCGTTGGCAGCATCTATCACGACAAGCTGCCTTGATTCGCTGCAGGCCGAAAAAAGCCGGTTGTTCTTCAGGTCAATCGCCAATCCGGTTGGGGCTTCTCCGGGAGTAAGGGGCCATTCAGCTTCTACCTTCAGGGTAAGCGGGTTAAACTTCACCACCGTCGATTGATCTTCAATGTTACAAAACATATTTCCCTTTCCGTCAGATACAGCATATTCAGGTTTTCCTGATAATTCAATTGTTCCCAGCACATTATTTGAGCCAGCATCGATGGCAGTAATGGAATGTCCTGTACCGTTAAAGGAAAAAACCCGCTTGGAAAAAGGATCATAAATAATGGCGTCCGGTTTTTTCCCGCTTGGGATTTTATCCATTACTTCCAGGGTGTTCAGGTTAAAAACGATCACCGAGTCAATGCGTCCGGCGGTGATAAATCCTTTATTCAACTCATGCACCAATGCAATGCCATGAACCCCGGGGGTATTGGGAATCTGTCCGGCTTTTCTTTCGGATCTCAGGTCAAGCACATCCACCACCGTTCCGTGTGAAAGAAACAATTGCCGGGAAGGTTTATCAACAGTGAGATAATCCCAAAATCCGGAGCCGTCCACCAGAATGGTTTTCAACACTTTATATTCAAGCGACTGGGCTGAAGCCTCGCTTAAAGAAAAAATCCATGCCAGGCTTAGCAAAGAAAAAAATATTAACTTTTTCATATCGGTGTTTTTTAACAAAGTTCCAAAAATTATCCATATTCAGAAATAATCATGGCAATTCTTCAGCGGCAAGGGATATTTTCTAATTTTGACAGGTAAACCAGCTTATGAAAATACTTGTTATTTATTATTCTCAATCAGGCAATACCAAAAAAGTTGCCGATGTCATTTTTGAGATGCTGCCATCTCCAAAATTGATTGTAAAAATGGAGGAAGTGGAAAGCCTGGATGAATTTGACCTGATTTTCGTCGGTTTTCCGGTCTGGCAGTTTGGAGTTCCAAAACCTGCCCGTCCGTTTTTTTCGCGGTTGACAAAAGCACATCAAGTCGCACTGTTTGTTACCCATGCCATGGATCCGGATACTTCCAATCCCGAATTGCGGATGATGCTGGATGGGATTCTTGAAAAATGCCGGAAGGCCGGAGACAAAGCGAATCTTGCGGGATTTTTCCATTGCCGCGGAGAACTCAGCAAAGAAACTGCAGACATGCTCGCCCATAGCAGAATGCCTCTTCTGGAAAGATTCGCCGGAATGCGGGAGGAAACCCTGGGACATCCGGATCATAATGATCTCCGGCTGGCCAGAACTTTCTGTCAGGAAATATTGAATTCATTAAAGAATCCTGAATGATGAGCGTCAATCATATCCTTTCTTCATGAGCAGTTCTCTGAACAAATATTTTGCTCACCTGGAGCCGATTGTGAAAAATCTTCCCCACAAACCCGGGGTTTACCAGTATTATGATGAGCGGAACCGAATTATTTACGTTGGGAAAGCCAAGGACCTGAAAAAGCGCGTCAGCTCCTATTTTGCTAAAATAAATTCCATCAGTGGAAAGGTTCAGATGCTGGTCAGGAAGATCGCCGATATAAAATATATCGTGGTTGAAACGGAGCAGGATGCCCTGTTGCTGGAAAATAACCTGATCAAGAAATATCAGCCGCATTACAACGTAGCGCTCAAAGATGACAAGACTTTTCCGTTTATATGTATTAAAAAAGAAGCTTTCCCGCGGATTTTTCCAACCAGGAATGTGGTTCACGATGAATCCGTTTATTTCGGGCCGTATGCGAATGTTAGGCTCATGCATACTCTTCTGGAACTTAGCCGTCAACTGTATCCCCTTCGAAATTGTTCTCTGAATCTGACTGAAAAAAATATCAGGGCAGGAAAATTTAAAGTCTGCCTCGAATACCATATCGGGAATTGCAAAGGCCCCTGTGAAGGATACCAGTCTTCGGAGGATTATGAGCGGTCAATTTCGGCTATAAAAGAGATCATCCGGGGGAATATCACCATGGTGGCTCGTCAGTTGCGGGATCTGATGATGGAATATGCCGCCAACCTGGAATTCGAGAAGGCTCATTATGTTAAAGAAAAACTTGCCTTGCTGGATAAATACCAAAGCAAGTCCACGGTGGTAAATCCATCCATCAACGACGTGGATGTATTTTCCATTATCTCTGAAGGGCTTTCAGCTTATGTAAATTTCATGAAAGTGATGAATGGAGCCATCATACAGGTTCATACCATCGAACTTCATAAAAAGCTGGATGAAAGTCCGGAAGAACTTCTTTCCATTGCCATTACAGAGATCAGGCAGCGTTTTAGCAGCGGGTCGCCGGAAATTATTGTCCCTTTTGCCCTGGAATATGCGGTTCCGGGTGTTTCACTGACAGTTCCGAAAATTGGAGATAAAAAGAAATTGCTGGAGCTTTCACAAAGGAATGTGAAATATTATCAGCTGGAAAAAGAAAAACAGAAAGAACTGGTTGATCCTGAACACCGCAGCCGGCGTATCCTTGATACCATGATGAAGGATTTACGCATGAAGGAATTACCAGTCCATATTGAATGTTTCGATAATTCGAATATCCAGGGGAGCAGTGCCGTGGCGGCTATGGTTTGTTTTAAAAATGCAAGGCCTGAAAAAAGCGAGTACCGGCATTTCAATATTAAAACGGTGGTAGGTCCCGATGATTATGCCAGCATGGAAGAAATCATTCACCGTCGCTATAAACGATTGATAGAAGAAAAAAAACCTCTTCCCCAGCTGGTCGTGGTGGATGGTGGGAAGGGGCAACTCGGAGCTGCCTTGAAAAGTCTTGAAAAGCTTGGCCTTACCGGAAAAATGACCATCATTGGAATTGCCAAAAAGCTTGAAGAGATTTATTATCCCAATGATCCCCTTCCCCTTTATCTAGATAAAAAATCGGAATCACTCAGGATCATTCAGCAAATGCGCGATGAAGCCCATCGTTTTGGAATCACGCACCACCGCCGCCGCCGTGAAAAAGCCACCATGAAGGCACAGTTAACGGAAATACCCGGAATCGGTTTTTCCATCAATCAGAAATTACTCTGGAAATTCAAATCGGTAAAAAATATAAAACTCGCTTCCCTGGAAGCGCTTCAGGAAGTGATCGGAAAATCCAAAGGAAAAACGGTCTATGATTTTTTTCATCCCTGAGGACTGTTTTTCCATCCCGGTTTCTTTTTTCTCATAAAAGCAAAGACTCCCCAACCTGAAAAGCATCCCAGCACATTGGCAATAAAATCGTAAGGTGAAGCCACACGCATTGGAATCACAAGTCCCTGAAGAAGTTCGGTGATGCCTCCGATTGTGATGGCAATGACCAGCCCAGTTAAAACTGCATACCGCTCAATCAGTAAAGGGTTTCCTTTTCGTGTAAACCCATGAAGGAGTAAGAAGACAAATACCAGAAACATGAAAATATGAACCAGTTTGTCGGGCTTCAGCAGGTCGACGAATTTCGGCAGGACGGGCAGCAAATCACCGGGAAGGCTCGTAAGCAGGACAATAAATGCCCCCCATAATATGGCCGGGCTATTGTTCCTCAGAAAGGTTTTCAGGGATGGGGCAGACAATCGGATGGAATAAATTATCCCTGAATCAATTTCCTGTATTGCTCAGGATCTAAAAGTTCTGCCACTTCATCCGGATTATTTATTTTGATCTTCACAACCCATCCTTTTTCGTAGGGGTCCTGATTGATGATCTCGGGTTTGGTGGTCAGGTCCTCATTGAATTCGAGGATTTCCCCGCCAACCGGCATAAACATGTCGGAAACGGTTTTTACTGCTTCAATGGTTCCAAACGACTCCTGCTTTTCAAGGATTTCCCCTACGGTTTCCACTTCAATAAAAACGATATCGCCCAGCTCATGCTGTGCAAAATCAGTGATGCCGATATAGGCAGATTCTCCATCTGTTTTCAGCCATTCGTGGTCCTTCGTGTACCTGAGATTTTCCGGAACGTTCATAGATTAAGTTTTAAATGTTTTTCCCAAAAATACATATTTTTTTTGTTCTGAAAATACGATTGAAAAAGAAGAACTGTGATTTATTGTGAAAGCGTAAACCTCAAAGCAATTCCTCCCTTGGTGTTGGAGGTACGGTACTGGTTCGACACATAGGGCGTATTGATAATCTTGTCGAAATAAAAACGGATATTGAACTTCTGGCTCAGGTTATAATCGGCTGAGAAATTAAGGGTCATAACCTGCTGACCCACCGACACCTGGTTGACATCCTGGTCAATTTTTCTCAGCACGGTTTTGTTCTTGCGGATAGAAAAATCAAGTTTAAGATTCAGGTCTGAATTCGTTTTTGTTTTATTTCCTCCGCCTAAAATCCCGGAGAAATTCAGACGAATTCCTTTAAACCTGTATCCCAGCCCGACAATAAATTCGTTGGAAGATATTTCGGTAAGCTGATTGTTCGCAAAACTGAAAGCAAGGTTACGTGAGCGACGCATTTCAACACTGGCCAGTAAGCTGTTAACGAATCCAAGATCGGCTTTTATTAAAGGATTGAACTGCTCGGTAACCGTAATTACGGTCATTTGGGCCTTGGGGATAAAGTTATTGGCATCGTCAAGGGCAACCGGATAGCCTTCCAGCTCACGGAAACGAATATTGGAATTGAACGAACCAACGCTATAGGTCGACAAATAAGCGTGGGAAAGGGTGAAAGTACGAAGGAAGCTTTTAAATATCTTGAGTTTTGACAATCCATCGTAAGTGATTCTCCAGTTGGGTAAAGGAATACTGGGAAAACTGTTGAGGCTGATTTTACCGGGATCTTTTCCTGAATAGGCAGCCAGGAAGGCAGTGGTAAGGACTTCCTGATCGGCGGGGCCATACCCTATTGGATATCCTGTTGAATCTACAATTCCTTTCGAATTTGGATTCATGGCGGCATAACGCTGGGCAATCTGCAAACGGATTTGCTTCATTTTTTCGAATGCCGCTGATTGACCAAAATCATTTTCCTTATCGAAGGAAGTCGCGATGAGAATATACGACATGGTAAAACTACCCATATCCATGGGAGATAAGGGTTCTGTCGGGAAATCGCCTTTTGCATTGGCCCTGAAGTATTCCTGATGCGCTTTTGAATAAGACCGGGTGGCATTGATTTCTATGCGTAAATCCTTGATCGGTTCTACTGAAATATTAATATCCAGCTTTTCATTAAACTTATTGCTGTATGCCGTATTCATCATGGTATCGAGGGTCATCCATCCCTTGTCGACGGCTTTACCGCGTATATCGCGCTGATCTCCAAAAACAAATCCAAGACCCGGTGCATTTGACGACCAGTTATTCCCGAGCGCATCAGGTTCTGGGATAAATCCGGGCATGGAAATTCCGTTTCCCTGTGTATATGAAAACTTCGCTGTGCGAATGCCCATTAAGAAACGAAGCGTTCCATCGAGCAGTATTTTCCCGATATTCAATTTTGGCTTCTTGTTTTTCAGACTATCCTGGGTTTCTTTTGTATCCTGTCCGGGAAAAGTAGTTTTCGGATCAGCGGGTCTGTTGGTTCTTGTGTTGACCTGTTTTCCCTGATTGATCTTTTTCAGATAAGGAATTTTATTATAAAGTGTAACCAGGTTGAGCCCTCCGTTCAGGATTTTATTGTTTGAATTCTCAATGGTATTTGCAAACTGGGGCTGGATCGACAGGGGACTGGCATTCCAGCGGTAAGTTGCCTGATAACCTGCGTTCAGGTTAATAAAATCAAGCAGCGGGATTTTTGCGATCGGAACGTCCCATGTCACTGTGAAAAGCTGGGTATAGTTTGAGGTTGTGCCAAGTGAAAAAATCTCATTCCAGACCTGGTCACGGTTTGACCGGTCGATTTTGCCCGGAGGCTCATTAATAAAGGCATTGGCATTGGCATTCAGGCTGACTTTCAGGGATTTCGAAAAATCATATTTAAAATCGTAAAGTCTTGCCCAATCCCAGCGTTTGATATAGAAGGTTTCCATTGGAACAATTCCTGAACTCTTGTTCCTGAATTTCCGCTGGTTAAATTCCCGGTTCATATTGGTCCTGAAAGTAAAGGACTTCGGAAGGTAATAAAAGTTAAAATCCTTAATCAGGGCAAAGGCTTTTGATTTTGAAAGAAGTTTCCATTTAGCAAAAGGAACGACATTTTTCGGCCTGCCGGTAAAGGTATACCCCAGTGCTCCCGTATATTTCTTCTGAAGGTCATATTCCACGTCAACATCTCTGTGGAATATTTCTGAATAGGAATAACTGATATTGAAATTTTCGACATCCCAAATATGCTGCTTTTTATCTGTCATACGCTCCTTCCTTACATTCATCAGGTTGAAGTTTTTACGCTGGGTATACGATTCCGTTATCCCTTTCACCGAATCCCGCTGTGATTTTGTATCATATGAATTCAGGACATCCTTCAGGTAGATATCGGGATTCAGAGGATCATATTTCGGTGTATTCCTGACCAGTGAATAGTCAAAATGAACCGGTATGCGAACACCGGCTTTTTCAGGGAAGAATTTCCCAAGTTCAAGATCCAGGTCAAGGCCAAGATTGGTGATTGACTCCATCAGGCGCTCGGTTTGTTTTTGTTCCAGGCTACCGAAACCCGCGCTGTTATAGCTTCCCGACAGTTGTATCCGCCCCAGGTCGGCAAGGTCGGCGGCAATGCGGGCTGTAGCAGCCCACCCCCCCTGTTTATTGAAATCTGATAAACGGAGTTCATCCACCCAGATTTCCGCACATTTTGCCTGCCCGTCATCATCCTGACTTTGAGAGGTTTTTTTCGGATTCCGTATTCCGATCATAATTGCTTTCACATCGCTGATGGTGGGTGAGCCGACAACGGTTATTCTGTTTTTCCCATCATATTCCATGAAGGGCGTTGATTCTGACAGCGTAGAACCGGGTTGTCGCATGGCAACATAGCGGTCGTATTTTACCTGAACCAGGCGATCAAGGCTGATATCGAAAGCATTGGATTCGGGCCAGATGGCGTCAGGGTTATCTGACCGCGTGCCCCAGGGTGTAAAGGTCAGCGGAATTTCATACTCATAAAAGTTTTCGGTAAAGTCAGAACCCAGCCGCATGAACACGGTAAGATCTCCGTACTTCAGATTCTGGCTTCTGATCGACTGTTCAGCATGAACAAACATTTTAAGCCTTTTGAACTGACGGAAGTCAAATTCGGCTGTTTTATAGGTGGCTCGGGCATCTCCATCCACAAGGTTACAGATTTTCAGAACCATTGACTGTTCATTCAGTTTCTGCATATTGGTCGATCCCCAGTTGGTTTCTCTTTGAATTCCCGGGGGCATTACATAGGGTATGGGCTCTTTGCTTCCGTTTTCCTCAATGCTCACCGTCGCAATATCAAAAGTTGTCTGATTCTGATAATCATCCGGAATATATTCGCCCGGAGTCAGCAGGCTGTAGTTATATTTCCTCCATTCTCCACGGCTCAGTTCAAGGGTGGCAAACCGGCAAATTACCGGGCGCTGGAAATTCTTAAAGAACATCCGCATGAAACGGATGGAAGTAAAGTCGTTAATATTCCCGACTACCTTATCGGGAGTCCGGATAGGAATTTTAAACTGATACCAGTTCACTGATCCTCGTGTTCCGTTGGCCAGGGGAATATCGGTAGCCTGGTAAACATTGGTGATATAGTTCATCCCTGGTTTCATCTGATCACGGTTGATCTGAACCACATACTGATAATAGCGTTCCGTTTCACTCAAAGTATTATCCTTGTTGATGTCTTCAATATTCGGAAGGGTTGTGGCGATGGTCTGATATTTTTCAGGCGACTGAGCCGAGGAAGGAGAGTTCCCTTCCGTTCCGTTGAACTTTTTATATCGTTCAAGCACGCTGCTGAATTCTGGCGCATTATCATAATCTGTCCCTCTGAAGTAATGAAAATCATCGGAAGACGGGTCGGTGGACGCATTTTTATATGCATTGGATCCCTGTCCAAATACATTTTTTACTTTGGAAACATAAGTGGTATCGAAGAAAGACAATTCATCATTGTCATTCAAACCATCATATCCCACATCCTGGAAAGGACGGGAATCGGGATTGTTGTCGAAAGCATCCACCAGGGCCTGGAGTGTGGGAACGCGGCCCCAAATGGTCGTATCGACATTGGCCACGGTGGCCGAAGTGGGCAAACCGTTTTCAAAACTTTTCCTGCCATCCCTCAGTATGTCTTCAGAAACATCTCCCAGGTTAAAATATAACTGTCCGGAATTTGTGGAATCGTAAACAAATGGATCCATCATCCAAAATTCGATATACTGAATATTGGTGGCATCGAAATCAGTGGTTTCGATCTTTCTCATGATTCCGCCCCAGCGGGTTTCCGGATTTGCCAGCGTCCCGTCCTCATTCAACCCCCTCGACATGCCGGTCGGGCTGACATCGAAGTTATACTGTCCTCTTTCGGCAGGATAATAGGCCATGTTCAGTACAGCCATGTTGATCGGGACACCATTCAGCGGTTGTTTATTGGGGAATACTTCGGTTTCCCAGATCTGGCGGACATACTGGTTGGAAAGCTCCTGAGGGGTCACATTGGGTGGTACCAGACTGGTATTTTTATCATAGAATAAGGGGTCGATGATGTACCAGGCCAGTTTTGCCCTGTTGTATCCATATGCCAGTCCGGTTCCTGCAGCTCCTTCAGGAAACATATTGGGGTTGGTCTGTCCCTGGGGCGTGCTGGAAAGGAACCAGTTCCCGATGTTTTTAAGGTCAATGGTCGATTTTGCGCCTTCAAAATCATCAATATAAGTGGTTCCGCTTTTTCCGATTGCTTTGGAATGCCCCGGAATGAACTGGGCGAACTCCGCATCCACGGCAATATTGGAAACCGCTTTGGTGCTGATCAGGGGGAGCGCGTCGATCCATCGGGTCAGCAGGCGGGATTGTGTGCGGTAGGAAAGACTCATGCCCCAGATGGTGTTTGACATGGGTTCATCCCCGTAATTCACTTTTTCAGTAAGGGGACGTTCATTCAGGTTCAGGACGGTAGCTCCGATAATAAAATCCTTGTTGATCTTATAATCAATGTGTGCGCCCATCAGCCTTTTCGTCTGAATATTAAACATCTCATTGCTTTCAAGCGAGATGTTGATGGGGGTTCCTGAGTTTAAAATGCCTTCATTGATGATCCTTACGCGGCCCAGGGTATAATCGACCGTGTAATGAACATTTTCCTGCAATTCAACTCCTCCGGCAGTTACGTGCACAGAGCCCGGGGGGACATTCAGGGCATTGAGGGATATCTCCGCGCCGGAAGAGGACTTGTAAAACCCTTCGAGTAAAAACTTGTTCTTATCCGGATATTGTCTTGCCATGGTTTTTGTCATGGTATAGAGGGAGTCAAAACAATATTTATCAGCCAGTTCAGGATCCACTATGGAATCACGAAGGTCCTGACCGAAAGGTTCCAGAACCGTGAAAAAAACACGTCCGTTGGAAGACTGTATCGTTCCGCCCTGGGTTGCAGCATTGTCGATGAAGTCAAACATTCCATCCGGGGGCGGGTTGAACTGCTGGTTCAGGTTGTCGAGGTTCAGGACGCGTAGCAATGGAACTCCCTTGATACGTCCCTCTGTCAGATAAGCGGTGGGAACTCCGTTATTATTCCCGGAATAGAGGATATTCAGCGTAAAATCATTGGACTGAAGCTGGTATGCCCCTAAGGGATAGACGTTTTTCATCATTAATTTCCAAATGGGCAGCTTCGTGTTCAGGGAGGTTGACTTCAGCAGCTTAACAATTAGTCCCTGCGGTGAATTGATCCCCTGGTCTGAAAATTCCCCGACCTGATAAACCACCGTATCTCCCACAACCTGATACTGGTATGCCACTGCGAGCGTCTGATCTGAATTCAGTGCCGTATTCAGCGAAATAAAACCCAGTTTAGGATTGTAGGAATATTCGGAAGGCAATAATTTCCTGGCGCTTTCAACTTTCTCAAAATCAACGCCCGAAACCAGAAAGAACGGAGAACCCCTCAGGTAATCGGTAACTTTATTGATATTTCTAACCTTTGCCGTATCCGCAGGGGTAGGCATGATAACCGGGTAGAGGTTATTTGAATTGTTAGTGGGAAAGTTCCTTCCGGGATATCCTGTAAAAACCCGGGAGTTATAAGGAGAATTTTCGCCAAGGTCCATGAAAGCCACAATATTCCTGTTTTCAGTCACGGCAGCACCGATATTGGTTACCCAGACTTCAACCTTGAGAATATTTACGCTGGAACTGACAATGGGGAGCTTTTGCAGGGCCTCTTTGTAATGGTCACGGAAATATTGTGCCACAAAGAAATGCTTGTTTTCTTCGTATTCGTCAGCCCTGATTTTATAATGCGTGGTCTGGGCATTCCCCTGAACCGTAATATTCTTTGTTTCACTTTTCTGCTGGGAATAGAGTGCTGTCACGGTAACCCGGCCAAATCTGAGTTTGGTTTTAATCCCGAACAGGCTTTCAGTTCCCCGGATCAGGGTAGAGGAAAGTGGCAGATTGACGTCGCCGGCTTCGATCAACTGGATGATATCATCTTCTTTCCCTTCGTATTTCAATTTTAACTTATTCTCAAAATCGAAAGTGGCTTCCGTGTTATAGTTAACTTTAAACTCAATTTTATCCCCGATCTTGGCGATTACATTCATCTGTATTTTTTCATCAAAATCGAAATTGGTCTGCCTCCGCTGCCGGGTGTTCAGCATCGGATCATCACGGCGGTTGGAAATAATTCCAAAATTAATTTCTGCAGATCCCTGGGGTCGGATGTCAATGGTATTGTTTCCGAAAATGGTTTCGAAAACCTTGCCGGGTATCACTATTTTTGGAATCAGTCCCCTTGGATTATCCATGCTGGCTGCTTCAGACCTTTCCTTCCAGTAATTATTGATCAGCGTCTGCATATCCATATCCTGATACTCCTGATAAGAAAGCGTGGTGGGCAGCCGGTAGGTGATATCACCAATTTTGTAGGTATAGTAATACTGACGGGTCACCGGATCATATTCAACCGTGGTGGTCAGATTGGACGGATTCTTCAGATAAATCTTGTTTTCCTTTCCGGAACCGGGCAGTACGGTTTCTTCATTAAACGGGTAAGGTAAACGTGTCGTATCGCTTTTCAGGGTATCGGGGGGTAAAGAGGCAGCCGAAATCAATCCGAATTTGCTCCCGGTTTCCCCAAGCGCAATGGGGATGCGCAATGCAAAAAGGGCAACCAGGCAAACGAAATGATATGACACAATCGTAGAGTATTTCCTCACTGGAAACAGTTTCTTCACAAAATTTTTAACGCATGTTTGATCAGCTGTTCCACCGTTAATCCTGATCCTTCCGAATCGATGATCTTGTTTAATGCTTTTTCTGCAAGCACCTTCGGGAAACCCAGAATGATCAATCCTGATAACGCTTCTTCTCGCCCAGTATTGTGCAGGAATCCCAAATTTTCCCGGGGAATCAGTTCTTTTCCGACCCTGTCTTTCAGGTCGATGATGATTCTTTGGGCCGTCTTCCCTCCGATCCCTTTTACCTTTTGAAGCAAAGGAGCATCCCCCCGGCCTATGGCTTCATAAACTTCCTGGGGCGACAAGGAAGAAAGGATGATACGGGCGGTGTTTACGCCGACCCCCGAAACACTGATAAGCTGGCGGAATAGTTCTCGCTCTTCAGGCTCTGCGAAACCAAAAAGCTGCATATCATCTTCCTTCACCACGAGGTGGATAAACAATTTGCAGTGCTCTTCTTCCTTCAGCTGGGAATAAGTATGAACGGAAATATTTATCAGGTACCCGATTCCTCCGGTTTCAATCACGGTAAAAGCCGGGTTCTTTTCTATCAGTTTCCCTTTGATAAAATCGTACATGGATTTTCGTTAAAAAAAAAGTGCAAAGTTAAAAAAATTGCGGAATCAGGGAATAAGCCTGAAATCGCGTAGTGCCTGATCCAGATCGCGATAGCTTATGGGTTTGGCGATAATCTTTTTTTCCTTGTCGAGGAGGAACATGGTCGGAGTGGCATAGATGTTGTATTCGTCAACAGCCTGCCCTGAAAATCCCTTCAGATCGCAGGTGCTGATCCAGCTGAATTTTCCCGATTTAAGGAAATCCATCCAGTTTGTCCGGTTGGTATCCACCGAAATCGTAACCACCTCGAACCGTTTTGGTTTCTGATTATCATACAAGTCTTTGAGCCGGGGCATGATATCCCGGCAATGCTGACATTCTGAAGACCAGAAAACAAGCAGCGTATTTTCGGAAGGAAGTGCCGAAAGTCTGATAACTTTTCCTTTAGGATCAGGCAGATTGAAATCTGGGGCTGGTTTTCCGATTGCAATTTTTTTGAAATTCTCCAGTTTTTTTTGCAGGGACGACTTACGTTGCTGGTCTTCACAGGAATAGGGATCCTGGAAATTCTCGGCAATATAAGTGATCACGTCATCGAAATGATATTTATCGAATCCGCCAACCAGGTAATCGAGTAAGAACTTATACACTTCTGCATTGACTGAAGCCGCGCTCAGCATAACGGTAACCGCTTTGATAAATTCCGTTTCAAGTTGTTTTTGCGGAAGTTTGTTATTGCTGTACAGGGAAAGATAAGAAATGGCTTTGTTGGCAAATACCGCTGTGCGCAGCAGGGAAGTATCGCCAAAATTGACCTGATCGAAATAATGTTGTCTCAGATAATTAAGACGCTCATCCTTGGTCATTCCCGCCGGAATAAACGGGGTTTGATAAGCCCTGAAAATTCTTACCGCTAAAGCATCCGGATACATTTTTCCGAGAGAATCCTGTTTGATCTGCTGTACCCGTTGAATCCGTTCCAATTCCTTGGAAGCCAGGTAATAAAACGAATCTTTCACCGGGTAATAATCAACGAGGGGTAAAAGTAATTCAAGCTGTGATTGTGTAATGCGGTCAAGCCGTGAATAATCATAATAAATCTGGTTCTCACGGGATGACAAAATGCGGAGACTGTCAATGGCCGCTGCTTTGGCAGTGGTAAAACGAATGTCTTCATGATTCAATATCAGGTCGATGGAACCATCAGCTCCCCATTGTATGCGGTACATCCCCTGAAGGTAATTGTTTCCTGAAACAAACCTGAATCTGCCAAGTGAGTCGGTGAGGGTGGAATCACGGGGGCTTAATTTTTCACCGAAATAACTAAGAAGAAAAACACGGTTTTTACCAAGTCCGGAGATGGTCCCGTCGATGCTGTTCTGAGCTGCCAGCGCAGTACTGAAAAGTAAAAACAAGAATATAAAATACTTCCTCATCGCTATTTTTTTCCGAAAATTTCTTCCAGTTTTTTTCTCAGTGCATCTCCCCTCAGATTACGCCCGATGATCATCTGATCTTTATCGAGCAATATATTGGAAGGGATGGAGTTGACTCCATATAGCTTACCGGCGGCATTCCCCCATCCTTTAAGGTCAGAAACTTGGTTCCAAGTCAGTTTGTCGTCTTTTATTGCTTTGATCCATTTTTCACGGTTCTGATCAAAAGAAACACCCAGGATGTCGAAACCCTTTTTATTAAACATCTGATATGCTTTGACCACATTTGGATTTTCTGCCCGGCAGGGACCACACCAGCTGGCCCAGAAATCCACCAGAAGCACTTTCCCTTTCAGGGATGAAAGCGTCACCGGACGTCCAAGGCTGTCGTTCATGGCGAAATCGGGAGCTTGCTGACCAATGGCAACTTTTCTCAGGATATCCACCCGTCTTTTCAGTACCTGGACATAAGTAGAGCCATTCAGGCTGGTATCGAAAGCGGCCACCATTTCTTCCAGTTCAGGAAGTTCAAATTGCCAGGAATTGCGCATCACCAGGAAAGGAGAAACGACCGACTTGTTGTTGGATTTGGCAAATTCAATAAGCTTGTTCTTCATTTCCTTGTCAAGTTCCGTGGAAATGGAATCCGTTATTTTCATTTTAATGCTGTCATGGGCTTCCTTGGCGACCTTCCACTCCTTAAAAATTTCCTCCATTTTTGAATTCAATGCTTTCGTTTGCGCCTGATATTGCTTGTAATGATCCTGAGACTCAGAACCTTTAATACTGGTTTTATCCAGACTGTCAGGGAAAATTTCAACCACCATCGCTGCATTTTCAACAAATACAGGAATAAAAATCTGCTTTGCCTGCATACTCAGATACCACATTTCCGGAAGTCCGATTTTTCCTTTAAAACTGAACTTTCCATTTTCAAGTTTTGCAGAATCCAGCTTCAGCCAGTTTCCTTCATCGAGTTTTTGCAAAACGATCATACCGGTATCAATTCCCTGAATACTTCCCCGGATGGTGAACTGGTCCTTGTTTCCGCCACAGGACGCAAAGAGGATGCTGGTGATCAGAAAAAACAATATTTTTTTCATACGGTTTTCCTTTATTTGGTTAATGCTCCAAAAGTAAGGTTTTTTCCCTGAATAGAATTATTCCCTATTTTTACCATCCAAATCCACACATCCATGAAACGTATCATCGCCATTATGATACCGATAATTTTCCTGCTCTTTTCCTCCGGACTTTCAGCACAACCTGATTCCCCGGTGCAGGACGTCATCCCAAAAGATCTTTCCGTCACACCGGTTTTATATACGGTGGGTTATGCCCATCTCGATACGCAGTGGAGATGGGATTATGCAGAAACCATTAATGATTTTCTGAAAGCCACCCTGGATGAAAACTTTCTCCGTTTTGAAAAATACAAACCTTATGTGTTAACTTTCTCGGGTGCGAGAAGGTATAAAATGATGAAAGAATATTACCCCGAAAAATATGAAAAACTGAAAAAATACATCAAGCAGGGGCGATGGTTTGTAGGCGGTTCTTCTGTAGATGAATGCGATGCGAACATTCCTTCACCCGAATCGGTTATCAGGCAGGTTCTCTACGGGAACGCTTATTTCCGGTCAGAATTTAATAAGGAAAGTGTGGATTTTTTATTGCCTGATTGTTTCGGTTTTCAGGCAAATCTTCCATCCGTCCTTGCCCATGCAGGCCTGAAGGGGTTTTCCACTCAGAAACTGGAATGGGGTTCTGCTACGGGTATTCCATTCAATATCGGTAACTGGACCGGCCCCGACGGGAAAGGGGTTATTGCGGCACTCAATGCTACTGATTATACCGGAGCCATTGAGCCACGGCTGGATACTGCCAGGTACTGGGTGGACAGGGTCATGGAAAACGGAAAAAAATATGGCGTATTTGCCGACTACCGGTACTACGGTGTGGGTGACATTGGAGGGGCTCCTAGAGAAAATGACATAAAGAACGCCCTGGGCTCTCTGGAAAAATCCGACAGCAAAATCAATGTATATCTTTGTTCATCCGACCAACTTTTTCGCGACCTTACTGAAAGTCAGAAAGAAAAGCTTCCATTCTATTCCGGCGACCTGCTGCTCACCCAGCATTCTGCAGGTTCCCTGAGTTCTGAAGCTTATATGAAACGCTGGAACCGGAAAAACGAACAACTTGCGCTGGCCGCAGAACCCCTGTCGGTAATGGCGCAATGGATGGGTCTGCCCGATTATTCCATGAACCGCCTCGGTCAGGCATGGTGGCTTGTGCTGGGAAGCCAGATGCATGACATCCTTCCCGGTACCAGTATTCCGAAAGCCTATGAATATGCCTGGAACGATGAAATTCTGGCAATGAACCAGTTTGCATCCGTCCTGGAAAACGCTGCAGGAATCCTTGCCCGGGCAATGGATACCCAAACGGAAGGAAAATGTATCATGGTTTACAATCCTCTTGCAATCTCAAGAAAAGACCTGGTGGAAGTTGAGATACAATACCCCGAAGGCGCACCCCAGCTGGTCAAAATAACAGATCCCGACCATAGAGATATTCCGGTACAGGTTCTGAGCCGGACCAAAACTTCGATAAAACTGATCTTCCCTGCCGATATGCCTTCGCTTGGTTTGGCCTGTTATGGTGTTGAACCCATTCAGAAGGCCATTGACTATCAAACAAGCCTATCTTCAGGTATAAGGTTCCTTGAAAACGGGTTTTATAAAGTCAGCCTGGATGAAAACGGCGATATTTCCAGCATCCTAGACAAAAAAGCAGGGAAAGAGATCTTGTCGGGGCCAGCCCGCCTTGAATTTCTGAAAGAACATCCGGCATACTGGCCAGCCTGGAACATGGACTGGAATGATCGTCAAAAACCACCCGTCGATTTTGTAAAAGCTCCCGCCCGGATTACCCTTGAAGAAAAAGGTCCGCTCAGAATTTGTTTTAAAGTGGAGAGAAAAGCACGAAATTCCATTTTTATACAGTATATCTCCCTTGCCGAGGATAAAGAAAATGTAATGATTCGCAATATCGTCGACTGGCAATCCAGGGGTGTAAGCCTTAAGGCTTCTTTTCCGCTCACCCTTTCAAATAACGTTGCAACTTATAACCTTGGGCTGGGAACCATCGAAAGAAGCAATAATGATGAAAAAAAATATGAAGTTCCTTCCCGTGAATGGTTCGATCTTACCAATAAATCAGGCAGCTATGGCGTCACCATCCTGGAGGATTGTAAATTTGGTTCCGACAAACCTGATGATAAAACCCTCCGGCTCACTTTACTCTACACCCCTTCGGCTAATTTTTACCACGATCAGGCTACTCAGGATTGGGGCCGGCATGAGTTCATTTACGGAATTTATGCGCATAAAGGGGATTGGAGAACCGGCCAGTCGGAATGGCAAGGCCGTCGCCTGAATCAGGCTTTGAGGGGTTTTCAGGTGAGTTCGCATGCAGGTCCTCTTGGAAAGAAGTTTTCCTTCGCAGGGGTTTCCACTCCCGAAGTGGACATCCGTACCCTTAAAAAAGCAGAGAACAGCGACCGTGTCATCCTCCGCCTGCAGGAATTATGGGGAAAGGAAGTCCGGAATGTGGAAATAAGCTTTGCTTCAAAAATCCTCGATGCCTATGAAGTTGACGGACAGGAAAGAAGGATTGCAGATGCAGAAGTGAAAGGCGGCAAATTGACCTTAAACATGGGAAAATTCGCTGTACGGAGTTTTTCTGTTAAACCCGATGCCCCTGTTGCAAAACTGGCAGCACCCATCAGTATTCCATTGCCCCTTTCTTATGATCAGGATGTGGTTAGTACTGAAAGAAATAAAAAAAATGGTGGTTTTGAACCTGGTGGTTTCAGCCTGCCCGCTGAACAGTTCCCTGAAACCCTTATGGTGGATGGATTATTGTTCAAGCTGGGAAAGACTGCAGACGGACAGAACAATGCATTGATCTGTAACGGACAAAAGATTCAGTTGCCAAGGACCGGAAACTTCAACAGGATTTACATACTGGCTTCGGCCCTTACAGATACTACCGGGACTTTTAAAGTTGGCGGCCTAAAAACCAACTTACGCATCCAGGAATACAAGGGTAAGATCGGACAGTATGACAACCGGGTCTGGGATAAGCTGGGACGGATTAAGGACCTGGAAAAGGGATTTATAAAACGGGATGAAGTGGCCTGGTATTCAACCCATCTGCATCAGGACACCAGCAATATCCCATATCAGTACGCCTACCTTTTCAAATATTCCCTGGACGTGAGTCCCTCCTCGGGTTTTATCCAGCTACCTGAAAACGGGTCAATCAGGATATTTGCAATATCCCTGGCCGACAATAATACCGACCAGGCCAGATCTGCTGCTGCCCTCTATGATGATTTTACGGGCCGGTCGGCCATGGAACTTGATCTCCCGCTTTCGTATGTAACTGAAACTATGGAATCTGCTGCAAATTTTGAATTCACGCGCAAAAGGAACCTGTCTGATCTGCCTGCCCGGGTAAGCATGAAGGATTATGCAGACATGCACATGCCAAACGGGGTTTCTTCCCGGTACTATTTCAATAACTCTGACAGCAGTTTCAGCAGTCTTACCAACGGGATGTACATTTCTTCCCTGAATGACGGAATGTTTGACTTATTGCCAGATGACTCTCTGAATGATCTCTGGTCAGAAAAAGGTGAAGGACGCATCTTGATGGATCTGCAAAAAGAAATCGAAATTGACAGCATTCATTTATTTTCGACGCTGGATATCAAAAGGGGGGCCTGTTCTTTTTCCTTGTGGGGCGCTCCGGGGACAAAGAGTCCCGAAGTAACCGGCGATCCAAAGTCCGCTGGCTGGACTTATTTGTTAACCATTCCGCTTCCGGATATCTGGGGAAATGGCAAGGCGTACTATACCATCAAGCCATTGAAGGATCAGAATAAAGCCCTTCGTTACCTTCTGTGGGTCAGCGAAGATTCTCCCCATGGACCACATTATTTCAGGGAGGCCGATATCTTTGAAAAACAGAAATAAGAAGAGTGGAACGACCTTTCGATATTTTTGAACTTACCGCAGATGTCGTTTCGGACATCAGGAAGCAACCAAGTAAGCCCCATCGTCATGAATATGAGGAATTGCTGATCATCACCCAGGGTGAACCGGAGAATTACATCGACTTTTTCAATGAGGCCATGCATGCGCCTGTGGTGATCTACGTGGCGCAGGGAAAGGTTCATGAGTTCATTCCTGACCCGGAGACCCGCGGCTGGTGTGTTCGTTATCTCAGTGACTTTATCCCTGAAAGTAATTTCCACTTCTATTCCAACTACCTCGACCGTATTACCTTCTCCTTTCGTCATGGAACCTGCCCTCAGCAGATAGAGATCCTTTGCGGGATGATCAGAAGTGAATACAATCTGAATCCGGGTTCGTCCAACATATACCGGTATCTTTTCATGGCGCTTCTTTCCAAACTTGAAGCGGAAGGGAAACATCAGATACCGGCAGACCAGGGATTCATGTCCTCCAGCCATATTGCTTTTAAAAGTTTCCTCAGCATCCTCGAAAACAATTTTACCCGCAGTGAAGGCGTGGGTTTTTATGCAGATAAAATGAATACCTCTTCCCGGAACTTAAATTATCTGTGTTCAAAAGTGTTCGGGAAAAGTGTTTCGGAGATCATTGAAACGCGAAAGATGATTGAAGCCCGAAGGTTACTCCTTGATCATAAGCATACCATTTCCGAGATCGGCTTCATGCTGGGGTACAGCGAAAAGTCATATTTCACAAGGGTTTTCCGCAGAAAGACCGGCCTCACCCCCAGTGGATTCAGGATATCTTTACAATCCTGATTTTCCGGAAAGTACCACTTCTTTTCCGGAAAATGTTACCCTCCCACCCTGAAATGTCTGCACCTTTGTGCAAAAATCAGAACCATGAACCTGAATGGCCTGAATGATATGTCCAAACTCAGTAGTTCAACTGAGCCCATGCCTGTTCTTTTCATCGGCCATGGTAGTCCGATGAATGCAATAGAAAAAAATATTTTCTCAATAGAATGGTCTGCCCTGGGTGCGTCTGTCCCCGTTCCTTCCGCTATCCTTTGCATTTCAGCCCATTGGGAAACCAATGGATCCTTTGTAACCTCCATGGAGCATCCCACAACCATCCATGATTTTTATGGTTTCCCTGACAAACTCTTCTCTCTTCAATATCCTGCCCCTGGAAGCCTGGCATTGGCAAAGCAGATTCGCGAACGATTCGCCGAAGGAAAAGTAGAAGCCGATACCACCTGGGGACTCGACCATGGCTGCTGGAGCATATTAAAGCACGTTTACCCCGACGCCAATATCCCGGTTGTTCAGCTAAGTCTGGATTACAACCTGAGTCCGGCTGAGCATTTCCTTCTTGGACGTCAGCTTGCCGGACTGCGCCGGAAAGGAATTCTTATCATCGGCAGCGGAAATATCGTTCATAACCTCCGGATGACTAACTGGAAAAACACCGGCCAGGGTTATGACTGGGCTATTGAGGCCAATGAAATACTGAAAGAAAAAATTTCAGACGGAGACCATAAAGCCCTGCAACATTATTCCACGCTAGGGACAGCGGTTCAGAAAGCAATCCCGACTCCTGAACATTTTCTTCCGCTTATATACACGCTTGGCCTCATGGATTCACATGATCAGGTCTCTTTTTTCAACGATGCCTGCATTTTCGGATCGCTTTCCATGACCTCTTTAAAAATCTTTCAATAAACAATTCAATGATTTCATAAAACTTAAAATAAAAATAAAATGAAAACTACGCTTAAATTCATTCCCGCCATGGTTCTGGTTTTGATGATAACCGGGAACATACAGGCCCAGACCAGTTGGTCAACAGACAATACCCATTCAAATGTAAAATTCTCTGTGACCCATCTTGTAATTTCAGAAGTTGAAGGATATTTTAAGTCCTTCACCGGCACCATGACCGCCACAAAAAGTGATTTTACGGATGCAAAAATTGAATTCACCGTCGATATTTCAAGCATCAGCACCGACAACGAACAGCGTGACAATCATCTGAAATCTGACGATTTCTTCAATGCCGAGAAGTTTCCCAAAATGACCTTTAAAAGCCTATCCATGAAAAAGTTAAATGGGAATAAATATGAACTTTCCGGGAATCTGACGATTCGCGACATTACCCGGAAAGTTGTTTTTCAGGTCACATACGGGGGCATAGCCAAAGATCCATGGGGCAATATCAAGGCCGGTTTCAGGGCAAGCACCACCATCAACCGGCTTGAATACGGCTTGAAATGGAACAGTCTTACCGAAGCCGGAGGAGCCGTAGTCGGCAAAGATGTACATATCAGCATCAATGCGGAATTCAAAAAAGGAGAATAATTTGTATCGATTAAAGGCGATTGGCTTGTAGGCTAAATGGTAAAATTTTATATTTGGACTTTAAAAACCATCAAAAAGTATCACATGAAAACGAAATTCATCTCTTGTTTTTTCATCCTCTTTTCGGTGTATGCCTATTGTCAGAAAGAAATATTCAAACCCGAAGCTCCTGTTCAGATCAGGTTCATCAGCAGTGATGCGGTTATTCAGGATCTGCAGAAGAACGGTGAAAACTCCAGGTATTTCAGTATCGCGAAAAACCTGTTCTATCTTGATTCCAATTATATCCCGGTAATCAATGGAATTTTGCCTGGGACCATATCGCCCGAGTATATTGATTTTTCCCATTATATTAACGCAAGGGGTAAAACGACTTACCGGGAAACCTGGGATCATAATGCACTTGTTTTTATGGATGTCAGCATTGGCAATGTACTGGATTTATTCAAGGATCAGAAGCTGTACAATGCTCTTAAGATGCAGTTGAACCGGGAGTTTGATAAGATAGAAAGCAATATCTACTATAAAGGTTCCGACCAGGCGCTCTTTATGTACCACCGTTCTGCAGGTGTTGAAGGAAGCACTTACCGGGCAATACTTAATGGCAGCAGCCTGAGAATTGATGAGCTATCTGCATATATGGAATAAAACACATCCTTATCTCTTGACAACAGAGGATCAAATACAGCGCTTTTGCGCTTACCGGGAGCGCTGCCTCCATGAGGTTGAAATGAAATTAAAGGAATGGAAGGTTCCTTCAGGAAAATCAAAGAAAATTATACAGCAGTTGATCGCTGAAGGTTTTGTGAACGAAGAACGATTCTCCCGGTCATTTGTAAGGGGAAAATTTCTGAACAATCATTGGGGCCGGACCAAAATTTCCTATGAACTAAGGTTCAGGGGCATCCATGATTCTTTAATCTCTCTGGCATTGAATGAATTGAATGAGGCAGATTATTTTACCGGATTAAAAAACCTGATCGAAAAAAAAAGAAAGGAAATTAAACCCGGGAAAAACTTTATTATCCGGGAAAAATTAATCAACTTTGCGTTAGGCAAAGGGTTCGAATTCGAATTGATCTCCAAAGCCCTGAACGAAATGAAAATCTGAATATGGTGACACTGGATCAGATCAAAGATCTTCAGTCAAGGATCGAAACCTTGAGGAGGTTTCTTTGACATCGATAAGAAACTTTCCCTTATCAGGGAGGAAGAAAAACTAACTGAGGCTCCCGGTTTCTGGAATTCTCCAAAAGCAGCGGAAACGGTCCTGAAATCAATCCGCGATAAAAAAAACTGGACCGGCGCATACCAGTCTGCTGTTAATTATTATGATGACCTCTGGGTGATGTGGGAGTTTTTCATTCAGGGAGAAGGAGGGGAAGAAGATCTGGAAACCCAATATCAGAAAACGCTCTCCAAAACTGAAGATTTAGAATTCCGCAACATGCTCAGCGGGGAGGAAGACAAGCTCAGCGCCATTGTGCAGATTAATTCAGGGGCTGGCGGTACGGAGAGCCAGGATTGGGCACAGATGCTCATGCGTATGTATATCCGTTACGGAGAGCGCAATGACTTTAAAATCAAGGAAGTGGATATTCAGGAAGGAGATGTGGCGGGAATTAAATCTGTCACCCTCGAATTTGACGGTGAATATGCCTATGGTTATCTGAAAGGAGAAAACGGGGTTCACCGGTTGGTTAGGCTTTCGCCTTTTGATTCCAATCATAAACGTCATACTTCATTTGCCTCGGTTTATGCTTATCCCATCATCGATGACAATATCACCATCGAGATCAATCCTTCGGAAATCAGCTGGGATACGTTCAGAAGCAGCGGTCCCGGAGGGCAGAATGTCAACAAGGTGGAAACTGCAGTGCGTCTGAAACACGAACCTACAGGAATTGTGATTGAATGCCAGGAAACCCGTTCCCAGGGACAGAACAGAGAAAAAGCCCTGAAATTGTTAAAATCACAGCTATATGAGATCGAACTTCGCAAGCAGCGGGAAAAGATCGCTGTGATCGAAAGCGGGAAAAAAAGAATTGAATGGGGAAGCCAGATCCGTAGTTATGTGCTGCATCCTTATAAAATGGTTAAGGATTTACGTACAGGGGTGGAAACCAGCAATACCCAGGAAGTGCTGGACGGAGATTTGACTGAATTTATCAAGGCATTTCTCATGGAGTTTGGAAATTCTTATTAATTTAAGCCTGCAGGCAGTTCAGCAGGTACAAGATTATTATTTGCCGTTCTAAATTGATTTTCTGTTATGTTGACCATTTATCATAACCCACAATGCAGGAAGTCCCGGGCGGGCCTTCAGTACCTGAAAGAAAAAAAGCTTGAATTTGAGATTGTCGAATACATGAAGAAGCCCATTCCCGAAAAAGTATTGGAAAAAATCCTGATCAAACTGAATAAGAAACCTGCTGAGTTGGTGAGAACCCAGGAATCATATTATAAACAAAATCTGAAAGGAAAAAAGTTTGAAGACCATGAATGGATCCGGATACTCATTGAGAATCCGAAACTGATTCAAAGGCCTGTTGTTGAAGCCCGTTACAAAGCTGTAATCGCTGATCCAGTTGAGAATATTGATCTCATCCTTAAATAAATATCAAACGAAATCCATCATGAAAACCCGCATCGAAAAAGACAGCATGGGAACCATCGAGGTTCCTGCCGATAAATACTGGGGAGCTCAGACACAGCGCTCAGTTGAAAATTTTAAAATCGGAGAACCGGCTTCTATGCCCAAAGAGATCATCCAGGCCATGGCCATTCTTAAAAAAGCTGCGGCCATGGTTAATTTCGGGCTGGGAGTTTTACCAGCAGAAAAGAAGGATCTGATTGTAAGGGTATGTGATGAAATTCTTGAAGGCAAACTGGATGATCAGTTTCCGCTGGTCATCTGGCAAACCGGCTCAGGGACCCAAACCAACATGAACCTGAATGAAGTGATCGCAAACCGGGCCCATGTTCTGAACGGAGGTAAGCTGGGAGAGGAAGGGAAGGCAGTGATTCATCCCAATGATCATGTAAATAAATCCCAGTCTTCCAATGACACATTCCCGACTGCGATGAGCATTGCAGCTTATAAGATGGTAATGGAGACCACCATTCCCGGGGTTGAGCATCTGGAAATCACCCTGGCCGCCAAAGCTGAATCCTTCCGGGAGATCATCAAAACAGGCCGCACCCATCTGATGGATGCCACCCCCCTGACCCTTGGCCAGGAATTTTCGGGATATGTTTCCCAATTGGAACATGGACTCAAAGCCTTAAAAAACACCCTGCCGCATCTGGGTGAACTGGCCCTGGGCGGGACGGCTGTTGGCACCGGACTGAATGCCCCAAAAGGGTATGATGTTCTGGTTGCCGAAAAAATTGCTGAACTGACCGGATTGCCTTTTGTAACCGCTCCCAATAAATTTGAATCCCTGTCAGCGCATGATGCCATGGTTGAAACTTCAGGCGCACTGAAAACACTGGCTGCAAGTTGCATGCACATTGCGAGCAACATCCGCTTTTCAGCTTCCGGTCCTCGTTGCGGAATCGGAGAACTGCTCCTGCCGGAAAACGAACCTGGTTCCTCCATCATGCCGGGAAAAGTAAATCCGACCCAGGTGGAAGCCCTCACCATGGTCTGTGCCCAGGTTATCGGTAATGACGTAGCCGTTAATATCGGAGGTATGAACGGACATTTTCAGCTGAATGTGTTCAAACCGGTGATCATTAAAAATGTACTCGAATCAGCAAGGCTGCTCGGTGATGCCTGCCGGTCTTTCACCGATAACTGCGCGGTGGGCATTGAACCCAATATGGCTTCCATAACCCACAACCTTGAAAACACCCTGATGCTCGTAACCTCTCTGAATCCCCATATCGGTTATGATAATGCTGCAAAAATTGCGAAGAAAGCGCATAAGGAGCATAAAACCCTGAGAGAAGCGGCGCTTGAATCAGGACTATTAACGGATGCGGAATTTACAAAGATTGTAGATCCGGGAAAAATGTTGGGTTATTAACGACCGGCAGAATCATTTACCGGTAATATCACAGGAGGTTGTCTGCGCATGATGCGTAAAGCTTCCTTGCGTATCAGGTCATCCAGTAGAATTCCCTGCTGTTTTGCCCGTTTGTCAAGAATTTTCATTAAGGTTGGATCCGACCGGATTTCCCGATTCAGATAAATTAAAGTATCGGTACTGGCCTGAGCCGGGCTTTTTTTAACGGTATCCGAAGGAGTGAATATCAGGTCATCCTTACGGCCTATCAGGCGATAAACATAAGCAGTGCGGATGGTGTCTTTTCCCCGGATAATAGGAATCGTATCGGATGGCAGGATCAATTCATAATTTTTCCCATAGAGGTTAACCGGATCTTCATAATCATTGCTGAGGGCAATATACCATGCATCACTCCCTTTCCGGAGATTTCCCCTTGTTCTGTTAATCCAGTAATACTTATGAATACGTTCAATATCCCCGATGGCAAAAACTTTTTTATGGATTTTTCGGGCTACATAATAATCGAGGTTTGCCGCCGGGAACCATCGGAAAGTCAAAATAGGCGATCCTTTTGTCATAAGATAATGGTCTTCATCCCATTTGGCAAGAGGCGCAAATTTTTCTCCCAGTTGTTTCCATCCGGCAAGGTCGGCAGAAACATCGTTCACCTTCCATTTTTTTAATGGAATCCAGCCGTACCGTATTTGAGTGACTGCAACGGAAATTACCAGGATCAGCAAACTCATGGAAACCGCAACGGGCCAGGGAATAAGCCGGAGCCTTTTATCCTCCTGTTCATCATGGGCCAGGAATGCCGCGGCAAGTAGGATAAATCCGTAGTAAGCGGGTCCAGTCCAGTGCGGGAGTGTGCTGCGAAACAGGGAGAATCCCGTAAAAACCAGGCAAAGGGGTAAACTGATCCAGAGAAGCAGACGCCTGAATCGCAATTCCAGGAAATTCTTTCGGCGTAAAAGTGCAATAAAAGCTGCCAGAATGATCAGAACGTTTACAGGATTATTATAAAAAAACTGCCCGATCACTTCGGTCAGGAAGTACTGGATGTTAATCCCTGAACTTCCCGGGTCCACGCGGTTTTCATGGAAGGTAAAGCTGATGAAATCATGATCTGCATTCCAGATGATCACCGGAGAAAAGATCAGGAGTGCCACAAGAAAAGCAAGGTAGGTTTCTTTAACCAGGAACCATCTGGAGTTATAGCGCAGGATATACATAAATACGCCTGCCAGGAGGAAAAACGAATGGTATTTTGACAGCAATGCCATTCCGGCAAAAATGCCTGCAGCAAAAAGAAAATTCCGGCTTCGTACAGATATCTCTTCATCAGGGAGAGACCTGATCAACAGGTATAAAGTAGCCAGCCAGAAGAAACCCTGGGGTGTGTCGGGAAGAATAAATGTACCGCAAAGGATAAACCCGTAAAAAGAGGCCGTGTATAATAAGGCCGCGTAAAGGCCGGTCAGGCTGTTCTTAATTTCTTTCCCTATCATGAAAATTAAAAAAGTACTCAGGGTTCCCAGTACGACGGATGCCAGGCGGAGAAAAAATTCATTTTCAAGCAGGAGGTTCAAGGAAAAAAACTGGATGACCAGTCCTACCATGGGCGGATGGTCGAAATGGCTGAGGTCGGGGTAACAGGCATAGGTCCAGTAATAAACCTCGTCATTCCCGAGTTCGATGGCGCCTGCTAACAAGCCACGCACCACTGCGGATGCAAGAAGCAGGATGCCAAGCGCCCAGTATATTTTCTTTTCAGACGGCATTTTCCGGTTTCTTCAGTTTGTTAATCCGCTTTGTGATCCAGATCATCATCAAGGCAAAAATCAATGAACTCCCGCCAATTATCCTGAAACTCCAGGTTCTCACGGGGTCGTATGCTGCCCGAAGGGTATTTTCCGGTATTTTCCCCATATAACGAAAAACGGGGTTCAGGTAAAACTTTGTCCCTTGTCCGACCTTGGGATAGGCATAGTTTACGATAAAAGTGATTTCTGTCCGGATGTAGGTATCCCACGGCTTAAACGCGTAGCATGCCTGATCGTTCAGGTAAATGTTTTTCCGGATCTTTCCATCCTGGCCAATAAAACTGATTTTAAAGGCTTTCTGACTCACTGAAACACATAGGGTGTCTCCGGTCATTCTGACGGAATTCAAGCGGGGTATTTCTTTTGAATGAATGATCTTTTGTTCAAATGTTTCTCCATCCAGCATATAAATCTCAGCACCAAAGGCTTGTCCTGCCCTGAGTGCCTTCACCAAATTTTTTCCTTCCAGGCTGGGTGAATGGATATAGGTAAGACATCGGTGAATCTGGTATGGGTCGGCAATATCATGGGCGTCATCGTCAGAAAGGATATAAGCCGGATGTCCGGAGGATAGCGCAGCATCCCACTGGGGAACCGAACGCCAGTTGTTATCCAGTACTTCAATGAGATCGTAATTTGAGAGGTATTTCATATGTTCCGGTGAATAACCGCCTTCCCAGTCCGGATGGGCAATGGCCACGATATCGCTTTTTGGCCTGAGCAGATTCAGGATATGCTGTTTGTGATTGAGGTTTTGAAAAAGTGAATAGTCAAACCAGAGAACTTTTTTTGCTCCGATCAGCATCTGGTGTTTTTTCCGTATTCCGAAGCCATGCTCATAAGTCGGAACAAAGAAGGCCGAATCCTGATAAAAATGATCGATGCTCTGGTAGTTCGAGATCTGGGGGGCATCATATCCCAGTTGATGATAGGTATCGTAAAAAGCCTGATGCGTATTATGCCTTCCGCTTGTCAGTCCGCCCCAGGCACGGGTGTGAAAATGAAAGTTCGCTTTCCGCCAATGCGCGCTATCCAGATTCTGATAGGGGTTTAAAAAAAGGTCCCCCTGAAAAGGCTGAGGTTCGGGAAAACTGTATATGGGAGCCATGAGATAAAGGATGATTTCCACACCGAAAATCCCTCCCAGGATGCAGCCCAGGATTTTACAAATTTTTTTCAGTAACCTCATTTCGCTTCTCTGAAAGGCAAAGGTACGCAGATTTCAGAAGATACTGATCAATAACAGTATGTTCAGGAAAGTAACAATGGCTCCGATCAGCAACAACAGCCCTGTTGTATACCTGCGGTTGACGTGTTTACCCATCACTTTTTTCGAAGAAGTCAGAAATATCTGGAGAAATATTGTGAAGGGAAGCTGGATACTCAGTATCATCTGGGAAATGATGAGTCCGTGGTAAGGATCCCGGATCAGAAAAATGATAAACAGGGATAACAGAAGAGAGATCAGAACCCCCAGCCTCGAATGGTTATCCTTGATATCGTATGGTTCGCCGTACAAGCCGGCAAAAATAGATCCACCGGCCATTCCTGAAGTTAGGGTGGAAGCAATTCCGGCAAATAAAAGGGCTGCAGCAAAAACCATGGCTGCATAACTTCCCAGAAGGGGACTCAGAATGCTTTCAGCCTGCTGCAATTCATTTACGGGTACTTTATGAACAAAAAAAGTAGTGGCCGCGAGCAGTATCATGGCGCTGTTGATGGCCCAACCGATGATCATGGCCAGAAAAGTATCTGCAAATTCAAATTTGAGCTGACGGTTGATGACCGCTTCATTTTCCAGGTTCCATTGCCGGCTCTGAATCACCTCTGAATGAAGGAAAAGGTTATGAGGCATGACCACTGCGCCCAACACACTCATCACGATGATGATGGAACCCTGTGGAATGGTGGGTTTTACCCATCCGATGCCTGCCTGGGCCCAGTTGATATCCACCAGGCTAAGCTCATATAAAAAAGATAAGCCGATTATGGACACAAAAGCGATGATAATCTTTTCAATTTTCTGGTAGGAATTGGTCAGAAGCATAATGAGTACAAAAATGAAAGTCAGCAGAGCTCCGGCAGGGATGGGAATATTGAAAAGCATATCCAGAGCCACTGCTGCTCCCAGTATTTCTGCAAGTGATGTTGAAACGGAAGCAACCATGGCCGAGGATAGCACGGTCCTTGAAACCCATTTCGGAGTGTATTTATTGGCGGCTTCCGAAAGGCACAGCCCTGTTGCAATTCCAAGGTGGGCAACATTATGCTGAAGAATGATCAGCATGATGGTAGAAAGGGTGACCATCCAGAGCAGGGTGTAGCCATATTCCGCTCCGGCGGCAATATTGGAGGCCCAGTTTCCGGGATCAATGAAGCCCACTGTCACGAGTAAACCCGGTCCGATATATTTAAAAATATCCAAAGCCCCGAATCGGGGCTTATGGTCACGCCGTCGAAGGTCTTTAAAAAAATCAAAAATCATGCACGCATCCTGACATAAGATGCGTAAAAATAGTAATTATTCCTTGGATGCAAAACGGGCTTTGATTTTATCAAAAATGTAATAAACCAGGGGAACAATTATCAGGGTAAGAAACATGGAACTGGTCAGACCGCCGATGAGCGCCCATGCCATTCCGTTCTTCCATTCACTCCCGGCGCCGGATGCCAACGCAATGGGCAACATCCCGAAAATCATGGAAAAGGTCGTCATCAGGATCGGGCGCATCCTGACTTTCCCTGCAAGCACCAATGCGTCTACGGTTGCATGGCCCTCTGCTTTCATCTGATTGGTGAAGTCAACCAGCAGTATGGCATTTTTACCAACCAGACCAATCAGCATGATCATCCCGAGAATAGAGAATATGGTGAGTGACTCCATGGTCAGCCCCAGCGCCAGTAAAGCGCCAATGATAGCCAGCGGAATGGAAAATAAAACCACAAATGGGTAGATATAGGAATCGTACAAAGCCACCATGATCAGATATACAAAAAGGATGGAAGCGAGAAAAGCAATTCCCAGACTGCCAAAAGCTTCGGTCTGATATTTCATATCGCCTTCCGGAATGATACTGACCTCTTCCGGAAGTTTCATCCCTTTGACTCTTTTCATTACATCCTCGCCTACTGATCCCACCGGCCTTCCGATAACCTGGGAGTTGACCGTGACGGAGGGCACCCGGTTATACCGTTGAAGGATGGTGGTTCCGCTGGAAGGCCGGATAATCGCAAACTGGTTCAGATGTATGGTCTGCCCGCGGTTATTGATGAAGGAAAGACCGGAAATATCGTCAATGCTGTTGCGGTCGATCTGGTCAAGCACTACATTGATATTATATTCATTGTCCCCATCCCTGAATTTGGCATCATTATTTCCACTGAATGCATTTTGCAAAGTCATGCCTACCATGGCAGTGGATAAACCAAGATCAGCCATTTTATCCTTATCAAGCTGAATGTCAACTTCGGGATTGCCGGCTTCTACCGACAGTTTGACTTCGTAAGTGCCTGGCACCTGCTTCATTTCTCCCATCACCTTTGCCGCATATTTATTCAGGGTATCCATGTTAGGGCCGTTCAGCACGATCTGGATGGGGTCCATATCGGATGTTCCCATCAGAGAAACGATGGTGGAACGAATCTTTATCCCGGGGAACATGGTCATCAGTTTCTTTTTCATGGCCAGGGCAAACTGTTCGGAAGTGATGTCGCGTTTTTCCTTTTGGACCATTTTGATATGCATTTCTGAATTATAGGCATTCGATCCACCCCCGAAAAAGCTGGTTGAACTTCCAACCGAGGTAAATACACTGGTGACCACGGGCAAACTCCGGATATACTGTTCCGCTTTCAGGGTAGCCTGATTGGTTTGCTCAATGGTGGCATCTTTAGGTAATTCCAGGGTAATGATCACCTCCCCCCGGTCGCCCATGGTAACAAATTCGCTTCCGATAAAACCGCTCACGACAAGCGCCAATGAAGCAAAAAAGAGCAGGGTTACCGCTCCGAGGGTAACAGCTTTATGTTTCAATGACCAGAGCAGGGCCTTTGAGTACCATTCCGTAAACTGTTGCAGGAAATTTTCAAAAGCTCCGATGATACGGCTTAGCCAGCTTCCTTCCCTGAAATGTTCTCTTTTTGCCAGCCGTGAAGCAAGCAAAGGGGTCACGGTAAATGAAACGAACAAGCTTAAAAGGGTGGCAAAGACCACTACCAGGGCAAATTGCCGAAGCATTCCCGAAATCATACTGGTAATGATGGCAATCGGTAAAAACACCACCACGTCCACCATGGTGATGGAGACTGCCGTGTAATTAATTTCATTTCGTCCGTCAATGGCCGCTTTTCGCCGGTCCTTCCCCATTTCCATGTGCCGGTAAATATTTTCCAGCACAACGATGGAATCATCAACCAGAATCCCTATTACCAGCGACATGGCTACCATAGAGATAATATTCAGGGAGAAATTGAGAATATACATTGCGGTGAAAACGGAGATAAGGGAGGCGGGAATGGCTACCAAAACGATGAAGGAATTGCGGAGGCTGTGCAGGAAAACCAGCATGACAAGGGCTACCAGACAAATGGCAAGCAACAGGTCTTTCATTACGGCATGGGCCGAATCCAATGTAAAATCAGAAGTGTCGTTGGCAATTTCAAACTTCAATCCCTGGGGTTCATAGATTTTTTCAATCTGGAAAATTGCGGCTTTGATTTTTTTTGAAATTTCAACTTCATTTCCATCCGGTTGCTTGAAGATCATCAAACCCACCGAATTTGCTCCGTTGATGCGGCTGATGCTGGTCGTTTCCTTCTTTGCATCCTGAACTTCTGCCACATCTTCAAGTCTTACCTGACTTCCATTGGGATCGGTAGTCAACACAAGATTTCTTATATCGTCGAGCCTGGCAAATTTTCCCGAGAGCCGGATGATTACTTCCTGGCTCTGATTTTTGATCTTTCCCGTGGGAAATTCCATATTTGCCGACTGAACAGCCTGGGTTACCTGTAAAATCGACAGATTGTGTGCTTTGAGTTTTTCATTGTCGACATTAATCCTGATTTCCCGTTCTTCACCTCCGACCAGATCCACTTGCGACACCCCGGTTATGGTCGAAATCATAGGCTTAATCTTGTTTTTAACCAGGTCATATATCTCTGTCGACGGGATTTTGGCTGTAATTCCCAACCTTACGATCGGAATGTCATCCATCGAAAAATTATTGATAATGGGAGGACGCACATCTTTCGGCAGCAGGTATTCCATATTGCTCACCTTTCGGGTTGCGTTTTCCAGCGCCCTGTCCATATTTGCGCTGCTTTTAAATATGATCACCACTACCGAAGCGCCTTCGTAGGACGTACTCTGGATGTTATCAATGTCTTCGAGGGAGGAAATGGCATCTTCTATTTTTTTCGTGACCGAATTCTCCACTTCAGCGGGAGATGCGCCGGGATAGTTGGTAACCACCACCAGCACAGGCTGGGAATACTTGGGAAGAAGCTCATAATTCAGGAAAAAATAGCTTATCACGCCAAGGAACGCCATCACCGTAAAGATGACCACGATCAGGGAAGGACGTTTTATCGAGAGTTCAGCAATATTCATAACCGGTAGTTTATTTATTATTGACTATGGTGACCAGGGAATTTTGATCCAGGTTGATCTGGCCGGAAGTGACGATCAGCTCCCCTTCCTTCAGTCCCGCTAATACCTCAACCTGCTGATCATCGGCCGAACCGATCCGGATATCTTTAATCACCGCCCTGTTTCCTTCAACCACATAAACCCTGGGCTCTTTAATACTTCCGATGATGGACTGGCGGGGAATGGTGAGACAATTTCTTTCCATTCCTATACCGAAGCTGGCAGTTCCAAACATCCCGGCTTTCAATGGATGACTTAAATCATTAACCAGTTCAATTTCTACCGGAAACCTTCTGGCTTCATCGGCTTTGACGCCAACAGAAACGACTTTGCCCTGATAGGTAATTCCCGGATATAAGGTGGAGGCAATGTTCACTTTCTGTCCCTGATGAACAAGCACTGCTTCACTTTCGGCAACATTTGCAATGAATTTGAGTCTGCTGATGTCGACGATCTCTGCAACCGGTGACCCCGGCATCAGTAATGAGCCTGTTTCTATCATGCGTTTCACGATGGTTCCCTGGATGGGAGCCTTGATGGTGGCATTATCCAGTTGCTTTTTTAAGCTCACAACGTCTGATTCGGATTTTTTCAGGAACAGGCGTGCATCTTCAACCTGCTGGCTTGAAACCGCGTCATCTTTCAGAAGTCCTTCATATTTGTGTAAATCTGCCTTCGCTTTCTCATATGCAGCCTGTGCAAGCGAATACTGGCTGAGCAAGACTTCGTCATCCAGCCGGGCCATTATTTGTCCCTGCTTCACAAAATCCCCGGTATTGAACAACAGGCTCACTACTTTTCCCTGACCTTCTGACGATAGTGTCATTTCATGAATGGCGAAAAAAGAACCGTTGACCGTAAAATCACCACTCATCGGGTTCATTTTCAGTGCCGTTACGAATACAGGGATGGTTTTAAGGTTCCCGTCAAGCTGGGCTTTTTCATCAATTTTCTTTTTATTATACAGCAGTGTAGCGGTGCAGGCTCCAGCCAATGCGAGGATGACAAGGATAATGATCAGGTTTCTTTTCATGGAAAGTAAATTAAAATATAGGATAATATTAATCGGTTAAAATCTGCAGAAGTTTTCCATTGGCCTTGAGGTACTCAAGTTCGGCAATCTTCATCTGAACGAGGGCAAGGGAATGGTTGGTCTGTGAATCGCTCAGTCCTGATTCGGCGTTCAGCAAATCGGTAAGGGAAATTATTCCGGTCTGATACTGTTCCTGTGAGATCGAATACACACGCGCTGCAAGCTTCATATTCTCGCGCTGGCGCTGCTCATCCTTAATGGCATTTTCAAGACGGTTCGCGGCATCCTTTGACGTAACGCGAAGGACACGCATCGTGTTGTCCTCTGTAACATGAAGCTGGTCGAGTTCAATTTTTGACTGATTCACCTTATTCCGTTTCTGCATCCCACTGAAAACAGGTACGTTGAGTCTGAGGCCGACCAGGCTGGCATTGAACCAATCGGTCGATTTTCCAAAAAAGTAGTAGGTATTGCTCTGATTCAGATAATTTACCGAAGCGATCAGATTCAAGGCAGGGTAATATTGCGATTGATCCATCCGGATATTGGCGGTGGAAAGTTGCTTCTGTTTTTCAATCATGCGGATGTCAATGTGTCCGGCAAAGTTCTGAACAGCGGAAAGATCAATGCCCGCTGTGACAACGGAATCGGAAAATACGATGGGTTCGTTCAGGTCAAGGCCCATAAAATAACGCTGCATGTTTAATTGCTGCTCGTACATCACCTGCAGACGGTCGATGGAAGTCTGGGCATTCCTTTCATTTACCAAAATCCGGTCCAGGTCAACTTTCCTGATCAATCCTTTTTCATACTGACTGTGTGCGATCTGTTCCGCCTTCATCAGCTTACTCAGGTTTTCCTGTTGATTCTGTTTTTGTTTGAGGGTAATTTGTGCAGTATAATAAGTTTGTGCTACTTCAAATACGACCTCGATCCGGGTTCTTTCTGATTCGAGACGGTTCTGGTCCATCGCTAATTTTGCCATCTTCATTCCGACCAGAAAAGTCTGGTTGTAAATGATCTGACTGGCATCGACAGCGCCTGACAGATTATAGGTCGTTCCGAATTGAACCGGGATCAATTCACCCGGCTTCCCAAAGAATTCTCCGGGGATGAGCTGGGTGGGAAGAGCCAGATAATCATCAAAAGCTCCCGTGAAATTTACATGAGGCAATCCGCTTCCAAGCGTTTCCTTATAACGGTAATGTAATTTATTCTGCTCAAGGGCATTTATTTTTAGTCTGGGACTGTTGGCAATGGCCAGATTCAGACATTCCCGCAGGCTGATCACGCGTATGGAAGTATCCTGTGCAGATAAATGTGTAGAAATAAAAAAGGAAAATAAAATAAAAATTACAAAAGAAATTTGTTTCATGATGGAAAAAGGTTAAAAATGCTCAAAACGCCGCAAAAATATAAATCCGGTTCAATCTAAGATAATAAAAGTCGATGAATTGCCGAATAAAGACGATCAGTAAGGGAAAAACAGCTGAATATGCCTTAAAAACATCTTTTTCCTAATAAAACATAAAAGACGATAAATGCATACAGAAACAAGATTCCTTTCAACATCTACGAATTGTGGATTGAAAGCGGCAACGGATGCACTATCTTTGTCCTAAATAAAGAGCATATGAAATGCAGCAGATTGGCAATTTTGGGGATTTTCCTAATCCTCCTGGGAAATGCTTGTAAAAAAATCAATTCCGATACAGATTCAGGCAATGGAACAAAAATGGAAGACCTCAGGGTTCCTGAAGGGTTCAAATGGACGACCAGCAGGGATGTCGTGTTTCTTGTCTCTTCCGATAATTCTATTGTCATCACCATCACTTCTGAAGATGGGCTGACCCAATATCACAAAGGCTTTTATGACCATATCATTGATTTGTACCAGGTTACGGTAAATCTGCCATCGTTTATTCAAAAAGTCAGGGTGAACGGAGAAATGGTGACCCTCACCGGCAATACGGTTACGGTTTCTCTCAACGGAAATTCCTCCTGGGTTAAAAATACTTCGGGCCAGGAAATTTATACGATTCCACCGGAAGGATTAATCGCAGCCTGGCATTTCGATGAAAACACCGGTTCAACGGTCAATGATATCACAGGATTACACAACGGGACTATTTCAGGATCGGGATGGGTACCGGGCATCAGCGGCGGTGCGCTTCAGTTTGACGGAGTTTCAGGACATGCACAAATACCGAACAATGGAAATTTCAACCCTGTCGGCAACCAGATCAGCTTTTCATTCTGGTTCAAACTATCTCAGGTTGGGGCCGATGGAGCTTTTGTCTTTCAGAATGTTAAATATATTCTCCGAATGGATCCCCAGGGCAGGGTGTCAATGGCTTTATATACCCCGGTCTATAAATCAATCGTGATGTCCTATACCGACAGGATCCTGAACACCAACTGGCATCATGTGGCTGCAACCTATGATGGTTCACTGATGAAAATCTACCTGGATGGCATCCTGATGATAAGTGGCAGCAATAGCGGAAACCTGCAGTCTTCGGTAAGCGATGTTTATATCGGAAACCAGAATACCATCAACCCTTTCAAAGGCATCATGGATGAAGTGCTCATGTATAACCGCGCACTCACCGAAGCCGAAATCAATCAGCTTTATGCCACCACTCCCAATCCGGGGAATGGTTCTGCAAACCTGATCTCTTCCTGGAATCTTGATGAAAATACAGGAACAATCATACATGATGGCGCCGATGGTAACAATGGCACCCTCAGTGGTGCAACATGGGCTGAAGGTATTTCGGGAAGCGGTTTGCATTTTAACGGGAGCAGCGACAATGTAAAAGTTCTGAATGCCACAAACCTGAACCCAAATGTTAGCATCACCATGATGTGCTGGGTTAAGGCTGAAGAAAATAAAACTGCTAAATTTTTTCAGAAAGGCGACTGGGATGGTCACGGAATTGGCCAGGATAAATGGAAAGGCTGGCAGGTGGGAATCCGGCTTGATAACAACACCAGTCAAACCATCGATTGGGGACAGGGTTTGCCCTTGCTGAATCAATGGTATCATCTCAGTCTGACCTATGATGGCGTAAATCTGAAAATGTATGTGAACGGTCAGCTGAAAAACAGCCTGGCGTTGACGGGTAATCTGAAAGTCACCACCAGGGATATATCAATTGGTTCCGATAATGCTACGCAGAAATTTTTCAAAGGGAGTATCGATGAAGTGAAAATATTTGGAAAAGCTTTAAGCGAAACCGAAATTCAGGCAAACTTCAGCAACCAGGGCAATGCTCCCGATCAGGACGGAGACGGAGTGCCCGATGTGGATGACAATTACCCTCAGGATCCGGCCAGGGCGTTTAACAACTTATTCCCTGCGGCAGGTTTTGGAAGCCTGGCTTTTGAAGACCTCTGGCCCGGTAAAGGTGATTATGATTTTAATGATCTGGTCCTTGATTATCGTTTCAATGCGGTTACCGGCGCCTCCAACAAAGTGACCGAAATCACGGCTGCTTTTGCAATACGGGCGATCGGTGCAGGCTTAAGCAATGGTTTTGGCTTCCAATTCACCGGAGCATCCTTGCTGAATGCTGATATCGCAGTGACAGGTTCACGGCTTTTGGAAAGCTATATCACCCTGAATGCGAACGGGACTGAAGCCGGAGAGGAAAAAATGACCGTGATTGTTTGCGACAATGTCAATAAAGTAATGCCTTCCATATCCGGATTCGGTGTAAATGTTGTACCGGGAGCGCCTTATGTGAAACCTGACACCATTGTCATCACCATGGCCTTTACTCCGAATAAATACAGCATTGCCGACATCGGTTTGATCAATTTCAATCCTTTCCTGATCGTAAACAAAGAAAGAGGGAAAGAAGTTCATCTGCCGGACTATCCGCCAACCAGCCTGGTAAATATGGCTTATTTCGGAACGGCCCAGGACAATTCCGCTCCTGGAACAGGAAAATACTATAAAACCGCCAATAACCTTCCCTGGGCGATCAATATTGTTTCAAGTTATAATTATACCATTGAAGCCGCTCAGATTACCAGCGCATATTTAAAATTTGCAGCCTGGGCGGAATCTTCCGGCGCATTGTTTCCAGATTGGTACCTTTCCAACTCCGGATACCGCAATGTTTCCTTTATCTACCAGGTTCCCTGATTTACCGGCAATTCAAATCCGTAAGAATGTGCAACCTAAGGCAGGCTACCTTCCCGGCTTTACAATCGGTTTTAACAGATTGTTTTTCTGCCAGTCAGCAAAAATATTCTGTGCAATGGAAGCAGCAGCCTGGTCTACATAATTGGGATCGGTAACCGTGATGGATCCGGTCCATAAGGCGTCTTTGGAGGCATGCGTATAGAGGCTGGCTTTAAGATTCACAACGGAGGTAGTGGTCCAGTATCCGCCCGTCGACATCACGGTTCCACCGTATCCGCCTCCGTAATAACCGCCACCATAAAAACCACCGCCCCAGTATCCGCCACCCCAGTAACCACCAAAACCACCCGTTACATAAGTGGTCGGGGGAACGTAATTTTCCGATTTATCGGTGCCAATATAATTAAATACAAGAATTCCATCGGCACCAAGACTATCGCATTTCTTTTTGATGTCGGCAATGGCATATTTATCATTCGGATTCAGAAAATCCAGGGAACCGATGGCTTTCAGCCCCTGGTTGTTAAAATACACATCCATGGCTTGCTCAAAAGGTTTTATATATTCCAGCTTATCAAACAAGGGCATGACAACAATTTTTGAAACCTGGGCGTTGTCGGCAGGGTTCTTCCAGCTGGTCAGGGTAACCGGGGATCCACAGGAAGCGAAAAAAATGGTGGCAAACATTGCCAGTACGCTAAAAATGTAAGTCAATCTTTTCATGGTTTTGCTTTTAAATTATTTGAAAGCATAAATGTAAGGATATTCAGATAAACTTTTTAAGCTCCGAAAAGTATTTCAGATTTATAAGTACAAGGGTCTTTGATCCATTCCCGGTATTATGAAAAAAAGAAGTAATTTAGTAAACCCATTGATAACCAAATGCAAAATTCCCTGTTGACGTGAAAAAGAAAAACAAATCCACAGAAAAATCAAAAAAAGGGAACAGGAAAATGATCCTGAAAGCAGGATTGGCACTGAAAAATGAATACTACCTCGAAGCGTCATGGATCATTTCAGCCTTGCTTGAAAAACGTCTGAAAAACATTCTGAAAAAGGTCGAAAACCAGAAAACGGGTATCGGAAATTTGTTTGACCAGAATATCAAACGAATCAAACATTTACACCTTACTTCCCAGAACCCGCTTCTCACCAACCATTTCAGTATTGCAATGATCGATGAACTGAGGGCCTGGAAAAACCAGCGCAATGAAGTGATGAAGGATATGCTGGTAAGGCACGTTTCGAAAGAAAGGATGGAGCGACTCGCCAGCCAAGGTGTTCGAATGTTGAAAACCTGGAATGCCTGCTATCAGGATTTTAAAAGCCAGATCAGAAATAGCGGATGAACAGAATAAAACATCTTCTTGAGGAAGATTTTTCGCCCTGATGCAGCAGATAAATCCGGAAATAACCATGGTGATCGGTTCAGGATTTTCATTTAAAATTCCATGAATGCCGGTTAACATGAAGATGAAGATTTTTTTCTAAATTTACACAGGAAACATTATCCTTTATTATGAATAAACGCTTTCAGATTTTACTTTCCGGAATTTTCTTCTTTATTGCCGGATACGGTTTTACCCAGCCAACTTCAGGGGATGAACCAACCGAGATCATTATCCTGCATACCAACGATATGCATGCAAAAATCGACAACCTCCCAAAGCTGGCCTATCTCGCAGATAGTCTGAAAAAAACACATCCTTTCGTTTTCCTGGTGGCAGCGGGCGATAATTTTACAGGAAACCCGGTGGTTGACATGGTCCCCGACAAAGGTTTTCCCATGATCGATCTGATGAACCAGGCCGGTTTTAATGTTAGCTGCATCGGCAACCATGAATTTGACCTGGGTCAGGATTTCCTGAATAAAAGGGTAGCCCAGGCAGGGTTCCCATTTATATGCTGTAATCTTAACGCATCCGGAGCAACGTTCAAACAGCCTGAACCGTATTATATCCTAACTGCCGGGACTGATATCAGCATTGCATTTCTTGGAATTATCCAGCTCGACGCCAATGGTCTGCCCAGTTCGCATCCCATGAAAATGACCGGCATCCATTTTTTTACCGGGATTCAAAAGGCGATGGAATATACCTGGCTTAAAGACAGGTACAATATTCTCATCGGCCTCACCCACCTTGGGGTAGAAGACGATGTGAGGCTGGCCGACTCCATGCCTCAGTTTGACCTTATCATTGGCGGACATTCCCATTCCCTGCTGGAACAACCACGCGTGGAAAACGGGGTGATGATCGTACAAGCAGGCGCGAACCTGAAATATGTAGGGAAAATCACCCTGACCGTCCTCAACCGGAATGTAATTGAACGCCGTGATGAGATCATCCCGATCAGCGCTTTGAAAAAATCCAACCCGGAAATGGATGAACTGGTTAAAAAATACAATCACAATGAGGAATTCAGCAAAGTTGCAGGGATGGCCGAAGAACCCATCGACGGAGTGGATGAACTGGGAAGCCTGATGACCGATGCCCTCACAAATGAATTGAAAGTTGACTTTGCCTTTCAGAATAAAGGAGGAATCCGCATACAGAATATTGCTCAGGGAGAAATAACCCTCAAAGACATTTATAAACTGGATCCTTTCAATAACCAGGTCGTCATCTTCAGTATGAATGAAGCTGAGATCCGCTCCCTGATCTGTTACGGATATAAACTTGAAAAAGGAATTGACCTCCAGGTTTCCGGGATGAGCTATACCGTGAATGACAATGGTGAAAATGAGTGTGCTTCTGTCGTGATGCTCGGTGCTGACGGGAAACCACTTGATCCGGGCAAAAATTACAATGTGGCCATGAATAATTATATGGCAGGCACTTATCAATTCGACCATCAGGATCCGGGCACCACCTCAACCCTTACCACTGCCGAAGCCCTGATCAGTTTTCTGAAATCAAGGAAAACGGTTAATTATCACGGCATCATCAGGGCTGTAAAAAAGGAATGAAACCATTATTCAATCCATCTTCTCTAATTTGTCCCGCGATGCTGTATATTAAACCTGAAAACGGACCGGCATAGCGATATTTATTGCTTTTTGTAACTTGTGGGTCGTAAATTCGTCTGATATACTGTCTTGTCGGCAATGAATGCGCATCATCAACAATCAAAGGAGGTCTTATGAGAAAACATTTCTTTACATTCATCATTTCATGCATTTTTATCTTTCCGGTCCATGCCCAGGAAGGAATGTGGATGCTAACACAGATTGACCAGCTTAATCTGGCTCAAAAGGGTTTACAAATTCCGGTCGGCGATATCTATAGCCCGGGGAAGCCAGGGATATCAAGAGCAGTACTTCAGCTGGGGGGCGGATCAGCTTCCTTTATTTCTCCTGATGGCCTTGTCATTACCAACCATCATGTTGCCTACACGGCTTTGCAGCGTGTATCAAGCGCCAGCAGCGATTTCATTACGAACGGATTCTTAGCTAAAACCCGTCCGGAGGAAATTCAGGCTCCCGGTTACCAGGCACGGATGCTGCTGGAAATGAAAGACGTCACGGCCGAAGTGCTGGATGCCGGGAAAGGCATCAGCGACCCTGTTGAAAAGGATAAAAAAATCAATAAAAAAATTGAAGAAATGACAGAATCCCTTAAAAACGGAAGGGATGATGTTGAGGTTCGCATTGTTCAGATGTTCAATGGGAAACAATATGTGGAATTTATTTCCAAAGTTTTTAAGGACATCCGCATTGTTTATTCTCCACCCCTTTCTATCGGGAATTATGGCGGAGAGATTGACAACTGGATGTGGCCGCGTCATACCGGTGATTTCTCCTTTATGCGGGTGTATGTTTCCCCTGAAGGAAAAGGAACTGCTTATGACAAATCCAATGTGCCATACAAACCGGAAATATGGCTGAAAGTTGCGAAAGAGAACCTGAAGCCGGGTGAATTTAACTTTATTGTCGGATATCCTGGCGCAACCACCCGTTACAGAACATCCACCTCGGTTCACTGGAACCAGGAATACAATTATCCTTTTGCCATTAATAACTTCAGGGAGATCATTTCACTGATGGATGAACTGACTAAAAATGATCCGGAAGGAAAAATCAAGGTCGCCAGTCTGAAGAAAGGTCTTGCAAACGCCATGAAAAATTATGAAGGTAAGGTGGAGGGAATGAAGAAGACAAATTATCTTCAGAAAAAAATTGGCTTCGAAAATGAATTCATGCAATGGGTTAACAGCAACCCTGCGACAAAAAATAAATACGGAGATATCCTGGCCCAGGAAAAAGACGAGTATGTACCCCTGGAAAAGACAAGGGAAAGGGATAACGTATTGGGCGTTTTCCAGGGACTGGCATCGACACAGCTGGGCATAGCCTCCACTGCTTATTATCTGGCCAGGGAGATGGAAAAACCTGAAACTGAACGTCAGCCCGGGCTGACCGATGAGGCCATTCAGAATACCATCGACGGGTTGCAATACAATTATGCGAATTATTTTGAACCGGTGGATAAAGCCATGCTGGTACGTGCCCTGAAAATGGACAAAGCGCTTCCTTCCGGCCAGAGAATAACCGGCCTGGAATATATCGTCAACGATCCATCAAAAACCATTGAGCAGTTTGCTGATGAAGCGTTCAAATCTTCGAAACTGAATGATTTGGAATTTGCAAAAACGCTCTTTAAAAAATCTCCCAAAGAACTGGAAGCCCTGAATGATCCATTTATTGAAATAGCCATAAAATTAAGTCCTGTGACGGAAGAAGTTCAAAAAACCAATCAGGAATTTGCGTCCAAAGTCATAGCGATCAGGAAAATATACATGGATGCCCTTTACGAATGGAAGGGAAAGAGTATGTATCCCGATGCCAACAGTACCTGCCGGTTTACATGGGGACCTGTAAAAGGATACCGTCCGGCTGATGCTGTTTGGTATGATCCTTTTACCACCCTCACGGGAGTAATTGAAAAAAACACCGGCATCGAGCCTTTTGATGCCCCTGAAGGGCTGATTAAATTATACGAGAAAAAAGATTACGGGAAATGGATGGATCCGGTCCTGAAAGATGTCCCGGTCGCATTTCTTAACCAGTGCGACATTACCGGGGGGAACAGCGGAAGTCCGGTAATGAACGGGAAGGGTGAAATTGTGGGGGTGGCTTTTGACGGAAATTATGAAGCCATGATCAGCGACTGGCAATATGACTATGCCATGCAACGCTGCATTGCAGTGGATATCCATTACGTGCTCTTCATCACTGAGAAATTCGGAAAAGCCGGATTCCTGCTGGATGAAATGAGAGTAAGCCGGTAAACAAGGGCCATGCTCCTTATTTTTCCCATAGAAAATGTATCAGCTGGGGAATTTCAGCGTTCTGAATATACGAACCGCGAACGCTATCAAGTTCATCGGCAAAACTTCTGAAATATTCACTTCCGGCTCCTTTTGCGAATAACGGAATCAGTGAATTGGTGTGATCTTTGGAGTTAAATTGCATCACAGGAAGTTTTCCTTTTCCCTGGTCTTTGAGGGGAGTAAAGGGTTCCCCTCCCCATAAAAAACCGGTTTCGTGATCCCCGGTCACGATGAGCATGGTTTCATCCCAGGAACTGTTCTTCTCCACCCATTGTACTGCTTCATTCACGGCATCATTAAAATCTTTCATTTCCTCCATCAGCCGGCCTCTCAAATTCCCATGTCCGGCCCAGTCAATGGCTCCTCCCTCAATCATTACAAAGAATCCATTCGGGTTGTTATCTAGGACGTTCAGGGCACCTCCTGCCATTTCCGCCAAGGTCGGAACCGTTTGAATCAAAGGAGTTATAAAAGGCGGAGTGCCGGGGGTTTCCCCATTGGTCTCCCTGCGTCCGATCTGAAGGGTGGTAAACACATCCGGGCAGCCCAGCAACCGTTTCGGTGTTTTTCCTTTCTGAAGTGCTACGAATTCACTCCGGCTATGGATCACAGTCCAGGGATCCGGGTTTCCGTCCCCGTCAATATCCTTCACTGTTTTTTCCAAACCTCCGATCCTGAATTTCGTCTGCCAGCCACTTCCCTCCATGACCCTTACCCAGAAAATGCTGTCGCCAACATATCCAGTATTTTTCCACTGCCCTTTCACCGGATTGCCATTGTCGTCAAACATCGGATTACCGCATCCCATGATCAGGTCGCAGCGGCTTTCCATCAGCATCTGATAGGCGATTCCCTGATAATCTGTTCTGACCCTGTTATGGGCTACAAAACCAGCAGGGGTGGCATGGCTGAAAGGAACGCTGGTAACCACTCCCGCTGATTTCCCCACAGCTTTTGCCCATTCAACCAGATTTTCAAGGGTATCGTAATCCACCGATAAACCGATGGCATTGTTATATGTTTTAAAACCCGTGGCCATGGCGGTTGCTGCTGCCGCCGACTCGGTCACGCCTTTCTTCAGATAGTCAGGGCTGGTCCAGGCCTCCCGTGTGTTATAGCCTGTGGCAAAGTAACTTAAAGCGGGATTTCCGGCGTCGTATTCCCCAGCTTTGGCAGGATAATGCGACATGGCCAGCTTCACCGGGAACCCTTCATAAATCTGTTTCGGAATCCCGGAATAATAATTGTAGGCCTGAATATGGTTAAAGCCCATTCCATCCCCAATCATAAGGATAATATTTTTAGGACGCGGATGTCCCTTAATGCTTTGATTGTATGCACAAACAGCGTTTAGTCCCGGGAAAAGAAAAAGGATAAAAATCAGGGAAAATAATATTCTTACAGCAGGTTTCATCATTCAGATTTCTCTCACAAAAGTAAAAGAAATCCTGTTTCCATCATCCGGCCTCCTTTATTCCGTGTTCAACCCCCATTTTCCGGCTGTTCATGGAAAATGGATTTCCGGGTGAAGTCATACCGCTTACTTTTGGTTAAAATTTTACCGCATGGAAACAATTACCCATTTTTTAGCCAGCCTTGATATCTTCCAGGTTCTGATCAACGTGTTCCCATCCATCTTCAGCCCGCTTTTGCACGGATTTCATAGCCTTTTCATCCTGATGTTCACCAGTATGAAACACCTGGTTGAACTCAATCCCGGACTGATCGGCGGCGTCTTTTTTTTATCCCTGGGATATGGAATTTTCGCACTGGTAAATAAATTAAGAAAAGTCAGGGTAAGGTAAGCCTACTTTTTTCTTGAAGCCTTTGCCGTTTTATTATATTCCAGCGCAAGGCCGATCCAGTATTGAAATTGCTTCACGGTATCCAGCACTTCCGGTTCAATAAAAAGAAAACCTTCCATCTCTTTTCCGGTAAAATCCATGGCAATGCAACCATCTTTCAGCAAAGCTTCTTCATTTAGCTCAGGGTTAATCCGAACCATCAGCCTGTTTTTAATCACGCCTGCACACATTTTACCGTTCACCATAAAACACATGCCGCCAAACATTTTCTTCTCTTCAACATTTTTATGCGTCAGGGCAATAATTTCTCTTGCCCGGTCAGCTAATTTTTCATCGTATGCCATGGTATAAAAATATTTTTGAGTATCCCGAAAGGATTATTCTTTCTCCTTGTTTTTTCTTTCACTTAATTTCACCAGCTCAAGTACCGTTTTCCAGTTTCTGCTGGTTGCCCTGACTTTCAGTTTCTTTTCAAAAGAAGCATTGCTGAGTTTGGTATTTCCGGCTCCATTGGGGCAGAAAAGATAGATCGCTTTTCCACTGATATAAAATTCATCGGGCAAATATTCATTCTGCTTCATGCTTTCCGAAAAAATCCTGCCGGGGTCGCCTGATAAAAAAGTAAGGTGTAGCTTTGAGATATCCAGTCCCCTTTCGCTGATGAATGCATTGTGTTCCGATATGTTTTTCAGATATGCTTTGTCCAGAACAATGACCGACACTGTAAATCCAAACGTTTTCAGGATCGCTCCCGAGATCATCTGCTCCAGTCCGCCTGTATCTGTTGGCTTTACGTCGAACACCACATTCCCACTCTGAATATAGGTTAGTACATTGCTGAACCCGAGGTTTTCAAACATTGCCTGAAGGGCTTTCATTTTTATCAGCTTCTGGCCGCTTACGTTGACACCCCGGAGTAAAGCAATACAAGTTTGCATTTTTTAATTCTGTCAGAACAACCAAAGTTAAAAAATTGTTTGATTGTTGCGGGAAAAGAGGGAAAAAGGAGGAGAAAGGTATCAAAAAAGCTTGATCACTGAGTCTGTCGTTTTTTAAAGAGATACTTCAAGAAAACCTGGTCTGCAAAAAGAATGAAAAAGCCCACTCCCAGAATGGCGGCCATGAAACTCCAGTTATGGATCAGGTACGAACGAAGGAGGGTGAGTTCTTTAACCGAGACGAAGAAAAAGATTAAGATGAAAACCAGGAGAGCGCCCATCGCAATCAGGCATTTATAGCCGAATTCCATGATCATTTCCTGCAAGAAAATCCGTTTTTCCATGGCTTTCAACATACGGTCCGTAAAACCATCGGGTATGGCCGCTTCCTCATCCCGGCAAAGGACTTCCTCGATCAGCGCATCGAGTTCAGTCAGGGCTTTTTGTTCCGTTTTCATAATGCAAAGATAAATTAAATTAAAAAATCAATATTCGAATAACACGATTTGTATATCGGGAACCTGTTTCAACACTTGCTCCCTGATCATTTCCCTGGCCCGGCTTATATAGCTTTTTACGGTTCCCTCGGGCATGCCGGTAATTTCGGAAATCTCCCTGTAAGAGCAATCGTCCATATGATACAATGTAATCACAGTGCGATAATGCAACGGAAGTACATTAACCACCTGATGCACGAGCTTTTTAATTTCAGCGCGGTCGGTCTTTCCGCCTGCCGTATCCGGAGAAGTCCTGCCTGCTATTACCGGAGAAAGATCGCCGGTCGAAAACACTTTTTCCCTCCCTTTTTTTCTTAGAAAATCGACACAGACATTATAGGCGATGGTACCGATCCAGGTGGAGAGTTTTGCTTCTCCCCTGAAATTTTTTATGTCCCGGAGCACCCTTAAAAAAATATCCTGGCAGAGATCTTCCGCATCTTCCTGCCGTTTAACCATACGTAAAACCATATGCCATACCAGGTTCTTATGTTTATCGATCAGATACCTCAGGGCAGAAGTATTGCCGTTTTTTACCTGGTTTATCAGTTCAATATCATCCATCCTGAATATAAGTCGTAAAAAGTATAAAAAAGTTGCAGCCTGAAAAAAACATATTGGCAAGAAATAATTTCCGGTAATTAATGCAACTTTTCTGCTGATGGTTCGACTTATTATTCAAATATAATTTAAAAACAAAAACCATGGTAGAAAGTATTTTCATAACCGCAGTCGTTTTCTTCGGAATTTACCAGATCATTAAAGTGTTCACGGATTTTCTGTTGAAACGGAAGATTATCAAGGCCGGCCATCTGGAACAGGCAGGAATCCTTGAACCTGTAAAAATGACCCAGGAAGAAAACCGCTATCCAACCCTGAAATGGGGTCTGGTGGCTTTAATGGCAGGAGGCGGACTTATCGTGATCGAATTATTGAGCTGGGGGGATACCTTTAAATGGGTCAAGGATTATCAATCGGCCATGCCTATTGGCATTGAGCTCGTGTTCATCGCGGCCGGATTTCTCACATACTTTTTTATTGTCAACTCAAAGAAACATTGAATCTGCTCATCTTTCCATGAAAAAGGCTGTTCCCGCGAACGGCCTTTTTCATTTCAGCTCCGGTAGAATGATTAAATTTGTATAAAAAATCAGTAAATGAACCTTGACTATTTTGCCCGTTTTTTCGACAATGACACTTTCATGTTCATTGTTTTACCCCTGCTCATATTTTTATTCAGAATTGTTGACCAGTCGATTGGCACCCTGCGCCTGATCTTCGCAGCAAAGGGACTCAAGAAACTGGCGCCTTTCTTTGCATTTTTCGAATCCTTCATCTGGCTGGTAGCGATCGGGCAGATCATGAAACACCTCGATAACGTTTACTGTTACCTCGCTTTTGCCGGAGGTTATGCAGCGGGTAACTATTTTGGAATTATTCTGGAAGAGAAACTTTCAATCGGGACTGTTGTGATCCGGGTCATCCCCCAGAAAGATACCCGGGCGCTGATTGCGCGTTTACGTGAATTGAATTATGGTGTAACCGTTGTGGATGTGGATGGGATGTTGGGACCTACCAAAATGCTTTTTACGACCATTCGCCGGAAAGAAGCTCCGGTGGTAATCGATATCATTAAGCAATTTAACCCAATGGCTTTCTATACGATTGATGAAGTGAAAGTGGTCAGTGGAGGATATTTCGATCGAAAAAGCAAGTCTGTCTTTTCAATACTGAATCCCTTTCAGAAAACCGTAAAATCATGATGGGGTGATGCGTTTAAGTCTTCTTTCTTTTAACTTTGTTCCCCTATGAAAATATTTTCAGTGTTAATCGGAGGAGCGCTCGGGACGCTTGTCCGGTATGTATTGGCAGGAGCAACCCACCGGATTTATGCCGGCACCTTTCCGCTGGGCACCCTGATGGTGAATCTGGCGGGTTCTCTTGTGATCGGATTCATGTGGGGATTATGGGAAGAAGCTCCCATCTCCCCAAATCTCAGAACCTTTGTATTTATAGGACTCCTGGGAGGTTTTACAACCTTTTCTTCTTTTTCGTTAGAGACCCTGAACCTTTTCCGGGACGGAGAAATAAAAATTGCACTGTTGAATATCACGGTTACCAATGTCTTAGGTATTCTCCTTGCTTTCAGCGGTTTTTTCACGGCCAGAGGCATGATTCAATTTTTCAGATAATTAATAAACATCGTTATGAAACTTCCGGAAGAAGGCTTACTGCTGAGGATCCTGATCGGCGAATCGGACCGGCTGAAAAGTTTACCCCTGTATGAGGCCATCGTATTACAAGCCCGTGAACTCAACATGGCAGGAGCAACGGTAATGCGTGGCCTGATGGGATTTGGAGCCGCAAGCCGAATTCATACGGCAAAAGTATTGAGGCTTTCAGAAGACCTGCCCGTGGTGATTGAGATCGTGGATACGGAAGAAAAAATCAACCTCCTGCTTCCTTTCCTCGATGAAAATGTTAAAGAAGGTCTGATCACGCTTGAAAAGGTAAGGGTGATTAAATACAGGCATGGAGCCCGGTAACTGAACTTTTAATTGTTTTTGCCTGTTCATAAAAATGTCGTATCTTGGAGGTATAAAAAGACGAAAATGGAAACCTACGAAAAAATTCTTGTCCTGAACAACGAGTATGAAGCGGATCTGATGGTGGAAATCCTTACAGACCGGAAAATCCCCCATGGGGTGATCAGAGCGGACGATTCCGCGCTCGGAAGCATTATCGAGATGGAATTTGGTTGGGGATACCTAAAAGCACCCCCGGCATACCGTGAGGAGATCACTAAGATTTACCAGGAGATCGTTCGGAAGTGATGCTTCACGACATCATTCCTCTTGAAGTTTTTGCCGGCACCCAATGGGAAGCTGCTTTTATAAAGAGCCTGTTGGAGAACGCGGAAATTCAGTGTTTCCTGAGAGATGAATTCCAGGGTATGATTGCTCCGTGGTATGCTGCTCCGGGAGGGGCAGGTGCCATAAAAGTGGTCGTTTCAAGCCTCGATTTTGATCGTGCCAGGGAAGTTGTGGATGATTATTTTAAAAATCAATAATCACTTTATGGAAGGCTGGAAAAAATTCTGGGAGGGATTCCCTTGGTTTGAAGGAGAGAACGGATATTTACTGAGGGCTTATTCGGAATTTATGCCTCCTCCCGCTTTGGGTTTTGAACCACGAAGTGGAAATGTTTATTCATGGCTCTTCAGTGAATCAGATCCGGCCGGATGGCAGGTTTACGAGATGGAAGAAGAATTCCAGCTTCAACCCGGACTGGAAGATATAGGCCAGCAGATGATGCAGCACCTCATTCAGCTGGGAAATGGAACCTTGCCTCCAAGGCTGGCCGGTCATCACAATCACAACCTTATCGGAAACCCATTCTGGCCTCCGGAACTGGCTGCCATGGCCGGCAAACTGAATCATGAAAGGTATGTGGTTTTCCTTCCGACAGCCTTGTCAAAAACCAGGGACGATAAAGGCCGAAACCGCTGGACCTTTTTCGGGGCCAGTGAACAGGGCCCTGAGAAAGCTTTCTGGAAGTCATTCTACCGTGATGCTTCCAACGAATTGGCTGAGGCAGATTTCCTTTCCTTTATGAAACAGATCTTTCATGCTGCCTATGGTTTAAATCCGGAGGACAGGGAACAGCTTAAAGATCTCGGTTTCCGTATCCTTCCTTCAGGAGATTGTCATCCGATCACGTATTGGAACGTTTCAATGCTTCCTTCCTGGACCCATACTTATCTTATTGCTGAGGACGAATCATTTGACAAGGTAAGATTCCTGCTTACTTTTAAACCCTTCAGCCTTTTGCCTGAAAATGTGAAGAAAAAATACCTGTCCGGGAATCTAGCTTTACTGCCATTTCCGGGCAGCCTGATACCATGGGGTAATTCCGCATTTATACGCCTTCAAATGCAGCTCCACACTGCCATCCAGTTCCCGCTTCTCCTGCTGGTAAGAAGAAATGAAGCTCCCGGAGGAATCCGTGTGCCTCAATCGGGCTGGCTGCATCAGCCACGAATGGAAGGTGAAAAAGCAGAGATCCTCGAAGAACTTTTACTGAACACCTATATCCGTACCAGTCGCTGGGACCGTGTCAAACGAAGTGAAGACAGCCTGATTGCCAGTAAAAAAATCGACCCCGTGGTGCAGACCCTGTTTAACACTTCCCTGAAGGCGCTTGACCTCTATAATAAACCGATGGCCCGTAACTGTCAGATCCTGACCGAAAGTCACGAACTTCTTCTGGATGGCCCCCGGGCAAACCTGGCAGAGATCGAGCAGGCTGCTGCGACCCTCCTGAAGGGAGGTTTGTTCCGTTACCGATTTTACTTCCCTCCCATGCAGGCAGGCAGGCATGAAATTTTCTGGCAAAAACCGCTTGTTGCCTGTCTTTCAAAGGAAACCGGGGACCCTATCATTTTCCCAAGCCTGCTAAGCGGCTACCTGACAGCTTATCATATTCAGACACCTGATCCCGGATCTCCTGTTGAACTCTGGCCCAGAATTGTCCGGAGAAAGATTCCTTCAGCCATGCTCCGGTATTTCGATACCGTCCATGACCATTACCATCACCAAACCGCACTGAACCTTATAACCCTTTATGATACCTGGGAGATCTCGGGCGGAAAACTCCTGGAAAGGGATTTTGCCCGCAGCCTGATCCGGATACCCAGGGAAGAAACCTTGGAACAATGGCTGAAACAACTTCCGGAACGTTGCCTTGATCCCGGGGTCGCTATTGAAGTCAGGTCTTTTATTGAAAGTTTATTCGAACCGCCCGGAGTTGATTTATTCATTCCGGTGCCAATTACATTCGGGAAGACTGCAAACCGGGAATATGAAACAGCTTACTGGAACCAGATCCATTTTCTTGCCCATGGGCGCTTTATCAATAAGGACAATGCCGATGTGGTCCAGGATCGTGAAACCCTTCAACAAGTAAGGCATGACCGCCGGGACCTGCATCTCATGGGCGACTGGCTGATGGAACATCACCATGAAGCCATCGTGGCAGCAGGTTTGGAGGGCATTGCGGAAACCGGAGAACTTCCATTCCGCTGGGAAACCGATTTTAATTTTACAGGATTTGGCGGTTGGAATGCCAACCAGGAAGGTTCGGAATATGAACGCAATATCCTGGTCATCATACCCGGAAAAAATCGCAAGGAAGCCGTCATCATGGCTGATCATTATGATACGGCCTATATGGAAGATGTTTTTGATACCGATACAGGCGGTAGCGGGGCAAGGATTTCTGCAGCAGGAGCCGACGACAATCACTCTGCCACTGCCACATTATTGCTGGCAGCACCGATTTACCTCAAAATGGCTGCTGAAGGAAAACTTGAGCGTGATATCTGGCTTCTTCACCTTACCGGGGAAGAATTTCCTTCCGATTGTATGGGGGCCCGTAACTTTTGCCAGAATTATGTGCAAAAAACACTGAAAATGAGAAGGAGTGACGGGTCTTACCTTGACATCTCGGAAGTGAAAGTTACCGGGGTGTTGGTAATGGATATGATTGCCCATAACCGCGACAATGCCCGGAATATTTTCCAGATCGCGCCCGGACGGACCGTACCATCAATCTTGTTCGCTTATCAGGCCCATCTGGCTGCCCGTTCCTGGAAAGCCATGGTTCCGGGGTGGAATAAAACTCCCGGAAGGGTCTCCTGTACCCATGGTCAACGTGTAAAAGAAGATTCCCAGATCCCGGCTACCGCCCTTCATCTTGCTCCCGAAGGAGAAGTCAGGCCCTGGGAAGATCCCCACAGCACCCTGTACAATACCGATGGCATCATTTTTTCTGATTCAGGGATACCGGTAGTGCTTTTCATGGAGAACTATGACATCCATCGTACCGGCTACCATGATACGCATGATACGATGGAAAACATCGACCTCGATTACGGAGCAGCCGTCTCCGCCATTGCCATTGAAACAATCGCCCGTGTAGCTGGCTGAATTGTCGTACCTTTGGCCAGAAATGGAGCATGTTTTACATTTTTTTGAGGTGGTGGTCAATTCCGAGAAACTGATCCATTACGGAGGCCTTGCGCTATTGCTGATGGTTATTTTCGCAGAAACAGGCCTTTTTTTCGGGTTTATCTTTCCGGGAGATGCGCTTTTGGTAACTGCAGGAATTTATTGCGGTACTGCAGATCTTTCCGTCAACATCTTCCTGCTTGTGATCACGGTTGCCCTGGCGGCTGTTGCCGGAAACCTTGCGGGGTTCGCCACCGGGAAGTTTTTCGGAAAAAAACTTTTTCACAAAAAAGACACTTTCTTTTTTAAGCAGCGTCATCTGGGAAAAGCTAAATCATATTATGATAAACATGGAGGACTTGCGCTGGTCGGAGGGCGGTTCATTCCGGTCATACGCACTTTTGTGCCCATACTGGCAGGTACCATAGAAATGAACTTCTGGCGGTTCAACCTGCTGAATCTGACTGGGGCGTTCCTGTGGTCGGGAACGCTTATTCCGCTCGGATATCTCCTCGGGAGGCAAATCCCATCTTCTGTCGACCATATTGAATATGTCTTTCTGGGGATTACGTTCATTACCATGACCATCCTGATCCGAAGTGCCCTGAGGTTGAGAAAAAAAGAAAAATGAAATTTATTTTGTGTACTGATCCATGACTGCTTCCAGGCTTTGCCGGCAAACCCTGCAGAATACCATGTGACGGGTGTACATGATACAGTCTAGCTGGGAACGGTACTGCCCTTTTGCTGAATAATTGGCTCCTTCAAAAGCCCCTATTTTATCCTTGTATTTTTCGGTCATCAAAATTTCATCTTCGTGTTTCATTTGTCGCATGAATAAAGCTTCCATGACCGTTTCCGGAACTTTTGCAGCCCTCAGGCTATCCCTTTCTTTCTGGACCTGATAACCATATGCATCAAAAGCATCTTTATTCCAGGGTGTAGGCAGCGGAGTGCCCGGCTCAACCAGGTTTTTCCATTTCAGCTTATTCGCATCAAAAAGAGCCGTAACATTGGGCTCCCATGGCTCCACTTTGACTTCAGGGATTTCATAAGAAACGGCTGAAGTGTAATATTCGTCAGCCAGGGCTCCCATATGGTGCCCCATTTCGTGAACCATGATATATCCGGCAAACTTATTATCCGCTGAAACCGTGGTATACAGATTATAAATACCTCCGCCTCCATAGGTTTGTTCATTTACAATGATGACCATAAAGTCATAAGGCGCTTCCGAGGCTACATCCCGAATGCTGCGGTTGTCATAGGTCAGAACATAACGCTCAGAATCAAAACTTCCATAATGCACAGAAAGCGGTGTGCGCTTGAAAACGCCGGGATGCGGCTTACAAACACCGGAAACTTCCGAAGGTGTTTCCACTGCACGTATGTTGATGTCTTTTGCCCTTGATTTGAAAGGTTCCTTGCTTAAAAGAACATCCGACAAACGTTTGGCGTCTTTTCTGAATTTTTCCATTTCTGCTTTTGTATAACCGTCGCCAAGGATCAGGATGTCAACTTTAAGGTTTGCCGGTCCATTTTCATAAATAACATCCACTTGATGCGTTTTTGCCAAAGGGGCCGGATTCACCAGCTTTGAGTCGGGATCTGTTTCGGTGAACCAGATGATTTGAAACTCATTCTCGGCATCTCTTTTTTTTATCTCAATGCGGACTGGTTTCTGAGGCCAGGGAAACCGAATGGATTCATGGTAGGTTCCCCATTGGAACTCCGCTTCGGGAGTGCTCTGCCACTCTCCGAAGATACTGGCAAAACCCCTTGAATATAAAAGCTCCCCTGTTATTTTATCATGGATTTCAAAGAAATATGGCCCCAGATTAAGGTGATCGGCAAGAACTGTTTTACTGCCCGCCCAGGGACCGTCGTTTACAACCTGGTCGACAGAAAAATGCTCTTCCCTGGCATTCCCGTTATGAAAAAAATCCAGGCGCATGGTTTTTTCCAGGAAATGGTTCCCGAAAACATCTTTATTTTGTTTTTGCCCAAAGGATATAAAAGGAAACAGCAGAAATACCACTAAAACCATAATGACGCTTGATTTCATAGGAGCTGAAATTAATTTTTCCCAAAATTAGGAAATCCTGACGATATACCCGCCTTGATCTCCTCCTTCCGGACCCAGTTCAATGACCTGGTCGGCATGTGCGACAACATCCGGATCATGCTCAATGACGAGCAGGGTGTTTCCTTCATCGGCCAGCTGATGAAAAAGCCTGAGCAGGTATTGAATATCTATAAAATGCAGTCCTGTAGAAGGTTCCTCAAAAAGATAAAGTCCGGGTCCTTTGCCCGGTTTCATCAGTTCTGATGCCAGTGAAATCCGCTGGCTCTCTCCTCCGGAAAGGGTGTTCATGGGCTGACCCAGCTGAAGGTACCTCAATCCTACCTTTTCCAGAATTCCCAGCTGGGCTGACATCGTTTTCTGACTGCAGAAAAATTCCCTGGCCTCCGTAATGGTCATCATCAGGATATCATGAATGGAATGGTCCCGATACCGGCAGGAAAGTATCTCTTCGCGATAACGCTTTCCATGACAAAGTTCACATTCCACGTTGACATCTGCAAGAAAATCCATGGAAATGCCTGTTTCTCCCATTCCAAGGCAGGCAGGGCAACGACCTTCTTTATTCAGGAATGAAAAATGATTTCTGGTCAGGTTTTGCTTTTTCGCCGCTTCCGTGCCTGCGAACAAGGTACGTATCCCGTCAAAAATCCCTGTAAAGGTGGCCGGTGTTGAATGAGCGGCTGAAAATCCAGACCTTGGATGAATTCCACATACTTTTTTAAATTGATCGAACCCTTCAATGGAGCTGCATCCAACAGGTTTACCATTCTCATGTGAAGCAAGGATCACGTCAAATAAAAGACTTGATTTCCCGCTCCCTGAAACTCCGGTGATGGCAATGATACCTCCGGAGGGAATTTTCATATCAAAGCCCTTGAGATTATGGGCAAAGGCATTTGAAACAGAAAGTCCGGGATTTAATTGGCGTTTGTTTTCAGGGAACGGCATGCTGGCCGATAAAAAAGGACCTGTGACTGAATCCGGATTATGAATGATTTCCGCGGGACTTCCCTCCGCAAGGATGGTTCCTCCCAGTTTACCGGCCCCCGGACCCATATCGATCACATGATCGGCAGCAAGGATGACTTCCCGGTTATGCTCCACGATCACCACTGTATTCCCCGATTCCTGAAGCGCCCTGACCTGTGCCATCAGCTTCAGAATATCCCTGGAATGTAAACCCATGGTGGGTTCGTCCAGTATATAGGTAAGGCCGGTAAGCCCAGACCCCAGTTGAGCCGCCAGCCTGATGCGTTGAGATTCCCCTCCGGAAAGCGTGGAAGTGATGCGATCCAGGCAGATGTACGTCAAGCCAAGCCCGGACAATAGCTCGAGACGCCGCACAATCTCGATGATCAGATGAGCGGCTATTTCAATTCCGGCAGGTTCCTTGAAAAGTGTTGCAGAATTTTTAAAAAATGTAACAGCGGCATTCACTGATAAAGCTGAAAGTGAAGCAATATTGATTCCCCCGACAAGGTAAACCAAAGCTTCGGGTCTCAAACGCGTTCCCCGACACACCGGGCAGCTTTCATTTTTCATGAGATGGATCATGCTTTCTCCCCTGTGATCGGCATGTTTGCGTTTGTATTCCTGCCCAATGAGACTCAGAAAACCAGGCCAGGGCCCTTTGAAGTGATGCTCCCCTTCTCGTTCGCCGCGTCTGAACTCCCAGTTCACTTCATAAATTTCCGTTCCGGTACCCGATAATGCTATTTTTTTCTCCCTGTCTGAAAGCGCTGTCCATGGTTTTGAAAAGTCAATACCGTATTTACTGCCAACAGATTTAAGGCTGGCAACATATTGTCCGAACGGATCTCCGTAAAATTTTCCGGTTCCGCTTCTGTCCATAGCTCCGGAAAGAATGGATTTCTCAGGATTGGTGATCAGTTTATCCGGGTCACAGGCAGTGGAGAAGCCGATTCCGTCGCATTCCGGGCAGGCGCCTTCCTGATGGTTGAATGAAAAAAGACTTGAAAGCGGACCGGTAGGCCCGGGATGTCCCAAACGGGAATAAAGGAGGCGATAGAGGTCGTAAATTCCGGTCATGGTCCCGACGGTTGAACGCGGGTTTTGCTGAACCATTCTTTGATCCACGGCAAATGTCGGCGTCAGCCCGCTGACTTCTTCAAAACCGGGTTTTTCCTCGAGGCCGATCCGGGTGCGGGCATAGGTTGAAAAACTTTCGAGGAAGCGGTTCTGACCTTCCGCGTGAAGGGTATCGAAAGCCAGGGAAGATTTTCCGCTTCCCGATACTCCGGTGAGGACCGTTATTTTATGGTGCGGAATCTTCACTTCCAAGTTTTTCAGGTTGTGGGTGGTCACTCCTTTAAAATGGATGCAGGATAAGGCAGATGGGATGAGGGATGGACTCTTCTCTTTAAAATTCGTAGTTCGGGCGGGGTGGGTGGCAGATGAAGGACGGTAAGATTTCAGGTATTCACGGTATGCGTCGGCTGTGACTGAATTTTCGCAGTTTAAAAGCTGTTCCGGCCTGCCGTTGAAAATCAGGTTTCCTCCGTTGGCGCCGCTCCCCGGTCCAAGGTCGATTATCCAGTCGGCAGCAGCCATCATGGCCAAATGATGTTCGATCAGAATTAGGGTATGGCCCTGTTCCACCAAACGGTTCAGGGCATTGATCAATACCCCCACATCGGCCTGATGCAGTCCGGTGGTTGGTTCATCCAGGATATACAAGGTATGGGCGGAAGAAGGCTTGGCCAGTTCCGTGGCCAGTTTGACACGCTGGGCTTCTCCCCCGCTGAGGGTGGAAGAACGCTGTCCCAGGGTAAGGTATCCAAGTCCGAGTCGCACCAGGGTTTCAAGATAAGGCCTGATGCGATCCTGATTTTCGAAAAACAGAAGGGCTTCCGAAACCGGCATTTCCAGTACCTCAAAAATGTTTTTCCCTTTATAAGCAATGGAGAGGGTTTCATTATTAAATCGTTTGCCGTTGCAAGTCTCACAAAGCACTTCCACATTCCCCATAAAATGCATCCCGATCTGTCGATAGCCTGCTCCCTGGCATGACTCGCAACGTCCGCCCCGTGTATTGAATGAAAAACGGCCTCTGTCGTATCCCCTGTTTTTAGCCTGTGGAAGTGAGGCAAAAAGGTCACGGACCCGATCAAATAACCCGGTGTAGGTAGCCGGATTGCTGCGTGGTGTTTTCCCGATGGGAGACTGATCAATTTCAAGGAGTCTTTTCACGGACTCCCACCCCCTGATGTCAGAAAATTGGCTTGTTTCTACTGGTTTTCCGCTGAGTTTATTCCTGATAAAACCGGCCAGGGTGTTGTGAACCAGTGAAGATTTCCCTGCTCCTGAAACTCCGGTAACTACATTCAGTGCGCCAAGCAGGAACGCTGCGTCAATGTTTTTAAGGTTATTGACAGAAGCTCCTTCCACTTTAAGAATTCCGTTCCCCGGTCTTCTCACAGCAGGAATCGGGATGGTTTCAATCTTTTTCAGAAAAGAAAGGGTCTTGCTGCGCCGAAGGATATTTTCCGGCAATCCATCAATTTCATCCGTTGAAATATTCAGAAGCACTTCTCCCCCGTAAATTCCGGGTCCGGGACCAATATCAATGATCCAGTCGGCCTGGCGGATAAATTCTTCTTCATGTTCCACAACCATCACCGTATTTCCCTGATCACGCAATGATTTAAGCACCCTGATCAGTTTCAGGGTATCGTGGGGATGTAACCCAATGGAAGGTTCATCGAAAATATATAACATGCCCGAGAGTCCGGTCACAGACTGAACGGCCAGTTTAAGCCGCTGCGATTCCCCTCCCGACAGGGATGGCGTTTCGCGGTCAAGGGTCAGGTATCCCAGGCCGAGTTCTATCATTAAATCCAGCCGTTCCACGATTTTAGCAATCACCGGATCTGCAACCGGAAGGTCACCCGGTCTAAGATTAAAATTGAGAAGGGTTTTGCGCAACCCGGCAAGCGGGAGGGAGGTAAGACCGGCTATATGATAACTGCCAAGGAAAACGGAAAGCGCTTTTTCATTCAATCGTTGTCCATTGCAAACCGTGCATTTACCGCTTCTGACAAAGCGCAGGATATTTTTATTTCTATCCCGCTTCAGGATGGTTTCCATAATGGGAAGAATGCCTTTATAATATCCCATTTCACGGGGTTTAGCGGTAATCCCACTCCAGCGCATCCTGGATTCCAGGGGATGTTTCCCGAAAGGAATCTCAATCTTATCGCTCCCATAAAGAACGATATGTTTCTGTTGCTCCGTCAGTTCATTCCATGGAATATCGACATTAAAACCCTCCGAACGGCAAACCTGATCCAGCACCTCCATGGTGACCTGGGAATAAATGATATATCCGTTCGGAGCAGTGATCACCAGCGCTCCCTGTCGCAGCGTTCTGTAAGGATCCGCGATCAGAAGGCCGGGGTCAAGCCGGTCCTCCAATCCAAGTCCTTTGCAGGCCTGACAAGCCCCTTCGGGTGAATTAAAGGAGAACAGGCCTCTCCCTATCTTCATGTTTTCATAACCAATTCCAGGCTTTCCTACCCTTGCATATAAAAGGCGTAAATAATCGTAAATGCCGGTAAAGGTACCCACGGTTGACCTCTGGTTTCCGCTTGCAGATTGTTGCTGCACTGAGATCGCGGGAGGTAATCCTTCAATTTTTTCAACATCCGGCTTTCTCATTTTCCCGATAAACTGACGGGCATGGAAGGAGAAGGAACTCAGGTATTTATTTTCGGCTTCCCTGTAAAGGACGTCAAACGCAAGGGAGGACTTTCCGGATCCGGAAACTCCGGTTACCACGATCAGTTTGTTCCTGGGAATTTCAAGGCTGACGGAATGAAGGTTGTTTTCGGAAGCATTCCGGACGATAATAGGATCGTTCCTGTTAGATTTTTCCAAGCTGTTCAAGTGCAAGCAGGTATTCGGATATAATTTCCCTGATAATTTCTCCGGCAGGTTTAATTTCATGAATCAGGGCTGAAACCTGCCCGATCTCAAGCTCTCCTTCTTCCAGATTTCCTTCAAACATCCCCATTTTAGCCCTTTTATTCCCAAGGAGCGTTTTAAGTTCTTCGGCGGTTGCTCCGGCATCTTCCAGAATCTGAACTTCATCGAAAAACCTGTTTTTCAGAAGCCGTACCGGTCCGATTTTTTTCAGGGAAAGCAGGGTGTCGCCTTCTCCGGCTTTCAGAATTTTCTCTTTGAAACCGGGATGTGCGGAAGACTCAACGGAGGCGATGAAGCGTGAACCAATCTGTACGCCTTCGGCGCCGAGCGCCATAGCGGCAAGCATGCTGCGGCCGGTGGCGATGCCACCGGCCGCAATAACCGGCAAAGAGGTGGCCGCATGGACCAGGGGGATCAGGGTCATGGTCGTGGTTTCTTCCTTTCCATTATGTCCTCCGGCTTCGAATCCTTCTGCAACGATGGCATCCACGCCAGATTCTTCGCATTTTTTTGCCGATTTAAGGCTGGCAACCACATGAACCACGGTAATACCTCTTTGTTTCAGGTAAGAAGTCCATTTTGCAGGATTTCCTGCCGAAGTGAAAATGATTTTTACTTCTTCCCGGAGGATGATATTGAATAGTTCTTCCACCCCGGGGTATAATAAAGGAACATTAACCCCGAAAGGGTTTCTGGTAGCAGCTTTACATTTTTTAATCTGTTCCTCCAGGATCTCCGGATACATTGAACCCGCTCCGATCAGTCCCAATCCGCCGGCATTGCTCACCGCCGCTGCCAGCCTCCAGCCCGAACACCAGATCATCCCGGCCTGGATAATCGGAAATTCAACCCCAAGAAGAGATGTGATCCTGTTATTCAACGGATGAATTCTCCCTAATTTCCTTTTTTATATACAATGGAAACCAGGGTCTTATCATCTCCGCCCATATTGATGGAAAGCCCGTATGGTCGTTCAGGACTGATGTTAACCTGGGCCTCTCCTGCTTTGCCGGTAAGTTGTTCCCAAATGGTTACAGCCTGGTGAACGCCGGTGCCTCCGGTGGGATGTCCCCATCCAATGAGTCCGCCCGTGGTGTTGATGGGAACACGCCCATTACGGGCCGTATTTCCTTCCAGAATGAAATCGGGCCCCATGCCCGGTTTGGCGAATCCGATGGCTTCCATACAAAGCACTCCGGCAATGGTAAAGCAATCATGGATTTCGGCAGTTCCGATCTGGTCAAGTGTTATTCCGGCAAAGGCCAGGGCTTCCTTGACCGCTTCCCTGGTCGTGCTCAACACGGAAGGATCTCCCGGTTTTTGGGTAATGTCTTCTTCAATTTGTCCCCAACCCTTCACTTCCACGGCATCACTTGCAGCAAAACCGCAACGCTTTAATCCTTCCTCGGAAACGATGGCAATGGCCGAAGCTCCGTCAGAAACTTTTGAGCAATCGAAGATATTCAGGTTATCGACAAAAGCTTTTCCGTTGGGTTCCATCATCGCAACCGCTTCAAGGTCTTTCGTGGTATTATGATATTCCTGGGCCGTGGGGCAAAGCCGGGCATTCTCAATGGCATTGCGATACCAGGCCGCGAAAGCTTTTCGTGTTTTATCGCGTCCGTACTTTTCAAAATAAGCGCCCGCACGATCACTGAACTGACCCGGGAAAAAGTAAGCATGACCGTCTTTCCGCTCCTTAAACCATCCTGCCCCTGCAAGATAATCCGCACAATAGATCGCTTTCACGGTATTCTGAACTTCTACCCCGATCACGAGAACTACTTCTGCTGTTTCAGCCAGGACGCTTTTAATTCCGCTCATCAGCGCCAGTCCGCCGGTGGCACAGGCCCCTTCGACACGGATTGCAGGCTTGTACCGTAAGCCTTCGTCAACGTACGGGAAAAAAGCAGCCAGGTTGGCCTGGCGGTTAAACCGTGAAGCCATGAAATTGCCGATCACACACTCATCCACATTTTGTGCGCCTCCGATAAGTTTAAGCGTTCCCTGTCCGGCTTCCTTGATGTAGTCCTCCAGTCCGGGACGTTCTTTTTTCGGGTTGAACTCTTTACGGCCGGTCCCCATTGCAAGGGTGTTGTACCCGGCTATCATATATACTTTACGTCTAAGTTTTTTCATATCTGTTGTTTTTTGCTCCACCCCCAAGACCGAGGAAAGCGGGTTGGATCTAAACTAAATAATTATTAATCGGACCATACGCATGGAAAAAACCGGTCAGCAAAACCGTGTTCACATCGTTTTCGTTGAATGCCACACCCTCTTTGATGAGGTTCAGTCCTATTTCACGCGAACGAATTGCATAAGCGATGGCAAGCCTGGATCCCAGACCTGTGGCCGTGCGGAGCCCGGAAAAATATTTTTGCAGGATTTCTTCCTTGTTTTTATTTCCGACCACCGTTTTCCAGGCCGGAGCAGACAGGGCAGGCCCCAGCTTCTGATCTGCAGCAGACTGAATATCGGCTATCGGAATATAGGCTTTTTTATCCGGGTCATAAATGGAAACCGGTCTTCCTTTCTCATATTTAAGGATTCCATCTTTCTGGGATCCGTCGGAAAACTGTCCTCCGGTGATCCCCTGCGACATAAACCGATCCAGGAGCGGGCTGTGAAGCGCTTCATCCTTTGCATATGGATTCATGACCGACATGATGAAACTGCAAACATCCACCCCTACATAATCGATCAACTGGAAAATGCCCATCGGGCGGACCAGGTAATCCTGGCTGATTTTATTCATGATGTAGATGGATTCCGCTAAAGACATTTCCTTGCAAAGCTGGTCCACCTCAGCCGAGGCATGAAGGATGTCGCGCATGAAATGACCGTTTCCGATAAAGCCTGCAATGTCGTGAGCCGGCACCACCACTTTGCGGAGGTTCTTTGCATAGGCACGGGCAAATTCTTCCACTTCGCCCAGGGTTCCTTCCGCCCTGATGATTTCAACCAGCTTCTGAACTGCCGGCGGATTGTAGAAATGGAATCCTATTATCCTTCCGCCAAGTTTTGCTCCCTCATCCAGTTTTGTAATCGGAATGGAAGAAGTATTGGTAAAAAACCATGGGGAATGAGGATTATTTTCACTGATTTTTGAGAAAATGCCGATCTTTAAAACGGGATCTTCCTTAATGGCCTCAAAAACCATCTTTGAATCGAAAGCAGCTTCCAACCTTGTGGTGGTTCTCACCAGACTAAGGACATCGAAAATGTACTGGTCGATAATTTCGCCATTTTCGATCAGGTCGGCCCTACCGGCATAAACCTTTCGCAAAGCCCCAACCTTTTTCTCCGCTATTTTTAAAACCTGCGATTTGAGGTACTTCATAACCCCTGCGAGGGCTTCATCAGAAACATCAATGGCGTTCAGCACAAAGGTTTTGCCTTTGTTTTCCGGTTTCAGGCCAAGGTCGGCCATTTCCACCGCGGTAAGGAGCAGAATGCCGCTCCCCATTTTCCCGGCAGCGCCCAGCACCGAAACATGTTGCAATCTTTCTTCGTAAGTCATGTTTATTTCTTTTAAAGGTTCAATGTTTTATTTTAAAATCAGGCTTCGGAAGGATGCATCCTGAATCCTGTCTTCTTTTTCGAATTACCAGTTTGGTTTTCGTTTTTCCAGAAAGGCTTTGAGTCCTTCCTTTGTAGCCGCTTCATCAAAGAGTTGTGAAAAAGCTTCGGCTTCCATCCGGCTGGCCTGGTTAAAATCCAGCTCCCTACCCTGGCGGATGATTCTTTTGGCAGCGGTGATGGCGCCGGAACCATTGTTTGCAATCCGGGCAGCCATTTTCATGACTTCTTCCATCAGGGTTTCCGGTTCTGTGATTTTCTGAACCAATCCGATTCTGAGTGCATCTTCAGCATTGATGGTTTCGGCCGTCAGGATAAGAAATAGCGCATTGCCGAGTCCGGTAAGCCTCGACAAACGCTGGGTGGCGGCATAACCCGGGATCAGGCCAAGGTTCATTTCCGGCTGCCCGAATTTAGCCAGTTTGCTGGCAATGCGAAAGTCGCAGGCCATGGCCAGCTCCAATCCTCCGCCGAGGGCATAGCCGTTCACCGCGGCAATGACCGGAATTTTCAGGTGTTCAAGCCTGCTGAATGCAGCCTGTCCTTTCAGGGAGAACTGAAGTCCCTGTTCATGGCCAAAACTGACCATTTCCGCGATGTCAGCCCCGGCTACAAAAGCTTTACCCTCCCCGGTAATGACTAAAACCTTTACATCTTCCCTGGCTTCCAGTTCATCCAGGAAATGGCTGAACTCATTGAAAAAATCCGAATTGAGGGCATTCAAAGCAGAAGGCCGGTTCATGGTCACCAACGCGATCCGGTCGGCAATCTGAATTTTAAGAATCTTATATTCCATTTCTACTGATTTATAATCAAAGTGTTTTCGCGATTTAAATTTAGAAAAAAAAATTAATTTAACAACTTTCCGGCCTGAAAAAAGATAAAATACATGAAAGTTTCTTAACGGGGAGTTGCGGTGGCAGGGAAGACGGTTTTAAAATCATTTTTCATGCTGATCATGATCCAATGCGCACGCCTGGCAGTTTTCAGGACTTCTTCAGCTCCTTCATAATACTGATATTCCCGCTCCGGATCATCATGCACCAGGATCATCCTTAAAGGAGGATGGCGTGGGTTGCCACTATATTCAATCATGGGAATATCGCCGTCTGAATTCCCGATCACGATCAGGGGTTTTTTTCCGATATGCAAAAAGATGTTTTCAGGCTTCCCTGATTTCCAGCATTCCGAATTCATTTTTTCCGTTCTGACGATATCTTTTGAAGCGGAATCGAACCTGACATGATAAGAAGTTCCGATCACCCTTTCGGGCGGTATATGGCAGGCAGATCCGGCCAGGATGCGGATAAAATCCATGTCGCTGCCGGTGCAGATAAAACTCCGGATCTGATGGGCTTCGAAAAAGGTGAATAATTCCAGCATGGGCTGATACATACAATCTTTATACAAGCTTTTAAAACGCGGATGCCTCGCTGTATTGAACCAGGCGGATGCCAGGGTGTCAAAAACAGAAGGAGCGTAAATAAAAGCGGGAAACGCCTTTTTAAAAACATTCTGGATATAATCGGGTTTTTCGACCATCAAAGTGCCATCAAAATCGAAAACCGCGATCCGCTCGGCTGTATCCGTATATAAAACGGAGCGGGGATCGCTGATCTGCTTCACATAACGTATGATGGCCTCTTTCACGGGGGTATTATTCCAGGAAGGCAGCGGATCCAGGGCCGGCAGCATGGTCTGGTTGATACAAGCTGCCTGAAACAGTACCAGGAGGAAAAAAGGCGCAAACTTTTTCATCATGGAGCCGGATGCTTATGCTCTTTTATTTTTTTCCGAAGGAAATCAAACAGGTATAAAAAACCTGCTATCACAATAAGGGCGCCAACAATGCTTAATACCAACCAATAATCGTCACGGGCCACGCCCGATTTGGCAAAGGCCTGGATGCCAAACCCCAAAATAAAAACGAGGCAGCATGAAAGGAAGTAAAACAAAGATTTCATATTTCCGGTTTTAACAAGGATCAAATATACAACATTAAGTTCTCAAATGTTCAGGGGGTAAGCGTATGATGCCTGACGCCATCCTTATAGGCAACCACAAAGGCATCCCGTATCCCGTGTTTTTTCAACTGATTACATATTTCTGTTGCCCTGGCCGGGTCTTTATAATTTCCAACCAGGAAGCGTTCCATCTTCCCTTCTTTTTCCAGTCTTACCGGATAAGGTACGCGATAATGCTTTTGTATCCAGGCTGGCGTGTACTGATGCCGGTCGTAGGCGCAGATCTGCACCACGTAATCATAGGTTTCGGACGGTGCCGGGGGCGTGATCAGGTGAACCGTCATCTGCGGAGGAGGAGGCTGAACCGGTGGCTGAACCGGAACGGAATACTGAAAAGCAGGTATGGGATAGTCTTTTATTTTAGCCGATTTGCTGCGCGGCTTTCCAAGATTCAGGGAAATTCCAACGCCCAGGTAATCGTACACATCCCATCCGGCTCCTCCGGCCGTCTGATCCAGCAGATCTGAATTTACAAAGCGGAAAGTCCATTCGAGCGAAACATTCAGACGATCGCCAAGGCGGCAGGTGGCGCCCAGTCCCAGGGGGACCACCAGGGCGGTGTGAAAATTATTCAGCGGATTGCTGGTGCTGAGCGAGTCGGCATTGTAAACCACGCCCTTAACTTTTGTATACCAGGCAGAACAGCCCGCACCCAGGGTTCCGTAAACAAAAAACCTGCGCCCGGATTTATAGGGTGAAAGCAGGTTTGAAAAATTGATCACCCCGTTCACATTCCCCTCAGCAAGTACGCCTGTGAAAGACCGGTCCACGATGCTTCCATTGATGACCGTGTTGCCGTAACCGTTGAGCCAGGCTCCAAGCAGCTGAATGCGGAAACCTATTACGTTGGTGATCTGGTATTGGGTATACAAACTTCCTGCGAGAGAAGTGTTTTTCCAAAAGCGCAGGGTGTTGTTCGTGAGATCGCCCACGTAAAAATCAGGCCCGAAGCTGATGCCGATACTCCAGCGTTTTGCAAAACCCGGATCGGCATAAGACTTTAAAGGGTCATCCTGTGCCCTTACCAGGGCGGGAAAAAGAGCGAACAGGAATATCCAGATGAATACGATTCGGGGCATGAAGCTGTTTTTCAAAACGCAGGAATAAAAGTAGAAAACTTTTCCGTGTCCCGGGGGAAAAATCTTCCTTTCACCCGTTTGATTTTCTGGCCTGAATTTCATTTATACGATGTGTGCATAAAAATATCCGGGCGACCGTGAGAATATTTAAATAAATCCCATATATTTGAAAGACAACTTAAAAACAGCCAGGCAAATAAGTGCAATATAGCGCTTATCCATTTTTATTCCTTTTTTTACCAAGCAGAATGGCTGTATAACAGACATATAGCAATAATATTGGCGTTA
>Ga0268283_1000067_pt1 | contig 104798 bp, 125 predicted proteins | sample saktaG_13_FD_190140 | JGI IMG/M metagenome (GOLD analysis project Ga0268283, IMG submission 190140) | Saline water microbial communities from Sakinaw Lake, British Columbia, Canada - sak_2013_06_06_36m | ecosystem: Environmental > Aquatic > Non-marine Saline and Alkaline > Saline ...
AAACCCTTCGCTGAATCATGTCCTGAACGGATTCACCGGAGATTGAAGATTGATAGTCAAATCCTGCTTGTTCTGTTTCGTTTAATGAAATGATGTAATCTGGCATTGGTTTAGTCCCTTTTATCCGCGTAATTTCTTGATTAAACAAAAATAACTTGCTTGGTTATAAGCAAAACTCGCATTTTTATAGTTGAATGATTGTGTTGCTCCGCCTATGTCTGCTGACCAAAGTTGGGACATATCAGCAGGGGAGGTAGTTGGGGCTGTTCCTTCGCCAAGGCCGAGGACTTTGGCTCCAGAGGTTCCAGCAGCTGTGATGCCACCAATGAGAAAGTTTCCATTTGTTAAAACTCTAAATAATTCAGCAGAATTCATTGTAATAACAAACGGAAAGTTTGCCTGTGACCAAATATCCCAAGTAGAAGATGAAGGTCCGATGTAACTCAGGGTCGTCCCTGAAGCTATCTCAAACTGAACTGACCCGGAAGATTTGTACATGCTGACGATTGAACTCGGATTAGCGTTTCCTATACCTAAATTCCCCACACAGTATATTTTACCAGCAGCATTCATCCACCCCTGTACAACCCCTGCGCTATTCACAAAAACCATAATCGGAGCCTGAACACTCGCAAGAGTAGATGATGCAGCCAGAGTACAAGCAGTATCAACAACGCACTGAGTAGAGTTAGTCCAGGATTGGACATACCTTGTCACGCTCGCCTGATTCACAGCAGTCGTAATCAGTGTTGTGCCGAGCAAAGGATTATTTGCATCATATCCTGCAAGGATCGCATCAGCAGCAGAAGTAAAGGTGATCGTTGTACTGGAACCGGAGGTTGAAATTGTACCTGCAAAGGTTGTGATAATTGCTGGACCTTTTGCTTTCAGTGGTGAAAATCTCCCCATTGCAGGAGTTGTATTACCTATTAACGTATTGTCAATTGCACCACCAGAAATCAAGATATTCGTCAGATCTATATTCTTTTCCAGTACATCCCAATTCGCCCCCACAGCAGCTTCCGTCCCCGCAGCACTCGAATCAACTTTGCAAAGCAGTAAGTCCCCTGCCGCAACAACCGTTCCAGAAGCCCCTCCGATCTTCCCAGCAACACTCACGATATAGACGTGACCTGCATCAGCAGCGGGGTAGTTGGGGGTTGTTGAACAGTCTATAACGCCTTTGTAAATCAGAGCATTAATAGACCCTGCCAGTGCATCTACATAAGCCTTAGTAGCAGCTTGAGAAGCTATTCTCGTATTCGAATTCCCAGCCAATGATATATCAGTATCAATCTTTGAAGTTAACCCTGCGGGAGTAACAATTCTAGTTCCATCACTACCTGTTATTACTTCATTAGTTGTTGCAATAGGATTTACTCCACCAAGAGTAGAACCATCTCCTATATAAATTATCTTTAAATCTAGATCATAAATAGGCTCTCCATTTGCAGGTATTATCAATAATCTATTAGTAGTGGTTAAACGTCTTAATTGTAAAGTACCCATAGTTATTTCCTAATAATTTATTGTGACTATCAAATCTTCTTTAATGGTACGAAGATACTCTCCAAATCCTAAAACTATAGGAGTATAAGGATCTACTTCTTCACCATCTAACACCATTAATGGAACTTCTGCCCTATTAACTTCACTTATTGTATCATAGATTTTTTTAGTAATTTCTGTTAAATAGAAAGATTTACCTAATTTATAGATATAGTCATTTAATAATCCATATATTATATCATGTAGGTTAGAAATACTAGGATGGCTTCTATTCACAGTTAAAGAGAAACTGATTTCTAGATGCTTATAAATAGGATTAAAAACTATTGCTCTGGTAGTAATCATCTTGTAATTATCAACATAAGATAATAAGCTATCTCCATTAGCATCCCAGTACTCCTCAGGATTAGCCCATTCTTCTCTTGTTTCATCAATCATATTTTGAGTTAAAACACATATTTCTACAGTACAACAACTTCTATCTACTGCTTCTTGTAGGGTAATCAATTCATTAGCAGTGATTAAAGTCTCATCAGTAGCTTTGTTTATTAGTGTCTCAAATATTGAATCAATATTATTCTCTTCTACTTTTCTAACTATCGCATCAACAGCTCCCGGATATGAAAGTAGAATATATTTCCAATCATTTAAAGTTACTGCCCTGTCTTGTGTGGAGTGCCAACCAGCTAGCATATATCTTAACTTTTCTATGCTATCCTCATCACTACCACCATAAATAGAGTCAATTACTTTAACATTAGCAATTACCGACTTACCACTTATTGTAGGAATTACTATCTTACCTAAATCTGTATTTCTAGTTATAAATGTATCTTTACCTGTTGTACTTAAGTATTGAACAAGTATATGATCATTTATAGAAAGTTTCTTGCCCTTAGTTGCATCCCCAAATAATAGGTAAATTCCACCATTGTAATAGGTTCTTACAACTACAGAGTCTTCATCTAAGGATAAAAATTTATCAACCCAAGGAATATTATTTTCTACTATTAATAGATTTCCATTACTATCTACTAAATAATTATCTAATGACAGTACTGAAGATTTAATCCCATCAGTAATGGCAGAAGCAATATTAAAGGAAACAGAGGGTATGATTATTCTCTCAAAGTCTATTCCTTCTATTCCAATAGTAGCTAACTGTGATCCATTGTAGTAATAGTTGTTATTTGGAGTACTTGTTAACAATAGATATTCTTTATGCCCTTCTATTACTTGTATCTTATTACCGGATAGAGAAAAAGTAGTAGTACCCACTGGTATTTCAACAGTTTCTAATGTAGTAACAGAAACAGAACCCTCAAGTACCGTACCCGCACTAAGAAGTATTGTTTCTATAGTGGCAGACTGAAAAATTAAATCAATAGTACCTACAGCAGGAGCTTTTCTGTTAACATTATACCCAAGCATATCTGCTATTAAATATATACTTGTCTTATTTAAAGCTGTAAACAAATATTGCTCTTTTAATCTCCCATCCATCTTAAACATTAATAATTCAGAAATTCCACTAATTAAATCAATAACTGTTTTACCAACAGATGATTCAAACATATCCTTCCAGATCTCATAGTCTGGTAAAGTCTTTAGGTATTCTACTACACTGTTTTGGATATTAAATCTATTTTGGGCTCTTCCATCAATTAATAAACTCACTATTCTATTCTCCTATTAAGAACCCCATTATAAGTAAATTCTCCATTGAAACCCACTATATCTAGAACCAATTCTAGATCATATCTATTATCATCATAAGACGGAGTAATTTTACTTTTGAAATAATTTATTCTAAGTCTAGGATCCCATCTTGTAAAACACACAACCAACTCTTTCAAGATTTGTCGTGCAATAACATCATCCATTAATTCAAATAATAAAGAATCTATTTCACAACCAAACTCAGGATTAAACAATCTTTGTTTTGGAGAAAAAGCTAATAGAATTTCTATAGAACCTCTAATTGATTCTAAATCTTCACTAAATTTTTCATTAGGATTTAAAGGTATATCTGAGTATATTGACATTAGTACCTAACTTTCCAAGAGACCCTCTCTAGAAATAGACATAGTACAAGAATAATGATTATCCATTACAGTATGAATTACTTTAGTAACTAACCAGCTCCCCATAAAGGGTAAGATTGTTTCTTGTGTTTCTGGCTTAATAAATAATCCTTCTAAACAATCTAACACATATATATCCTTATACTCTTTATGTAAAATAATATCTGTTGTTACTGCGGATAATGAAGCTCTACCCTGAAAGTTTTGACTTTCGGCTTTTAACCAGTTTTCATGCATGTTATCATTTAAGGAACCAATAGGAGCATACTTTGTAGTATCATCCATCCCTATAAAACCTGACATATGTTGATCTGGAGTATTTATTTCTTGTTCATTCAATCCTTTTTCCCAAGAATGAAAAGGTAAAATTCTTTCTTTTCCGATCCAAGCAGATAAAAACCCATCTTTTTCTGTTAAAGATAAATCCTCTACTGGGATATCAACCTCTCCATGACCAAAAGAGAATCTAGGTTTTAGCAAGGATGTAACTGGTTTATAAATAAATAAACCATCCCTACGTGCTGCATACATAGCTGGTTTCTGTTCACCAAACCAACCATGAGTCACTACTTCCTCTAGAAATCTCCTGTCTGATATATTATACTGCAACCAAAGCATTTTATCATCAGATACTTCTAAATCCTGAGTAAATCCTATTCTAGAAGTTAAAGTAGTTACAACATCAGAAGAACTTTGTAGATCAGAGTGTGAATTATAAACATTTGTTCTATGAACATTATAATAATCCATAGAATCATAAGAAAGCCAGATATCAACCAACCATCTATTGTTACCACGATACGTAGCTACTTTTTTCTTAAAAACTTTCATAGAGCAGGAAGTTTCTATAGAAGTCCTCCCTACTCCAACAGATACTTTGAATCCGGGAGTAGTGTACTGCTGAACTTTTTCCCACCTTTGAGTTTGAAATCTCAAGGAACAGATAGGTAAAGCTAAATCTGAAGTTTCTACTATGGATAAAGCTATAAACTCATCCTGATAAATATCATCATCATTAATATCTACACACCAGTAATCTTCATTCTGTATCATACCCTATACTCCATTTTCTTTCTAGTTAAATAAAGAAATAATTTAGAGGATTGCGGAATATTAAGTGTTGGAACATCCAGAGTAAAGGGATCAATTAATTTATTAAATAACATCAATACCCACCAATAATCTGGATCTTTATAAAAAGTATAAGCAATATTGTCAATCCTATCCTCTACAAGTACTGAGTAAACAATATAGGGCAATTTATAAAAGTCTCTATCTATACTCTTTTTTAAGACATCATAATCATTATTGTTTGGAATATACTCTAGAGTTACTGCTCTATTAGTTAAAGATTGAACTCTATACGGCTCTAAAGCAGAAATAAAAACATCCCACTTAATTTGATTAAAACTGACATATCTATATATAGCCATATTACACCTTAAACCAGCTCATAAAATCTTCGACCAGAACAACTTTTTTTGTCTTGAAAACCATTGATACATCTGCTTTAACTGGATATCCAGTTTTATCTAAGGCTGAAGAATAAGTGATATTACAACTAACTGGTAGTAACCAATCAATAATAGATAAATACTTTGTCTCTACATCACAACATCTTTTCATTGAAGCTACTGGAGGAGTAAGTACTCCACTATCAGCATTAATAGGTAATGGCCATCTACCTAAGTTCCTTGATTTAGCTAGTACTTCAATAGCTGCGTTACGGACAGCTATATAAGCAAAATTAAATGTTAACATTAAAGGTTCTGTACCTTGGTAACTCTGATAAGTAAACTGATCTATTAACATAGTCTTACCCATAGCTGCAGGAAATTTACTTAAAGAATCTAAAGGCTGATCTGTCATAGTAGACCAATTGGCATCAGTATTTATCTGCATATCACTTGTCATATATGCAAGATGTACTCCATGAACTGGATGAGTTAATGTAACTGCATAGTAATCCGATGCATAGAATGTATCAAACCATAACTGTGTCATTTCTTTATCCTAGTATTCCTGAAGAAAGAAGAGATATACCAGCATCAAAAGGATCTGTATCCTGAGTTACACTCTTAACGGAAGTATTAAGACTCCTTGTTGGAGCTTCTGGCCTCTGACGAGATTGAGTTTCTGATATATTTTTTAAATACTCTTTAGATACCCTTTGATTCTCTGACTGTTTTTTATTCTCAAAGTCCTTAAGTATAGGTATAGGAGTCCCTTCTTGCTCAGAAGATTCTACAGAGCTAGCCGCTCCAATAGATCCAAAATCAGTCATTGAGGTATCTACTGGACTCCAAGAGTTCATAGCGTCAATAGATGGTGAAGCAAAAGCTCCTGAAATTGACTTATCTGGTAACGTGTAACTATTATCTGCTAGGGTAATTGGCTGAGTACTTTGAGTTGAAACAGGGGGTTGTATTTCTTTATCTATAGTGGACAGATAATTAGAAGATTTTTGATCTGATAACGGTCTCCTATCCTGTGATAGTGATATGTCAAGCTGTGCTTGCTCCCGCTCGTCAGAGGTACTTTTATCTTTCTTAGCTAACATCTCCTGTTGCTCTTTCTTTAAATTAACTAGAGCATCATTCTTCTCATCCACATTTAGACGTTTAGATACACTATCTTGAACATCCTTACTATTTTTACCAAAGTACTTCATTGTACCATTTGGATTAACCTTCCCACTTTCTTCATAAGTTTTTTTAATGAAATCCTCGTCTGAGATTCCGGTGGCATCCTTGCCTAAGGCATTTTTAAACATACCTTCAGCACCACCCGCACCGTGTTGAACTGCTCTAGACCACACTACATCTTTAGCAGAATCACTCATGTGCTCTACATCTACTCCCTGTTCCTTTAACGAGGCTACTACAGGATCATAGTGTGTTTTCTTAATATACTCATGCTGCTCATTACCAAAATTAGGATCTTTAGCTGCCACTTCTTTCCACTTTGCACTAAATTCTGGAGTTCCAGGTCTTAATCCTTTAAATTCTTCTGCATGACTATTTTGAGCAGCAAATTTTCCTACGGTACTTCCACTCCCACCTTCTGAGGACATCTGATGAGTACCATAAGATACTCCACCTTTATCCCCTTTTCCAGAAGAAACAGTATCTGCCCCTTTAGTACCTGATTCATACTTAGCAGATAAACCACCTAAACCCTCCGGAGCAACTGAACTAGGGGAAGTTCCTTTTATTCTTCCTTCTTTTGTACTTTTAACTCCTGATAACTTGTTTTCTAGCTCACTGATTTCTTGAGTAGTGTGCTCTATTCCTTTAGTATCCCCACTTGCTTGATATTGTGCAAGTAATTCTTTCTTAGAGGATATTTTTTCTTCTAACATAGGAACTAAAGATTCTTTACTAACTTTTTGTTTTCGTAATTTTTGAATCTCTTCTTTTCCTGAGGCCAATATATCCAAAGACTCTTTACTGTTTGGATCTTCGCTTTTTCTTACTGCATCCATTTTTTCTTCAATTTTTCTAATCTTCTCTGCTTTTAATGACTCAAAAGTAGTAGAATATTTTTTAACTGAAGAAGAAGTTTCACCACCAGATTTCTGCCCTGGGAGTGGCATTCCAGTAGCAGTAGTTCCTATAGATTTCACAGTAAAAGATTCAGGTTTTAATGTGTTAGACTTACGTAAGTCTTTCTCTAACTCCTCTATTTCTTCCTTTAATTTTTTCTTTTCTAACTCATCGCTTTTGTCACTTAACTCTTTTAATTCTTCCTTTTTATCTTTTATCTTTTGTTCTAATAAAGGAATTAAATTATCCTTAGTTAAGTCTTGTTCCTTTAAAGTCTGAATCTCTTGATTTTTCTTTTCTATTTCATCATTATACTCTTTAGCACTGAACTTTTCAGGACTCTTAACTATTTCATCTTTTTGTTCTTGTAGCTTTTTAAGTTTAGATTCTTTTAAAGTTTGAAATAATGAATCATACTCTTTAATAGGCTTTGTTATAGAACTTTTTATATCTCTAGGAGTGTTACTTTCCTTTGTTTCCTTTACTCTAGCTAATTCTGATTCTAAACTGCTTATATCTTTAGAATCTGCTTCCATAGACATTTTGTCACTAGAAGTGTACCACAAATTACCTTTAGTTTTTTCTAATCTTTCTTTCTTTTCTTTAAGTTTAGACTCCATTAGAGGTATCATGTTTTCTTTACTTAAATCTTTATCCTTTAAGTCTTTTAACTCTTTCTCCTTGTTACTTACTTCTTCTTTATCTTTAGGATCAGTACTATATTTTTTATAATTTATTTCTGTTTCCAACTTTATTCTTTTTTCATCTTTTAACTTGTTAAAAGAACCCCTATAATTATCTATAGACTCCGAGGGCTTTGACTCCGGTATAGGAGGTGATTTCCAAGTACCCTCTTTTGACATCTCAATTAAATTTTTATACTTTGCTTTTCTATCTTCTAATTCTTTTATCTTTTTCTCATCTGCACCAAAAAAACTACCTTTCTCCTCAAATATTTTTTCATCAATCTTACTTACAGCAGTTTCTAACTTATCACTACTATGTAAATCCTTTAGGTTACTTATTTGTGATTCATCTACTTTTTTTGGATGAAGAGAATCATATAAAGATTCACCTATTGATTTACCTTTATTTAAATGAGTGATACCCTTATTTAATAGTGTACCAGCCCCATACCCTATTGCTCCCGCACCTAAAGCTCCTATAACTGGCATAGCTGCTGAACCCGCGATAGCAGATCCTGCACCACTTATAGCACCTCTCACTCCTCCTAATATTCCACCTGTTGCACCTGCTCCAGCTGCACCTGCAGCTCCATAACCTAGTAAAGACTTTCCAGTATCCCAAATAGATCCAAAAAATCCTTTCTTTCCTTCTTCTTTAGGAGATAACTTATCTTTTAAGTCCTTAACTTTACTAAAGAAACCTTTTTTTGGTACAACTGTTTGAGTAGCTGTTTGAATAACAGAAGCATCAGGTATTTCTCTAGCTTCTTTCATATTCTGATGTTGTTCCATAGTCTTTAAAGGTTCTTCAACTCTGGAACTTAAACTCTTATCTATCTTAGTGGAACTATTATTTATAGTAGATATAATACTATCACTTTGTTTTACATTTTCAACTTTACTACTATCCGTGGACTTAACTAAATTTTGTAAGAGACTAATAATTTGCTGAAAATAATTTTTTTGTTCCTTATCTCTTTCTAAAACTCTATCCTCTTTTGATGTAATAGTTTCAGTGTACTTATTTTTTATATTTTCAGTGTTTTCTGTATTCTCTGTACTTGTAATATTCTCTTCACTTGTTTTAGTAGAATGCTCACTATTTTCTGGTGTCTTTAAGTCAGAGTCTATTGATTTGCTAGGAAATTTATTTTTTAGAGCAGTAGAGAGAATAGATAAAGGTTTAATTTCTGAAATCTTTTCGGTTACATGAAAAATTTCATCTGCCATAAAGTATAAAGGAGCTAGAGGGCCCATCATACTCCCAACTACTCCTTTTATAGCACCCTGCTTAATTTCTTGAATCTTTCCTTGACTCTGATCAAGAGTATTTCTTATACCCTGTTTTGCTTTATCTTTTAGAGATACATGGTTATCCTCTTCATCAGAATTTTCTCTAATTCTAGTAGCCCCATATCTAGCTCTATCTCTTTTATCATTATCTATGTCGCCACTAGTTACACTTACTGCTCCATATCTAGCTTTATCTCTTTTCCTTTGTAGTTCTAAAGCTTTTGCTTCCTCTTCTTGGTGTTGAATTTTTTCAAAAAGAAGCTTTTTCTCTTTATTAGCTAGATCATTTCTAAGTTTATCATTATCCATAACAATCACTTTTTATAGTAGTTAACCAGACTGTCGTAAAGAACTCTTACTTCTCGATAACTCCGGTTCAACAGCTGGCTCATGTTTCCTAACTTTGCCAAATAAAATTCTGTCTCTAATAGTTTGGTTATCGAAAGAGAAGGAACGAAGCTGAAGTAACCTCCACTGAAAAGTAAAAATTTTAGTAAAAGCACAAGAAGGACACACAACATTAAAAGAACTGTCTAAACCATGAGACATTAATTCTATAGCTTCTAAAAGTGTAGCATAATCCATAGAAGTTATATCATTAATACTTATTCCAGACAAAGCTTCTACTTTCTTAATTATAGAAAAGTTTTCTTGGTCTTTAGATAAGGATTTATAATGTTTTAATCTAAAAAAGTCTACAGTAATTTGTTTTCCGTCTTCAAGAGTTATTTCTGCTTCAGAAGTAATTTCTTTAGGTAACTCTTTAAAATTTATTTCACCATGAGTTACTTTTCTTGTTAACTTAGGAATTTTAGAAATACGTTCTGGACCTACTTTAAGATATAATTCATCTTCTGGTAAATTTGAAAACTTCTCTTTACACTTAGGACACTCTCCTAAATTAATGGTATATGTAGGATCAGCATAACTAATTGCTGCTAAAGTTAATTCTATGAACTCCCAGTCACCTACAGAGATTTCTTCAAAATCAATACCTTTTATTATATCTCTTTCTTTGATAAAAGGAATAATATCTTGAAGTTTATCCTTATGCTCAGAAAAAGTCATTACTTCTCCATAGGTTAAACCTCTTATCTGAATTAAATTTTTCTTCACTTCTTCATTGTAAGGAATATATCCAGAAGGCAACTTATTTAAACTAATATACATATTATACTCTCTTTCTATTTTATCTTCTTATGTTCCTACTATAGTAAAAGCCATAGAAGGACTTACTTGAGCATTTTTATCAGAAGTATAACCATAAGTGATATTACCAGTGGGTAATAATAAAATTGTTCTCGTTTGTGCTACGGATCCATCTGCACTGAACATTTCAATCGTTGCTTGTCTAGCTACATTGGGATCCCCTATTAACCCTATCCCCCAAGTAACTGAATTAGAATAATCATTTAACCATTCTTCCAACCAACTGAATATTGAATAGGAATCTAGTTCATAGACTACTATATCCATATTCCCCTTTGCAGAATTTTTTGGAAAATCAAAATCCCAAGGCCCATAAGAAATCTTATCATTCTGAAAAACAGCTACTTCTTCATTTAGCGCATTACAAGGAAAAGTACCTTCAAAGGTATCAAAAGTTAAATCCCACATATATGCTCTAGCCACAGGAAAAGTATTTATCCATGTATTTACAGTGGTCAGCATGTATTAACCTCTTAAGAAAGTGTTGCTAGAAATTAATCTAGCAACACTTAGACTTACTTATGTAAGAGTAGCAAAAGCATATGCTACAGTAAAGGTACACTCATACATACCTGCTTTATCTGATGTAGTTCCTGGAAAGGAAAGATCTCCAGTGAGTACACAGTTATTTAAGGTCCAAGTTACTCTTGGAGAGTTATCTATACCATTAAGAATTATTTGCATACCATCCATCTCTCCATACCCTGAAGCTAGAGAAATATCTGGATGCGCTCCCAATTCTGGATCAAAGGCTTTCTTTCCCAATTCATATAAGCCTTTGATTATCTCGAAATTTTGATTCTCAAGTAAAGTAAAAGCAATATCATTCCAAGTTACTCCTCCAACTTCTGGAATAGTAAAAGCCCTAATATTGTTTTCAATCTTAGTATAACTCGGATTTGGTTGTGCAGCAGTTGTACAACGAGCATTAAAAGATTGACTTCCACCAAACTTAAAATTTACATCCCAGAGATAGGATCTGGCAGCGTAACCACCACCAATGACATCTACTACTGTGAGTCCCATATCTTATCTCCTTATTGGATTCTAATGTCAGAGAAGGTTGCACCAGTTCTGGTAATAACGATTCTAGAATAAATATATTCAATCGCTTTAACTGGCTGAACGTAAGTGTCCAAATTCAACTTGTAATTGTCAATTTCTTCTGGAGTGTTATTAGTATCATCACAAACAACATCGAAAGAATAAAGGCCTCTCCGTGATTTGATGTTCTTCAAATAACTAATTACTGCTGTTCGGATTAAGTTACGGGTATAAGCATCATTAAGTTCAAATTCCTGATACTCTAATAGTTGCTCTATACCTTTCTCTAAAACAATAAGTAACCATCGAACATTAGCTCGATCTAAAGCAGAAGGTACGGAATAAAGAGTTTTCTGACCCCAAATTGCAATACCTTTACCGGGTTTATACCGCATAACATTGACTTCATTATCATACAGTAAATCTCTTTCACCTAATGTAAATCTTCGGTACACATCCAATACAGGCAAAGAACCTCTAGCCCAACCAGCAGCGGGCCACCAAGCATCATACTGATCTGCGGTATAACTAAAAGCAGCGGCTACAAAGCCCGAAGGCGGGATCCATCTTTCTCTTCCATTATAGGTATCATAAATCTTTAAAAATCCAGTGTACAAACCTACAAAAGAAGAATTAAAAGATAACTCATATTTACGATAATTCATCAAGGAATTCATATAATTGGTAGGTTCTTCAACAGAGAGGGGAGTGTATAAAACTCCATAACAGTCTCCTCTACCCCCAAACAATTCTCTATCACAAAACTGAGCAATAGCTAATTGATAAGCTGTATCCCCTAAAGTGTCCACAACAATATTAATATCTATATCTTCTTTATTGAAGAAAGATTGTAAAGCTGTGATATATGTTCCCACAGTAACTGCTAATCCATTATCCCCACCTGTAAAATAAACTAAAGCACTACTTCCATAAGAAATAGAACTATGGGGTAAAGAATCATTAGCTAAAGAAGAATCATCTAAAAGCATAGAAGGATTAGAAAGTGTTCTAAGATATGATGATTTTCCATTAATCTTAGATTCCATAAACAATTGCTTGTTGTACCCATCTAATTTTTCTACTCTAGATAAAGTATAACTCTCTCCTGCAAGATTATCAGTAAAAACTCCACCACCTAATGAAACTCTTTCATACAATACTACATCAAAAGTCTCATTTACTATATCAATATTGTTGATAAGAACAGCAGTACTATTACCATGTTCTCCTTCTGAATCAGAATATACAACACAGTAATCAGCTAATTCTGAAGAATACTTTGCAGAAATTACTCCTCCAACAGTATAAGCAGATTTAATGGTGAATGCAATAACTCCAGTAGAATAATTTACTGTAAATGTACCAGTATCCAAGAAGGCGGAAGAATTGTGATCTGTTAAGACTCCATCTTCATCTGCATAAGCAACTAAAGTAGTACCATCATAAATCCTTACTGTAGCTGTTGCTTCACTCGATACAGTTCCTTCTGGAGCAGACACAGGAAAAGGAGGTAAAATATCAGAATACTGTTTAGTAGTATATTCTGGGGAAAAAGTATCTGCTAAAGTATAATATTTGGCAGAAATTGTACCCAAAATAGTATAGTCTGCGTGAACAGTAAACTGAATAACACCAGAAGTGTAATTAACAGTTTTTGTAGCAGTTCCATCCAAGAAGGTGACACCAGAAGCATTAGTAACAACACCCGCATCATTACCCCAAGCTACTAAAGTAACTCCATCATAAATCTTTACAGTAGTAGTAGATTGAGTAGCTCCAGTTGGGGGAGCAACAACAGGAATAGGACTGAAAGTATCATTATAGACTTTTACTTCATGAGCTAAAGAATCTGTAATTTCTTCATAATAAGTTACAGTAATTGGACCAGCATAAAAATAGTTACTTTGAACTTTAAAAGTAACTGCTCCAGTAGTATAATTAACAGTTTTTGTAGCACCTGAATCTAAGAAGGTAACCCCAGTAGCATTAAAAAGATCACCTGCAGAATCTCCCCAGGCAACTAAGGTTCCATTATCAAAGATTTTTAATTTAGCAGTAGATTGAGTAGCTCCTGCAGAGGAAGCAAGTAAAGGAGCATTTAAGTTATCAGCATAAAATCTTCCAGTAGAACGGAGAGTAATCTGAATTTCTCTAGAATTCCAATCATAAGATGTAGGAGCTAAAAGAAGTTCCGAAGATGCGTCATTGGCAACAAAATCTATTGTAGGAAAACCCCAACGAGCATACACCTTTGCACCCGAAGGAATAGCTTCTGTAAATTCAACAGTTATCGCTCCACTACTATAATTGACATCACTATCTTCTTCTGATACATTATACCTTGGATTAGCTCCAGAGATACTTCCACCAAAAGTATTAATAGTGGGTACATCATACCCAACTTTATCTTTATCTACATAGACAGTTACAGAGTTAGGCAAACATCGTGAAAACGGTAAAATCCCAGTAAAAGTTGTTAGTATTCCATCACCTGTACCTAATAAAGTATGAAACGCAGAACCAACTACCGCACCCGCATACTTAGCTTGATTAGATACACGTCTAACCCAACAACGCTGAGATTTAGTTAAGAAAGAGTGAAGAACATAGTAAGCATCTGAAGAAGCTGGACCCGGTTTACCCAACCTTTTATCAACTTCATCTTGACGTGTTACATACATTCTTTCAGAAGTAGACCCTTTTTCAAAATTACCAATTACAAGGCCTACCATCCCATTAAAGGAGGGAACTCTTTTACTGAGATCATATTCAACAGTTCGTACTTGTGGAGACGACATTCATGTCCTCCTTAAACAGATTCAAACAGAGAAATGACACCCTTGTACTTATCCCTGACATACTGAACTTCTTCAGTAGAGAGGCTATATTTTGTTACAGCCTTTCCATGGATAACCAAAGATTTCTCTGGAGTTGCATTGTCACACAGGTTTAAAATCACTTGAGTACCTGATAGATTTTTAATAATATAGAGTTTGTCCATACTAAGTCCTTTTCTTACACTTTTACAAAACATTAATAGGAGAGGCTAAATTATGATCAAAAGATATTCTTCTTATTACCTTTTGTTCTGTTACATAAACCATGAATGAATTAATAGAGAAACTTCCTTCTAGAACATAATATTTTCCTCTATCATAGTCTTTACCTTCTTCACCTCTAGGAGGTGTAGATAAAGAACCCAGGTCTGTTATTTGTAAGTCAGAAGTACCCTCTAATTCATTACTTTTAACAGTAAAAGAAAAAGAGGGAGTTTTAAGTAATGAAAAATAAAAAGTTGTTAATTTAAAATAATCTGGCATTGATCCTGACAATAAAGCTAAAGAAATATTTAATTTTACAGGAATTATAGTAGCTTCCTCACAGGTAGTAAAATTATAATTATAGTTACCTCTTACTTTATTATTTACCCTAGTTTCTCCAGGGTCGGTAACATCTGTTAAATAATAAGAGATAAGAGGTAACTCTCTAGGTAAATTATTATCTTTTAAATATGAAAATATTAAATCTTTTTCATGGAATACTACTTTATCAACACCAAGTCCAGAACGTTCCGCTAAACATTTTCCTAAATATGACAATGTAGATTCTAGCATTGTATATTCCTTAATAATAGATACTTACTTCCCTAGAAACTTCATCATTATTAGTTATAGTAATACTTTTTAAGTTGGAAGCTTTCAACACTAAAAATCCTACACTTGTAAAAGTTTCCTGTTCATTAGCATCATTAATTAATTTAACTGACAAGCAATCTTCTAAACAAATTAAAATAACAAATTCACTATCCAGTAAAGATAAGGAACCAACTGCATCTTTATTTAGGGTAAGTACTTTTGTTGTCATTCCTGATACAGAAAGAGCTCTATAAAAAGAATTTATTTCCGTTCTTGCTTTAGAGGTAGCAAAAGTTAGTTTAGATTCAATTCCCAGGGTAGGCATCAGCTATCCTCAGTATCTTCTAAGTAAGTGTAGTCATCCTCATCTTCTTCCGAATCTTCAGAGTCTGAAGACCCCTCTACATCTTCAGTTTCATCCTCATCTTCAGTTTCATCCTCATCTTCAGTTTCATCCTCAATACCCTCAAGATAATTCTCAGAGTCTGCATCTGCTTGAAGGTTAATCAAAGAAAGTGCTAAACCATCCATGATACCATCAATATTTTCATTAGCTGCTGCTTCAATAAAGAGTTTAGCAGCAGTTCTTTTCTTTCCTGCTTTTACTAAAGCATAAGCTTTCAATAGCTGTTTGCCTGTTTCAATAACTTGTTCTGACATATCAGGCCTCCTTAAATTTTAGAGCCTCTAGAAACACTCATTGCATTTGCAAGTACCATTGAACAAATTTGATCTAAAAACCAACCTTTTTTGGCTTCTCCCTCTGCAAATTTATTGATAGGTTCTGCGGTAAGAGATCCACGTACAGTAAATACTCCATGATTAATTGGAGCACCAACAATAAAAATTTCCCCAACATTTAAAACTTTTAAAGTAGGCTGACGGAAGTTATCAGTATTCATAGTAACTCCATACATTGCCCCAAGATATCCATCCTGCAATAATTCCCACTTTGTAACTGGATCAAGAATACCAGAAAAATCAGAATTAGAGACAATATCCTGCCACAGACTAGAGCTAAAAAGACAGTTAGTTGCTGGAATACCCCAACGAGTAACCTGATCAATCAGTCTAGCAAATACAGCCGGAGTAAAGGTAGAAAAATTCTGATTAGTGTTACGAACAGAAGATGCGGCTGTAGCCATAGACTTCCACAGTCTATCCTCCGTTACCATAGAAGCTTCTAGACCTTCTTCATATTTTTCACCAAGTAAATCTCCATTAGATCTACTCAATTCCGCGGTATCAATAAGAACATAACCACTTATATGAAATTCTGGAGGAAGCAGTCGTTTTTGACGAATTTCAGAGGCAGTAATAGCAGAAGGAGAAGTAGCAACATAAGCCATAACATTCTTTTCTTTCACCACAACTTCATTATTCTCACCTTGTCCAATATTACGATACTGCATAAAACGTCTAGTAAAACCTTCACGATTCGTAGTTTCTTCAATTTCTGCGGAAAGAGCCTCTCCAAGAACCTGCATAGATTTACCAGATTTGTCATTAACTGCTTCTACAAGAACTTTCTGACGCTCTTGAATTTTTTCATTTGAAACAGCCGCAGTTACTTTAGTAAGTTGACCAGATTCGCTAGCTTTAAGAGCATTACCAATTTGAACCAGTAAATCTGAGTAACTAGAGGCATTAATTTCACCGGAATTGGTTGTGAAAGGTGCAGATTGCCCCTGAAGTTTTGTTACGCCCATAGCAAAAGGTTCTCTTGATTTCGTGTCAATAACGGTTCTGTAAGGATTAAACATTTTTTATCTCCATCTAAATTTTTATAGTTAAAAGGGTAAAAGCTTTTACTTAGAAGCGAATTCCAAGGAATGGATTATCCTCAGTAGGAATATGTACAATAACACAAGAAACGGTAACACCATTACTGCTGGTATCGGTTAACAATCCAGTAGTAGCAGAAAGCTTAACAGTAGAAGTTGCAGTCCATAGTGTTCCCGCATCATACTGATCTGTCCATACTTCACCCTTAAGAATACACCCAATACTTTGTAACATTTCCGAAGGAGTAAAACTGGTAGTAAGAACATGATCCTCAAACATAAGTTCTTGAGCAGAAGGACTATACTTATAAGTAATAGTCTCTGTTAAAGAAGCTTGCCCAGAGTGAAATGTAACAACACCGCTGGAAATACTATACTCATTTGCAGAAAGAGCACCCGGAGTACCTGCAACTTGTTCAGTAGAACCATTAGTAATAGCAATCTGACCAGAAACAGGTGTATGTTTTAAAGTAGCAGTATAAGGGCTTGCAGCAGGACATACAAGTCTTTCTACAATAACTTTATAAAGGGGTCTAAAAGTATAGCCATAGGAAAAACCCACAAACCTTTCTGCCGCTTCTCCAGCAGTGGGTTTAATTTTTTCTATACCATCTTCTAAAACACTTACCATAGCCATACCTTCTGCAATGACTGAAACACCCGTTACAATAGGGAACTCTTTGCTATCAATAATTCTTGTTTTTCCGTAAAGATCTAACATGTTACACTTCTCCTTTAAGATTTAAATTTAATTCTATCACGATAGTCATCAACTGAAGTTTTTGTCACTTTTCTATTTAAAATAGAGGCAGCTAAAACTTCTGTAGAAGAAAGGGGCAAGTTCCCTGCTTTCAACTTAGTCCTAACTTCTTGAGATTCTAGGTCCTGTTCAGTAACTTTTCTAATAGGACCACTTGCTTGAATCATATGTTTAATTTCAGCATAGGATTCATCTTTCTTATACATTAGTTCAGTAGCTTTAGCTAGGATGGCAGTAAAACTAATAGCACCCGAATCAAGAAAAGATGCTTCAATTGCTTCTTGAACTTTTGATTCTGGCATCCCACGTGTTACAAAATGGTCAAAGAAAGATGCTTTTAGATCTTGATTAAGATCTGCATAAACACCTTTAGCTGCACCCTCAATCGCTAATGCAATACAATCCTGTAGTTTGGGAAGTACTTGTGCTTGTAATTTCTCAAAAGCCAAATTCTCCAAATCCAAAGAAGAAAGAACCTCAGAAGAAGAAAGAACCTCTGCATTGAAATCTTTAATCGCAGTAGCCAAAGTAGTTACTTTAGCATGGTCAATAAAAATTTCTGGGAATTTATTTGTAGAAAATATAGGAGAAGCTTCTTTACTAACTCTTGATTTAGATATCTTAAGAGTAGGAGTACCATTATTAAAAAATACCCAAGTAGGTTCGGGTTTATTAATAAAGGAAGCTTCCAATTCTGATATATTAACTTTCTCTGCTGAAGCATCCAATTCTTCGTTTTGTAACTCTTCTTCCTCACTTACAGGATCTTCATCACTATCTTTTACTTCTACTTCCTCATCACTAGCTTTTACTTCTACTTCCTCATCACTAGCTTTTACTTCTACTTCCTCATCACTAGCTTTTACTTCTACTTCCTCATCACTAGCTTTTACTTCTTCAATAGCAACTTTTCCCTCTACATCCTCATTTTCATCTCCTAATAAATCTTCTGTATCCTCAGTTTCTTCTACATCATCTTCACTGAAGTCTTCATCAGAAATAGCCTCAACATTAGCTGATCCACATTTAGGACAGAAAATTGATGCCTCCATAACCTCTACCGATTCATTACCATCTGAATAAATTGTACTTTCACAAGCAGTACATTTCAATTTCTTCTCCAACTGCTTTACAGAGGCACTTAAAGTAACAGGGACTTTATTTGCCTCCAATTCCGTAAAACAGAAAGGACAAAAGCCATCATTTGATGAAATAATGAGAGCTTTCTTACACTCTCCACACCTTGTTCTAACTAAAGAATCTGTGGAGCTAGCATAAATACTTACTAATTTTTTATCCATTACCCTCTCCTAAAATAATTAAATAGGTTCCCCTATTGCTGTTATATCAGCAGGATCCTCAACATAAGAGTTTTCTATAAATACTGGATCTACTGCTAACAGGTAGTGTAACCTGCCCCCGACAATTTCGCCATAGGATCTTAAATTTGTATAGTCCGTGTCATAACAAGTACAGGTTCTTTCAACTCCGGGCCCAAGATAGTGTCCACATATAGAACATTTAAAAGTTGTACACACTGCACCCATAGAGAAGTTATTAGACTTATTAGTTAGGATCCTATCCGCCAACTCACTACATTTTGACCTATCAAAAGCTGATAAAACATTTACCTTGAATAAATTATACTTGGGAACATAGGTTAAAGTTGCATCTAAATTTATTCCTTTAGCTTGTGTAAGATCACTATTTTTATGTTCTCTAAAGGTAGGACACCCAACAAAAGTTGCATATCTTTGTCTTTTCTGTTCAGTATCAAACTCAAGCAAGTCATTAATTGAAAAACCCTGCATACGTCTGTTTGGTATTCCAGAAGTTATAACTGGCACAGGAACAACTATATAATCTCGTATATCATCTGAAATCATATATTTTTTTGAAGCTGCTTTTAACCATGAAATATCTATAGGTTTTTCAAAGGAACTGGCTCTTAAAATAAGTTTCTTTTTTTCAACTGATTGTTTATGTAACTCTAACGGTAACTCACTTTGAACTGAAGAGCCGTAGATTATTACTTTTTCCATCGCTTCCCTCTATTTGCTTTAGAATAGATGCCGCCGTATCAGCAGTTAAAATAGTTTCCTGTTGAAAAGAAGAAGTAACTTCTGTGTCATCACTATCTTCTTCATTAGAAGTAGGTTTAGCACCTACTTCTTTACTTTTGAGTAAGTCATTATATCCTTTTATTTTCTTTCTAAATTCTATATCCTCTTTTAAGGACTCAAGGTAAGATCCATCTAATTTTAATCCAACTGCATTCGCATAAAGTGATAAAGTAACTGGCACTCCTTTCTCTGAAAGACTAAAAAGAGTATCTAAATAGGAGGAATCCATTCTAGGATTTAAATCCTTGGTCCAACTTATAGTAGGAATTAAATACTTATTAGCAGAAGAAAGATTTTTCTGCCCTACTATTGTCTCTCTATTAGAACTCCCTATTCTATGACTTAACTTAGCAGGAGTAGTTTTATATATTTCATGATACTTAGATAATAACAAAAATACTTTATTATAAATAATATTAGTTGTCATTTGCTCTCTAAAAGCTTTTAAATTTTCAATAAAAACACTTAGAGCTACATCAGCAGTAGAATAGTTAGCATCCCCAGATAAAAATCCGTCACTAATACCTAAAGCTCTCATCTTAGCATTAGAAAAAACATCAAAATCATCTGAAACTTTCCAAAAATCATTCCCCTGCTTTACCTCACTAACTTCAATACCAGGGCGTGTAGTTATTACTGCTCCTTGAGGATCTTGATCTGCATTAATAAATAAAGATGTTATCTCCTCTAACTGTCCATCAGTAGGTTCCCATTCATCCGTTCCAGCTGTTACAAGAGTTATAGCACGCTGCCTTCTCCAAGCTCCAATAATTGTACCTCTCATTAAAGCTTTTTCTATTAACCAAATGGGTAATATGCGAGTATAGTAAGAGATACCATTTACACCCGGTACACTGGACCTAGAAAGATATAGTGTTGATAAAGGTTCTAACTCTATAGTATCTTTTCTTAACATCCTAACAAGTAATTCATTTTGAATTTCTTTTAAAGCTTCTCTATCCCTAGGATCTCTCGATCTTAAAAATTTCTTCATTTCTGGGGATACTTTTAAATCTATTTTAGGATCATACCCCTTTAAAGGTATAGGAGTTATTGTACAAGAATCTGGATCATGTATTGATAAATCAGTAAATATACCTTTAGATTCACTAAAAACTAAAGATCCAATTATTACACCTAAAACTAAGTAAGATACAGAAAGTTGAATCATTAGGGATTGAAGATTTAACTCAGATAAAGAATCTTCAAATATTTGTAAGACTTTATTATCCCTAATACCCAAAATTTGATAGGATGACCAAGGTAAAGTACTCATTAAATCTACAGCAGGTCCGGAAACACTATCATACAAATAAATTTCACGATATAATGTATTTAGTGATATTTTATTATCCTGTCCTACCATATCTTCTAAGAGTTTTGAATCAAAATTCATAGACATAGGATAAATACTACTTCCACTTGCCCCTAGTTGGACTTTATTATTAGAAGTATTACCCGTTAACTTGCTGTAGTTTATTCTAAACATTATTACCTCTTAAGTTAGGGTAAAACAGAGGTTGCTATTTCTAAAATATTCTTGCCGCTCTCTAAATTTTCCCTAAGTAATTCAAGGTTCCAATTATTACCAAATTTACTGTTTAGGGTACTAACAGCAAAAGATAATAAGATTTGAAACAAATATTTGTCTGCCACTTCCAAATACCAAGGGAAAGCAATAAGATCATCTAATACCTGACAAGCAGCATCTAACTTATCTTGACTTTTAAGTCCTTCTATCTCTATAGAGGCAAGTTCAATTACTGCTACCGTATCCACACACAACTTACTAAGTACGGAAATATTAGCAATTACTTCTGGGATTGAATTCCATTTCTCTTTTGAGAATAGATTAGTTCCAACGCCTTTGTACTTAATCAACATCTCTTGGATCTTTACTTTAAAATCATCAATACTTGACATACTGTCTCCTTTACATTCTTTTCTCTGTTATATTAGTTATCTGTAACTTCATCTTTGAAGGAAGGTCATTATAAGAAGTATATAAATCATCATCTATAGTGAAACCATACTCTTCAAATATCTTATACACTTTATCCAATTTATCTTGTTTAGCTGACTCATACCACTTAAGAAAATCTTCTACACTTATTGGTTTAGTAAGGGATGCAACCAACTGTCTTTTATTAATAGAGATATAATTCATTTTTTCATCCAGAAAAAAGCCCCAGTTTTATGTAGTCATTAGATGACCCATAATAAAGGGGCTAATAAAATTTAAATGAAACCCCAACTAATTACAAATCACCAGGAGGTATGACTTATAATTAGTTGAGGGTGAAACAACTTTTAAAGTTCAGGTAAAGTCTTATCTACTATAGTAGAACTAATATTTCTTACTCCTTTTAGATTTAAAATCTACTACAGTTTTAGAATTATCTTTACTCTTATCTTTATGAGCATTTAAAGCTTCTTTATACATTTGAATAACTTCTGAATTTACCCTTGAAGTTTCATATAGGATTAAATCAGTGTCAACCTCAATAAAATCATCTGATAAAATACCAAACATAGGAGTAAAAAATATTTTATGTTTATCTTCATCTATTTCAATGTCAATTGAGATGCAATTACAAAGAAATCTATTATCTATCGCTCTTGTACCAATGATTAATTCTTCTGTTGATAGCCTTGCAAGTATAACATCAGGCATAGTATTTCTCCAATTAAACTGATTCATTCATGAATCCAAATATACGTTTAACATAACCTATTGTCTCAGAACACTTCCAACTAGTAACCTTAGAAGCTACTTGTACAATATCTTTCCATCTATTGGAGTTACATATCTTTTGAGCTTTTAAAATATTACCTATTCCAGCATTGTAAGAAGCAAAAGTAAAGGCCATTCTATCATTAAAGGGTCTTTCTACTTTCCAACTATTCCACAATTGCCTATCATAATAGATTCCAGCTGCAATGTTTGAATTAGGATTAGAAAGAAAATTAGGAATTGATTTATCTTTTTTTACCACTTCTGCAAATGTAGCGGGCATAAGTTGCATAAGACCTTTAGCCTTACACCAAGATTCTGCATCCTCATTTAATGCACTCTCTGCAATTGACTGACTTTTAAACCATAACCAATCAACCTCTATTGAAAAGTATTGTTTTGTGTACTTCTTAAAATAAGCATCATACTTAGTTGTCCATTTTCTATCCTGAACAGGTCTAATTTTTGTAGGATGACTACTATCAGAGGGAATTACTGTTTCACTACTAACAAACTGAGTATTAGTGTGGTGCGAAATATCTAAATACTTCGCTTCTGTCCCTTGCAGGACAAGGCTAAACACTAGCCCTAATACAATTACTTTGTACATTGCTTTAACCTTAAATCAAGGATGTTTATAGCAGCATTGTGGTCAGCATTCTTTGTTGACCCACATTTCACATTGGTTCATAAGTTTCTCCTGTTCTAAGCCAGGATACAGTCTAAGTCTAATACCCTTATTTTTCAAATAAAACCTCTTTATGAATTTTATTAAATTATATAGTTATAAATATTAGTACAGCCAATGAAAAAACATAGGAAGAATAGTATAGTTCTCATATCTGTCACCCTAATTCAAAGCAGCAGCAATCACCACAGATGTAGCATAAGCAATTGCTAATAATAAGCATCCTACTACAATACCCACTGCAATATTACCATCATCTAGTTCCTTCTGAGTGTTATAGGTGGTAACAAATTTATCAAATATATAATACCCACATATCATGCTGATAATTGTTAGAATTACACCAATACCCGCATAAAAATAATTAATAATTGCTTTTATAAAAATATCCATAATGCTCCTCTTAGAGTGTTGCCGGGTTTCTGTCTCTAATAGGAGATATAAGCCTTCAATAAATTAAAATCTTTTGTATTCCCATTTAGCACTTACTATTGCATTAGTATATCTATTTAGTCTGCTAGGAATGAGATAAACAAATAAGTGCTGTTTAACATGTACTTTATCAAATAAATCCGGATCCTCTACTCTCCATACATCACCATTCATATATTTGTCTGCATTCAACTTAGGAATGAGTTTTTTTAACTTTTTAACAAGTTCTAAAATATCAAAATCTTTTGGGAAAGTACCATGAGATAGACCATCAGTCCAATCTTCCCAAGTTCTATCACTTACTTGTCTTAATAAGTCCAAAAGTTTAATATCTTTAAATATCTTTCTTTTATTAGGGTTTCTACTTATAGTCCAAAGTTTATCTCGTAAAGCTTTATCCATACCAAGACTGTTATCTAATAAAGTTTGTGCTTCTTTTGAAGTAACTTTAGACCAATCAATCTTAGTCTTACCCTTTTTAAGTGCTTCTTTAATCTGATCCTGAGTCATTCCTTTAGACTTTGCTTCTTTACTGTCAATAGTAACTTTACTATTTTCGAGTGAAAGAAGTAACTTTTTAATTTCGTCAATAAGCCCTTTCTTTTCAATATTATCTAATATATAAGATAAATTACCCCTATATATTAAAGACATAAAAGATCCAGTTTCAAGAGCATTTTTATCTAAGTCTTCCTCACTCAATTTAATATATCTTTGTATAGACTTTTTCAAAGGACTTTCAGGGATTTCTGATAATTTTTCTTTTAGAGTCCAAGTATTTTCTAAAATAGAACTCTTCTCTTTATTAGTAACTTTTTTCCCTTCTTTAGATGGTTTACTATCAGGAACACCTATTTTCCTATTTCTAGGTCCTTTCATCAATTTAGGTGCTCCTGGTACTATTTTGATAGGGGGTACTACCTCTTTTACTTCTATAAACTTATCTAAGTTTGAAATAGAAATTTCTTTTGTGTACTTATTTATTCTCCCCATTCCCATAAATTTCAAAGTGGTTTTGAATGATACTATGTCCCCGTCATCAAACAGTACTTTAAACCCTTTATCTGAAGCTTGTGTAAGGGTTCCCAACCAATAAGAAGGGATACTTTTAGTCCCTAAATTAACTACTACCCGTAAGCCCTTCTTATACTGAACAGGCATAACTTTATTCCTTAATTAAAAAATCTATAATCCAAAAGTAATTAATTTCTTTTCCTTGTTTGGTTTCACCTTCTTGAATAGATAAATTAACACCTATTGGATTATAGGCTTCAATCACACTATCCCTAAACTTTACATTTATAAAACCAGAATTAGTTACTGCATTTTTAGCTTCCTCAAAAGCTTGCTTTACATATTTTCTTGAAGAAACAAGATATTCTGATCTAATACTTATACTTTTATCTCCATTACTCTTACTAAGTATTTTAGTTCCAGTCATAACTTTACCAAAGTACTTAGATTTTGTTAATTCTTTAGCTAATCTTTTTGATAAAGAAAAAGCATCCTTATTAGAACTATTCAATTCTACTGTTACATAGGTTATTGGCATACTTACTCCTTATTCTTTTAAACTGTTACTCCAGAGTAGACACCCTCTTGATACACTAAATAAGGGATTCTCTGCTTGAATAATTTTTGAAATTTTAAAAGGCATTTTTACATATTCTATTTCACTATTAAATAGCTGTAAAAAACCTTTAGGAATAGTAGTTCCGCCGGATACTATGATAGGTATAGCTTCTAGGATCCTTACCTGTTCTTGCCTAGTAAAAGCTTGCTTAACAGCTTCTAAAGTATTTTGAACTACAAACCTATAAGAAAAGATTAAAGCTCTTTCTTCCGAAGAAACTTCAAATTCATCTTTGGACAAATCTAATTCAGTCTCCTTGATTTTAGACATGACAGACTCTGCTTCTCCTACTGCTTTTGCAGATTGTTTATCAATGAAATCACCCGACTTATCCATTGAAAATTCAAAAACATTTATTCCTTTAAATGTAAGGCAACAATTTACTAGTCCCGCTCCGAACGAGAAAGAAAGAGCAGTATTTACATTAGTACCTAACTCTGAAATAGCCACTGCGTAAGCTTCATTTAAAGGAATAGGAGTAACATTAAATCTCCTACACAAAGAAATAATTGACATAGTATGGTAAGTAGTATCAAAATCAGGATTACTCAACTGATTCCCCGGAACAGAAAACACCAGTGTCTCTCCTGCTCCTCTAATAAATGTAGATAAAACGGAGGAAAACATTGCTTTTAAAATTAAAGCTGAAGATTTCTCATGAGGATTTAGAATACCTTTTTCTAATGGTCGTTGTGCAGAACAGTTTTTTATTCTTGCAAAGTCTAAGGCATCATCCCCGATAATTAGTATTTCACTGTTAGTTTCTAAGTAAGAAATATTGTTTTTGTCGAAGATAATGGGATTAAATAATTTTTTAGGTATAGAGATAAAGGCATTTCTAACTGATTTATAACTTATATTCCCATTTTTATAACCTGCACCCACTAAAAACCCAGTACCAACATCTAAACCAATGCCTAATTTATCATCTTCTACTATCTCATCCTCAATTTTTACTTTCTTAGACTTTTGCATATTTCTCTCCTGTACTGTATCTATTATTTTATCTATCTTATCCATTTTCAACATGAAATCCTCTATCTCTACAGTGTCTTTCTCCATCCCACTCCTTTTAGCTATATTTGAGCTAACATAAACTCTACTTGAATTATTCCTGTTACGTTTGCTAAATCTTCATTATTTATAATGGCATATACATAGGGTTCTTGTGGCTGATCCCTATTAATCACTATACCGAAATTTTCTCCATCCAAAAAAGAAAGAGAGCTATACTTGTTTATATCAGGTATAGAAAGTATTTTACCAAAACCATTACAGTTTTTTTCATCATAAAGAGTTAAATCATACTTTTCTGATAAACAATATATTTTTATATAAGTTAAAGAAGTATTCTCCCCTAATAAGAAACGTATTGTATCAGAAGAAGTACCAGTATTTATAGAGGGAATAGCAAAGTCTTTAACCTTATAAAAGGTTTCTCTTTCACCATATCCTCCACCCACATTATTTCTTTCAAATATTTGAGAGGCAGTTATCATATTTTACCTTTAAACGAATTAAATTATTTACCAAAAATCCATTATTAGAATTTATAATTCTGAGTCTCCTTCTATTAGGCATTAATATCCTAATAAAAGTAAACTACTTATATCCTTTTAACTCTTTTAATCTTCCCCTAATTAACTCACTTCCCATCCTTAATACTATTTGATCATGAAGTTTTAAATTAAAATTCTTATGAATCTGTTTAGATTTTTTCATTATTTTACAATATACATCTTTTTTAGCTTTAATTTCTTTTTCACTTATAGATATAAGTCCATAAGGAGAATCACTGAGATAAAGTTTTATTCTCTCAATCAATGACTCTGGTACTGCAAAAAAGAAGTAATTGGGAATATATTTCTTATAGTAGGAAGTTGGCTCAGAATAAATAGAGTGTTTTCGTTTTTTTATCTCATTTTTCAGATCAGCAATAGAACATTTAACTTCTATTTCTATTATTTGAGTCTCATCAGAGACAAGAATATCACTATTAAATCTACCCACTTCTGTAGCTATAAATTTAAATCTTCTTACAAACCTAAAATAATGAAGAACCTTAACTTTGCATTCTAAAGATTTCATTAATACTCCCTTAATAATTTACATGAAAAGCGGACCTTCTATAGCAATTACTATAGCTGCATATTTTATCTGTAAGCCTACACTTCTCATTTAAATTTTTAATCCCACAATTATCACTTACTTCATTTTTCCATCTTACCGAATAATAATCATTAAAACATACAATAGGTTTTATTTCTTTTCCAGAATCAAGAGCATGAGTAAGAGCATCTCCGGACATATTTTTTTCCTTTCTAGGACCAAATAAAAATCTGTATAAAGAATGACCAAAAATTAGTACTATACACAAAGTATAAAGACCTTCTTTAAGTGACCACCAAGGTGAATACAAAAAAGAGCTATCCTTTAACACTAAACTATGATATCTTCCAACTACCATAATACCATTATCTATAGAACTTCCCAAAAATAAAAAAGTTAAGTACTTATACACCCAACTACAAGATCCTTCATGTATCCACCAATATACATACAAAATAAAGGAGGCTATTCCTATAATAATTTCAAAAATATAAATACAAAAAATATGGTCTAAGCATGAAATCATTAGAACTCCTTAAGAGATTACCCATAACACCGTATCTTATTAAAGTCTTCCCTTCTTCTTTTTTCAATGATGCAATCAGAAACTCTTGCATCCTTAATAATTTTGTTTTCTTCTTCTCTAATAAACCAATCATTTTCTCCGTCCACAGTAGCCATTCGAGAAGCTTTATTTAACAAGGATTTTCTAAGATGAGTAGCTTTCTCTACTTCCTTTGTTATATCTCTTTGTATATATCTTCTTTTTGAGAAAAAATTGAACATAGACCTTTCCTCTATAATACCAAGTAGGAGTTTAGTTATTTTCTAATTAACAATACTTGAAGTTGATCTGTTACCTGATCCACTAATTTAGCTACACTCTCTAAAGCTATATTATTCTTGTGTAGTGTGTCCAAAGTAGTTACAATTTGTTTATCTCTAATTAATAATATAAAACCTAAAAAACAATTAAACATCATAGAAATAAATAATGCAATATTCTCTGCTGTTAAAATTTTAGCAAGAGCTGCTAATGCTGTATCCATTTTTTCCCCATCTTTCATGAAATCACAGTAGATATGGGATTATAATCATTTTAAAAATAAATTATTCTGAAACTCCTCCTTGCATTCTAACTGAGGAATTTGTTCAAATCCTGATTTCTTAGTTATTTTGTTAATTTCAATAATTAGCTTCTTGTAGGATATGTTAAATTCTGACTTTGCTAAAGCTTGAAACAATGAATAGGTAAAAGCACCATGATATCTACTACCTATATATGCATCTGCACTTGTTTGATTTTCTTTACACCCGGATAATAAAATAGCATCCCCCTGACCAGAGGTACTAACAATGAATCTCTTTAGTTGTGTTTGTAGTACACTATCAATTGGTTCTGGAAATACATATTTTAGATTATTATCTAAAGTAATTTTTGGATTAAGTAATATATTAGATATAGGAGGTGGTAAAAACTTTGACCTTACTTCTGAAATACCCAATTTTTTAACTTTAAAGTGATTCCTTAATCCTGTTCCAGAGTGGCAGCTATCTAAAGCAACTACAATAGTAACTCCCTTAAGTTTTCCAAAAATACTATTTAAGTCATTATCCCTTAGTGGATCATCCCAATTTAAATCATAAGGACAAAGTATTTCATCTCTTCCATCGGCTTCACTTCCTTTAGTCCAATCAGTAGATACCACCTGTGAACCATGACCACTATAATGAAAAAATAGTGTATCCCCCTGAGATACGTTAAGAGTAAGTTTCTTCAACCCTGCTAAGATATTCTTCTTAGTACACTTCTCATCGGTAATGATGTCAATGTTTTCAGTTTTAAAATCAAACTTCTCTGATAAAACCTTATACATCAATAGAACATCATTTACACACCCATTTAATGAATTTCCATCTGGGTATTTATTTATACCCACCAAAAATGCTCTTTTCATTTATACCCTCAAACTATAAAATTTGAAAAAAGACACTATATAAAAAATAATGTATATCTAATACCCATATGCTTTTAATAGATCTTCACTCGTACATTCTTTTAAAACACATAGTTCATCACAATTAAAACTGTGCTTCTTACACCATTGAATTTCAATATGCAATAAACAATTAGATTTGGTTCTTAGAGCTATACTTCTCTCCCCTACTAAATCTCTTTCATCACAATCACATCCTATATGGCAGCATGGCATAATATTACCTTATCTGATGCCCTTTTAAGGCAAATTCAACAGATATACTGTTACTAGAAACAGATTAAATACTAATAAAGTTGTAAACATTTTTCACCTATAACTTATACTTCTTTTTAAATTCATCTCTTGTCATAATCTTAACACCTAACTGTTCTGCTTTAACTATCTTGGAAGAATTACTATTTTTATCTTTTACAAGTAAGATAGTAGTATTAGAATTAACCCCACTGCCAATCTTACCTGAATTTTCTATAACAATTTCTTCAAGAATAGAATCACGGAATCCAGTAAATACAACAGTTACTTTATCTAATTTCTTAGAAATAGATTTTATTTTCTTTGGATCTACTACTCGTATTCCAACTTTAAGTGCTCTAGAATAGAATTTCTTAAACTCTGACAATCCAGCTACAAATGATTTAGATATAATAGATGAAAATCCAGGTATAGTCTCCAACCTCATGCTAAGACCCTTCTCTGGATCATCTAAAATCTTTGGGAAGTCATTACATACTTGTTCTAACCTAGTTAATCCTAGATTTTTATCAAAACAGTTAGATGCTTTCATTAACAAAGGAAGTGTTACATTGTTTAATGATTTCTTAATATTAGTTATCAGTTTTATAGCTATTGTATCTCCAAACCCACTCAACTCTGCAATATCTTTTTGCTTCATTGATAAAACTTTAAAGATATCATCATAGCCTTCATCATATAACTTAGAGATGATACCATAGGAGATATTATCCACACCTATTGTTCTGAAGAAGTTATTTAATTTTTTCTTGTTAACTACTTCATTATCACTTTCAATGTAAATATCTACGCCAGAATCTGTCCAATCATACTCAAATTCTTCAGGGTCTGGCATCTGAGGTTTTTTGGATGGTTTTAACACCTCTAAAATATGGGGTATTACATCTCCAGATCTAGAAATCTTTAAAGTAGCACCAGGACCTATTTTATTATCCTTTATAAACTTAGCATTAAATCCGGTACAATATGTTATCTTTACACCTTTTAACACAATAGGCTCAATCTCTACCCTTGGCTTTAAAAATCCATGTTTAGATGGATTCCATTCTACATTAACAACCTTTACAACTGCTATCTGATCACTTGTAAGCATTTTGAATGATACTGAGTACTTTGGGTTACCAGAAGTAGTCCTCTTATTAACCTTATCCAATGTAACAACTAATCCATCCATTGCCACAGTAGATTTTTGTTTTCTATTTAACAAAAGAGATACTAATTCTTCTCTTGTTACTTCATCTAAAACTTTAAAACCAGCAACTTTAAATCCTAATTTTTTCAAAAGTATAAATTGATCCGAAGGTTTCTTTATAGGAGTTATTACCTCATAGGCTACAACATCCACTTTTTGTAAATGTTTTTTATTTGTACTTTTAAGATTTCTTGACAAACCACTTACAAAATTTCTAGCGTTAGCTGCCTTAGTCTCCAATGATTTGAAATTAGATTCTGTCATTGATAGTTCTGCTCTTATGGCTATTTTAGAAACAGGGGCTTTAGGAATATTCAAGTATTTGGATAAAAAACTAACATCTTGTCCTGTAGTTCCATCCCCTCTTGTGTATAGATTCCATTTCCCTTTCTCACTGACTAATTCTAAACTTATACCATCAATTTTATCACTTACACAATAAGGCCCCGGGTTCTTTTGAAGCCAAGTATTAACTGTTTCTGGCTTAATTTTATCTAGGGATGGCATATAATAAGGTAATTCAACTTTATTTATTTCATCCGCAGGAGCTCCTATTTCTTCCAATAAAGAATGTTTGGGATCAAGCTTTCTTAATTGATCTTCCATCATATCATATACTGCATCAGTAACAAACTGATCTCCAGAATTGTAATATGTGTCTTTAGCTACCCTCATTAGTTTAACCAGCTGAGATTTAGATAAAGACTTAATATATTTAGGATCAGACAATTTATCTTTATCTAACATAGAATATTTCTCTATTTCATTTTTTGAAATTGACTCTTTATGTATAGCTTTAACAGCTTTGGCTATTATAAGTTTAGAATCAGATTTAACCTTAATTTTATCACCATCATCGAACAATATACTATAGAATTCTGGAGTTACTCTCTTTATAGTACCTAGATAATAATCAGTAGTCTTAGGATACCTTATAATTAATCTATCGCCTATTTTATACATTATTTATACCCTCTTATCCATTTACATACTACTATTCTATAAAGACTTACACCAATCCAGATAATATAGGAAACAACTGTATGAAACATCCTATCTATAAAAGTAACACCCTTATTACCCACACATTTTTTTAAATCTTTATCTGCTTTTAATCTCATAGCCATAGATAATTGACAATAAGCATCTGCACATCCATAGTCATGAAATCTACAACAATCAATCCAATCACCGTTAGGAAAACAAGTACACCTATCATCTTCAGGAACCATAACTATTCCTCATCTATTCTTTTTAAAGTATTCTTCCTAACAGTAGTTGCAACATCCTTAGGCATTGGTTGTTTTACTTTATTCCAGAACTGAATAATCAGGTTGACGTTAATATAAGACCTCATAGACGCCCCTCTTGTATTTCCTAGTTCCTTAGCTACTGCATCCACCATAGAATAGAATAAATTTTTTGCTTTATCCTTATCAAATTTACCCCTCACTCTGACAAGTGCTTCTGCAAATATTCTATTTCCATGATATTTTCTAATTAGGTGAAAGGTATCTGGAAACCCAATACTTAATAAATATTCATTAATAGCTTTTTCACTAAACGGTTTTCCATCTTTCCTTACAAAAATATGATCATTAGCTTTAAATTTTTCCATTAATTTTTTAAGTAAAGATACTATCACCGGATCTGAAACTTTATGAGACTGAATAACCTTATCTTTACCTTGATAACTAATTGTTATTCCACTTGAAGTAATTTTTAAATGTTTCTTTAATAGAATATGTAACCCAAACACATCTCTTTCTTTTTCAGAGTCTTTGTTACCTATACGAGCGTAAGTAAGATCACAGAGTTTACAAATTGCGGCAATCATTTTTCTATTATGATCTTTTCCTTTTAAATCTTTACTCCAAGTTTGACGAACATCTTCTATAACCTCTGCAACTTTGGAGACTATAACATCTCTATTACTCAATGATTTACTCATATATTGATAAGTTTGGATATACTTTACAACTCCATCTGCACTTCTTCTAGGAATATGTTTACAGTAAAAAGTGTCATCTGTTTTAGGGTTATACTTAGGGTTCATTTCTACTTCAGTTCCCGGAGCTGTATTTAACTCTAAACCCGCAGTAGTATAATACTTAAACATAGTACTTGGGGTCTCTCCCATAGAGACTTTACCCTTAAAATTAGAATCCAAATAAAAATCTACTTTTGCTTGCTTAAGTAGTTCAATAATCTTTGGTATTTCTAAAAATTTTATATTTGGATATTTATCAACCCAAAGAGTTTCAACTACCTGTTTAGCTTGAATCTTAACTTCTAAAAGTTGTTTTCTCCATTTTTTATAAAGCTCTGGTTTTTCCTTCTCTAAGGACTTTATAAGTTCATTGGAGGGAGTGGGTGTTTTAAATAATTTTTTTGTTAGACTACTTTCTGTTTTTTTTTCTTGAAGATATGATTCTTGAGTAACCTTAACTTCAGTCTCTATAGTTCTGATAAATAGTCTTAGATCCTTGTTATCTAAGTAATTAACAAATCTAAAGATAGTATCTAAAAACTTATTCATTTTTTCGTCATCATTAGTCTCTGTCTTTGTGTATAAGGAATAAAACGCTTTGAAAACTTTACTATCATATCCCTCAAATTTATTACCTACTTTCAACTTCATTTTTTCCATTACTTCCGGAATCAATCTAATATTATCAGCATCCCGTATGATAATAATCTTTTTCCATAAAAGAGACTTAATCATAGGAATTAACTGTTGAATACTATCTACAAGTGTAGGATATAATGGTTTGGATTTAGCTGATTGAAATGGTATATCATAATAAACTTTAAGAAAATAAGGTAATAAATGATATAGAACTTTAGCATAAGGATTAAATTCTTTAGAGAAAGTTTTAAATCCTGTTGTTAACTTATTAGAAGAAGCTATCATTAGTAGTTTTTCTTCTGAGTCTACTACAAAAGTTGTAAGAGCATCTTGTAAAATAAAATCTGAGGATTCTAATACATCCCTTTGTTCTAATAATTCCATAATCATCCTTTAAATGTTAAATACTTCCATTAGTTCGTCTCTTATAACAATAGATACTACATTATCACAGTGGGTTTTAATATTTTCAATCCCACCTTCTTGTCTATCCACTAAAATTACTACTTTAACAACCTCTAATCCTTCTTCTCTAGCACGTTCAATAGCTTTGATTGTAGAGCCTCCTGTAGTTGCAACATCATCAATAATAACAACTCTATCTCCTATCTGTAAATCACCCTCTATCCACTGCCCTGTGCCATGACCCTTCTTCTCTTTGCGGATAGAAAAAGCATTAATAGGAAGATGTTTGTAATTAGAAGCAAAGGCTACTGCTGTAGCAATAGCATCAGCTCCGAAAGTCAGTCCCCCAATTGCAACAAAATTTTCATATTTAATTTCTTCATATATTAAATTACCAATTAAATACTGCCCTTTAGCGGACAAAATAACTGGTTTGCAGTTAATATAGAAGTTACTCATTCTTCCACTTACCAATTTAAAAATTGGTTCTTTACTATATCTAAAAGACTTAGCACAGAGTAAAGTGATTAATTCTTGCTTTTCAAGGTCAAAGAGTTTCGCTTCTTTTAGACTATTTGATCCTATATTATATCTATGTTTGAGCATTTCTATCTCCTATACTTCTTCAAATTTTAAATTAGTTCGCCCATAATCTACTTTAAATATTTTTAACTCATGGATACATTGTTTAGACACTACTATTATACTAAATCCTATAATTTATTCCAAGGTTTAAACTTTTTCAATTCAAGTAAGTCTGGAAATATACCTTTAAAACATATTGCTCTATCATCAATAGTAATGAAAGCTGCGGGTTTAAATAAAGGGAAATGTAAGTAATTGATAAACTTTTTAGAAGCAAAGTTTACTTCATCCTGCCAAGGATCTGCAAAAGCAAACTGATTAATAAAATCAATAATTATTGAATCTTCCTCCCTAATTGCTTCATGGGAAAACCAATTCATCAACCACTTTTTCATAGCATTTCTTCCACCTATATATTTGGATCTAGAAGAATAAATAGCTACATTAAATTCTTCTAAAGATCTTATTAAAAAAGAGATAGCCCCAAATACAGGAGGATCAGTGATAGTCCTTGCATTTATCCAAGGACTTTTATAAGAGTGGATCACCCCATCAAAATCCACACATAAAATAGGCTTATGACTAAACATGTAATCTCCTTTAGACTTATTATCTAAAATAGAAAGTAGCTCCCTCATAGTCAGAGCCATCCCCTTCAATAGAAATACCATATTGAAAAAAGGCGTTAGAACTTATTAACTCCTGACAAGTCTTATTCTTAAAGAAATCATCATAAGCATGATTTTCCCAGATATTAAATATAAAATCTGGACCATCATACTGATGTTGTGAAATAGTATTAGGGCTATGATATAAAAAGACATATCTATTTAATAGATCTTTTTGAGCAAAAAAGTAATCAACTACCTGATTTTTATTTATATCCTCAGAGAAAAAGAAAATGCTTGAATAGAACTTACAAGAAGGGGCAGGAATTCGTCTTGTAAGAATTACTTTAACTGTTTTTAAATCTAGTTTACTACAATCTATGACTGTAGCTTGGATGCTAGCAGCAGGTTTTGATTCTAAGCGAATTTCGTTTGTTGAGGGTATAGTAGTATTTGATGGTGGAGTAACAATTGGTGTATCACTTACACAAACATCTCCTACGCAATGAGTTCCCGGTTGAAAAACACATCCAAACACACCACAGTCAGCATAAGATATTTTACTATAAATTATCAATAATAACAGAATTATAAGTCTTAGTTTCATTTCTAATCCTTCTAGCATGTCTCCATGCTCCTTTTGAATTAATTCTATAAATTCCTCCTTCAGTAGCAATTCTACATATAGATGAAGGAGATAAATTAAACTTCAAAGCTATCTCTTTATAGGGTAAGCCTTGCTTACACAGGATCCGGATTTCTTGTCTTTGTTCTTGTGTCATATAAGATTTAATCATCTTAAATTTCTCAATAGGATAAATCACCTTTTAACCTTTTAGCTATATCCCAAGCGTAATCATAAAGATGAAGTCCTTTGCTAGCAGCTATAATCTCTCCGTCCTCTACTCCAATTTCTTGGGCCATATACTCTTTTAATATCTGAATAACCGGAAGATTAGAGGGCATTCCATTCCACAAGTCCCAGGATCTAAAGTAAATAAAGAAATGAAGCTTATTATCTTGAATCCTGGTATCTATTTGTCTCAAGCATGGAGGATCACTCAATAAAAGATCAAAAGGTTGTGCAACCTGCAAAACCATTTGATTATTTCTATGCCCTCTATTCTTATAGACCCAAATAACTCTAGCTACCTGATTTAATACTTCTCTGTTTTTATCCAAACTATAATTAGGTAGTCCTCTTACAGCAGCCCATAATCTTTGTCCATAGGTGTACTGTTCTCCAGGTTTAATATCTCCACTCATTAAATAATGCAAATACTCATCAATATATCCTTCAGTTACAGGATTAGGCACATTATAATGAGCAGGAAGTTTAGGAGTTAAATCATCATTTGATAATCTATCATAAGGAAATCCAGGCTGTTTAATATTAATTGTGATATAATCTATCTCAAGTCTCTGCTGTCCAGCAAAAGAACCACTATCAATCACATGTTTTGTGCCATGATCCAGACACGAATAAACAGATTGAAACCAAGCATCAGGTAAATCTCTAGCATCTATATGAATACATTTCATGTCTCCTCCTAACTTCTACTAAGATTAGTCTGCATTTTATTATACTCTTCTTCTAACCTAGAAACGAATACCGTTTCATTCATTAATAAAGAACCTTTAATCTTTTCCCTTAGAGTCTTTCTTAAAAATATAAGGTTATTAACGTCAGTAAGATTTTTGGAAATTTTGATATATTTATCTTTTGAAGGTATTATCCAATTTTCTAAACCCAATTGACTTAATATACTTGCACCCACCCTTGAAGCATGTCTGTCCCCCATTAAAGAAATAACAGGAACTCCACTATATAGAGATTCTAATGTTGTAGTAGTACCATTATAAGGAAAGGTATCTAAAGATATATCTATTAAACTGTAACTCTCTATATGCTCCTGAAGTGTAAGGTATGGAAGTATTTTAATCCTAGAGGCATCCACACCATTTTTCATAAATAAAAAAATAAGTTCCTCCTTAACCCTTTTGTCAAAGGAGATACTAGATTTTAAAATTAATTTTGAATAGGGAATACTTAATAGTAGTTTAGACCATATTTTAATGGTTGTATCATTTATCTTTGCTCTATTATTAAAACACCCAAAAGTAATATACCTCTTCCTTAAACAAGGAGGTTCTTCATTATAAAGATTTTCAACCATAGGATTATAACAAAGAAAAGTAGGCATCCTAACAAGTTTTTCAGTGTAAAATTTATCAGATATTCCTGTTGGATCTGTAAATTCATCTGTTATCCTGTAGTCCATCTCTTTTAACCCCGTAGTATTTGGATACCCTAAATAAGATACCTGTATTGATGCGGGTTTCATAGAAAATAAGTTTAACCTGTTACCCCCGCTATGACCAGAGAGATCTACAAGAATATCTATATTATCATCTTTAATCATTTGAAAAACTTTATAATCAGATAATGAATAGATATCTCTCCAATGATCAGAGTTATCTCTTAGCAGTGTAGTTACTTTATCCGATTTAGGATGGTTATAATAACAAAATGTCTCTACATTTCTTTTTCTAAAAATAGGGTAAAGAAAAAAAGCTACCGAGTGAGTACGAAAATCCGCAGAAACATATCCAACTCTAAGTCTATGCTTTGACTTATAATCTATATTATTCATACTGTAAAGAGGGGTACTACCTCTCTTCACTAACTTCACATGCTTATCAAAAACACTTTTTCTAGAACTCTTTTCTAAATAATTTAAACAAAATAGATAGTTAGAATTATATATGGGATCAGTACCATAATGTATTGCTTTTGAAAAAGCACAAAGAGCCTCTTCTATCCTACCTTGATTCTTATATACATTACCTAGGTTATTATAAGACAAATGAGACTTTGGATTCTTTACTATAGCATAGTCATACCATTGTTCTGCTAAAGAAAGCTCTCCAAGTAATTGATAGGAACTACCTATATTATAGGCAGCTTCGCTATAATGTTCATTAAATTTTATAGCTTTTTCAAAACAAAGGATTGCTTCTTTAGGCTTACGTTGTTCTCTTAACACTGCCCCTAAGTTATTCCAATATAAAGCATTTTTGTCATCTAGACTGACAGCTTGAAGAAATAACTCATAAGCAACATTATAATTCTTCGCATCAAAGTTAATTACACCTAAAAGAGTAATTGTTTCTTTATCTTCCGGATATAAAATAAGATACTGTTTAATAAGTTCTGTAACCTTATCAATTTCTCCTGACACATACAGTTTTCCTATTTCTTTAAAAGAAGAAAATATATTCATATAACTCCCAAATTAAACTACTCTATCTCTAGTTAAGTCTGCATATTCTATAAAGGGTTTGAGAATAGTTAATAAGTGATTAGTCAACTTTTTTATATCCTCTAAACTCATAAGTATCTGTCTATTCTTTATAGTTAATTTATAAAGAACTTCTACTTCTTTTCCCATAAATAGCTCCTTTTTAGAAATCTGGTATAAATTTAAATCTCTCTATACGCATCTGAACAACTTTTACATCTATAGTATTTTTGAATATTAGGGTTCTTAGTAAAAGGGAGTAACTTAGCTAAATTTTGTCGTTTTAGACAGGCTTCCTTTAACATTTTACAGCCATGAGGTTTGCAAAACCAATTATAAGTATTAGGTAGGACATACTCCTTATTAGTTAACAAATGCCAATATTTTAATTTTCCTAACCTACCGATAACTTTAAATCCTTTTTGTTCAAAAATGTGTTCAGCGGAAGCATCTAATTTAGATCCTGTAACTATGACTATTGACCTAAACTCTTTTATTGCTATATCTATTAATTTTTTAGCTATTCCTTTACCCCTATACTCTGGGAGCAAATAAAAGTAATAAATATACACACTATCTAAATCTAGATGAAACATAGATTCTTTACTTCTTCTATCTATTACTGCCCCACCTATAAACTTTCCCGATTTACTTGCTGAAAAAACAGTAGAGTACTCTATTGGTAATCTAGCACTACAGAACTCTTTAAAAAATTTATCCCTAGAGTACTTACCTAACTCCTTAATAAGTATTTTAGAAGATTTCATTTAGTCTTCCTTTTCTAAAATCTAGAAGGATACCTCCCAAATTTTTTAAATTTTTTAGGAGCAACTTTAATATTTTTTAGATGTTTATGTTTTAAAGAGTGACAAAAGAAACATAGTGTCTGAAGGTTAGTTTTCTTATTAGAGCCCCCTTTAGACAAAGGAACAATGTGGTGCGTTCTCAATAAGTTAGGTGAGAACTTATTACCACATTTAGAACATCTATAATTATCTCTTTTCTTTATTTGTTTACTCAAAATATCCCAATTTTCAGGATAGTTCCATTTCAAGAGAGTTAATCCTTTCTATCTTCATCATCCTCTTCTTCAAAATCTTCTTCAGTTATCTCATTAGAAGATAAACCTTCATCCTCATCCGTAACAACCTGTATTATATCTTCAACAGCTACAGTCTCTTGTTCTTCCTCCAATAATGGAGATTCATCAAGGATGAACGAATCTTGATCTTCTATAATAAGCACTGACTTGTTCCTTTTTAGAGAAAGTATTTCCTCTGTAACTAAGTCTACAACAATACCTTTATTTATGGGTATCATAGTGCTATTATCTAAATGAATTTCTGAAAGTGATATATTTCTAATTTCAGGCATTGTTACTCCTTATTCGGTAGGCTCACCGACAACTCTTTCTTCCATCTCTTGAATCTGATTATAAATAGCAGTAACATCCGATACCAATTTATTAACCTGATCTGTAAGAGAGGAAACCGCTGTAATCAGTTTTGCTCTATCTACAGCTTCTGCTGCAAGAGTGTTAGTTTTAGTTGTCAAAGTTGCAATAGCAGTGTTTACATCTGCAGGGTCTGTTGCTTTAGCAGAAAGAGCATTACACTTAAGAAGTAAAGTTGCAATAGCAGTGTTTACATCTGCAGGGTCTGTTGCTTTAGCAGAAAGAGCATTAACTTTCGCTACTAGTGTTGCAATAGCATTCTGAATAGTTGCTGTATCTGTTGCTGCGGCTACAGTATTTCCCCCAGAAGTTCCACCTGAATTATCAGTAAGGGAAGCAATAGACTCTACAACAGAAGAAAGTTCTGTAGCAGCTGTAGCACCTGTACTGTTAGTAAGGGAAGCAATAGACTCTACAACAGAAGAAAGTTCTGTAGCAGCTGTAGCACCTGTACTGTTAGTAAGGGAAGCAATAGACTCTACAACAGAAGAAAGTTCTGTAGCAGCTGTAGCACCTGTACTGTTAGTTACTGTTGCAACTGTTTTTTGAAGGGCAGGGATAGTAGTGGAAGGAGTCCCACCAGTGGAATCGGTTAAAGTTTCAGAGTCAATTCCATCTCCTAAAGCTACAGCAGTAGCGGCAGTTCTAGCAATTGCGATATTACCTTCTTCTGCTTCTGATAACATTTCCTCAGTTAACGCTCTTACAACTACAGAACTGTTAAAGGGAATAACTAAACTACCAATTGTGAAGTCTGCATTTGTAAGATTTCTAATGTTGTACATTGTATTACTCCTTTTTTATTTACAGTGAATTGAATCAATGGTTTTACCATTGCTATTAAGAATATAAGTTAAACATTCCGGAGCTAATAAATTACGGCTAGCTCCTGTGTGTGGATCAATGAATCTTAAATCTATATACTCAAAGGATTCATTTTTAGGGGTAAATAGAGTTTCAGTTTTTTCACCCCTTGCACTTTTGAATTCCTCTAAAGTCCCTACACTCTTTTTTGAGTAGGATAATTCATATGCAGGAAATATCTTATTGTCTATATTACTTCCATCTTTCTTTATAATCTTTACATAAACTAGCATCTCTCAACCCCTTTAAATGTTTATAGACACATACTTAACATTAGCAGTTACCTTCCATCCTAATTCTTTGACATTCTCCTTTCCTAACATTTTTTTTAAGATTCCTACTATATAAGCATAGTTAGGGTTACCTTTTTTAACAGCTATCTTTTTAGCTTTTTCCCAATACTCCTCAATCTTATCCCTAGGAATATCAAGTTCCCTAGCCGCAGTGTCTAGTAATGCCGGCATAACTTAATTCCTTATATCTACACTGGATCTATATAGGTAAGCAAACTTTATCCTTAGGGCAATATTTGGCTTGCTTATTTTCTATTAAAGAAACTATTCTCATTGTTCCCTTACATAAAGGACAGGCAAGAGTCTGAACAAACTTAACACTTGCATATCCCTTAACCTTTTCTACTGCTTCTCTTTTACTCGAACCCGCCGTAACCATAGATTTAACAAGATTTTCTTGAACTTTATTTAATTTCATTAACCTCTCCTATTTTTAAAAACCCCAATACCTGGAACACTATTTTTTATTTTTTGTAACCAAGAGGAGTTATAATCTTTTTGCTGTTGAATAGTCTTAGTAGTAATTATACTACTTAAATTTATGAATTTATCATAAACTCCCTCTGTGTTAAATAAATGTTCATACTCTTCCATATTCAACACTGCATACCCCAAAACAATTGTTCTTAATATGTCATCAGTTACTTCCTCCCCCTTAGTTACCATCCTACCTGTATCTCGTGTCATTAAGCACTGTAAAAACAAGTGATTTATAGGTTTCATATAAATTAAAGTGTTCAACTCAGTATCTAACTCTATTAAGTCTTGAAGGTCACTCTCAATCTCAGGATATAAAACATCCTCTGAATAGATAGATCCTTTCATTTCTTCAAAATCAGAGTACTTAACTGAATAAATTAAACCATCAATTCCAAAGTCATCAAATACTCGTTGAGATAAATCAATAGATTGCCATCTATCTACAGCTATTATTTTTACGTTAAAAGCTTCTATTATTGGTGCAATGACTTTATCATATGTTTTTACAAAACTAATAGGGCAGGGTCTAGGAATTATTTCAATCACTCCAGAAGTAACAAATACTTTTTTCTTTTCTCTCATTTCTATATGAGATAAGGATAAAGCAAATGAATTAGAATTGTGAACTACCATTCCATTAGCTATAAAAGCTGGTTCTACCCCGGCTTCCATAGTTAAATCATAAACTTTTCTTTTTTTATCTTTTTTAATACTAACTATAGGAGAATACCAGTATTCACAATCTAGAAGGTATTTAAGTTTAGAATATTCTATCTTAGATATTCTTTTTAATTCAGAAAGAAAATGATCATATCCCTCATTATGATAGATTTCGTAACAGAATTTTTTATCAAGAGATGAATTAACTTTGGTAACATAAATTTCCTCACCTTTATCATTTTTATATACATCCCCTCTATTTCCTGCCCATCTAATATATCTACTCTTTAAAAATTCTCTAACATAAGATGAATCAAAACCCCACCTATTACTTACCTTATTACTCTTTTCTAAATATAGATTTGTATGTTTAAAACTTAAATAAGGCTTAAGAATATTATATAATTTATAAGCTTCAGTAGCGGAGGCAGTCCTAATTCCATGCTTAAAATTATTACTCATAATTCCATGAGTATTTAATAATATTTGAAAATCCCATAATATTCGTTTAGAACTAGACCACACACTTATTTCATACCTATCTGAACGAATAGAACCATCCCCTTCAATGTATGCAGCCATAAATGAAGCTTGACTCTTAGAATCTGCTTGCATAATACAGTCAGGTATAAATTTATAGTAGCTAGGTTTATTTGATTTATTTTTACAATCTTCATCACCTACTAGCCCTAGGTCCTTCCAAACACTATATAACATTACAAACCCATAACTTATTGAGTAAGAATCAAAATTAGCATTTCCTTTAATCCCGTTTATTTTATACTCCCCTTTTTTAAACTTCTTTATACCACATTCACTTTTCTTAATACCAAAAACTATTTCAAAAAAGTTTCTTATTTTCTTTAAATAAAGTATATTACTATTAGAAATAACTGTATAATATTTTCCATAATGACCTCCACTAATAAGAGCACCAATAATATAGGCTAGTTCTGGAGTCATATAATCTGGAACTTTTGGTAATTTTTTTTGAGAAGTATTATTTGAGGGTAAAGTAGAAAAACGCTCTTTTAAATTTAATTTAAAAGCAGTATCTGAAGTAAATTTTCGTAAATTTAAACAAACAGGATCACCTACATTAATATCTTTTAATTTAACCCACACATGCTCATTATTTTTCAATATTAATACAGGGTGATCTTCTGTTCCTACTAAGTAATGCCCACTTTTTGTCTCAACTATTGAAGTATTACTTTCACCCTTATAGTGCCAAAATTCTGCTATTTTTGGATTTATACTACTTCCTACTTTTAAATCTATTCGTTTTTTATACCCTGGTTTTGCATCAGAAGGTAGTTCAACTAAGGACCCTAGTTTACATAGTCCTTTTTCTGTAGGTATCAAGGTATTTCCTGATAAACAGTTATAGCCTGCATCAATGGATAAAACACTTGGATAAGTATGTTTATTAACAAAACTTATTTTTGGGTATAATAGTTCTTCATTTAAGGAGCCCCTAATTATTTTATTTCCATGATGTTTAAATATATTCTTTTTTCCGGAAAATATATTTACTAATGCTGAGGGCCCCTTAATGTAAGGGAGTACACTAAAAGGAGGGTTAGCTCCAAAATCTCGTTCAGCAGTTATTGGATCTTCCATAAATTTCGCATTAAGATCCTGACGGGTTATATTAGGGTTAAACTCCCAAGTTGCCATCTTAAATCCATACATTCTATTACTCGTTAAGGATTGCTTGTACAATCTCATGGCCTTATCTGTTTTACTGCTAGGGGATGAAATATACATACCCCAAGCAGTAGGCACACTTGGATTCTTTTTCAACATTCTTCTAGCTGCGGATTGGACAGTCATAAGTGAGTTATCCAGTGCATTATAAACTTCATCCGCATCAAACTTAGCTGAACCCTCACTGCCCATAAACCATCCAAGTTCATCTAATGAACTTATTATTCTAGTTCTACCTCTTAATGTTCTTTTATCTGGTCCACTAGGATAAATACCAATATTTTTCCACTTATAAGCTAAGAAAGTGTCTCTAGCCTTCAATAATTCTGATCCTATCCTGTCTCCTTCTTCTTCCAAAAAGGCATGATACTGTATATACCAAGGAGAACTTTTAATTAAATTATTAAATGGTTCCCATAAATTATCAAAAGCATCATTATACCTTAAACCCACGAAAGTAGCATGTAAAGTGCTATTAGGTAGAAGATTAAAATACTCAACAGGATTTTTTGGTAACTTAAGAAATTGATGCAATACTGTTGCAGATAAGATACCTACAGAGGTACTTTTACTACTTCTTTGACCCGCTACACCTATAAGTTGGTCATAAAACTTATGCTTTCCATCCTTAACTGCATCATATTTTGACTTTCCACACTTTTTACATACTCCATCTGTATAAAAGACAACTCTATCTAAAATTTCACTTAAAGGAGTATCAACAACTATACTCTTTATATATTTAGTATTAGAACAGTAAGGACAATAAGCAGAAAAGAGCTCAAGAAATATCTTCAACTGCATAGGAAATAAAGAAATATTTAAACCTTTCTTACTTATAATAAATCTGACAGGATTTGTGGCCTTTGGTATGTCCCGATCATCCACTAGTTGAAAAACTCGGGAGTCATAATTTGAAGAAATTATGTTCTCAACTAGCTCAACAGGAGAAAATTCTGCCTCTTCTTCCGGTAAAAAAGTTTCGTAGTTTTTTAAATTCTTTGGTGAATTAACAGATTTTTCAAAGTTAACGCACACGGTGGACTCACTTACTGTCTTCCCTAATCCAAAACAATCATCTAGAAAAACACAAAGTCTACAATTAGCTTTAAAATAAACCCATTTTCTACATATTTTGGTTTTACCAATGCATTCCTGTCTTTGTTTCCAAATGCAGTTAGAACAGATCCTATCTATTATTTTCATCACTACTCTTTCAATAAAAAAAGCCAAGACTTATAAATAAGTAACTTGGCTTCCCATAATTATGTCTTCTTTTAAGGTACATTATATGCTATAGGGTATAAAACACCACCCATATCTTCTTTTAGCAATGTATCATTGGTTATAACACATTTTTCGATAAGGAATGAAAACTTTCTTCCATTTGGGCCCCTACCTGCTTTAAGTCTGTCTGGAAGAAAAAGTATATTGGAAGAATCTAATAGGTTTTTGTCTTGAAGAAGGTTAGTAGAGTCAAACTTATCCATATGTAGTTATTCCTTTTTTCCAAAGAGTTTTTGAATATGTAGATTTAAAATTTCATCCCTAAAATAGGAAAACCCTGAACCCATAACCAAATGCTCCAAAAATAACAACTCCGCAAATCTGTTCTTCATAGCTTTTGCATATGTTTCATGAATGTCTACAAAGTCTCCTTTCTCTTTAAATTGTTCTAATGCGTGATCAAACCCTAACTCAAATTCTAATGTATGTTCCAGTGCTTTAGATACAATATTAGAATAAAGTTTGGATGTTGGCAATTTTCTAATAATTTCATCTAATTTGGTTTTCACTTTTCACCATTAAACTGATTATTCACCTTTTGTTGAAGAGAGTACTGACTTAAGGTTAAATTGTACGCTGTTAAGATAATCTAAAGAGTTATTACATATATCTATTCTATAATCAACATAAGAACTAAAATCGTAGAAATCTCCTAGCTCTACATCAAGTATAGCTTCTTGATCTTTTTTGGAAAAAGAAGAAAAATCAGGTATTTGTCTTAGTTCCCTAGACAATTGATTTGATAGCCTCTCAGATACATTATAAATCAATTGTAGATCAATTTTTATCGTAAGTATCCGTTCATAGTAAGAGGAAACCATCATCAAATTTTGGAGGGTTTTATTTTTTTCAGTTATAGATTTACACTTTTTTGCTATACTAATTAAAAATTTAATATCTTCTATCTTAAAAACTTTATCAGTATCTTTTTTTAACTTTTTTAACTTTTTACTATTAAATAGATAATTCTCACACTTTCTTATATAAACTTTCATTTAAGTATCCTGTCTAAAGGTTACTAATAGCTAGAGTATTCAAAATTTCATCCTTAAAGGATTTTATATCATTTTTTTCCATTCCTTCTTCTGACCTTATCGCAGATACTATCATAGGTGAATGACTCTCTACACCTCTACCACTACAGCAAGTATGGAGTGCCTTACAAATTATCATGCAAAAAGCAGGGTCCACAACTTCAAAGATATAATCTGCTATTTCATTAACCATAACTTCCTGTATTTGAGGCCTCTTTGCAAAATGTTTTACAATTCTTGGAAATTTTGATAAACCTAGTAGTACCTCTTTTGGCAAATAGGCTATATGGATTTTTCCATGAAAAGGGAAAAAGTGATGACAACATAAAGAATTAAAAGATATATCCGTAACATATACTAGCTCGTTCGTAGGATTAGAAAAACTAGTTGGTTCCACCAACTCCTCACCTAGGGAGACTGTAAATTCTTTCCATGCTTTTACAATTCTATAAGGAGTATCAGTTATATGTTCTCTCATGTATTCTGGAATATTCTTATATAATCCTAGTTCAGTTAAAACAGACTGAACTTTTTCTGCCATCTTTAAAAGTTTTTGATCTTTTACACCCAAAATTTCTTTCATATTTTTCCTTTCAGGTAGGATATACACCTAACATATTTGGAAGAATTGTTATTATTTCTGCATTACATGATAACCATATCACATAAATATTATCTGAAAAAAGAACTTTTCTCTCACAGCATAAAACAGCTTCTTTTGAAGCATAGTGAGAGCTAGAAGTTAAAGCTACCGATGTATATCGTATTTTTGTACCCTTTTGTAAGGGAATAAATATATACCCTACCGCAGTTGTTAGATCTCCAGATTTAACTTGATAAATATCAAAGAATATAGATCCTATATCCAGTTTCTTTATTTTTATATCAGCAACTCTATGAATTGAATATAAATAAATAGCATCCTCTTCTTTAGTTATTAATGTTCTAGAACAGGAAGTAGAATAGATAACATTTGTAGGAAATATTTTCCAATACTGTTTAACAAATTTAAGTTTATCTGATAACATCTCACCCCCTATTTTATTCCACCAACAGGAGCTACACAATTACAAAAAAAGTTATCTTTCTCTGAATAAAGCTTATAGTAATTTCCTTCTGTTGAGAGAGTAAAAATAACTTCTTCTCCCAATCTAGAAGAGGAAAGAGCCCCATTAAGCATAGGCAAAGGGAGATCTAACTTAATACTGGTAAAAGAGTTATTTATAGGGCTTATTTTGTCTTTAGACACTCCAAAAGAGGTTTTTAGAGATAAAATAACCTTTTTATCTATATCTACTCTTAGTAGATCTACACCCTCACTAATAACTGATATTGAATTTAAAGAAGTCATTAATTTTTCATGATCAAATGTTATCTTACCCTTTCTATAATTAGAAGGATCTATAAAACCAAGTGCAGAATCTATCTCCTTTGTTTCAGAATCTTGAACAAAAGGTAAAGTGGTTACAATATTAGCAGATTTTAAAAGCATTAATGAGTCATCAATAAGCAATTTAGATTTTTCAGACAAAAGAGAAACAACATCCTTTAAGTTCTTTAAATAGGTTGTAAAACAAAAATCTTTATCTGATATCTGTTTCTTATAGCTATAAAAAGCACAGTGAACGTAATCTGCTATTCTTATATGAAATCCAGTAGAATTACTTTCTACTCTAGCGGGAACTTCATAAGATTGAGCTAAAGACTCAAAATAAACCATATTTATTAATTGTTTAAATATACCTACTGCCTTAGAGTCTAATATAACTTTCTTATTATTTTTTATGGAAGGTTGTGCAAATTCTTCCTCATTAATTTCATCACAGAACAGTTTTACTTTAGACCCACAAGTAATCTGTAAGGAATTATTAATTGACTCCATTTTTAACTTTTTTCCTCTAAGGAAAACTAACATATCAAATAAACTTCTATTTAATGAAATAACACCCTCTTCTTCAACATCTGCAGAAATAATATAGTTTATATAATAAATACCCCTTGAGATTAATGATAGAGTTCCCTCTTCTTTATTTGTTTTTAAGTAAACGGATGTAGTATCTGGAGAAATCTTCTTTATTGCTTTCTGAGCAACTACAAAATCCTCTTTATCCACTGAACATTTCATCTTTCTTCCTTTCAATATATTTAGGAACCAATTTATATATCATTCTCTAAAGGTATATCATCTAGACCATCTGCTTGCTTATTAACAACACTACTGCCATTGGTGTAATTGGAAATACGTGATATACTTAAATCTACTGATAATTTAAACGTAAAAGGATCTTGATTTCTCGCTTTAGGTTGTTTTATTGTTATATAACCTACTTCTGCTATTTTATCTTTATTCTCAGGCCAAACCCACATATTACTTGCATGTTCTTCCAGAGCCTTACTATATCTTACAGTTTCTTTTTCTGCATCTAACTGAGCAAGTAAACAAACTACTGTTTTATTATTTGTAGCCCATACTTTTGCAGCTCTACCAGCCTTATCTAACGATTTCCAATCCTCTCTATCTAAAGGAGAGAGTAAGTTAACATAATCTACAAAAATTATATCATATTGATAGGGTTTCAACTTTATTAAAACATCTACTAGTGTTTCTCCTGCTTCTGGCAGATAAAAATCAAAACACTCTGGAGAATTATCCTCTTTTTTCATGAATTTATTAATAGACTTTACTACTTTCTTTTCATAGTAATCGAAATTCTTTACTATTTTTGTTATACCCACTTGCATCAAAGAAGATGCTATTCTAATAAGCATCTGTTCAACACTCATCTCTAAAGGTAAAAAACAAACACGTGCTCCACTCCTTTTCATATTTAAAGCCAGTTGAAGGGCTAGAGTGGATTTTCCACTCCCTGTTTTTCCTGAGATAAGAAAATAAGAATCCAAAGGTATTCCTAAATTTTTATTATCAAAATCTTTAAACCCTGTGGGTAAGAAAAAATTATTTTTTAATCTATGCCTAAACCCCGCCATTGTGTCTCTTATGATAGGCTTAGATAGATGAAGTATTGTTCCACTTGTAGAAGAAAGAGATTTAATATCAGTTAATGATTTTTCTACTTCTTCATAAATCCTGTTTATTTCCTCATTTCCTGGGGATCTAGATAGGTCCTCAGTTAACTTATTTTGCAGTTTTATAATTCTACTATGAACTGCATTATACCAATTACTTTCTAGTAGTACTGTTACTTCATCATATGTTCTAGGTAATAAAAGAGCCTTATCTTTTGTAGATAACTGTTGCCTTTTTATTTCCCTTATTCTTAATTTATCCCGTACTCTCTCCGGCAAAGAAGAATCAAATATTAACTCCTTCCAAGTTAGTAGTCTTCCCTTTTTTAGATAAAGTGAGTGTAGACGTTTGAAGGCTAATTTATAAGTATCTAAAACAAAGTGATCTGGAGATAGATTAGCAATAATCTTTTCTGAAAGATCCTTCTTTTTTGATACTGTTAACGATCTTAAGAGGAGGTGTTGCGACCAGTATTTGGATGGCATATTAATTTTTCCGCTATTTTGTGTAAAATATCAAAATCCTTTGAAAACACAGGATAATTATCCTCTGTATCATATTTTAACCCATCTACTTTAGTTTTAATATTAGGAGTACCTGAAACATGTAGTACACCAGAAATAGGTAAGCGCAAATAATTATCAAAAAAATCCAAAGCAGTGGTTCCACCCACAACAACAATCTTTAACTTATTAGGGTTATTAAGTATAGCATTTCTTATCTCATATAGTTTTTCTCTCTCTGGAAGGATATTATAAATTAATAATATCCTTCCATCTGGAGCTGGACTACTATATCCTATTCTATGTGTTGACCATTCTTGTCCTGTAAACTCTACTAAGGAATGAATAATAGAAGTTGCTACTTCTAAAGCTACGTAATCATTTGGCTCTGAAGAAATCCCTATAGTATAAGGAATTATTTCTTTTGTTGATAAAAGACTATTAAGAATCATCTTTTGGAGCTTACTTGTTATTCTTACTACTTGTTGATGCTTAACTCCCTTTGATTTAACTAAACGCTTTACAGTCATAGACTGGAATTCATAATACTGCTCTATTTTGGAATAATGAGCTCTTGGACAAGCATAATATGGTAAATCCTTACCTCTACACTCATTTGCAAATTGTTTTACATTCACATGTTCCCCCCTTTAGTTAAATTCTTTCCATAACTTATTGGTTGACCTTACTCCCCAAGTGTTTCTCTACTATTAAGCCAATCAATATACCCCTTATTCATAGATTATAATAATGTTTTAGCTATCTTTTTCTCTTTTTTATTCATTGGATTCACCTTATTTTATAAGTAGTTTTATTCTTGTGATAAGAGTAAAACTACATAGAAGTACTAACTTTTAGCAAAATGGTACTAACTTTCTACCATAGTTATCATCCTCTGTTACTTTAACTCCTGGAACAAAACATACTGCTTCCGCTACGGAATAACTTTCATCTAAGTTCTTTTGTTGGGTTGTAACTTGGATTACACAGCCAATACCATCTATTTCCATAGCTTTTGTAGACTTCATAAACCCACGTGATTCCGAAGAAGCTTTACAAAGAAGTTGAAACATATCTCCATTTCCAAATACTTTTAAATCTTCTATAGTTGATCTAGCTCCTTTAATATCAGATATATCTAATTCTCTCTCTTTCAAGCTTTTTTCTTTCATAACTTCTCCTAATTTTTGACATTTTTTTAGAAAATTCTATTTTTTCTTTTTCTGATTTGTTGGCCCAAGTTACTTTTAGTAGCTCCCGTCTTTCTGCTTTCTTTTCTTCTGATTTATTCTTTAAAGTATTAGATATTTTTAATGCTCTTTCTTTCTTTTTCTTATCCGACATTCCTTCATGTTGTTTTCTTTTACTTTTAGCCCTTTCCTCTTTAGATTTACCTATCCAAGAGTTCTTATAAGCATTAATTCGTTCTAACTTCTCTTTCTTCGTCTTATTAGCTAAAGTCTCTAATCTTCTGGCTACACTTAACGCCTGTTTTTCTTTAGGTATGGATCTTTGGGCTAAAGACATATTACGTCTTATAACTTCCCTTTCTTCAAAAGTCCTATTAGCAATAGTTCTTTTCATTTTTTTAATAGTTTTTGATGTAGTTTTATACATCTTTTTACCATTAAGATTAACATAACTGTTATTCAAACATTTGGAACTACTAAATCTAGCTGCTATCAATTTTTGCTCTCTCCAATAAGCTATATCTTTAGCATTTTTTGTGAAGAACTCTTGTAATATATGCCATTCAAAATTTTCAAATCCTATTTCTTTCACTCTATCAGAAGAAGTAAAATATCTGATACCTAAGTCTTTAGTAGATCTTACTACATTACCACACCGATACCCATAATAGAACTGCCCTGTTTTGAGGTGTAACCCCCATATAAACATAAGGGTAATTTTTCTTTGGAAAAGGGGGTATTTTCATTCTATTTATCCATGAGTTATCTGTTCTCTCATAATCATATAAACTATGTTATTACCCAAAGCCATTAAATCAATAAAATCATCATCCGGTTCCGGAATATCATACCTTGAACAGAAAGAGTTACCCTCTTTTCCATTTTTTCTATGATTAAGCTTTTCAACTTCTGGGATATTTTTTAATGCCTCCTCATTTATAAACTCTTTTAATTCCTGAAATGAAAACTGTACTGGGATATCTTTTGAAATTTTACTTTCTACATACTTATGAAAAGCTCTTAAGGATTGTGTTATATCTAGAGTAGCATAAGGGCTTTGAACTGTAACCCAATATGCAAACGCACCCATGAAATCGCTTTGCATTAAATAGAATTTTTTATCTCTATAATGAGTATTAATATCCAGATTAGTTAATCTGTCAAACCTGTCATTAGTAGTAATTGTTTCAGAGTGTACTATTTCTGTCATTTTTCTATCTCCTTAAATCCTCTGGACATAAAATCTTTCAAAGCTATGAACTTAAAAGATTCACTTATTTTACCATCATCAATAAATAAACGAATTAGCGGTGTTGGTTTATTTTTGTACTGTGTTCTAATACGTGAGTACTCCTGGTAAAAATTATTCTTATCAAAGGAAGGAACTACAAAATACAAACAAGACATAGGAGGTGCATCAAAACCAAGAGAAATCATTTGTTTTGTAGCAATTACTACATCATACTTTCCATCCCTAATGTTTTGAGATACTTTCTCTCTATTAGATACAGAAGATATGTAAACAATAAAATTTTTAGTTATATCCTTAACTAAATTAGCTATCTGCTTTGCGTGTTCAATTCGTTTTACAGGAATTATTATCTTATGGTTATGCTCTAAATCATACTTAACATATCCAGCTATCAACTCATTTCTTTTTGGTTCTTTAGCTATTCTCCCCCAGAGGTAATTCCAAGCCTGGTTATTCATCTCTTTATATTCAGGCATCTGCCATTGAGTGTCCACTATACTATAGTTACAGGATAGTTGTTCTGTACCTCCTTCTACTACCACAGGTCCTATAATGTTATCTTGTCTAAAGTGAAGTTTATCTTTTCTTTTAGGAGTTGCAGTTAAACCACACCTATATCTTGCTTTAAATCTGGATACAACATCACTATAGATATCGCTACTCATTCTATGACTCTCATCTATAATTATCAATCCAAATTTGTCCCTTACCTCTCTTAATCTTTCTTTCCCTCTTTTACTTATAAATTGTTGCCAAGTGTAAAGAACAATGGAAAGACTATCTACTTCTTCAGGTCTAGGATTTATCTTTATTAGGTTACAGTTATTAAGTTTTATTTTTTCCTGAATATTAGTGAACTTGATAAAAGTACTATAGAATTGATCTAATAGTTCTTTTTGATGGATTATTATTGCTGTTCTAGTTTTAGATCTACTGGCTAACATAGCACCAAGAAGCGTCTTACCAGAACGAGGTGGACAAACAATTTGTCCATATTTCTCCCTTACCCATGTATCAATAACACTTAACTGACTTGATTTACGTGGCTCTTCAAGTAAAGATGTTTTAACATTAAACTGCTGTAATTCTGATAATATGGGGAAAGAAGATTTATCCTTAACTTTTAAACCTAATTTTTTAAATTTATGTATAAATTCATCTACTACAACTTTATTTCCTTTATCAAACATAAACCACTTTTTAGTTTTCCTATAGCATTTTACTACTTTATATGCACCTCTACAGCTTTTACAAGCATTTGATCCATACTCTTGAACTAAAGAACACTTTAGACTCCGTGCTCTAGTATCACAAAGATTAGGATCAAAAATAACTAACTTGAAAGCTTTAATCAGTTGCATCTTCAAGGTTTGTGGTAGACTTTCGTAGTTCTTCCTCGGAATATATACTTTGTCCGATAGTATTATCACTGGCTAAATCCTCAATTTTGTCTGTTTCAACTTCAATTGCATCTCCAGAAATAAAAACTTTATCCCCCATGATATTCTTCCTTATCTAAAAAGATTATTCTTTAAATTCAATAAAGCTTTGCTAGCCCATCTAGATATTTTTGTTTTTTCTCCTAGTGTAGTAATCAAAAATTCATAATCATCTTTTTTCATAGTACCCATTTTATGTTCATTAATTAGCATAGCAAATTTATCATCTTCGGTCATATCTGTTCTAAGGAGTATATCTTTAACTTTTGGGGATATAGTTTCAACTCCTACTTCTTGGAGTGCTTCCATTGGACTAACTTTTGCTGTTTCATACACAAGATTTGTAAATTCACTTCTTCTTAGTCTTTCTAACTCCATAACTGCTTCTTCAGTTTCCAATTCCTCAATTGCTTCCTTTTCCGGTATTAGCTCCAAATACCCTTTAGCAACCGCCTTTCTAAAGTCAGAAGATTTCTTAAAAAGAATCCCTTCTGCAAAATTAGTTACCATAATTGGTATAGATGTTCTAGGAATGGGTACTAACTCACTCCCTCCCTCCATACTCCTAATAGGAATAAGAAAATCTCCATTTGTTTTGTTTTTTACATAAATTGGTTCATTAGCGTTAAGCTTATCTACAGTTAGTTTAGACATACACTACTCCTTTTAATTAGTAATATTTAATCAAGATCAACAATTTAAATGTAATTAGATTGTTATTTAATTACTCCTCTACTTCTTCATTATCCGTTATAAGAACATCCCCTTTTAAATAAAGGCTGAGACCATTACCATGTGTAATCTGTCTATGACACACTTTCTTTAAATCCAAATTTAATTTTCCTATACTCTTAGATAATACAAAATCCTTAAATACAGAGTAATTAAATTTTACCTCTGATAATTTTTTGAGTTTAGGTTTTTTTGACTTTATTCTAACGTAAAAATTAGATTTATCCGGATGAAATTGACCCGTGAGTTTTAGATAATTCATTATGTCTAAAACAGGGTCAGGCCCAAAACCTGAACTACCATCATGAGAAATCCACCATCTACCGCCTGACTCTAAGAAAGGAATAAATGTTTTATTCTTGACCGTTTTTAATTTAAAGTGCCTATAAACATCTATATCCTCTTCTTCAGTACTCCCTGAACCATGTTGGTTAGAGACAGTTTGAACTCTAATACGTACATCAGTCATATGTTTTAAAGTATTACCTCCGGGGTTAGTTTCAGGATTACCCCATGCCATGGGCGTCATTCTAACCTGATTAGTCCCAATAATTGTAATACCCTTAGCACTAACAAGTGACTTAACATCATTCAAATGTTTAGAAAACATTCTAGCTTGAGCAGCTATAGCCTCTGAATCTTCTTCTGCTACTGCTTCTGGTGTCATTGCAGCATAGGAATCAACACCAATTAATAGTTCAGGTCCGGAATAATTATTTTCTATAGGAACATAGAAGTTACCATATTTAGATAAGAGCTTCTTTGAAAACCCTGCATTCTTAAGCATAGATCTTAAGTCCGCAAGGGTAAACCCTCCAGTTTTCTTTGCTGTTTTGGCAGGTTTAGGAGTCCACATATAATACCAATCTTCCCCTACTAATACTTTATCAGGCATTACTTTCATAGCTCTTTTAATAAACTTTAAACCCTGCTCTCCAAAAGAAGGTTTATAATATCTTATTTGTGGCTCTATAATCCAAGATCCATTTTTATCCTTTTTACCAAAAACTTCATCCATATTGTCTACACCTGCAATGTGACCAAACCAAGTGGGGTCAACTAATCCTTCTATATCCAGAAATATTCCTTTTTGTTTTCTAGGAATATGTTTTAATGCTTGACCATAGACACTATATAATATAGTGGTTTTACCGCCATGTTCTGGACCCACTATTTCGTAAGCTCTACCCCTTTGAAATCCTCCAGAAGTAATCAAATCTAAACACAAAATACCAGAACTTATTGTTTCAGTAGTATTGACAATTGAGTTTACACCAATAGAAGAAAGTTTACTTTCTTTCTCCTCTGAATCAAATATATCTTTAAAGTCTAAAAAATCATCAATTGACATTTATACCCCTTTAATAGTCTGCACTCTTTTTCGAGTGCAGACTCTATAATTTCATTGAAAGTATTATATCCAAAAACTTTCAATTAATGGATATTAACTTTTGATGTTAGTCTAATGCAATTTTTTATAATTTTACAAGAGAAGCAATCAGGCAACCCCTCATACTCCCCAAAACATTTATTTTTTCTTTTTACTTTTATGCTCCTCCTTTTTACTTTTTGGGATTTTCTTACCTTTTTTGGGTTTCTCCTCATCGTCCTCTTCATCTTCCCACAAATCATCTTCCTCTTCTTCTACTTTCTTACTTTTCTTGGATTTTTCTTTCTTGCTTTTTTTAGGTTTTTCATCTAGCTCATCTTCTTCATCCTCATCTTCTTCATCCTCATCTTCTTCATCCTCATCTTCTTCCTCTACTTTCTTACTTTTCTTACCCTTCTTATCTTTCTTTCCCTTTTTGGGTTTTTCATCATCCTCTTCTAACTCATCCTCATCTTCTTCATCCTCATCTTCTTCTAATTCATCCTCATCTTCTTCATCCTCATCTTCTTCTAATTCATCCTCATCTTCTTCATCCTCATCTTCTTCATCTTCTTCTAATTCATCCTCTTCCTCATCTTCTTTCTTACCTTTCTTACCTTTCTTTCCCTTCTTATCTTTCTTACCTTTCTTTCCCTTTTTAGGTTTTTCATCCTCATCTTCTTCTTCAGTATCTCCAGAGGATAAAAGCATTTTCTTTAGTTCTCTTAGATCAGAATTATCTGATGTAAAAAGTTCTTTATCATAGGATCTACGTAAAGAAGATATAATATCCTTAATATCCTGTATAGTTTCATACACTACATCTAAATCAAACAATAAGTAAGATTTTTCTTCATCAGTTAATGGCGACCTATCATCTTTCTGAACATCATACATTCCACTCCCTGATTGAGAAGGATCAAAAAGAACATTAATATCTCGACCATACTTAACATCATTTACTTGATACGCAGTAATTTTCCCTCCCTTAGAAACTTTATTAAGTTTAGAAAGATTTTTAATTTTCTGCGCTATTCCTGCAGGGAACTTAATTACACGTATAGGAGACCAGAACTTATCTCCTTTAACCCTGAATTTTTTCCCTTTCTCCGGTGATTTTATTTTTTTAGGCTTATCCTCTTGCAAATCTCTAATAATGGCATTAGAAAGATAAACAGTTTGGGCCGAGATACCTGCTCTACAACAAGGACAATCTGCATTATCATCCTCATTTCTACGACACAATAATGGAAAAGCTGTTTCTGCCCCTCCTGCCTTCTTTAATGTTGGTATCCAATGAATACGTAAAGAATAAACATCTCCAACAAGTCTTAAACTTGTCCACTCCCCTTGTGGAAAATCAAATCTCTCAATAGTTTCATCCCAACTTTTTGATTGCATAGGTGGTTCAATTGCATCCCAATTAGTTCCTTTTCCCATAATAATCTCCTCTTTATTAAAATAACATTCTTATTTCTTCTGATGGATTTAAAGGATTAATAATCCCAAATTTTAATGAAAATAATAGATAAATCTTTTTTGGTAAATACTTAGAAAGCATTTCTATAAAATGCTCATTCTTTTCAAGAGAATTAGAAATATTTATTCTCTCAACTAAAGAAATAGGGTCAACATACTTAGTATCATCCAACTCAATCATATCCCCTGTTTTTAAGCCCCAATTTTCCTCTTTTATAGACTTATGTTTCTCTGCTTTAATAAAAAACTTAAGAAAGCTGTGAAATGGGACTTTACTCCTGGATGAATCATAAGAGTCTATCATATCTAATAATGCTTGATAAGCTTCAAATTTTAACTCATTTGGATTTCTACCTCCTTTTCTTCTCCTCATTAGTTGTGATAAAATAAACGACAAATAGTATTTAACAAGCGTTTCCTGAAGTTGTAAAATATTACTTACTATTTCAGGTACAGCCTTTCGTAATCCAAAAGTATTCTTTCCAAACCTTAACTCAAATTTAAACAAATACTTTAGATCCTTATTTGTTTTATCTTTCTTCTCCATTATTAATTCATACTTTTTTATACCCATAGCTATTTTATTTAGCATTACAAGAATATCTGATCTTCTAAAGAATCTAGAAGGAACTAAAAACTCTATCCTAGACTCATCATATGTTACCATGTAATTTAGAAAATTAGACATCATTTTTTCTCTGCTGTTGTACATTAACTTCCATTTAAGAAAACTAGTTATGTAGTTATCTAAAAATGGGGTATTAGATAAGTAACTCAAAGCCATTTTTAAATAATAATCTAATGTCACTATATAGATAAAGGATTTTCCGGGGAGTCCACGATTACCAGACTTAATTTTAAATTCATCATTTTGTCTTAGCATTCTTTCTCTCCTTCTTCTTGCTTTTCTTTTTCCTTTTCTTACTATTAGTGGATATTCCTATTTTTTCATTTTTATAATTACATTTATTCTTCTTAATTTTATTTTTAATTAAAATATCTCCACCATAGTAGGATATAAAATTATCTATAACCTTAGAAGTGTGTTCTTTGCTGAAGTTGACTTCTTGGTCAGAAAATAAAGAAAATCCATCTGAAGTAGGAGTACTCTGGGTACTAAACATTGTAAAATAAGAAATATATTTGTCGTACCCCTTTTCTAGAGAAGTACTCTTAATATATTCGATATAATCAACAGCCCTTTTCCAGAATAAGGAATGCCTTTGATAAGTTTTATCCAAGATTTTCTTATATTCTGATAGTGTTGATTCCTTGGCAAGATTATTCCAAATGTCTGTATATTTAGCCATAACATTTATATTATGTAATATACATACTATATGAAAGACACAGGATAAGTTAGATTTTACAAATAACTCTGAAGTTCTTAGAGCGTTACAAATATTACAAGAACAAGGAAGTAAAGGAAAATTATTTTTTGAAAAGAGTAACTTATTATCTGTTCTTCCTACTCTCAATTTCTTCAGGGCATGATCCAAAGCTGTAAAATAAACTGTAGACCTTCCTGACTGTAATGGTGTAGAAGAATCACTAGTTATATTATAATACTTACCTATCCATGCCAGAATCGGTAAAATTTTAGTATTTGCAACTCCAAATACATGATAAGATTTAGCTTCTTTATAAGTTAATACCGAAAAGATACCATGAATAAGATCAAAGACATTTCCATAGTAAATAGAACCTAAAGCCCAACTTTTCATTCTATCATTATCTACAATATCTATATATCTTCTTTTCTGATCTACAGTAAATCCATGACAGACATTATATAGTTCTACATTTTCACAACGATCTAGCATTATTTCATTATTTTTCACTTGAATCATAGCGGTCTTTTCCAAATAGTCTGAAGGACTACCTACCGCTAGTGGAACATCCAGAGCCATTCCTTTATTTACATAGTGAGAATACCAATCAGCTACATCCACAGGATTAATAAAGTCTTTAGCACCCGAGAGTAACGCAAATCCTCCGGAATCACCATAGATAGTATTTTCTATTGCTAATTTATCATAGTGGATAGCATGTTTACTCTTCTTTTCAGTGTAAGTAAACATTATCCCATTATGTGATACAGCAGAATTTCCACCTATAATATCCATAGATACTGCCTGATCAAAAGAACCCATAGGTAATTTAAGATCTAATAACTTATATCCAGCTTTAGTCATAAAAAGCTCTCTATCCATAAGTTTAATTAAATAACCATTAGGATAAGCTTTTTCTTCATACTTTCCTTTTCTATCTTTATACCTTACATACAGATCCATTCCTCCAAAAGAATGATAATCCATACCGGCATTTATCCAAGTGAAAGACATGGCATCTCCTGTTTAAAATAATTTATGTTTAGCCATAAAATTATGAGGTCTTTTAGACCAATGTTCTGCTACTTGGGTAGTCATAAGCTTAAAGTCCTTAAAAGATATATCATTACAAAGATCCTTATACTCACACTCATCAAAATAAGGAAGTATGGTACAAAAATCTATATTATACACTTTCTTTACTCTAAGAGTTGTAAACATTTCTACAATAGTATTAACTAGCTTACAAGTATCCTTATAAAGCTTATCATCCTTTATAGTTACTTTTAAATCTGGAGATTTTACTCTAGGATTATCTCTTGATATATACTTAATAATGCACCCCTCGATCTGTAAGGATTTAAATTGAGGCATTCTACTAATAGCCATAGAATATAAAGAAGCTTGTCTTACATGATGATCATAGGGTGCTTTAATATTTTTACAATTATAAATACCAGTGGATTTATACTCTAAAACCCACGCAGGTATCTTATCTTTTAAACTTTTATTCAGTATTAAATCATTAATTTGATGGGGTTTTAACTTACCATAAGTTTTATGAATAAATTTTTTATCTATAAGTAACCCATCGGAATGCCCTACCAACATACATCCAGGGAACACTACTATAATCTCCCCATACTCCATATATTTACCACATCTTTGGCATTTAATTGGTCCCACCTTATAGGACTCTACTATCTTACATTTTCTACAGTACCAACTACCAATTATATCTCCCTCATTTGCAATAGGAAGCCAATATTGAATAGCAGAGTGAATAGCCGTTCCAATATCACAATAAAAGGAGCCAAAGAAATCCCACTTAGAGTTGCCATTCAAGTATTCAATATAGGAGTAAACATACCTTTTAGGACAAAAAGGAGCCCCAGATGCACGTAATTCAGGTGTATTTCCTTGTTCAAATACTTTAGGGGACATAATGTTATTCATTAATTTATCAAAATCCATTACAGTTCCTTTAAAATTTATTTAATAGATATTTAATTACTCTTATGTAAGATTTTGGCATAGTATCAGGATCTAACTCATCCGGAGGAATTATAACTCTTACATTTAATCCTAATTTATCTATTTCTCCTGCCATTCTAAAAGCAGCCTGTCTTCCTGGTTCATCCCCATCCAGACATAAAACTATGTTTTCTATACCTATAGCTTCTATTGAATCTTTAATGTTATCAGTTAAACGTACACCTAGCAAAGCCATAGAAGGTATATTATATCTTAGCAATCTAAAAGCATCAGAAATTCCTTCTACCAAAACTATAGTCCTGGTATCTTGGTCCATTAAATAATCAATAGGGTATGGAAGTTTTGTTTTAAAGGAAAACCAGTATTTTAATCCCTCTGTCTCATTATATATTTTTACTCTTATGTATCCTTGATAATCTCCTAAAGAAGTTATAGGAAAATAAAGGAAATATTCTCTTATCTTCTCTTGCCATAATAATTTAGCATTAAACCGCTCCAAGAAATCTTTAGAGTATGTCTTCCACTTAAATCCAACAGGCAGTGCTTTAAGGATTAAATCCTCTTCCTCTATATCAGTAAATAAAGGAACTTTTTCATTCTTTACAAAATAGGTTTGTTCTAGATCTTGCTCACCACCAACAGTCCTCAAACCTAATTTTATAGCTAGTACATTCCAAGAACCACTAGCAGTACAGGACCAACAATTCCATATTCCAGCAGTGGCTTTTAAACCTAATGATACATGTAATGTCCCGATAGGGTTGTGTTGGTCATGGAAGGGGCAAGTGATAATTGCACCATCTCCCTTCTCTGTTACGTGACCAGTCTTAGCTAACTCTCTAAGAATGAATAACTTATCCATATCTCATCTTTCTCATTTGAAATCCCTAGTTATTGTTAAGAAAATTCATCTTTTGTTTTTTATATATATTCTTTAAGCTCTCTTGGTGTTGCTTCTCTAGTTTTAACTTCCCCGCACTTTGCACAATGATCAACTATTACAGAGGGGTTATCAGTAGAATGATATTGTTTACCTTGAATATGACCTGTTAACCCGCAAAGTAATTTTCCAAATCAATTAGGTTCATCTCTCATTTTATTCTCCTCACTTAAAATCATAAGAATAGTCTTTCAAAATCACTATCATTCTCTCTAATACTGAAATTCTCTTAGAACATAATTCTTGCTGTTCCACAATTGATTTAATTTGGGCTGCCAACACTTCTATCAAAAATTGCTTTTTACTTTTTAAACGATTTTTAATGGTTTCTAATTTCTTTACTTGAAATTTCATAGTTGCTAAATTTTTATTTTCTGCTTCTACACCAGTGTCTAAATTATTTCTAACAATATTAATAATTGATACTTTATCTGGATCATGATGTTGGATAAGGTTAAAAGCTGTTTGTTGAAATATTCCAGCTAAATCTCTTCTAGCACAGATAGTTATTTCATCTTCCGGAAGTTTATCTATTATTTGACCAGTAGAATCATAATGTTTCCGAAATTCTTTGTTCATTAAAGTATCATAAGCAATGGTTATGTTATGAAACACTTCGGGATCTGACCCTTCTCCTTTATCAGGATGGTATTGCTTAGATAATGCTCTATAGGAAGCTCTTATTTCTTTAGCAGTAGCAGTTTTCTTAATTCCCAGTATCTTATAAAGGTCTTCCATTACTTTTCCTCATTAATTCTTACTATTTGCTTAAACCAATAGTCTCTAAATTTAAATAATTGATCTGCTGCTTCATGTAGGTTCTCATCAGTTACACCATTACCAACTTCAACTAAAGTATCTAGAACGGTTTCTAAGAGAATTGAGGCTTCACTATTAGTGATCGTATTTTCTTTTACCATAATTCTTTTTAAGCTGTCCAAGTGTTCTCCTATATTCATATCTATCTCCTATATCTAAAGACTGCATAATCTATTAATAATTTCTACAATAAATATTACTACTATAGGAATAGAAATAATACTTATAATAAACATGGCTATATTGAGATGCTTCCAACTTATTTTAGATATAACTCCGATCAAATGGATTTTTCAAATTATTAGATACAACATCAACCTTTTTGATACTCATATTTTTTAATATCCTATCTAATTCAACCCTTATGTCTTCCATATTTCACCAATTAATTACATTAGCTATCTTAGTTAAATACTTTTCATCTGACTCTATCAATAACTTTAGACCTATCAATTTATCTATGGCAGGTAATTTTTCTCTTTCTGTTACAATACAGAGTCTATCCTCTTTACCTGTAACTTTATTTAGCCTTTTTACTTTTTCTCCTAATTGTAATTTATAAAGATAGTCTTCTGTATTAACCTCTAAACTCTTACTCTTTTTAAAGTTTTCATATTCTATTTGTGGAATAATACTTTCCAATAAAGTTAATCCTCTATACAAGGCATTTTTCTCGTGTCTACTTCTTCTATTTAATTTTCTTTTCTCTTCTTCACTATCAATTGTGGAGTAAGAAGAATTATCAGAGAAGTGAGTAGGATAATAATATAAATTATACCTCTCCGATAAAATAAAAGAAAAAGTTCCTTGGTATTCATTAGAAACTCTTAAATTACTTACCCTATGCGTAGTACTCGTACAAGTATTGATAGGATAAGCAGTGGATAAAAAATTTCCAACACTATAAGTGTTTATCTGTGTACCACTGCCTACGGAGTAGGTACATTGAGAGTTATCTACATATACAGTGTAGAAAGGTGTTAAATCTAAAATTTCATTATTTAATGAACTATAACTACTGTATATAGTTACCATAATTATCCTCCAGTTAAAGGGGGAATCAATATAATTTTTTCTGCTTCTTTCTCAAAAGAATAGATTCTTTTAGTAGTTTTCTTTCCTCTCTTAGTTGCAGCAAAAGCTAAATAGTTCTTCTTAATAACTAAATCATCAAACATCTTTTCTGCTGTTTCCACTTCATCTTTATTATTTGCATCCCAGCTTAGTTTTGCATCTCCTTTCTCACATAAATAACTTAGATCTCCCATCTTACCTGCCTCCTATTATATGATTTTCAATTACACTAAGCAGTAAATTTAACTTATCTACTACTTCATTCACTTTATCCATTATTTCTCTATCATTAGCGGGGCGTACACCTGTTGTTACTTCCTCCCCATAATAGTTTACTCCTTGGGTAGAAACATTATGTAACTTAGGTAGGGGTTCTAAACCTTGAATACTTATTGATGAATTTATCTCCTTACTTATTCCTATAATCCTATCTTCCATTCTTTATATCCCCTTAAAATAGTCATTCATTAGATAAATGATAGCCTGTCTTGGGGCTATTAATCCAGTTCTTATCTTTTCTGTAGCATTAGTAACTGATGAACAAATCTGAAAAAAATTTAAATCTGTAGTTAATTTTTCTACTTTATCAAGAGACTGTTCTAGTCTTATAAAAGGAACTCCGTAGAAACCTTGTTTTTCTGGTCTTGTTCTATCTCTCTTATGGAGCATATACAAAATTGCATAATGACTATATCTATGAACCATTGAAAGAAATTCTTCTATTCTTGAATCCTCAATCCTAGCAGCTACCTTTAAGGGCTCTAATTTCTTTTTACAAGATAGATATAAAATAAATTTAATAACAAGTTGATCTAACTCACCAGTATTTAACAACTGTTTTTTAATAACAGCTTTAATCTCTTTCTTAGATAGATTTTTAGAGGAATACAAAGAAGAAGCTACCAACTCCAGAGTAGAAAGAGAATTACGAGGCTGACACCCCACACCTTCCGCTATCATTGATAGAAAAGGTTTTAATGAGAGATACACTTCCTTTTTGTACTCTTTTTTTGCTATTACTCTTAACCTCTCAGATAAATCCTCTACAGTAGGATAAGTAAAAAAGAGTTTTAAACATCTACCATAGGTAGCTTCTGCCATTTTTTCAGGTTCAGTAGTACATAGCATCCACATGGTTTTTGCAGGTGGTTCTTCCAGAGGCTTTAATATTTCCTGCTTTCCCTTAGGAGAAACACCGTGACATTCATCAAGAATAAAACAACGCCAATTATAGTAGGGGGCTAACTTAGCATAAGAAAGCATCTTTCTAAGATTCTCTACATTTCCTGAATCTCCAGCGGCATTAAACTCATGAATATCTGGATGAGAATTAGATAGAGCTGCTTTACACGATTTACACTTCAAACAGGGGTTTATACCTTGAAGATCCTGACAATTAACAGTCATTGCCATAATCCTAGCAATAGAGGTTTTTCCACCCCCAGACTCCCCACTAAATAGCCAAGTCTTAACTAGTTTCCGTCTTTCAAAAAATCCTTTAATTACTGAAATGTTCTGAGTATTACCTACAAAATCATCTAGTGTCCTAGGTCGATACTTTACCGCAATAGAATCTGCTACTTGAATTTCTTTATCTTCCATTTGTTCTTTCTTTCATATTTAAAAATCAGAAATAGTAACTTTTATAGACTTAAAAATCTACAACTTGTCATTTTATCTTATCTCTGCACAAGTAGAATCACTATTAACAATATTCTCTGAATCTAAGTAAACATTTATATCCTTAGTCCCAAAATATGTTAATAAAAATTTTACTCTTTTAAGAGATTCCTTTGTCTCTATGTCTTTTAATTTTTTTAGATCATTTTGTAAAAATAGTTTCTCTTTCTTTGTTCCGCTGGATATAACAATAATTTTAGCTCTTAATTCCTTTATATAGTTAACTAACATTAAATAATCTGATTTATTTTCATTAGTTATTAGTCTGTTCATACTAAGAAATTCACTAAAAATCTTATAGTTGTTAGTTTCAAATGCAGTAGTCAAAGAAATAATAGTGGGTTCATAAACAAATGAAGGAAAGGATACAAGTAAGTTATTTATTAACTTACTCATCTTAGAATTGTTTCCCCATTGTTTAACTGGCCTTCTATTTAAATATGGATACACATCCAGGGGTTTAAATGTTTTTTTCAGATAATGTTTTATCTTTGCTTTCTTCAAATCTTCAAAAATTATTACTCCGTCATTTAATACTTTTGCATCAATCAGCACAACTGGTTGAGTTAAAGACATATGCTTAAAAACACAAGCAGACTCCCAAAGAAAAGGTGTCCTTTTCAAGGATTTTAAATTATTAATAAGAGTGTCACTATTTGTAAATCCATACACAGTATCATCTATCTCTTCAACCTTATAATCATGATTCAATATTAACTTGAAATCCACTCCATTTCTATTAAGAAGGGACTTAACTTCAGAAGGAGAACTATTTAATACCCCTAATATTTTTGATGTCGTTTTCACTTATAACTCCTTTAGCTACATTTCCAATTCCAGAATTTACTAATTGAATGCCGGAGAAGCTTGATTGAATTCTTAGCATAAAATCTGCATAAACAGTATATAATTGTCGGTTGGAAGGTCCGCAAAAAAATATCAAATCCTTTTTAATCTTAAAGTGTTTAGTTAACTCTTCTACACTCTCTACAAGAGCAGGAATTGCAGGAGATATAACAAGTTTACCTTGAGATAATTGAATATATCCAGGGTACTCTGTTTCATACCACTCCTCTGTCTCCTTTTTAACATTTGCCATCAAGAGTTCTGAGGATATTAATTTAAAAACTACAGGATTCAAGTCTGTCATTTTAGTACTCCTTTTTATGAATTATTATTTAAAACGTGTTTCTTTATTGGGCTTAAACTAATAATATTCTTTCTTAAAAGAAGGGTCCTTTCCTCTTTATACTCTATATAAAAACAATCTGTATCCTTGTACTTAAACCAGTCACTAATAGATTTTGCATCTTTTTCCTTAGTAAAGAATATCTCTAAGGGTTCCTCATTTTTAAATTCTATAGTAATACAATAAAAAATTTTAGTAGAGTTACTAACTACACCCTCACTTATTCTCATTATTAGAAATTCCTTCCAAAAAATTAATAAATAATATAGACGATCTATATAAAGAAAATAATAAATTTTATTGTACTTACTCCTTATAAATAGTATAATTCCGATGCTTGCTAGCTATAGTGTGAAGCCCCTATAGACCTATAAATAGAGCATTAGAGTAGGAAATATTTCTATTGTGTATCAAAACATGGTCACTAATATTTTAGTATATCCTGTTAGTCTTTCTACCATAAAACAGAGTATAAAGGATAGAAGAACAATCAAGAGTGCTTTGATTTTAGAGATTCTCACTTTCCTAAGAAAACTCTCTTTGAGAAATATATACTTCAAAATATATACTATCCACAAAGTCCAAGGTAATATCCAAATTGAAATAGTCATTCTTTCCTCCAATATTCTACAAAAGACTTTATCTCTGTATGTCTAAAGTCTGATAGATCACAATTAACTTTTCTTTTGAAAGTTAGCTCAGGGAGTATAACTCTTAATAGCTTAACCGTTCTAAGTATCTTTCCTCTTTTACTCTTTTTAAGTAACTTACTTTTATGGACTATTCGTAGAATGTAATACAATTCTAATATTTCATGATCACATAAAGTAACTTCTTTAATTTTACCTTTTATCTCAAGCTCTGAGGTTAACCATAACTTAGCTCCGTGCTTAATCAAATGGAGTATTAACCAAATTCTTTCATTTTTAAATTCTCTAATTAGCTGCCTGTCTATCATTTACTAGTCCTATAGCCATCAATAGCTCTATTTAGTAGAAGTAAGACAAACAGTAAAAAGCGTAAGTATTTTAATTTATTAGTATTCTATTACTAGTGTACTAGTATCTAGTACTAGAGTATCTAGTACTAGTAAAATTTTTACAACTAGTAAAAAAAAATTTACAGTATAATACTTACGCTTTTTACTAGTTGTACTTACTAGTTGTTACTATTTGTAATAAAAATAACCTCTAATAGACTTTCCTTTAAATAACACTGATAAAATTCTTTTAACTATTGCTATCTTCTTTCTATCAGTATTACCTATTAAAAACTCTCTATAATCATCATCAACTGTAAATGCTTTATGATGCAAAAACTCATAAATATCTAATAAAATTATATTAGATAGTTTACCCTTACCAAAGATTCTAAGTAACTCTTCTTTGACTGAAGCAAATACTTCAGCTATTTTCATTATTTTTCGTAGTTGAAGATGTCCTAGTGACTCATACTCCTCTTTCCAACAATTTAATTCCTTTATTTGATTAGAATAGTCATCAATGTAATTTTGTTTGTATTTAGAACTATCTACCTTAGGTCTATAAATAGAAGGATTATAATCAATATCTTCCTCTATAGATATTTTACATTGCTCATGCTTTAAAAAATTTAAATACTGTGTGTAACCACTTTTTCCTTGATTCCAGAGCTCTCTGTGAAACAGTATAAGTGCTCTATCTATCTTTAGACCAACTTGGATTCCTTCCAAGTTACTTTTTAACCCCTTAAGAGCTTTAACTAAAGAAGTATAGTCTATAATCTTCTTCCATTCCTTGTTACTAAGGTAATAGCTCAACTTACTGTATGCAAGTAGTAACCCAGTACTTTTAAAATATCTTAAACACATTTTAAGGGATTCTGGAGATTTAAATAAAATTCTTTTATGTAGCTCTTTTAATGTTTCTATTGTATAATCATTAAAATTCTCAAAAGATTTTTTGTTTAAGTGAAGTGATTTAGCAATTAATACCTTGTAAGCAGAAGCTTCCCTACCTCTCATAGTCATCTGATAATTAGTGTGAGAAGTAAGTTGATCTCCAGAAATAATGTGGTAAACATTAGTGTGTTTAGCCTGTGGAATATCCACCCCGGTAGTAATTGTGGGAGAGTAAATAAGAATGTCAGTTTTCTCTTGCTCCATGTACCCATCTAAATCTTCAAATATAGATATTACTTTTTCTCCTAACTCCTCTGTATCTTTGCTGTTAAATTTCTCTACTTTCTTAATTGGAAATGTTTTTTGTAAATACTTAGCTAATGTTTCTGATAAATCTTTAGAGGATAACGCTACTACCATTAACCTCTTTTTATCATATCCTGCCATTCGTATATCATCAGTAATATCTTCTAAAAACTTTTTACACGTACCTTTTCCTTCAAACTTAGGTTGGTCTCCAGAACAATTAAATATTTCTACTATTTTGTTTGTAGGGATATTATTTTGAATAAGGTAGCTCTGTTTACCTGACAGATTAATTATTAAATCTACAACTGATTTAGAAAGAAAGCCATCCATGCAAATAACTTTTTTAGATTGTTTAAGTATCTTACTGAAAGATCTTAAAGCTAACTCAAAGGATTCGAGTCTATCATATACTAGTGATATGGGGCTAGAAACATTATTAGGTAAAGTTGAAACTTCATCTATGATTATATAATCAAATATCTTTTTTAAGTGTCCTGATTTATTTATTAGATGATGTAAACTCATAACACCACAAATTAGTCTATCCGGAATTATATTTTTAGCTGCCTCCTCTTGAAAAGTGACATTGTGGATATTTACTTTTTTTCTACCATTTTTTTCTGATTGATACTCTTTAACAGTAGATTTCAAGTAGCAAACAAAATTTAATCCTTTTAAAGATTTAGAAGTAGCTACTGCTTGCATTCTATTTACTGATATAAAAAGTATAGATTTACCTTGTTGAGTACCTAACCATTCTGCTATTGCAGTAGTTTTACCAGAACCAGTTGGAGACTCAACAAATAGTAACTCTGAGTCTCTAAAGTCATAAAGATTTAAATAAGGAACACTTATTACTTCATCAAATTTAATTTTATTTTCTATGTCTATAAAGGGATCTTTAGTAGTTAATCCCTCTTTAAAGTAAAATTGTTTAAACATTCTGAAATCTTCAGAAGATAAAGCATTAGATAGATATTGAGGTTTTTTATTGGGATGATAAACAGTCCAGGGGTCTTTTAATTTTAAATAGTAACCAAGAGGTGTTTTTTCAGGTAACTTAGTAAAAGAAAGAGATATAGTACCATTACCCCTAGCTATTGCCTTTTGTATTGACCCCAGACTGTTAAGAAAACTAGAATACTTACCTATTATCCCAAAACAAGCTTTGTCTATGAATTCCTTTTCTTCTTTACTTCCTTCTTCGAGTTCGGGTAACCTTTTAATAAAGGTTTCTTGTTTAATCCAACTAAAACAGTTACCCTCTGTAATAAACATATCCCCTTTCTTATAAACACCCTTTACTTTAACCATGTAACTAGATAAATTATAGATCCTTTTATCTTGCTTAATAGTGTCCTTAAATTCTAACTGAGTTAATAGCTGATCTGCATAAAAATTTACTTGAGTCCATTCTTCTTTGTTCAGTATTTCATCACAGATTACACAAAGTCTAGCATGAGCTTTCCCATTATTATAATAGTTAGAAGTATAATAAGCAAAACTTTTTAAATTTAACTTATTTAATCTTCTTTTTAAAGTTACTAAATTAACTTCAAAATCTAGATCTAACCAAAGTAAGTTATTACCCTCATAAAGATTAAGACCTGTGTCATTATCTCTAAGTAATCTATCCTTAGTTTCTCTTTGATAGGAGGTAAATATAGTATGAGAACGACAAAATAAAGCTAACTCTTTTAAAGAGTAAAAATGCCTATCTTTTCTGTCAACAAATTTGGAAATAATTTTTTTATGATCACGCTGGTCAAAATCAGCTATTAACTCCGTTACAGAATACATAATCATCTCCAGTATTAAAAATACTTTTTAACTATGGCTCTATTCTATTGGGCAAAATCCTTTTTAACCTTAATTCATCTAAATCCCCATTTAATAGGCTTCCATCAAGTATCTTTCCAATAGTGGTACTTAGATCTACTAAAACTTTGTTTTTCTCTTCTTCCATTATCTTACGCTTTGTTATATCCCTATTACTTATTCTTCTTCCTAGACAGATACCATCTGAGCTAATTACACTAATACAAGCATGGTGTAACCACTTGACAAGTCCAGATTTGGTAAGTATCTTTAATTCCTGCTCATGTAGAGTATTGTTTATGGTATTAAGAGGTACTCTACAGGACTCTGATATAATTATCTTATCATATAAAGAAGGGTTACTCATAAATTCTTCAGCTTTATACTCTGTTATTCTTTCGCAGGAGGGAGAACAATAAACAAAATTTCCTTTAGTATCTAGCCAAAACTCCCAATCATACGTAAAATCTGCTATAGTATGATACTTTTCTTCTAAAAGTTTCCTTTCGGTTATATCGGAATGAGTGCCATACATCATTGAGGGTTTTCCCTCTTTATAAGAAATTATTTTACCAACATCTTGAATCCAGACCCAATGCCCTTTCTTATGTCTCATTCTCAACTCTGTAGAGAAGAAAGGTATCTTACCACTCAAATGTAACTTAGTCTGCTCCTTAGATTTTTTAAGGTCATCCGGATGTGCAAAGTGTTTTTCTATCTTATTACTGTAAAATTCTAATTCCTCTCTTGTATAACCTATCATTTCTGCGTATCTATCATTAATAGTAGTAGTTTCATTTATCATATCCCATTCCCATGTTCCAACATTAGTAGCTTTTATTATATTACTAAGTCTTTGGTTAGATATAATTAAATTATTTTCAATATTTTTTCTATCTGTTATATCTACTATAGCACAAAGAACATTTGATTCTGAGTCAGAAGGGTGTAAAAGAGTAGCCTGGATCTCTGCATAACAAATATCTCCAGACTTCTTAAGTAAGGATACGTCCTCTCTACTCACAGTATCACCTTTAAGATCCTTTATTAATTCTCCTATTTTATTAAATTCTTCAGAAGAAGCATAAATAAAAGTAGAGGGTTTTCCAATAGCTTCTTCAAGAGAGTATTCACATAAGTTAGACATCCTATTATTTATCCAGACTATTTCTCTATTTGTGTTAGATACACTTACACCTATAGGAAGAATACGTAATATACTATTAAGGTATTCTTCTTTATCTATTAATTCTCTTTTTACTCTTTCAGACTCAGTTATATCTATAAAAGACCAGATACGACCTATTACTTCATTATTTATACTTAAAGGTTGAGAATACCTCCCAAAAACTTTTTCATTATTTAAATATACTTTATCTGATAAAACTATGGATGGTGCAGAATAAATGGATCTAACCCTATTTAAAAACTCTTCAGGGTCTACTAACTGGGGCAGAACATACTCAAGCAAAATATTATCATTTGCACTTATAATAATGTCATCTGGAATATTCCACAAGTGTGAAAATCTTTTATTATATTTTAATATCTTACCCTTTAGATTGACTACTAATATTCCATTGGATATAGAGTCAGACATAGATTCAAATAAGTCAGAGTAGTATTTTATCTGTTCTTCTCCTAATTTTTGCTTTGTTATATCTATTACTTGAGTTAATAAGTGACTTATTTCCCCATTTGAATCTTTTATAAATAAAACAGTTATAATAGCCCACAAGGTAGATCCATTTTTCCTTATATATCTTTTTTCTATAGTAAAAAGGTCTTTATCTTTCTTATTCAAATTATCAATACATTTCTCTTTATCTTCTGGATGAGTTATATCTAAAAAAGAAGTGCCTATTAATTCCTCTTTTGAGTAGTCTAAATAGTCACAAAAACAATTATTTACTTCCAACAATTCTCCAGATGCAGAAGTAACTGTCATACCTATATTAGCTTTTTTAAAAAGTTCATAAAAGTCTTTACTCATCCCAGCATATCTATCTTGTTCCATTAATCTTCCTTTCTATCTATAAAAATTAATTTAAACGAGAATTACTCCCATCATTTTTAAATACTCACATATTCTAAAGAAGCAATTTTCTATAGAGTCATTATTTTCAATAACTTTAAAAATAAATCCAGAATTATTATTAAGAAATACTTCATAACCGTGTTTTAATTCTTTTAGTCTATGAAATACTTGTGTTCTTTCAAATATATTTGTATTGTTTCTAGACCTAATTCTTTGGGTAACTACTTCTAAATCAGATGTTAAATAAATAACTATAGGATTTAATGTTTTGAATTTGATAGTATTCTCTATTCTTCCTGAATTGATTACTGTTGGCCTATAAGCGTAATCTGATACTACACACCTATCAGAGAGTACACTTTTTCCTTTTTTTAGAGCTGGAATTACTACAGAATTTAAATGTTCGTGGGTATCTGCTGCAAATAAATATCCGTAGGTCTCTTGACATTTTATACCCTTAGAATTTAGTATAGTAGCTCTTATATTTTTACACACTTCTGAATGTGGTGATCCAGGTTCCTTAGTTACTAAACAATTATCTATTTTTTCAGCAAGCATATTTATAAATAAAGTTTTGCCTGTATAATCTACTCCCTCAAAACATATATAATTAGGAGCAAGCTTTATATTTTCTTTCTCAAGATAAGTATCCATATGTAGTCCTTTTAAAAAATAGTATCAATATTTGTATTTCCAGAGGTAATTAAGTTAAAATTATTATAGTGAAATATTTTAGAAGATGTGCTTACTATTAAGTTATCTACAATGTCATCCGGATAATCTTCATAGTAAAGAATAGTTCTTACTCCGGAGTTCCATAATAGTTTAAAACAAATTGCACAGGGTTTATGAGTTATAAGGACTAATGAATTATCTATGCTTGATCCAAATTTTGCAGATTGAGCAATTAAATTTTGTTCTGCATGAACAGCAAGACAAATTTCATGCCTTTGACCACTAGGTACCTTTAATGTTTCTCTTAAACAAACTTTACAGTGTGGTGTCCCAGTCATTTGACCGTTGTATCCCGTGGCAATGATTCTCCTTTCTTGTATTGCTATTGCACCCACATTTCGTCTAAGACAAGTACTTCGCTTAGAAACATTAAATAGTATTTCTTTAAAATATTGTTCCCAACTAGGACGAGTCATTATTCTCCTCCTGCAATAATCCCTGCATATTCTTCCAAAAGGGAGTAAGAGAGGAAGTCTTATATCTTCTTTCGCATTTGTCTATAAATGTTTTAAGTTGAGGTTTAATGCTGTCAGGAATTTCTTTTAGTATATTTACAGTATTGGTAGTGGTAAAGTCAGGTATAAATCCACTGATTATACTTTTTATTGTGTATTCTACAACAGGAAGAGGTGATAATGAATGGGCTCTACCTCTTGCAATTTCTATAGCTCTATCCTTATTAAAATTATTGTTTTTTACTGAGTCCTCCTTATTGTTTCTTAAAGAATACCCAATGTATATTTCTGATATAGATAATTCCTTATTCCAGTGCTTAAATGCAAGTAGTACACCTTTTTTGTGACCCCAATTTCCAGTTGCCTGAATATGAGAGGGTCTCTTAGCCCATTTATTCCCTTTTCTAAGATACATAATTATAGCAGATTCGTTCATTAGTTATCCTCAATATTTAATTATAGATTTAAGAGTAATATATTTATTTTAAATTATAGAATTTGTGCATTTGATAGCCTAACCTACTATTTGGTAAATATCTAACTGCTTCTATTATCTGTTCAACTTTTACTTCAGATTTTTTTGAGTCACATGGAGTTAAGTAGAATATTGGATCTATACCTTTAGATACTCTTAGTAGCTCTGGAATGACAGTTTTGTAGTACTCTAAATCTTTAAGTGTACTAACAACGCACTTATAATATGTTCCATAGTTAAGTGTAGAAACTAAATTAAAATATCTCTCTGTTAAAGAGCTTTTTATGTTAGCTGAAGGTCCTTTAAGATCAAAACCAACAGTATTTACAGAGGAAATTAATTTTTTCTCCTTCTCAAAATTAAGGAAAATTCCTGGATGTTCAAGATGAAGTCTACAATTAGTATTTAAGTTTATCATATCTACAAATTCTTGGATATTCTCTTGTTCACAGGGGTTCCCACCCGTTAAACTTACTCTTATTATTTTACTATTTTCTATATTTTGTACAATATCTCCTATAGTCCATGTTGTACCTAGATCTCTATTCCAAGATTCTCTTGTATCGCACCACTTACAAGATATTGAACAACCTTGAAAACGAATAAATTTAGTAAATGCACCTACTTCTATACCTTCTCCCTCTATTGAATCAAAGATACTATTTACTTTCATAGGAAGATTAAGGATATCTTCTTTACCCATTATAATTCTTCTCCTTTAATACCTTTAGAAGTTCATAGATTAATGTTTTTTGTTCTGAGTTAAAAGTAAACCTTTTATTTACAACAGAGTTAGCAAAATCTTCAGCACTATTACCTAATTCCTGTGACATTGCTTTCCAGTCACACACCATCTCTGCTATATCAATAATAGGCATCTTAAGAGCATTAACTATAGCACTTCTTTCACCCTTGTTTAATGGTTTAACAGAGTTATCCCAAAATTCAGGATGATGACTATTACATTTTAAATGGTGAAAAACTGCCTTCTTTATATGATCTGTAATATGAGCAGGAGTCTTAAGTTCTATACCCTCTTGTTTACATCTATAGTAATGAGTTAATATAACATAGGGTAAAAACTCTGGAGTTTTATACTTGGACTCATCATGTCTTTTAGCTTGTTCTGGCAAATGTTTGAACATAGAACTATAATTATATAATTTAAGAGCATTTATTTGAACTCTTCTTATATGTTCCTCAGTTCTTTTATAGAAGAGATCTTTAAGTGTATTCATTTTCAATCACCTAAATAAAGAGTTTTAGCTTTTTCAAATAGTTTGTCGGTTAATCCTAGATTTTCAGCAGCTTTCCATTGTTTCTCCTCGAATAGATTTAAGTAAGTACTCAGTACAAAACCAAAAGGTAAGTCGAAGATGTGTAAAGAGTCTACTTCTGGATAAGCTATCCAAGCCCTAACAAAATCTAAGGAACCAGTATCATAATCTATTATTTCTTTAATATTTATATTATCTAATATTACGTTTTTAAGGAGCTTATTATAGTTATTAGCTAGTACCTCCTTCCATTTAATAGAAAAGTTTAATCTTTTTCTTCTTATATCTTTATTGTCACAGCTACAAGTTAAAGAATTTAATCTTTTATCATTTGGAATACCACATATACTACATCTTTCATCCTTGTTAATAAGAATAGCAATCATTCTAGATTGATATATACCTAACTCAATTACTCTTTCAAAGTCAGTAGAAGATAAGTCTATAGATACTTCTATAAGCTTTTCAGGAATATTTTCATGATCTTGAAAGAAAATTTCTTTATGAATTAAAATACAATTATAAGATAACTTTGTACTATAATAAGTACAATGGGTTAAAGAACAAGGTTTATTAAGTACTACTGGAGTATTTGTAGATCGAGGGCACTCAATTTCAAATAATTTTTTATTACTGCTATTTTCCGAAATAGCCAAAAGAGCATTGTTTATGTTTCCTTCTTTTATGTCTCTTATTAACTTACACTCTTTAATTTTTGGGTTTAATTCCTTACAGTGTTTCTCTATAGACTCCTTATATATATTTTTACATATATGGTTAAATTCACAGTTCATTTCTTTGTCCTATATTTTGGAAGAGTTTTTATAATTTTTATAGCAGTTCGGAATCTATTTAAAGAAATATACTTATCTTTATGAAGATAGTATAGCCCCATAGTTATAGCATCTGACAGGTGTTCTTCTACTTTAGATTTAACAAATAAATCGTTTTTTGTCCTAAAATTTTTCCAGGAAGCAGCTGTGAGGGTGTTAATATGTTTGGGTTTAACACAAGAAATAAAAATTCCAACCATAGTGTTAACAAGTTCTACAAGATTTCCTCTAAAAAAATTACCTCGGGGCATAAACCTTTCATAGATCACTACTTCTACTTTATAGCGTTTAAGCTGTTTAACTTCATTATAAAAATTCTTTACTTGAGATTCAAAATTAATAAAGTCTATTATGGTATTATCTATCATACCATACTTTATTATATTTCCCTTGTAGTCAAGAATACTCCAAGCAAAATTTACTTTTCCAGGATCAACAGATAAAATCATAGTCTACTTACCTCTCGTTTAATTTACAAAACACATAAACGATAAACAAATAGGAGTAATTTAGTGAAATTAACTTATCTTAAGTGTCCTTCTAAATGCAAATGTGATGTACCTTTGGAACTAAGTCATGATGTAAACTCTATAGACATATTATTTGTTAATAATGCTCCAGGAAAAAAAGAAAAAGAAAAAGAGAGACCCCTAATGGGAATAGGAGGGGAGATAATAAGAAATAGTATTAAAGATTTGTCAATAAAGTATGATTTTACCTATGGATTAACTTATGTATATAAGAATACGGAGAAGAGTAAAGATTGTAATCTATTAAAGCAAGAAATACAAAAGTATAAACCAAAGATAATTATCACATTTGGTATAGATGCCTATGTAAAATTTCATAAACCCTTATTTAATAACATTATGGTTGAAGAAGGGTGTGTTAGAGAGGTTACTGGTGAGTTATATAGTGGACCCCTTATAGCTAGTATTCATCCTTCTTTTTGTTTTCAAAATGATCCTTGCTCTGCAGGATTTATCTATATAGCTATAGAAAAAGCTATCCTTTTTATAAAAGGCGTTTCATTCAATATTCCAAATACTTTTAAATCTAAAACTATTGATACAGTACCTCTTTTGAGAAAAGTATTAAAAAGAATGTTTAAAACTCCCTCTTATGTGGGATTTGATACAGAGACAACTTCTTTAAATAGAGTATATGATACTCAAATGCTATCCTTACAATTTTGTAATGATGGAGAGAAGGGCTATGTTCTTCCTTGGAATCACATAGAGTCTCCATTCACTCCTAAGGAACTAAAAGAAATAAAGAAAATACTTGTACAATTTTTTACAGATCCTAAAACTAAAGTAAAAGGCTATTTATTTCAAAATGCTAAATTTGACTTACATCAGCTATTTAGAGAGTTGCATATCATAATTTATAATGCTCCCATTATAGACACAATGTTCAATGCTTTTTTATTAGAAGAAAATTGGAGTAGGGTAAATGGATATTTTCCTAAAGGGCAGGGACCCTATTCATTAGGAACATTATCTTATAAAAAGGGGTTTGATAAGTACTATACTGATCCTGATATGAGTAAAGAAAAGAGAACTACCCTAAAGGACATACCACTAAAACAGTGGGAAAAGTATGCTGCTGCAGATGCAGTAGTTTTATGTACTATTTGGAAATCTCAGCTTTTAGAGGCTAAACATAAAGGTTACTTAGAAGGATTTTTAAAGATGGCAGTTGTGTATAATACTCATCTTTCTAGGGCTTTAACTTATATTGAACACTGTGGAATGCCAATTAATATTGATACTCTCAGAGATTTGTCTAATCCCAGAACTTCTTTATTAATAAAAGATATTGAGAACATCAAGACAACTTTTAATACATTTGAATCCGTTAAAAAATTGGAAAAAATACTTAGGATAGAAACAACTGGATCAGATAAGACACTGTTTGGGACTCCTATTTTATTTGATGCTAATAAAAGATCTCATAAAGAATTATTATTTAATAGAATACTTAATTTAGATCCAGTTAATAGAGACTCTGCTAATCCTTCTTTTGATAAGGAATTTCAAGATACATATAAAGGTATTCCGGAAGTAGACCTATTAAGTAGGTGGGGAAGAATACAGAAATTAAAGACTTCTTATATTGATAATATTGAAAGATTTATGGATAGAAAAGAAGGGGAACCTGATTTTTATACAGATGAAAGATTAAGATCTACCTATAAACATGATGCTGTAACTGGAAGACTCAGAGCAGAAAAGCCTAATGCTCAACAGCGCCCAAGTCATGGTGAGAATATAGATTATGTACTTTCGCTTTATGAAGCAACACCTAAAAAATTGATGATAAAATTAGATCAATCTACTTTTGAAGTAAGAGGATTGGGTATCTTATCAAATGATAGATCTCTATGTAAATCCTTTATAGATATGTACTTTCTAAAGAAAAAATGGAGAAAAGACCCCTCTATTATGAGTAAGGAAGAGTTAAAGAATTTGACAGATACCCATAAACGCAGTGCTTCTACTTTTTTTGATACCCCCCTAAAGGATGTAACTAAAGAACAAAGACAAGACGCTAAGGGATTTGTTTTTGGTTGTTTTACAAGGGATACAATTGTTTCTACTAATGAAGGACCTATTCGTATTGGAAAGTTAGATAAGCTTGAAAAAGATATTAAAGTTTTAACACAGAAGGGGATGTTTTCTTCAAAGGGTAGTGAGTTTATGGGGATTAAACCTATTGTAAGTGTTATGACAAGACAAGCCCACCTTAAAGGAACATCAGGTCATTGGATAATGACTGTGAATAAGAATTGTAAATTAGAAATGAAACCATTGGGTTCATTAAACATTGGGGATGTTGTTCTTTATCAAAGAGGAAAATTCGGAAATATAATTCCTAAACTTGATAGAAAGAAATTATCTTTGTTAGATATAGAAGCTATGGGATTATTTATAGCAGATGGATCTGGAAATTTTTATGATAAAGGTGTTTATAGAGTACAACATTGTTCAATTGATAAAAAAGAAGTAAACAAGTTTAGAGAATTTATTTCTAAGTATTGTGGTATTAAAGCTCCTTTGATTACATATAAAGGGAGACCTTTTCTTAACCAAAAATCTGAACCACAAATTATGTATGGTTCCCAAATTAATAATAAGGAAATTTATTCTAAACTTAAAAAGTTTGGTTTATTGGGTAATCAACACCGTAGAAGGGTTCCTTCTATAATTATTCAATCCCATAAGGAGTATATTGCTGCTTACTTGAGGGGTTACTTTCAGGGGGATGGAGGAATTAGATTCGGTAAGGGTAATAGAGCACAAATATCTGTAACTTCAGTTAATCCAGATTTATTATTTGATGTATCCTATTTACTTAATTTATTTGGTATTTCTAGTGGTGTATATAAAACTTCTGTAGCTTATGAATTGGTAATTACTTCTTCTACCTCTATGTTAATCTTTAAAAAAGAAATAGGTTTCGTAACAAAAGATAAAAAAGAGAAGTTATTAAGTATTGAAAGCAATATAGCTAATTTTTCAAAGATGCCAATAGATAAAACTAATTTACCTATAGATTTTGGAAAATTAAGAAAGCTCTATGCCAAAAGAGCAGGTGTAGTAACCTTTAGGTCAAGAGCTGTTTATTATAAGGGTATTCATATACCACCACTTTCAGGGGCTGCTTTTGAACTTCTTCCTGTTATTAAAGATTATGAGAAGGCTTTTACCATATTGGGTTTAGAAGAAGAATATGAAACCCTTCTATTACTAAGTAGAGAAGATATTAAGGTATCTAAAGTATTTCAAGGACCTATTACTTTTGGAAAAAAGAAAGTATATGATGTAGTAAATGTGAAAAAAGTACATACTTGGAGTGCCAATGGAATTTGTGTACATAACACAATGTATGGAATGGGAGACAATTCTATTGCTAATAACCTTGGAAAAACCCTGAAACAAGCTCAAGCTATTAAAGAATTATTTTTTAAAAATATGCCGGATGCTGCTAACTGGTTGTTTAAAACAGTTATAAAGTTTTCCAGAAGACACTTGTTTGTAGAATCCCCTTTAGGTAGGAGAAGAAGGCTCTGGGGCTACTTATTACCTAAGGGTATAGCTTGGAATAAAATGGATAGGTTAGCGATGAACTCTCCAATACAAGGAGTTTGTAGTGATTTAAATATTATAGCTACTTCTCTTTTGATAGAGAAAATATATAAAAAAGGGATAGGTAAGTATCAAGTTCCTGATTCAAAAGCGTTTATGATAATTAATTTGGTACATGACTCTTGTGAGATGGAAACAACCAAAATAATATTTAAAGTTATCTCTATTATAGAGGATATTTTTACAAAAGGGTTAGTTGATTATGTAAAAGAAGCATTTGATTTCGATATAAGGGTTCCGTTAGAGGTAGACATAGAAATTGGGAAAAGATTTTCTGAGATGAATAAATGGGATGGATCTGAACAATCTTTAGAAGAAATAAAAGCTAAATTATCTTAAAGGAGGAAGTATGTGTGGAATATCTTGTATTTGGTTTAAAGAAGGAGTAGATTACAAAATAACAGACACAATAATGCGTTCTATTGAAAAGAGAGGTAAAGATGCATTTGGATATGTAATAATAAGGGATAAAAAGATTTATAAAGTTGAGAAATTTGATAAGTCTTATTCTGACTCAAATGTAGTCTGGGATGACTTAAAAGTAAATGATATTTTGTTAGCTAATTGTAGGGCTAGACCAATGACAGAATTACCTTCTACGGATGAATCTACTATTCAACCAATAATTTATGAGGATGAGGGTATAGTGCTTGTTCATAATGGTGTAGTTGCTAATGAGCAAGAAGTATTTGAAAGAAAAACCAAAATTGATAGTGAAGTATTTTTATATAGATATTTAAAACATGGAAGACAAGCTATACCCGCAGTTGAAGAAACAGTTGGTGGGAGTGCATACATAATGGTGGACCTAAAGAGAGAGATGTTAATAGCTATTAGAGATTTTAAACCTTTGGGTAAGGCATACATTAGGGGAATAGGTTATTTTATTCAGTCTGATAGGGAAGAATTTTATAATATTTGTGGAAATATGGATGTAGCTGTGTGGGAGTGGTTTTATTATAGTGATTTAACCCCTTTTTGTGTTCAAGAAATAGATATTAACAGTGGATTAATAAATGGGCGTCCTTTTGAACCCTTATACAGATCATCACTTCTAAAGAAAAATGATAATAAGGTTCTTGTAATTGCAAGTGGTGGGGTAGATAGTAGTGTTGCTGCTTGTGTTGCTAAGTATCATTTGAATAAAGAAGTAGAGTTAGTACACTTTAATTTTGGACAGAAGAGTCAAAAGGGAGAATTAAAATCAGTACAATATCTTTCAGAACTTTTAAAATGTAAACTTCATATTATAAATTTACCTTGGCTTGGAACTTTAGGAGCTAGTCCCCTTACCTCCCCCTCTATAGAAGTACCTAAAGGAGAAGTAAAAGAAAATCTTAAATCTACTATTTGTTGGACACCTGCTAGAAACTTAGTATTTTTATCAGTAGCTGCTTCTATAGCAGAGGCAACAGGAGCAAGTGAAGTCTATAATGGATTTTCCTTAGAGGAAGAAGGAGCATATCCGGATAACTCTTTAGATTTTTTTCGATCAATGAATAGTGTTCTTGATTTTGGCACACTTACACGACCGAGAGTTAAAATGATTGAAGCAAATCTTATGAAACCGGAGTTAATAACTCTTGCACTATTTTATGGTTTAGATTTTAATAAACTTTGGTCATGTGATACTTATAATGAAACAGAAAAAGAGTGTAAAGTTTGTGGTGCTTGTACTTTAAAACAGTTAGCAATTAATCAGAGTCTTACTCTGGACAGGACAGTTGATGAAATTTTAGCGAGGGTAAGAAAATGAGAATAGGGTATGACTTAGATGGGGTTATTTGTAAGGAACCAAAGTGGTTAAGCATATTTTTTAAGTTACATCCTATGATAGGTGTGTATTTAAGAGATAAGCAGCCTATTTTATGCGAACCTATAGTTGAAGGTTATATCATAACAGGGAGGCCGTCTTGTGATAGAGAAATAACTTTAGATTGGCTCTGGAGGAACTTAATCAAATATAAAGCTTTGTATATGGTTCCTTTTTTTACATGGGAAAAGGGAATAGAGTACAAAGTACAAATGATTGAAAAATTACAACTGGATGTATTTGTAGAGAGTGACTATAGAATAATTGAAGAATTAGAGAAAATTAACTCAGATTGTCAGTATCTATTACCTAGAGTGGCTGTATCTATGGGATTTTTGGAGAAAATATGAAGGAGATATTATTATTTAGTTCGGGGATTGATAGTTATATTGCTTGGTACTATTTAAATAAACCACAGACTCTATATATAAATATGTTTCATAAATACCACAAAGAAGAGATAAATAGAGTGAAAGCTCTCATACCCTCAACCATTATTAAAGATTTAGACTTATCTAAATTTGAAGATTGGGATGCAGATATTCCAATGAGAAATCTTTATTTATCTATGATGGCCCTTAATATGGGGTATGACAAAATATGGCTTTCTATCCAAAAAGAGGAGATGACTACTCCAGATAGAAGCGAAAGATTTTTTAAGGAAGCATCTAGTTTATGTAGCTTTCTTACGAAAAGAGAAATAATAATTGATACTCCTTTTAGAGAGATGGATAAAGTAGACATAGTAAAGTGGTATGTTGATAGTAAGTTTAGTGTTTCTTTACTGAAGGAAACATGGGCATGTTATAATCCTATAAAGGGGGAACCTTGTGGTGACTGTGGTGCATGTTTTCGTAGATTTATGGCGTTTAAACTAAATAAGATAGAGGAACCCTGGTTTAACAAAGTATATAAGTCTGCAACGGCTTCTGCCTATCAATTTAGGGCAGAGACAGGATATTATTCTATTCATAGAAGTGAGCAAATAAAGGAGTCTCTGAATGGTATCTGTAGTAATAGCGACAAAGGATAGACCTGGATCTTTAGCAACTACTTTAACTTCTATTGTTTTGGGAAATTCAAGAGTTAATGAGATTATAGTAGTTAATACAGGTTCCGAATTATTAGTAGAGCATTCCTATTTTAAGGCTTTTTATGAATCTCTTTTATTAATGAAGGTTAACATAAAAATTTTGAACTATCCATCCAGTAATGTAGCTAGAGCTAGAGTTGTTGGTATAGATCATGCAGAAAATAATGATATCTTTATGTGTGATGATGATGATATTGTTAGTAAGGGAGCAATAGATAAGGTAGCTCTTTGTTTACCAGAGTCCTATGGAGCTGTTGCATGTATTTTTTTTGAAGCATTAAATTTACCTTGCTATGAGGATTGGACAAAGCACAGATTTGAATCACAAGAAGAATTTTTATCAAAAGGGAATAAGATAGAGACAATTCAATTTCACTTATGGAAGCTTAAGAGTCCACTTATTAAACTCCCAATAAATCACATTTCTACTCATGCTGTATGGAATAGAAGATCACTTAGTAATGCAGACGTTTTAAGACTATGGAATGACTATCCAGAAAAGACACCGATGTATGATTATCATGGGTCACAATTATTATCAAAAAAGTACCTATTATATATACATACAGAGGCGGTAGTTTATCATTTACAACATGAGGAACAGAAAAGATTTTGGATACATAAAGGATAAATATGTTTGAGACAATTACTTGGCTAACAACTAATAAGTGTGGAATGAAGTGTAAGTATTGTAATTTTATAAATAGAGGTAAAGAGGCAGAATCAAACAAAGTAATGGATACTCTTAAGATGTTTGCTTCTTGGCCTAACTACAAAGATAGATTTATATGTTTACTAGGAGGAGATGTACTTTCTTTACCAAATGTAGTTGATTTTGTCCTGTTGATGAACAAGTTAGAGTTACCCTATGGATTTCAAACTTCTGCTTACAGTGATGAATTAATGGGGAGTGTAGCTCCTTATTTGAATAATTTATCAATATCTGTAGATGGAAACTACTCTGATAAATCAAGACTTGCTAAACAAAATAATGGACTTAAGTGGGCAGAAAGAACAAGAAAAATTAATCCCAACTTAGATGTACATGCTACAATAACTATTGATAAAGATAATATCTATTTAGTCTCTTCATTAGTAGAAATGTTAACTCAGTTAAAGATTTGGGCAGAGATTACTTTTGTTCATTGGAAGAAGAAAAATTTCGACTTAGTTCCAGAGAAAGAAATTATGAATTGTTTGGGTGAAGAAGATAAAAAAATTATAGAATTTACAGGAGAATACCTAAAAAGGAAGAAGAAAAAAGGGTATTTAATTCATTCTTCAGATTACTATTTATCAAATCTTCATCACGTTCCTAACCTTGATTGGAGATGTTCTGCACCTAGAAACTGTGTTGTGGAAACAGATTTATCTATGCGCTTATGTTTACATTGCCCTGGAAACAGAGTTAGATCTTGGTCAGTATTAGATTTAAAGCCTGAAAATTGGCTTAAATTTTTATCTGATTGGAGATTGGATCAAGAAGAAATGTGTCCTAATTGTTTCTGGGATTGTCAATTTGAAATTGATCAGATACCAGATAATATGATTGCAGATTGGTTTAACCATAAAGGATAAAAGATGGACTATAACACTATATCTGATATTATTACACATTACAAAGTTTCAGAATCTATTCTAGATAAGAATTGGGTAGTTATTAGTAATGGTGGACTATTCATAGCACAAAGGTTATCTTTTATTTATAAAAAGAGAATAGGTTTTATAGATCCTATAAGTAAAAAACATACTTGTGAGCAGGGTAATGTATTATTGATAGATGATATTTGTTTTTCAGGGAAAACCTTGAATAGATGTAAAGAGATATATCCAGATAGTGAAATACTTTGTTTTCTTTATGACCCTAAAAATTATATTAAACCTAACTATTGGATTTATGAGACTTCTGATTTAATTTATTTTCCTTGGGAAAGCAGGGAGGAGAATGAACAATGCAAGAAATATTAAATTATAATAGGGAACTTATAGGGCTTAAGCCAGTAACTCTATATACCATAAATCCGGAATACTACTATTCAAAGCTTCCAAACAGTATTAAAGATATTTTAATTAATAAAAAATATGAAGTTCTTAATTGTGGTCCTAAAACGGAAAAAATAATGATTAATAGATCCGCCATTTTTTATACAGGTGGTTTAGAATCTACTATTTCTAGTGTTACTCATGATGGAAAAGCAACATTTTATTATGTAGAAAACCTTTCAAGGTTTTGTCACTCTAAGGGGATAGAGATTGTTGAAAGCTTCTTAATGGCTATAACTAACCTATTAGATTGTGGTATAGCAGTAATAGGTTCAGAATATACACCTGAGGATGAAAGTATAGGAAAGCTGTATGAGTTTAGTAATTTTTTTGTAGAGAGTTTCTCTAACTATTTAGGAATTACTACTTTTATGCCGGTACGCTGGATTGATAAATTTCATTTGTTTGTGGAAGCAACTCGTAGAGGATTTAAATTTAAATCCTGTGATAGTGACCCCCCTTGTAAAGAGTGCTTTAAGTGTTTTCAAGTAGCTACTTTTAATAGAGCAATAGGTATTGAAGATACTGTTAAAGAGTCGTTTAAAGTGATGCTTAATATATTTATGGATCAACATAATTGTTATCTTCAATCTAAGAAAGATTCTTTCTATGGAGATAATTATTCCTTTACTCAGATAGGAAAGACATTAGAGGATATATGGGAAGATGTTTGTTGAAAGGAATATAATGAAAATATTTGAACTAACAGAAGATTTAATGACTGAGAGTTTACTTAGAAAGCTACATGATACCTATCATAAGTACTTGAATGCAGATTTCTGGATGAATAAGGAATCCTTATTAAGGAATCTTAATTGGTTTAAAGCGTCTTTAAATGAGAACAACCTTTTTGTGGTAACAGACATGATAGATTATATACCTCTAGAGATATTTAGAGAGGAATTTCTTCCAACTGAAGGTTATGGTTTTAAGTATGGGGTGGATTATAGTGATAGATTTACATTCTATAACATTGATCTATGGGAGAAAGTCTCAGTATTAAAAGAGTTATTTACAAAATTAAAAATGGAGCATGAAGATACTTTTGACGTATTTTATATAGAGAAACAGACTCCTTATGATTTTAGATCTTTTGTTAAAAATCTAGGTAATAACTATATCCCTCATATATTTGGTACTAAATCAAAGAAATTGAGACTTGAGAATATAGTAGGAGATACCTTTGAAAATAAATATAGGATTTTAGATTCTCTATTAAGTGCTTGTGAAGTTTATGGGGCATTAAGAAGCAAGTATTTACATACTAATGATTTACTTCCTTTAGATACAAAAATGCACTCCTTGGTATTTAATCAACACCTTAATTTCCATAAAAATTGTGGATTAACTAAGTTCTTCGACTCTGAAACAAATGTTCTTTTGGGTGTATCTACTTGGTCATGGATAGGAAATATAGGATTTTGGGATGAAGTTATTTTGTCAATGGAAGATAAGTATAAATCATTAAGCCTATATCCCATAGGAGCTATTCATGCTGTAAATAATCTATTCTCTAGAGAGGTAGATACAGTGTATTTAAGCTTTACTATTGATAGATCACTTAATGAATATAAACAGTTTTTAAAACCAAAGATAAAAACCTTTAATTTTATTAAGCCCACCTATATAGATTTTCAACAGTTAAAAAGAGATTTATTGTCTATAAAATAGAGGAATTATGGATACAAAGTATTTTCAGTTTTATGGCGGAGGAAAAAAGTATTCAGAAGTATGGAAAAAGTATACTCTAGATTTTAGTATTTTGTTAAAGTTTTTTAATAGACTTAATTTTAATGTTAAATCCTTTTTTGACATAGGGGCAGCAGATGGATCCTTAATTAAGGAAATAAGAACTTATGGTATTGATGCAAAAGGAATAGAGATATATAAAGGTATTGTACCCAAAGATATGAGGTCAGTAATAGACATAGCAGATGCTAATACATATGAGTACCCCTATTCTGATATAATGTATTTAAATAGTTTTGCATATTATTCTCCAAAGCAACTTAAGAAGCTATTTAATCGACTTTCCTGCAAGTATATAGTTTGTGTAGGGGAATTTTTTGATACTGTAAGGTATGAATATCCTAAAGGTATATTTCCAGATAGACTTTATGAGATAAATCTTAAACCTTATGTTTGGTGGATTAATTTTTTCAATGAAATAGGATTTAAGATTGAGATATATAATTACTTCTTTATTTTAAAGAAAGAAAAAGAAATCTTAAACTATAACAAAATAGAAGGTTATTTTAAGATAAAATACTTTAAAGACCATATTACGTTTAACAGCATTAAAATGAGCTATAAAGGTAGAAAACTGTATATTAAAGGAGCTTCAAAAGAAGACCTTATACAACTATCTTATATTTTACCATCATTTGATAATGATGGAATAATAGCCATAGGAAAATATGATCATGTTCCAGGATGGACAAATAAATTAAAAGGAAATCTAGAATTCTACTCATTATTATATTAAGGAGATAAAATGAAATTTGCATTTATTGAAAGTATTCCAGAATATGGTATTCAAGAAAAATTAGCAGAAGAGGGCCATGAAATAATTATTATTCTTAAAACTTACTTAGAGGATGAGATTGAAGGGTGTGGTGCAGAGGATTCAAATAATCTTACCTCCCTAAATACTTTTCAAGTAGACTTTTTTAAGTATAAGGAGGATAAGGAGCTTCAAACGTATTTAAATGAAAATCCAGAAATTATACTCTTTAGAAATTCATCAGTGGGTCATACTTTCACTGCCAAACATGTTATCGGTTCTAGCCCTTTTACTGCCAGTTTAGAGTTAGATAGATTTAAAGGAGAAGAATTAGCCAGAAATTTCAAGTTTAAAGTTCCTAAGACTACCACAAGTATTGAGGAAGCCATTAAATTTAAAGGAGAAAAGATTTTAATCAAATCTTTAAATAGTGAGGATATTCCTGCTTACTCAATCAAGACCGTTCTAGTTTATAAAGAGGATCTGGAATATCTAAAAACTACAAATCTTTCTAATTGTTTGTTTCAGGAATTTATAGAAGGAGATGAAATAGCTTTTGGAGGGTACTATTCTGGAAGTAGATTTATAGAACCATATACTTTTATTCAAGAATATAAACAAGCTTATTCTAATATTAACAATTTAATAATGACTGGGGAATCAGGGTCCTGTGGGGAATATACAGATAACCTTCCTTTAGTATTCTATAATATTCTTAAAGAACATGAACCCTTTATAAAGGGGCATAGAGGATTTTTTGATATTAACACCCTAATAAGTAAAGAAGGGGATATATACTTCTTAGAATATACACCTCGTATGGGATTCCCTACAGAGTATGAAACTATTGCTTTATTAGACATACCTTATTCAAAATTCATTAACTGTATTTTAAATAATGAGGATTATTCTGTTAGAAATAGGTATTTTTCTAGTGCTAAGATAACAGCACTTACAGAAGCACCTTTTGTTATTACTTGTCCAGAAACTGATAAGTTTATAGCTACAAATGTTAGCTGTAATAGATTGTCTAAAGATAGGTGGTTATATCCTAATTTCAGAGAAGATCTATTAATTGTAACAGGGTTGGGAGACTCGGTTAAAGAGTGCAGCAAGAATCTCTATGAAGGATTGAGTAATGTTAAAGGATATGGTATCTATTATTTAGATAAAGGTATAGGGGATAGATGGGTATGGTAGATAAAAATGCTTTTTCTTACTATATAAATTATCTTAACACTCATGGAGTAAAAGTAGAGCTCCATAATGGGTATTACTTATTTAGTGACGGAACCCTTATAAATATGGATTATACAGATTTTGGCATTGATTATTTGATTAATAACCCCCCAAGAAAGTGTATAATTAATGACACAAATTGTATATTTTCTCCTTCTTCTATAGAAAGAAAAGATGCTATAAATAAAAAATTTCACTACATAGAGGTTTGTTCAGACTATTTTTCTTCTTTAGACAGAAAAAAGAGATGGAAGTTTAAAAATGAATTGCACAAAGAAGGCGATGTCTCTATAGAGGAAGTTGGAATAGATAAAGAATTTATTTTATTGTTTCAAAATAGGATTAAAGAATTAAATGGTAAGGAAAGTTATGAAAATAAGGGTGTAACTGTGTATCTAAGGAATACCAATAAAGAGGTACACTACTACAAAATAATTAAGAGTACTTTAATAGGTGTAGCTGCAACAGTTGAAACTGATCCAGGAGTAACTTATTGCATCATATTTAATTCTATAGAACCATGCGTTTATTCTTTTACTAACTATTTAGTTAATAGAGTAAAAGGAATAATTCACTTTGGTGCTTCTGAGAGTATTAATAGTAATTTTACACCCTTTCTATATAAAAAGAATATAAGCAATAATTGGTGTTGGGTTAATTATTATTCTTTTATAGATAATCCTAGCAAACACTCTTTATTGCCATTTTACTCTAAAGGAAAATTGTATGAAACTTATCCAACTGATTGATCGACTTCATAAAATTATGGACACAGGATTTATATGCCAATGTAAGACTTATCACCCCTTAGATATGTGTACTTGTTGTAAGTTTGACTCTGGACTTAATAATTGGATTGGACTCCTTCCCTATGAAAAGTTATATCTTCAAAGAGGAGATACCGAAGGATGGGAGTTTATAGAAAAAGATGGAATTGAAGGAATTATTTGTCATAGAGACTGTAATCATTGTACTAATCGTCCTTCTGATTGTAAGTGGTACCCCTATATGCCTATGAGTGTTAAAGAAAGAGGAGGAGAAACAGTTATAGAAATTATAGCGGGGTTTCCTAAATGCCCTTTAGGGCAAGATAAGTCATTCAATAATGACGCAGGAAAAATAGATTCTCATATGTGGAGAATTGTTCAGTGTGCAAAACTGTTGCATGATAATGGATTAGATGATTGGATGTTAAAAACTGCTCTGGGGTTTAAGGGTTATAATGAGAAAATTACTCTGATAATGCCCACAAAAATCCAAATGAATTGTGAAAGTATCTAATAAAAAATTATTCAAGCTACTTGACAAACTAAATAAAGTCCGCTATAATAAATCATTTTAAATATGACTTGTTTTAGCGGACTTTTATTGTTTTATGGTTCTATATAGAAAAGTATTTAATGCTTGACAAATCATTATAATTATGCTATACTAAGAAAGGAGTTATGATGAAGTTAACTATAACTTTACCTGAAGTTAAGTCCTTTTATATAAGGGAGGGTATTTATCTTTCTGTAGCGGATTTAAGTTTAATCCCATTCGAGTCAATAAAAGAGTTTACAGATATAGAGGGCTCCTGGTATTATTTTAATAGACTTAGTGTTCCATATAAAGTAAGAAATAAAGGAAATGCTACTTCTCTTATGCGGGAGGTATGTGAGTGGGCAGATAGTAATAATGTCTCTATATATAATGAAATATTACCTTCAGGTGACTTAGATTTAAGTTCTTTAATAACCTTTTATGGAAAATATAGATTTAAGTTAGTAGCACCCACAATAATGTTAAGGGAGAAACACAATGGACTTTAGGATAAGGCATCACAGTAAACAACATAGGGATGAATGGAAGGTAATTCATGAAGAAGAAATGTACCTTTTAGATAAAAGGGAGTGGGAAATAGAACCCCTATCTGAACTGTATCCTTCCCCTTTGGCTATTCTAAAGTATGAAAAGGGATATTATCCTATATTTTCTTTTAGGGATAAATATGATAGAGGATGGATAAAAGAGGAATCAAAATCACACTATTATGAGGGTTTAACTACAAATGAGTTATCAAATATTTTTATTTCAGAAGTAGGAACTTTTATTATAAAAAATAGTTTATCTGAAGGACAAAAAGCTTGGATAAATCTTCAGCTTGAATCTATGGCTCTTCTGATGGGTAGTTATAATCCAATAACAGAAATCTGAAAAGGAGTCCCAAAATGGGGTGTGAAACTTGTATCTATTGGAATAAAAGGAAAGAGAAGAAGGGTAAAAAATGTCCTAATCCAAAAAAGAAATTTAAGTTCTGTAAAAAGTATATTGATTTTGAGGAAAATATAATAGATAAGCTTACAGTGTCTCTAACATCATTAAAAAGAAAAAAGGAAAAGAAATTACCCCCAATTGTTTATGTTGGTCCAAAACTTTGTGATATTCCCAATGTTGATAAAATTAATTTATCGTTTCACTATAAGTGTGAATGTGGAAATATACTCCATATTATTGCATCCTATATTGGAAATATTCCGGTTAGACATATTTGTAATGGAGAGATAGTTAAGAAAAGGACTGACCCAATTAATGGGTTTATTCAAACACGAACTTTTCAGTGTCAGAGGATAATCCAATATACTTTTTTACTCAAAAAATCAGAAAACGGTTTTGAATCAAAAATAATTTTTAAAGACTTAGGGAAAGTAAAACTGGAAGTAGTTTCTTCCCCAAAAGGTAATATGGTAATAGAAAAGCTAAAGGAGAAGTGATGAGGTTCATGGACAAGTACGAGTATCTGAGTAACTTTTATCTTTCAGAAATAATCACTCCTAACGATACATTCCCAACTGTGGAACATGGATTTCAAGCATCCAAAACTATCATCGAATTAGAAAAAGAGAAGATTATAAATGCTGATACACCAGGGAAAGCTAAAAGGTTGGGTAGGAAAGTAACTTTAAGAAAAGATTGGGAGATGGTGAAAATACCTAATATGTTCTATTTAGTAACTTTGAAGTTTTATCAACACCCTGAATTGATGAAACAATTACTAACCACAGATGGTACAATTTATGAACACAATACTTGGTGTGATAACTTTTGGGGTTACTGTATGTGTGAAAAATGTAAGGATAAAGATAAGCAGAAATTAAACATACTAGGAATTATTTTAACTACTGTAAGAAATATCGCTGCATCTAAAGGAAAACAAAATGTCTAAATATGATGAGTCTTCCATTCAAGTATTCAAAGAGTTGGAGGGGGTTAGAGTTAGACCTACTATGTATATAGGAGAGTTGGGGAGTAAAGGTGTAATTCATATTCTTCGGGAAATAGTTGAAAATTCTGTTGATGAATTTATGGACAAAAATAATTCCTATATTGTAGTTAAAGTTGAAGAAACAGATAAGGGTCAAATATTTTTTGTAGGTGATAAAGGTAGAGGAATACCTGTAGGAACTCACAAGAAGACAGGAATTAGTACTTTAACTACTATTTTTACTACATTACATGCTGGTGGAAAATTCGATGCAAACAGCTATAAATATATGCGTGGAACTCATGGTGTTGGGGCTTCTGTTACCAATGCTTTATCTGCTAAATTTGAAGTATGGACTTTTCGAGAGGGATGCTGGTACTATCAATGGTTTGTCAGGGGAAAGCCAAAATCAGTCATTCTTAGGTTAAAGAAAGTACCTTCAGAGGCAAGAATGTTAGGTCTTAAAGAGGGTACTATTATTAAATTTATTCCGGACTACTCAATACTTAGTAATAATAAGATAGTTAAAGCAAGTTATTCCTTGCTTCATGACTGGTTGTATGATATAGCATTTCTTAATAGTGGCATAAAGATTAGACTTATAACCCCAAAAGAGGATGAACTATTCTACAATAGTGGGGGTCCAGCAGAGTTTGTTAGTCAATTAGTAGGGGAGGGATCAAAGATAGGAAAATGTTTTGTTCATGATACTGATAATTTATCAGTTGCTTTTCAATGGACAGAAAGTGACTCAGAAGAGGAACTGTTTTCTTATGTATCAGGAGCTTTAACTTCAGATGGTGGCAGCCACTACTCCGGTTTATCAGAGGCAATTCTCCAAGCATTCAAAGAATATAGTACAAAGACTAATGGATTAACTTCTCAAGATTTGAAAGTTGGATTAATTGGTTTTATTAATTATAGAATGCAGGGTGGTGAGTTTGACTCTCAAAAGAAAGATAAACTTATTACTCCAGGAGCAAAGAAAGAAGTATATACACAAATAGTAAAATCTTTACTTAGATGGTTAAACAAGCATAATACAACAGCTAAATTGGTTTTAAATAGAGCATTAGAATTAAAGAATGCCAGAGTAATGGCAAGGGAGTTAGCCAAGGCAGCTTCCAAAGTCAAGATTGTTAAATCAAAAGTGTTATTACCTGGAAAACTTATGACAGCTACAACTAAGTTTCCAGAAGAAAAAGAGTTATTCTTAATTGAAGGAGATAGTGTTGGTGGTTCTGCAGAAAAAGCACGGTATTCAAGGTTCCAAGAAGTATTAGCATTAAAAGGAAAGCCTCAGAATGCTGCAAAAGCTACTTTGTTAAAGACACTTCAAAATAAAGAAGTTCAAGATATATTAATGAGTGTGGGTATCAACTTAAAAAAGATTAAAGATAAAAGTTCATATAGAATAGGTAAAGTAATATTCTGTGGTGATCCAGATATTGATGGATACCATATTACAACCTTGCTTGCTACCTTACTTCAAATAATAGCTCCAGATTTGTATGATAAGGGAATGGTATATGATGTAGATGCTCCTTTATACTTTGCCTCTTATAAGGATAAGAAGTATTATGGATACACTCTCGAAGAGATTCAAAAAAAATTACCAAAAAATGCACCCAATCATTGTATAACAAGGGCTAAAGGTTGGGGAGAAGCACCTTGGCAGGTATTAAGAGAGTTAGCTTTTGAGGAAAAAACTAGAAAATTAAAAAAGATACTTCCTTTGACAGGGAAGGAAAGACATAGATTTATGTCAATAGTTGGAGAAGATTCCTCGATAAGAAAGAAACTTTTAGGTATAAAATAAGGAGGAAATGATGAGTAGTAATAAAGTTAGAAGTTCACTAGATTTTCTTAGTAAGAAAAGGGAATTAATTAACAAAATCAGCGGAGTTAAAGATAAGGAAGAAAAACTAAATAAGCTAGATGAAGTAGAGAAGATTCTTAAATCTAAGGTAAAAGGAAAATAGCATGTCAATAGAAGATAAGTCTCTATTAGATTTAGTAACTGAGAACACCATAATGTATGGTTCTCACACAGTAGAAAATAGGGCTTTAGCTGACTATCGTGATGGGTGCAAACCTGTTCATAGAAGAATATTGTGGGCTATGTATAAGGAAGGGATGCATTATAATGTTGGATTTAAAAAAGCGGCTAGAATTGTTGGGTCTGTAATCGGTAAATTTCATCCTCATGGAGATGCTCCTGTTTTTCAAGCTATGGTCACAATGGCAAATTTATCCGAACCATTGATTAATGGACAAGGTAATTGGGGATCCCCGGAGAGAGGGGCAGCTGCCCCAAGATATGTAGAGTGTAAACTCACTAAGTACTCTGACCTACTACTTTTAGATTCTGATTATCTAGCAGTAGTACCAATGGTAAAGAATTATGATGGAGAATTGGAAGAACCTGTTTATCTTCCTGCCCGATTACCTAACTTGTTAGTAAATGGTAGTGAAGGGATAGCAATGGCTGTTTCCTGTTTGATACCCTCCTTTACTTTAGACAGTGTTCTTCAGTTAACTAAAATGGCTTTAAAAAAGCCGGTCACTAACAAGGTATGTAAAAATACATTGGTGTTTAATTTCAATTATGGGGGAGTTTGTGTTTCTACTGATGAAGAATTAAGTTCTTTCTTTGATATTGGGTCAGGAACTTTAAAATTTCAGCCAGAATTAAGTCTTGATAAAAATATTATAACAATAAAAAGGTTGTCTCCACGATTAAATATATCAAAGATGATAGTTAATATCTCAGAGTTAAACAATATTAAGGAATTTCAGGATAATAGGGAGGGAGACTTAATAGAATTTAGAGCAATCTTAAAACCTTCTATAATTGGTAAAGAAAAACAAGATACGTTTAATGAAATTAAATCACTTGTAACAACTTCTCTACCCTGTCAGACGGCAATAACCATCAGAAGAGATGATGGGGATGGGGCTTTATTTCGTAGATCCACTGTTGCTGAGATTATGAATAACTGGATAAAGTGGAGGATTTCTATAGAAAAAAAGGTATTAAATAGGTTACTTTCAATAGAGAAAGAGAAACTAGAGAAGCATGAGTTAATGGTTCTTGCTATTGATAAGGGAGATATGCTTCGACAAGCTCAACAAAAAGAAGAACCTTCAGTTTTTTTAAGTAAAGTATTAAAAATAGAAAGTAATAAAGCAGATTACATTTTGAATTTAACCTTCTTAGCCACAGCTAAAAGGGAAAAACCAAAGCATGTACAAAAGATAAAAGAGATAAAGACTAAGATTAAGGAACTGTTATATTTTATAAACCATCCGGAAGAAAGGATTAAGGAGACTTTAAAGCAAGTATGAAAGTATTAATAGTCGTGTTATTTGTAGTTTTCGTAACTCCTGCGTTTGGTGATTATTATAACCCTTACGCATATAATTATCCCATAACACATACTCATAAAGTTGTTGTTTGTAGAGACGCTTATTATAAACCTATTTACACATGGACTCCAAGGAGGTGTACGAATACTTATGATACTCGCGGAAGATTATTATATACACAATGTACTGGAGGATATTATGAATGGAGGGATAAAATTATACCTAGAAAATGTTGGTATGAATATCATTAATAAGTTTATTTAAGGAGTGAAAAATGAAAAGAAAGCGTAAGATAATTCTTCACTTTCTTTTAGCTGTTTTGTGTATTATGTATTTAGATACTATGAGTAATGCTTCAATAGATTTACAAAGTTTAAAGATAGGAAACTCAGTTAAGAAAGTAACTTCAAAAGAGGTAGTATATTCTAGAAAGGGAAAAATAAAGAAAGAAGTATTAGTAACTTGGGTATTAAAAAATTCTGAGTGTTCTGTAAAAACAGCAAAAGAAATAGTGGACAGTGTAATTGAGACAAGAAATCCTTTACTGTTACTCTCTATAATGCAACGAGAAAGTAAGTTTAATTCAAAGGCTATTTCGGATACCAATTGTATGGGATTGGGTCAGGTGTCACTCATACATATAAAAGAGTTAAAAGAACAAAAAATTATCCGGAGTAAGTATGATTTGATTCACATAAGAGAGAACACGAAAGCCTCAGATTACATTTTAGGATTAAAGCTAAAGAAATCAAGAAACAATATTCGTAAAGCTTTATTCTATTATGTAGGAGACCTAAATAGAAGGGACTATGTAGCTAGTGTACTTAGAAACTATTCTAAACTGCAAAAACTAAAGAAAGAGATATATGGCTAAGTTAATAATAGATAAATCCGATGAAATTGAACTGCGCTTCACTAAAGTTATGACAAAATTCTTCCCAGAGTTTGAGGCATTAAAGTTTATTTATGTGTGGAGGATGGAACCTAAATACACAGAAGAAGATCAAATTGTGGTTGCCTCTGTTACAAAAATGTCTAACAAAGATAGAGACCTGTGGGGATATGATGTTAAAGTAGAAGTAGATAAAGAAGCGTGGTCAACTATGACTATGAGTGATAGACTTAAGACTGCTTTTCATGAACTTCTCCATATTAAACTATTATATGAAGAATCTGAAGAGGAGACAGAAACAGAGAAAGCTAGAGTTAAGGACAAAACTAAAAACATAAAACTTGATAAGGATGACAGAGTATGTTTCTACATGGAGGGACACGATCTGGTACTGAATCGTTTCAAGAGAGAGCTCCAGAAGTTCGGGCTGAGTTCCCAGGAAGAAGAAATGAGACAATTTCTAAACAAAGTTCACAAAAAATTTCTAAAGCCTTAATTAAGGATCTAGTTAAACTTGTGAGTAATATGGATGTACCTGTGTTCAGGAGAGAAAACCCTTATTGGTTATCGAAAAATTTGGGCTTCCGTAATTCCTCCAATAAAGAATATGAAAAAGCTATGTCTATTATAAAGGAATTATTGAAAATGGGAGTTCGTTAAAATCTAACTTGTATTCTACTCTGGAGTACTGAAATGACAAATCCCTGTAAAGAATGCGTTAATCTAACTAAAGATAAAATAAAGTGTAGCATTAAATGTGAAAAACTAAGTGAGTACCAAGATTATCTATTGGGTAATAAAGGAGTTTCAACTGATCAAAACTATAATGTTCACTCTGAACATGGAATGAGTATAACTCCTAGACATCAACGCTATTTTTTCTAAAAAAGGAAGTGACTTATGCTTAGAAGTAATCTTTTAATGGATGAAACAATGTTAGGGACAAAAGTCATGGAATCAACAGGTATAAAGGATGAGATAAAAAAGAAATTATCCTTATTACGCTCTAAAATAGGGGATGCTTCTACGCAGGGGGTACTTAAATTAAAGAACAGCCTCATAAGTTTAGAGCAAGAAAGTAGGAAACTTATGAAAGACATAGAATTAATAGATACAAAATCATCATATAAGTTAAAAACAGTAAATAACAAGATACTATTCTTGATGAGGTCAATTAAGGATGCGACAATCAAAAAATCCGGAGTACTTAAAGAATTAGACGAATGCTTATCTATTATAGATAAAGTAGATATAGATAATTCAGACGTGTCCTGGATTGATAAGAATATTAAACCTTTTCAGAAGTTTGAGTATATTTCACTAGATTCAGTTACTGATCCTGTATCAGTTGTAACTGCACCTTTATTAATATCTTTGCCTGCTCCATTACATGCAACAGAGTTAGCTAAACTTTCTAAGGAGTTAAAGCTTGTAGGATCTTATGGGACTTTCTATTCTATCAAAAAGGCTAATTTTCTTATTATTAATAAAAATAAGTTAAGAAAAGATACTGACTTGGTAGAGTATTCTAACATGATTTTATCCAAGATTAGTAAAAAGACAACTTCAATGATCATACCCATTCATGATATTTCAATGGAGACCTCAAAGTGGTATGTAGTCTTTTTGATTCCAGCTATGATTGCTAAAGAAGTGACTTCTTATCTAACTGATAGATTATCAGATTTTGATATTTATATTAAAAGTTGACAAAAGCAAAGTAGTCTGTTAGTATAAAGGTAACACTATGCCTAGTGGAAAATGTCAAATAACGGGGAAATTTTATGCATCACTAGATGAGCATCATATAGTGCCAAGAGAGTATGGTGGAGAATCTGGACCTACTATTATGCTAGGTCCAGATATTCATTCTATGATTCATAGATCAACTAATGCATCAATTAAAGAACAGTTTCTTTCTTCCTTACCTATGACTCAAAGACAAAAAGTTAGTTATTTGTTGGAGTCTATAGAAGCAGCTAAAAGGCTAAGGAAGAAAGTTGTTGGTCCAAGGAAAGTAACTTTAAAGATAGATGAAAAAACATATCAAAAGCTAAAAGATTTGGGAAAGATTTAATTAAGGAATTACTATGCTATCTATTACTGAAATTATTAATCAGAGATTGATTATTATTCCTGAAAAAGATTTAAATAATACTAATATAGTAAAAAAGGTAATGTTCCATACTAAGAAAAATAGGGAAAGAATTCATACAATTATCTTTGCGTATCTATTAGGGCTCTGTCACTATAGTAAAGCTCAGAATTGTATTAAACAAGAATATGGGTTTAACCATAAGTTATCAAATGTGATGAAAGTATTTAGTGAGGAAGAAACATGTTACATAATGAAAAATTTAAGAGGAAGGGTATCTGGAGACTTAACTTGTAAAGTAATGAAAGAAGACTACTTTACTTTAAAGTCTATAAACCTTCCTTGGGAAAAAGTAAAAGTAGTAAAGTATCCTTCTGAAGAAAGAGTTTTAGAGATGGTTATGCCAACTATAAAGAAACTAACTTATACTACTAGACAAGGAGTAATAGATAAAAGTATTTCATATGAAGATATACTCCATACACATATAAGTAAAGCAGCTACGACTTACAGAATATACATTTTCTCTTTTGATAGACCTGAACATAATGGAAGGTTTAACATAAAAGTTCTTTTAAAGAATATAAACAGAGGATTAAATTCGGGTAAGATAGACTACTTTAGAGGAATAAGAACGGATAAAAGACAAGCAAATAGTTTAGCTTGCTCTTTAGACGCTTTGGTAGAAAATGGTAAATCTCCGTATAAAGAAGAAAGTAGATTATTTTGTATAGCAGAAAAATATTTTGATAATCATAATATTTCAATTACTCCTGAAAAAGTTAAGCTGTGTCTTTCATTTACAAATGATGTAGTTATTGGCTTGGAAACTTGTAGTCGTTATAGTGACTATTTAAGATTGTATTCAAGAGTGCATAAGAAGTATTATACTCTCTATAAAATACCTAAACTCTATGAGGTTTTATTAAAAGGTATTGACACCCAGTTAGATATTGGATGTTTTTCTGTTTGGAAACGAATGACTAAAAGATAGCCCTCCTCCTACAGTAGCCCTGTTGGTAGAGGGCTTTTTGCGTTTTAAGGCTATTGACAAATAATATAAAGGCTATTGACAAATAATATAAGATATGTTATAATGAATCATTAAAAGTGGCATATGCCACAATTACTCCAACCAATGAAAGGAACGATTATGAAAAAGATCAGAAAAGGCACAGAGTTTTTGAGTAATAAAAAGAAGGAGTCTTACACAGTTCTCTCAGAAGCTGTAAATAAAGATACTTCGGAGTCAGACGATGTTTCAGTAATTTATTACTTATCCAGTAATCCCAAAAAGCTTTTCGTTAGAGAAAAGAAGGGTTTTTTGAAAAGGTTCACCCTTGTTGAAGAAGGTGAGGAGTACAGTGAGCTTAAGTGTTCAAAATGTGGATGCATAGTCGGTACACCAGGAGATAGTTGCCATGAGTGTGGTTATGGTTACGTTGATGAGGAAGATGATTCCAATTTCAAAGATCCCGATGCAAAACGTATTGACCCTGGATTTGCTATTGATGCAGCCGAGTATAAAAACTCTGATCGCTAATCACAGAACGGGTGGTGGAAACCTCGCCCAAAATCGTTTTATAATTTGGCTAAAATGGTTTAGCTATGTTTCACGGAAGTACCAAACAACACCTAGGATAAGGGAGATAGAAATGACAAATGAAACCCGCATTGAAAACCCCAATCACATTCTCACTCACAAAGAATTACTTTCCCTCCTAAAAGAAGTTATCACTAAAAAAGATATCCCTACAATGCATGATACACTATTATACATATACAAAATGGAAAGATCAGATTTTCTCAAACTTTGGAATCGCAGAAATATGAAGGAAGATGTTTTTCACGCTTTTGTGAATTATGCAGTCGAAAAAGGCATGATAGTTTGGGACTACATGGACTCCATTTGTTTCCTTCCAACTAATTACTTTCAGATAGCTTTAAAAATTACCAAAACTGATATTGGAAAAGTGGCTCCCTGGGTTTTACCAAAAGAGAGTTGCAACAGATGCGGAGCTGGACAAGAGGTGGAAGGGAATTTTCAAGAAAATAAAAAGAAGTAAAACATACCATTAAAGGTGACTTTTCTAAACCCAAATATGCTTAACAGTCAACAATGTTGATAAGTTCTAAGGTAACACTAACTCTATTATAAAGGATATGAGCTATGACTTTAGATGAAGCTGTTTCTTACACAAAAAAATCGTCAAAGTTTGACAAGGATTTAAATATTCCAGTTGCCTCAGTTACAGAAAGTGGGTGGATGACTTTCAACAAGTGTGCGGTGGAAGAGTATGATTTAAATGACAAATATTATACAGTAGTCACTGAAGGAAGCAGGTTGTGTTTTGAGATAACAACTAACCCTTCTAAAGATAGTAGGAAAGTTACTGTGAGAAGTGAAGGGCGAGCTTACTTCAACATGTGTACGTATTTTAAAACCAATGAAATAGAGTTTAAGGAAACTACTTATTTCAGGGTTATGTCACTCGGCTTAGACTTCTTTTTTATTGATTTAGCACTTTCAGTCAACGAGAAGACTGTTTTCATCGAAACAGAAGAAGAGCCTGTGATTGAACAAGTGAAACCTGTAGTCAAGGAAGAGGAAAACTTGGGTGGTTTTGAGTTATTCACAAAATTACCTAGGCGGAGAACAACGGCTAATGAGGCTTCTACGATTTCTTTCAGTAAAGAAGGAAGGTTCTTCTTAAGTCCTTCAGTAGTTAAAAAGTATGAGTTAACAGTAAATCCATATGTTAAACTTTTTTACGATGCCAAAAACAAACGAATAGGGTTTAAGTTTACAATGAATGGATTAGACTTAGGTGCTAGGAAAATGATTCCTCAGAAAAGGGGAGAGTATTTTAGCATGGTAATTAACTCCAAATCCTTTTTCAGAAAGTATGAACTTACAGTTACCGAAACAAAAACTTATCTTGCAGAATTTGATGAAGAAATTGAAATGGTTTTCATTCAGTTGTAAAACAAAGGGAGATATCATGCTAACACCTGAAGCTATAGTAGAGCAGCTAATACGAATAAGTGAAACACCTTTTTCTGGAAAGATAAGGGGTAGGTTTAAAATTCAAAGGCATATTCTTAGAGAGATTTCTCAAAATCCTCACATGGAAGAAATTCTTCCAAAGATTGTAAGATGTGCTTTCGAACGAGGATATCTCATGTTTGATTTAGGCGATGACTTTGGTTTTCTTGAAGCTAAGATACCTAAAAGTTGGAGGGCTGTCCCAAAGAAAGTCGTTTTTGGTATAGAAGATTCGGATGACTTTTCTGACGAAATAATTGATGACGAACTCGATTGAGTAATTTTAACCTCCTTGTTGTGGAATTACAGGGAGGTTAAATCAATTACAATTGAGAGTTAGACTACATCGTTCTATTAAATACGTACCAAACTATGCAAAAAATTAAAGGAGACAGAAATGACAAAACTGATAAGTCCTACTCAAATAATTGATACTTTGGTTAGAGCATATGAAAAACATTTTGGTGGAAAGACTAGAGGAAGATTTACAATATCAAGAATTTTATTGAGAGAATTAAGTAAGAGAGGTCACTTAGAGGAGATTTTACATAGGCTAATTAACTTGTCCTACATGAAAGGTTTCTTGCTTCTTGACTTAGGAGATATATTTGGGTTTATTGATTTAAATCTTTGTAAAAACTGGAGACAAATTCCAAGAAGTATTCTCAGTGATACTTTTTCAGAGGATGACGATAATTCTGATGATTCAGAGGATGACGATGATTCTGATGATTCTGATGACGATGATTCTGATGATTCAGAGGATGACGATGATTCTGATGACGATGATTCTGATTATAATTGGATAGATATGGATTTTGATAATAAACCCAAAAAAATATCCCTTTTGGACAGAGAGGATCGTTTAGGATGGAGATGGAGTAACCCAGTACCCTCTTTCAAGGTAGGGGATAGGGTAGTAGTCTTATCTGAAGATAAAACAAGCTTCCACCTAGGTATTTTAATAAGACTTAAGATATTGGTAGGGTGGGTGAATCTTGATAATGGTGAAAACCAAAGGGTGAGATTAAGAGATGATATTTGGGGGTTTGCTTCTATTCATGTTCATCATACTGCACCTATTTCTTTGGAAGAAGTTAAAACCTATATTGTAAAAAAAGAAATTCCCTCTTTACCCAAAATAGAAGAGGCGAAAATCTCTATACCTGTGTTGGGAAGTGTTGAAGATCCACACAGTATCATAAACAGAAAAAGAATGAAAAAAGAAAATTACGCCAAAAGAGTATCTATGCTTTTGCAAGTAGTTAAAGACTATTCAGGTGTCATAGCAAGCTCTCTTCCAGAAGGTATTCGTCTTAGATTCAATAATCCTGAAAAATGGTTATACACAAAAATGGCAGGATATTATCGAATATTTATAAAAAGTCCTAGTAGGAAGTATGAAATAAAAAGTAGAGTAATGGTTGGTACTTATTTCAAAAAAGGGTATTTAGAAGACAATGATTTTCAAGATCTAACGGATATTTATGATTTTAAACCTGAAGAAGTTGAAATAGTAAAATTAGTTTATACTCTTTGGCTTACGTCAAAAGCAGGAGGTTGAAGTAAAAACAACATAGGGTAAATTTGACATAAATTAGTTGTTGACAGAATATTGGAAATATGATATAATATATAAAAGTCAAAGGTAATGACATAATAAACAACTGGAGGATACTATGCACTATTTTGTTATTTCACCTGGAATACTTGGCGGCTCGGATAGTGTCCCTTTTATACCTTTTGGGGATATAGAAGTGGGTAATGTATTAATTGATTATGCTTTTAATGATTTGGTTTTGAGACACCTTGAGTCTATAGGTACGGAAGAGTATTTCGTTTTACCAAAAACACATGAGGCGTTCACTCGTTTTAAAAGTAAATTGGATGGAACTGCATTAGCTGGGGGTGAAATCTTAAGCATTGTATCACATAATCCTAATGGTCTTTGTTTACATGTTTACATATAAAAACCCCTTAGCAATTTTAGGGGAATATAATAAGCCATAGGTAATGGGAGCTTTCCTAACTAATAACTTATTGAAAGGAAGAAAGATGAATTACAAAAAAGAAGATAGAATTGTAATTAATATTGGTACAGTCAAAGAACCTTGTTTTTATGTTGGAAAAATTACTGGCATAAAGAAGGACTTTTCACAGTTTAAAATTTTGTTTGATGATGGAGATGAAGAAGTGTATGCTGCAAAGTATATTGTGGGGGTTACCTTTCATTCAAAATATGTAAAGGAGATTCCAAAAAGTAAACTTGGAGAATTTATTGAAGAAGATGAAGGAGGTGAAAAAGATGTTTTCATAACTCATGAAGAGTTAAAAGAAATTCAAAAAACTACAAAACTTGTTGAGGAAGAGAAGATGGAAGACCTGATTTTGAAAGAAGTCCAGAAACTTTCTGACTCAATCATTTTGGCAGTTAACCGTATCAATGAGTTAGAATCAAGAAAAGAAAGTTTTAACGGCCTGAATAACCGTCTTGAAGAAGCAATTAACAGAATCGGATTTTTGGAAAAAGAAAGTGCCCAACTATCAATTCATATTGATGCGGTAATAAAGGAGTGGGAAATCCAATCAGTAAAATTGGCTAATTTAGAAAAAAATATTAAGCCAAAATCAATCCCCCCTGTTAGGGGTCCAGGTGGTAAGTTTGTAAAAGCGGTAAAATTGGTTGAAGGTTATCAACCGCTTGAGGATTCAGAAAAGAATTTGTTTTTTGACAGTACTCAGAGTGAGGCTATAATTAACAAAATAAACAAATCTAGTATTAAAGAGTCCGATGAAGTAGAGCTTGACAAGTCATAGGAAGTATGGTATAATGTATCAATGAAAAAGCGGAAAAGTAATTGTGCTTTTCCGTAGAGGACTAACCTAAAATGTTTTAAAGGAGATTTAAAAAAATGGCTACAAAATTTGATGCTGAAGATCGTGTTATTATTAATCTGGGTGATGGTGATAGTGAGGATGAAGCAAGATACTTCTTGGGAACGATTACGGGAGTCAAAGGGAAAAAGTATGAGGTTACTTTTGATGATGAGGATGAACAAGAGGTGAGTTCCAAACAAATTTATGGTCTGGGTCGTGACAAAAAGTACACAAAAGAAATTAGTCCGGATAAAGTTGATGAGTATTTAGCGGATAAAGAAGAGGAGGAAGAAAAACCAAAAAAGGGAAAAGTAAAAGTCGAAAAGGAAATTGGCAGTCTTGACAGAAAAACCAAAAAACTTTTAACCGGGATGTTAAGTGAAGTTTCAACTTTAAAAGAGAGTTTGGAAGAAATGGAAGCCTCTCTTGAGGCATTACTGAACTCTGAGGAAGAAGAGGAAGAAGAAAAACCCAAAAAGGGTAAGAAAGGTAAGAAAGGTAAGAAAGAGGAAGAAGAAGAGGAGGAAGAAGAAGAGGAGGAAGAAGAAGAGGAGGAAGAGGAGGAGGAAGAA